>Ga0184640_10000324_pt1 | contig 12257 bp, 7 predicted proteins | sample PLM31_200_b2_FD_133161 | JGI IMG/M metagenome (GOLD analysis project Ga0184640, IMG submission 133161) | Groundwater sediment microbial communities from an aquifer in East River, Colorado, USA - PLM3-1_200_b2 | ecosystem: Environmental > Terrestrial > Soil > Riparian zone | place: USA: East...
ATTCTTCCACTCGTAACCAAAACGCTCTGCTGTAGGCGCCTCCTTAAGACCGACCATCAGTTGGGGAATTCCCCCTATTATGGGGAACTCTTTGCCACAACCGACGCAAACCAGCTTCCCTTCAAGGATTTCCCCATCGCTATGGGGTTCTGGCAACTGAATCTCGCCGTGACAGACGGGACAAGCAAGTATATCCAAAAGCGCTCTTTTCATAGCGGCGCCTCAGCTAACTGCTGACACAGAATTTGAAACATTTTCGGCTGTCCACTCGCGAGTCCTCTTTTTAGTGCTTCAGCATACTTTTTTCTTGCGGTATTAACCTTTGCTCCTTGGATCAGTGATCTCGACCGCAGCACGGGTTAATATCTTTACGGGGCCTGCTCCACAAATCTTTCATGCCAAATTTGGAACGCCAAGAGTGACCACAGGAGCTTTCGGTTATCCATTCTTTTGGCCAGGTGGTCCTCCATCAGTCTCTTTATATACCCGTATTTGAAAAGCCCGTGCCGTTTGATCCGCTCCTCGCTCAGGTATTCCAGCATCAGTTCCTTCAACTCTTTCGTCAACCAGCGCGAAACGGGAATGCCAAATCCCTTTTTCTGCCTGCGAATGACCGAGTCCGGAAGAATTCCGCTGGCGGCTTTTTTGAGCAGGTATTTCGTCTTGAGACCGTTGAGCTTGTATATCATGGGGAGCCCGCAGACAAACTCCACAACTTCCTGGTCCAAAAGAGGACATCTCACCTCTAGAGAATTGGCCATGCTGGCCCGGTCCACCTTCACCAGAACCCCATCCTGAAGATAGAGTTTCATTGACAGGTAGAGTATCCTCTCCAGATCTTTGGTAAGTTTGCTCTCGTTAATGTACGCGAAGATGTCTTCATAGGTATTATGTTGGCGCAGTTCGGTATTGACGTCGTCGCTGAGAAGCTCTCTCTTTTCGCTGTCGATGAATGCCCCCATCCAGATAAAAAATCGAATCTCTGATGAAACCTCCCCGCCTTTCAGGAATTGCTTGATCTTAAAATCGGTGCTGATATCTCCATGAGAAACCGGCAGACGAGAAGCGACCTTTCTCAGCAGCGCCTTTACGCCTGCCGGAAGAAAGTCATAGTACGTGATCAATCGATGGGCCTGATAAGTGGGGTACCCAGCGAAAAGCTCGTCCCCTCCGTCTCCGCTCAGAGCCACTTTCACGCTCCGGGAAGTGAACCTGGAGAGAAGATAAGTGGGAAGGATGGAGGCATCCGCCAGTGGCTCGTCCATGATTTCGGGGAGCATAAAGATCCCTGCGAGCAGCTCCTCCGAACTGAATACCTTCAGTTGGTGGCGCACGTTTAGAGTGCGGGCTACCCTGATCGCATATTCACGCTCGTCAAAAGACGGGTCATCAAACCCAATCGAAAAGCATTCCAGGTCCTGATTTGCCTTGGCCGCCAAGGCTGCTACTATACCCGAATCGATGCCGCCGCTCAGGAATACACCGACCGGGACATCGGCCATGAGTCTCATCCGCACTGCCCTTTCCAAAATTTCCCTAAGCTCGTCGATATATTCCGCCTCGGTCTTGTAGCCGATGGGATTGTCCGTCAGGGGAATATCCCAATACTGATAGGATTGATCTTTTCCATCTCGATAGAGGAGGTAGTGGCCTGGTTCCAGTTTTTTGATCGCTTTAAAGATGGTATGAGGCGCAGGAACATACTCGAACGTAAGATACTTGCTCAGGGATTGGAGATCGATCTCCCTGCCGATCTGAGGGTGCCGGATCAAGGCCTTGATCTCAGAGGCAAAAACGATGCCTCGGTCCAACAGGGCATAGTGGAGCGGCTTTTTGCCAATCCGGTCCCGGGCCAAGAAGAGGCTCCTTTGACGGCTGTCCCAAATAGCGAAGGCAAACATCCCTCTAAGCTTCTGCAAGCATCCGGTTCCCATCTCCTCATAGAGATGAACGATGACCTCGGTGTCGGTGTTGGATCTAAAGCGGTGCCCTTTGGCCTCGAGTTCTTTCTTCAACTCCCGGTAGTTGTAGATCTCGCCATTGAAAGTGATCCAGATGGTCTGATCCTCGTTGGCCATGGGCTGCCTGCCAGCGGGGGAGAGGTCAACGATGCTGAGCCTCTTATGCCCCAGGCCAACGGAGAGCCCTTCGGGCTCGAGGATCATCTCTCCTTCGTCGTCGGGCCCTCGATGTTTCAGGGCATCTCCCATCCTGCGGAGGACCTGTACGTCGACCTTTCCCTCGACTGAGATATATCCGTAGATGCCACACATTGGATTTATGCCTTCCGCCTATTTTTCAAAACAAGAAAGGCTGACCCAAGTGCCATACCAATGGCCGTGGCCACCGAGATGACAAGTCCCACGGTAAACGAGCGGGGCCGGTAGCGAAACTCGACCCAGTGGTCACCGGGCTGCAGTGGAACGCCCCTGAAAAAAAAGTTAGCTCGAAGAATCTTCGTCTCCTTTCCATCCACATAGGCCCGCCACCCAGGATAAAAGGAATCCGCCAAGACCAGGAAACCGGAGCCGTTAAGCGATGCCCGGATCGTTACCTCTTGATTCTTATACTGTACGATCTCCGCCCGGCCTTTGAAATTATCCTTCGCCGGCATGGACAACGGCTGTTCGACGATGACCTTTTTGAGAGGGTCAAATATCCTGCCTGAAAGTCGACCGACGACCTGTATCCGATCCTTCTCTACGACTACGTCGTGGACAACGTAAGCTCTAGGAACTGGACGTTCGATCCTATATAACCAGGAGGGATATTCCGGGAAGTGGCGAACTAATCTAATGCCTTCCTCGGGCAACGGTTGAAGGCTTATCAGGTACTTTACGTTAAACGCAGTAATCAAGCGGTATTGGTTTTCGGGAGGGATGCCATTGATTATCCCCAGAAAGTCCACGTAACGCCCTCTCCTCAGCGCGTCCAACTCCTGCATATAGTCAAATCCATAGAGCACGCCCGCATTGGGCAGGAGGTTGCTAAACACGATCTGGTTGAACTCCTCAATCGATACGTTCCTGCGGAAATCATAATAACTGGGATGAAGGTTGCGAGGGCCGGGATAGTAAAAAAAACGGTAGGGCTGCTTTTCAGGCTCCGGAAGAACCCTCGGATTTTTGTCGATGAATTCCGGATTGAGAAAGTACTGATAGGGTCGATGCGCGGACGCGAGGTCGAAGACAACCAACCCCACCAGAAGGACCTGAAAGAGAAGATTCTGGAGTTTCCCCATCTTCCACAAAAAAAAGAGGAGGCCGATACCGACAGTCAATGCGATCTGCCTTTCCAGGTTGGCGATGATCGCGGAAGTCATAGCTATAGTCGCGGACGAAAAAAGCGGTATGCCCGTTGCCCCCGTAATGAACTGTCTTAAGGGCTCGGTGTCAAAGCGGAAAAGCAAATAAGGAAGAAGGTAGAGCGAAAGAGCTGATAGTAGGATAAAAAAAAGCTTTCTTAAAGATGTTTCACCGGGCTCCACAAGGGCATAGAGACCCCTCAAAGCCGCAAATAAAATCAAGGAATAAGTGAGGAAAAAAAATTTCTCCGTAAAGCGGAAAAAACTCAAAAGAGGCAGATACTTGTAAATGAAAGGATAGATAGGGGTATAGGTGCCCATGGCAAGGACTATAGAGACGGCGGCGAGGCTCAGAACCAGCGCTTTCTCTTTCCAGGACGCAAAAAAAAGCCAGAAGAAGAGACCGAGGAAACAAATTGCCCCCATGTAGTAGGTCACCAAAAGGGGAACGTTCCGGAGAAAAAAGAGGCGGAGCCCGCTTATCACGGTGGGAGCCACCTCCCTATCAAGAAAAAAAAGATTAAGGAGATTGAACGGGTGAAAAGAGTAAAGCGCGGCTTCAGAGAATTCGACAGGACGCCCCCATCTCGACTCCAGGAAGAGCTCTGCCGTTGGAAGCACCTGGACCATAGCCAGTCCAACCATTAGAGCGTTTGCCGCGGTCGGGATGGATAAGACCCTCCAGTATGTGATGCCTCGGTCTTCCGATCTGATCCTTAAAAAGTCCAGCAAGAGCAGCCCCACGCTCATGGCATAGATCTCCGGAGAACCGGCAAGGAATTGAACCAACGACGCTAAAGTGAAGGCGACGAGATCCTTCCAGCGATACGATACCAGAGATCTCTCCCCCAAGAGAATGATCCACGGGAGCCAAACCGCCGTCTGAAAGTGGTTCAGCAAATTCGTGAGAGAGACAATTACGCCCCCAAAGGTAAATAAAATTGCGCCTACCAGCGATAGGCAAGCCGGGTAGGCCCACCGGCGCAAGAGCAAATAGCTTCCAAGCGCGGCGACGCAATAATGGAAGAGAAAGCTAACCTTGATGGCTGCGAAAAACGGCAGCAGAAGATAGAAGACGTGGGGTGGATAGAAAACTCCCGACTGAAATTCCGCCAGGAAAGGAAAGCCCATGCCGATATGGCGGTCCCACAGGGGGATTTCTCCCGCCTTAAAGCTCTCAGCGAGTATGAATCTTAGCGGATAAAAGTAGGGTCCCAGGTCGCGGAAGAAAGGAAGCTGATTGCTCCAAACCATCTCTTGAGCGAACCCCAGGACCATGCCCAGAAGAAGCGTTAGAGAGACCCAGTCACTCGACGCCAATTTTTTAGAACTCACAGCGAGACCGGTGTTCACTATGTGCGCGCCAGGCAGAAGTTGTAAACGGTAGTAGTCTTCGAAAACTTTAAGAGATCACAGACGGGAAGGGGGAACCAAGAAAACTCCCCCTTCCGAACAGCCAAGGAACAAAGCCGGAGAAAAGCAAAGGCCTAACTACACGGCGCGCCCGTCATCAGCCCCGTGTTGGTATCGATGTTCCACGAGCCGCCGCTGCCGCAGCCTGCTATAGCCAACCCCGTAATGAGAAATGTGGTCGCAGCTCCCGATACTTCCACGGTAACATTGGGGCTGCGCTTGTAACCCTTGTTCACCAAGTCGGTAATGTTGGAGTCATACGTCTGTTTTTCAACAAAGTAAGCCTCAATTGCGGTGCTTGCGTTCCTAATGTTGGACTTTACGTCAGCGTCGAAACTCCGGCGCCGGTAGGTCGCGAACTGCGGAACTGCGATGGCCGCCAGGATTCCGATGATCGCTATAACCACGAGCAGCTCTATAAGGGTAAAGCCTCCTTCGGCTCTTAATATGTATCTCTTCATAGTTGTTCTGTTTGTGAAAGTCTCACTTCCACTCTTCTTTCCTTACAGGACCATAGACGGGAAGGGGGAGCCACAGACTCCCCCTTCCAACAACCCAGGAACAAATCCGGAGAAAACCGAAGGTTTAATTACACGCTATCCCGGCGATCAGTCCGGTCTGGCTATCGATGTTCCAGACGCCGGTGGCGCTGGTGCAGCCTGCCGTAGCCGTTCCCGTAATGCGAAATGTGGTCACCGTTCCCACCACTCCCATGCCAACATTGGTGCTCTGCTTGTAACCTCTGGCTGCCAATTCAGTAATGGTGGCGTCATACGTGTTCCTATCAACAAAGTACGCCTCGATAGCGGTGCTCGCGTTCTTGATGTTGGACTTTACGTCAGCGTCGAAAGCCCGGCGCCGGTAGGCCGCGAACTGCGGAATTGCGATGGCGGCCAAAATTCCGATAATCGCGATGACTACAAGCAGCTCTATCAGTGTAAAGCCGCTTTCACTTCCTCTAACTCTAAGGTTTCTTATCATATACTGTAGACTCCTCTCTAAACTGTTTGCCTTTTTAAATGATCCATTTCTACCTATCTGCCCCTGTGGTGCTCGGTCTCTCTCTCACCTCCTTATTTACTAGATTAGGGCGGAAAAGGCTTTTTTGTAATGCTTGTGAGGAAAGCAAGAACGAGACCACATTTTGCCAGGTTGACGTATTTTATAAAAAGACAAGAAAAATGAAAATTGAAAAAATCCTATAATATAATTAAATAGTTATGGTATTAATGACAATACGCGCCATCCTGTGTCAGTGACATAAAATAGAATCGCCTTAGATAATGCCAAATTGGTTAAATGGCCGGAACGACAAAAAACGTTATTAATTATTCAGCCGCTTTTCCTTCCTGATCCTTGGCATTCAGGAGGCTGTACTTTTCCATTCTGTGTCTAAATGACCGATAATTGATCCCCAACAGCTCGGAGGCCCGTTTTTGTACTCCTTTCGCCCTTTTCAATGCTCCAAGCAACAAACACTTCTCATGGGTCGCCAACTCTTCATCCAAGGAGATCATCTTATTGAAGAATACCTCGGCTCCCCCGGGGGCAGTTTTTTCGAAAAGCTCGAATTCCTCGGAAAAGGATATGCTTTTTACGTAAGAAGGAAGGTCGTCCTCCGTCACCACATTTAAATTCGTGACCGCCACCGCGTGCTCGATGATATTTTCCAACTCGCGGATGTTGCCGGCGAACGCATAATTCATAAGACACATCAGAGCGCCGCTGGATATTTCTTCCACTGGTTTGTTCAGAGCACCGGCAAATTTTCTTAGAAAATAAAGGGTCAGCGCGGGGATATCTTCTTTCCTGCTGCGCAGAGGAGGCAGAGTCATTTGGACCACATTGAGCCGATAAAAAAGGTCCTCGCGGAACCGGCTGTTCTCCATCTCCTTTCGCAGGTTTTTATTCGTGGCGGAGATCACCCGCACATCAACTTTGATCTGCTTGCTTCCTCCAACCGGGGCGAAGGCCTTTTCCTGGATGGCTCGAAGAAGCTTGACCTGAAGTTGGAGCGGCAATTCCCCCACCTCATCTAAAAAGATCGTCCCACCGTCAGCTTGCTTGAACAATCCGTCGTGGTCGGATACCGCCCCAGTGAAAGCGCCGCGCGCGTGCCCGAAGAGCTCGCTTTCCATGAGATTTTCTGGAATAGCGCCACAGTTCACGGCTATAAAAGGGCCGCTGTGGCGTGGACCATTGGTGTGAATGGCCCTAGCCACCAACTCCTTGCCGGTCCCGCTTTCCCCCATAATAAGGACATTAGCAGTGGTCATCGAGACCTTCTGAATGAGCTGGTAGATTTTCTCCATTCCCCCGTCTTGACCGACGACTCCGCCAAATTGAAAGCCTTGGGTCACCGCCGTTTTCCCGCTGCTTAACTCATGCTCCCTCGCCTTTCGCATCTCCTCATCCCAGCGGATCTTTTCTTCCATCTCTTTCTGTTTGGTGATGTCCTCAAAGATGGCAACGAAACCAATGGGATTCTGGGCCGGATCGCTCAGAGGCGCCAGGGTCAATCGCAGGTGTTTACTTTGTCCGTTAGGATCCGTGTAGGTAAAATCATTAAAGGTTACTCTTTTTTGCTCCTGGAGGCCTTCAAAACTGTATGGCAAGGCGGGAAAGATTTCGGTCAGTTTTTTGCCCGAGACCACCTCGCTTTTAAGCGAAGTGAGCGTTTGGGCCTGGGCATTAAAATAATTGATCTCGCCTTTAAGATTGGTGATGGCAACCCCGCTTCCCACTCCTTCAGTCAGGGCCTCCTTAAAGGCCTCCAGATCACTGAATGCCTTTTGTTTTTCTTGGAGCAATTTCTCCGTCTCGGAGAGTTTGCGGGCCAGAAATCCGCTTAAGAAAGCAATGATAAAAAAGGTCGGAATATTGAGGGTCAGACCCATAATCAGGGACCCAAGCACCGGCATTACGGCACCGGAAGAGCGATAGTACGTCCAGAGCATCAGCCCTCCGTAGAGCAAGCTGGAAGACGCGGCGGTCGTCAGCGCCCCACGGTAGAAGAGCAAAATGCTCCCGTTTATGATGGCAAGGTTATAAAGAAAAGGGAAAGGACTCTCTAGCCCCCCGGTAATGTGAATGATGCCGGTGATCAGAAGCACATCGAAATTCACCTGGGCATGCGAGAAGAGGCGCAGGTTCCTAACCCAGGGCAGGATCAAAGCTGAAACGATCGAAATCGCGTATCCGGCAATGAGTGGGAACCTGAAAGACCGGAAAGTTATCAGCAGCTCGGCATCTCCGCGTAACAGGTAGATCAGGGCCGTGGAACCCAGGAAAAATGACAGAATAAGAACTCTGAAGAAGAGGAGCCCTTTAATACGCCTAACGAGCCCCCTTCGCTCTTCTTCTGATAAAGGCGGGGCCATCTTAGTTGATCAACTGTCCAAGCTGGAAAATGGGCAGATACATGGAGATCACCAACCCTCCCAGGATAACTCCGAGGACCACCATGATCACAGGCTCCATAAGGGAAGTAAGGTTGGCCACGGAATTATCCACCTCATCCTCATAAAAATCAGCCACCCGTTTAAGCATCGTGTCGAGGGCGCCCGTGGACTCGCCGATGGCGACCATCTGGCAGACCATGGGGGGAAAAATTTTACTTTCCACCAGCGGCTCCGCCACCGTTTTTCCTTGGCTAATGCTGGTGCGGGCAGTCATGATGGCCTTTTCAATAACCTTATTTCCCGCTGTCTTGGCTGTAATCGCCAGACCCTCCAGAATCGGGACTCCGGAGCCCAAAAGAATAGACATATTCTGGGAAAAGCGGGCTACCGCTACCTTACGCAACAGGTCCCCAAGGACCGGAAGCTTGAGCATGAGATTGTCGATGGTAAAATGGCCGTTCTCGGTCTTGTAGTACACCCTCAGCAGGACTACTAACGCGACCAAGACCCCAACCAAGTACAAAAAGTAGGCGCGAAGCCAATTACTCATATTGATTGCGATCTGTGTCGGAGCCGGCAAAGCTTTACCCATACCGCCATAAAGCTCTGCAAATACCGGAATCACGTAGAGGAGCAAAATGGTAACAACAATGACAGCTACTCCAACAATAGTGCAGGGATAGATCATCGCTCCTTTAACTTTTTTCTTCAATTTGTTCGATTTCTCAATAAAAGTGGCGATTCGATTCAGGATAGTATTTAAGACTCCGCCCACTTCGCCGGCAGCAACCATATTTACATAGAGGTCGTCAAAGACCTTGGGATGTTTTCTAAGGGAATCGGCCAGAGTGGAACCCGACTCTACCTCTTGCTTGATTTCTCGAATGACGTTTCGAAAAGCCTTATTCTCGCTCTGCTGGCTCAATACATCGAGGCCCTGAACAATCGGCAGGCCGGCATCGATGATAACCGCGAATTGGCGGGTAAAAAGCATCAAATCGTGGGGATGGATCTTAGGGCCAAAGCCGGGAATAGTAAGCTCTCTTTCTAGCCCCTTCCCTTTTTCTCTGACTCGCGCTGGAATAGGTTGAATCCGCTGGGTTCTCAGCCGCGCCAGGACTGTTGCCTGGTTTGCGGCTTCCATCTCTCCCTTGAGTAGCTTTCCTTGTGCTGTCTTTCCTTCCCAAACAAAGACTGGCATGGCTCCTCCTGCTACGGGGCGTTGGCCTAGTTTGAGCAAGGTACTACTTTTTTTGTCTTTCGTCCAATGCAATTATATGTAAATACATTTCACGGGAATTGAATCTAAAATGACGAAATTCACGAAATTCGCCTTCTATTTTATTGCCTTTCCATTTTTTGGCGGATAAAAAGGCTCATGGAGACAAAAACGGGTAAATTTGCCCACGTGGTTATCCCTTATCCTTTAAAAGAACCATTGGTTTATTCAGTCCCGGCCCATCTTGGAGACATAAAACCGGGCACGGGGGTATTGGTGCCTCTGGGGAGGCGGAGCATGAGTGGAGTTGTAGTGGACTTCATTTCCAAAACAACTGTTCAAGGGGTTAAGGAAATTTCCGCTGTATTGGATCCCCGCCCCATCCTGGATACCCCGCTCCTCGATCTGGGACGTTGGGCCGCCCAATACTACCTCGTTCCCTTAGGTACGGTATTGTCCACTGTCCTCCCACCACCTCTGAAGCGTCCAAGCCCCCGGATAGTGCTTCCTCAGCCGGGGGAGTTCCCGGAGATCGGAGGGCTAGAAGGAAAAATTCTGGCAGAAGTCAGAAAAAAAAAGGGAAAGCTAACTGTAAAGGCACTGATTAAGAGGTTTAGTGGGGGCAACCTATACCGGGCCCTGGATCGATTGGTGGCCTTGGGGGCCGTCACAATCCAAGAGCCCAAAAGAAGCCGCCGCCCCAAGAATTTTGTGAATTCTCACGGCAAACCTCCCAACCACATACCCGACAGCCACCCAGCCAGCTCTCAACTCACGTTAACTGAGGATCAGGAGGCAGCGCTTCATGCCATTCAAAAGCGAGTGGAAAAAGGAGGATTCGAGACTTTTCTCCTTTACGGGGTAACCGGTAGCGGAAAAACAGAGGTTTATCTACGGGCCATAGAAGAAGCCCGAAGGCATAAAAAGCGAAGCCTGATTCTTATTCCTGAGATCTCCTTGACCCCTCAACTGTTAGACCGGTTGAACAAACGTTTCCCCGATCGAGTGGGTGTCCTCCACAGCGCGCTGACTCCATCCGAGCGTTGGAGCCAATGGTGGCATATCCTCGAAGGAGGTACAGATGTCGTGGTAGGGGCCCGATCCGCGGTTTTCGCTCCGGTCCCCGATCTGGGACTTATTATCGTTGATGAAGAACACGACCCCTCCTATAAACAAGAAGACGGCCTACGCTACCATGCCAGGGACCTATCCGTGGTACGGGGAAAGCTTCTCGGTTGCCCGGTGGTTTTGGGCTCCGCGACCCCGTCCATGGAAAGCTTTGAGAACGCGGCTGAGGGACGTTACCGGCTTTTAGAACTTCCCTACCGCGTGGAGCGGAAAGCCATGCCAAAGGTCGAAATAGTGGATCTGAGGCAAGAGGCAAAAAGCCAAAGGCAAGAAAAGGAGGAGGGGCCGAAAAAAATACCTCCAGAGCCCTATGCTCGGAGCCTTTTCTCTTCGAGCTTAAAGGAAGCCCTGCAAGAAAATCATAGACGCGGGAAACAGAGTCTTATCTTTCTCAACCGCCGCGGCTTTGCCAATTTCCTTCAATGCCGGCTCTGCGGCTTCGTTCTACGCTGTACAAATTGCAGCGTTACCATGACCTTTCACTTAAAACAGAAGAGAGTCTATTGTCACCACTGCGGCTTTGGCCAACCTGCCGGCGAGATCTGTTTCGGCTGCGGCAACCCGACTCTTACGGGAATCGGCTTCGGCACGGAACAGGTGGAGCAAGAGCTTCACCGTTTTTTACCCGGAGCCCGTATCGCCCGCATGGACCGGGACACGACCGGAAAAAGAGGCTCGCAGGAGCGCATCATCAGGTTATGGGAAAAGGGAGAGATCGACGCCCTCGTCGGAACTCAAATGATCACGAAAGGCCATGATGTGGGAGGGGTTACTCTCGTCGGCGCGATTCTTGCGGATTTATCCCTCAATGTCCCCGATTTTCGGGCCGCGGAGAGAACCTTTCAGCTTCTCTGCCAGGTGGCCGGCAGGGCGGGAAGAGGAAATGAGCCCGGCCGGGTCATTGTTCAAACCTATGCTCCCGATCATTACACCCTACAGAATCTGATCACGCACGACTATAAAAAATTCTTCGCCGCAGAGATAGAATTCCGGCGAGCTCTTAATTATCCCCCCTTCAGTCGGTTAGTTCTCCTCCGCTTGGACGGTGCTGACGGCAAAGAGGTCGCGAGCCAAGCGAAAATACTGGGGGGAGAATTGCGCAGGCGACAAACAGAGCAAAAAAAGCTCCTCCAAGGCATGGAGATTCTGGGGCCCGCTCCGGCGCCCATCGAGAAACTTCGCAACCGTTACCGGTGGCAGCTTCTCCTGAAAGGGCAAAAGGGCAAATCGCTTCTGGAATTAGCCCAGGCGGCCCGGGAAATGCTTCCTCCGTCGCGCGCCGTTCGTCTTCACATTGATGTTGATCCTTACAATATGTTATGAAATCATGAGATTATGGCGATTTTGGAAATTCTTAAATATCCCAACCCCCTGCTGAAAAAAGCCTCCCGGCCTGTGGAAAACATTAACGAGGATATTATTCGTTTGATCCACGATATGGTCGAAACGATGTACGCGGTTCCAGGAGTCGGCCTGGCTGCGCCGCAAGTAGGAGTGCTCCAGCGAGTCATCGTGTTGGATATCGACCTCGATCATCCCGGGAAAAACCTCATCAAGCTCATCAACCCCGAGATTCGCCGCGCAGAGGGCGGGGTCACCTGGGAAGAAGGCTGCCTGAGCGTCGTCGATTTCACGGCCGAGGTGCGAAGGGCGGCGCAGGTGGAAGTGGTGGGACTCGATGAAAAAGAACGGGAGACTAAAATCGAAGGGGAAGGACTCCTCGCCGTAGCTCTGCAGCATGAGATCGACCATCTCGACGGGAAACTTTTCATCGATCGCATCAGCCGCTTAA
>Ga0184640_10000325_pt1 | contig 12239 bp, 10 predicted proteins | sample PLM31_200_b2_FD_133161 | JGI IMG/M metagenome (GOLD analysis project Ga0184640, IMG submission 133161) | Groundwater sediment microbial communities from an aquifer in East River, Colorado, USA - PLM3-1_200_b2 | ecosystem: Environmental > Terrestrial > Soil > Riparian zone | place: USA: East...
CCGCGAATGCGCAGAAGCTCGTTGATCGTGAGATCCACATCCTCATCTCTGAGGAGTGGGGCCATCGTCCGCTTGCGCCGCGTCGCCTCCAGGGCCACCTCCCCAACGATGAAGTCCTCCTCATAATATTTCGCCTTGGAGATCCTCCGACCAAAGGGATCGATAATCTCCGACCCGCCCCAAAAGCCCACCCCATCTTCAAAGCCGACCCGATTGCCGTAGATCAGAAAGAGGCTGAAGGTCTCGGCGTAGGTGCGGTTGATCATCTCCCAGTAGCGGGCATTGTCGTCCTGGGGCTCACCCTCCGTGATACCGCGCAGGGGACTGGCCGAGGGACAGAGGAGTACCAGCGCCCCGTCGAGCGCCGCCAGATAGACGGTGGATGGGTGCCAGAGGTCCTCGCAGACGAGGATGGCCATCCGGCCGAATCTAGAGTCGAAGGCCCGGATGCGGTCGCCGCGGGCGAAGTAGCGCTGCTCATCAAACATCCCGTAAGTAGGGAGATAGACCTTGCGATGGACATGGCCAATCTCTCCGGCGTCAAAATAGACCGCCGCATTGTAGAAGCGGTAGTCAGGGCCCTCCTCCACCAGCCCGGCGACAAAAGGCACCTCGCGGCTCAGTTGCTTGAGCTGCGCCATCTCTCTGGAGGAGGGCTTGAGGGCGACGCTCGGGACCATGTCGCGGAGGAAATAGCCGGTGAGGCTCAGCTCCGGAAAGAGCAAGAGGTCGACGCCTTCTCTCACCCCCTGACGGATCGTCTCCTCATACAGGGCAAGATTGAACTGGAGGTCTCCCAGGCGCGGATTGATCTGAGCGATGCCGACCTTAAAGGTCATAGGATACTCTCTGCCAAACCAAAGCTAACATACGGGTGAGAGGCTTGCAATTTCTCCCTTTTACCGGATAACTTAATCATAGAGACCATCGGTGAGGCAGACTATGGCGCAAAAAGTGCTCATCTACGGTAAAGACCTTTGACCCTACACTGCCAAGGCCCGTGAGGACTACTCGAAGCGTGGGCTCCCTTTTGAATACATCAACGTCCTTAAGCACCCCGAGGGACTAAAACAGATGTTGCGACTCTCGGGCAACCGGCGCGAAGTGCCCGTCATCGTGGAAGAGGGCAAGGTCACGATCGGCTTTGGCGGCACCTGAGAGATCTAAGGCCGGCGGCGTCGGCCAGAGGTTAGAAAGAAGTTGTCAGTTGTTGGTTTTCAGTCTAAAGACCAACAACCAAAATCCAAAAACCGTCAGCTTTTTATTAATCTCAAATGGGCAATCTGCGGCGGGCAGTTGATGCGGATGGGCAGGCCGGTGGTCCCGATTCCCCGACTGACAAAAAGCAGCGAGCCCTTGCGCCCACCCTGAGCGCGCGCCGGCAGGCGGAAGAGACCTTCGGCATAAGGGGTGATCAGGCGGGCGATGGACGGGGCTTGCGGATCCGTGCCGAGCTTCACCTGACCCCCGTGGTAATGGCCTGAGAGAACCGCATCCACGCTATTGCGCGCCGCCTCAGGAAAGATCTCCGGGCGATGCGAGAGCAATAACTGCACCTCACCGGGATCCCTTCGGGCGGCCCTGAGTGCACGGGCAAGATCGGGCCTGGCCCAGAGGAGATCGTCAATGCCAAGGACATTGAGCTTCGTGTCCCCGATCCGGATCGAGACGGCGTCGTTGCGCAGGACCCTGATCCCCTTCTCACCGAACCGCCCGGTCAGCTCCTCATCCGCACCGGCGTAGACATCGTGGTTGCCGATACAGGCAAAGACGCCGTAGCGCGCCTTCAACCCTGCCAGGGTCTCCACGCAGGGTCGAGCCTCGTCCAGGCTTACGGAGACAAAATCACCGGTCAGCGCGATCAGGTCAGGCTGGAGGCGATTGACCGCCTCCACATAGCCGGCGAGCTCCTCCGCGGGCATGAAATTGCCCATATGGATGTCGGTAAGCTGAACCACGGAGAGCTGGGAGAGAGAAGAGGACAGGCCCTCGATCGGCAGCTCAAATTCCTCGATCTCAAAGCGCCGGCGCCCCAAAAAAGTTCCATAACCGGAGACCAGAAATGGCGTCATGGCCGCTAAGCCCAAGCCGGCCTTGAGCAGTCTGCGCCGTTCGCGATCAGGCGCTTGAGAACTGGGCGCGAAACACGGAACCAGCCGGCGGAAAAAACCGTAGCCAAGAAGGATGAGGGCAGACCCCGTAGAGCCAAAGCCCCAGATAGCAAAGAGAGTAAAGAGAGGCCGAACAAACCAGGAAGGCGTTGCGCCCTGCTGCCAGCCAAAGTGGGCGCGCCAGAAAAAAGGGAGGAGCATGAAGAGGAAAAAAGAGGCGACCAAAGTGGATAGGAGCCTCTGTCTGACCCGGTCTCTGACTTTACCGTAAAGGTAACTTTTAATCCGGTAGAAGAGATAGCCTTGGATGAGAAGATAAAAAGCCAAGGTGACAAGAAGAACCACTAATGCCCTGGGAAAGTCCATAACAAAAGGGTATTATAGCCGATAAAACGGAACTTGCAACCCTCAGTAATCAAGTGATGAAAAAGAGTTTCCAAAATTTGGCGGCAGAAAAGATCCAGTCTGCCTTTAACGGCCAGGTCTATCTCCTTTCTCTCACGCCCCTTGCTGGAGATGCCTCGAGCCGGCGTTACTACCGGGCCTTCTTAGAAGGCCCCGCTGCGCCGGCGTCGGTCATGGTCATGGAGCTGGTGGGAAATTCTCTACCCCTCTCCTCTGAGGAGCTGGCGCTCTTCAGTAAGCCTCCTGAGGAGCTCCCCTTTCTCAGCCTGCACCGCTTTCTCAGCAAAGTGGGGGTGCGCGTGCCTCTCCTCTATGGCCATTGGGTGGAGGAGGGGATTCTCCTGCTGGAGGATCTTGGGGAGCGCTCTCTCTGGGACTGGGTCAGGACGCTTCCGCCCGATCAAGTCTTAAAGTGGTATGAGAAGGCGATCGACCAGCTCCTGCGCATCCAGATCCTGGGGAGCAGGGCAAGGGATGACTCCTGCATCGCCTTCAGGCAGCGCTTCGATTTTCGCCTCTACATGTGGGAGTTTGACCACTTCATCCTCTACGGGATCGAAAAGGGAAAGAGGGGAAGGATGGGCGCGGGGGAGAGGGCATGGCTGACCGAGGCCTTTGCCAAGATCGCGCGCCATCTGGAGCGTCAAACTCCCTGCCTCAATCATCGGGACTATCACAGTTGGAATCTCATGGTTCATCAAGGAGAGATCGTCGTCATCGACTTTCAAGACGCCCTGCTCGCTCCGGCACAGTACGATCTGGCCTCTCTCCTGAACGACCGGGAGACTCAACAGATCATCATCCCTGAGCTGGAAAAGCGCCTCCTCGACTATTACCTGGAACGCCGGGAGGAGATGGGTGAGGCGAAGATCACGCGAGACGAATTCCTGGAGGGCTACATCCTCTCCGCCCTGCAGCGGGACTTTAAGGTCGTGGGCCGCTTCGAATACCTCGATCTCGTGAAGGGCAAGCCGGGCTATAAAAGATACCTTCCGGCCACGCTCCGACGTCTCAGGCGCAACCTGGAGAAGTTGCCCCATCTGGCAGGCATCGTTCCAGTCCTGGCCGGCCACTTTGGGGAGATGAGATGAAGGCGATGGTCCTCGCCGCCGGCCTGGGCCAGCGCCTCCGTCCCATGACCGACAGCCTGCCCAAGGCCCTGATCCCGGTTCGCGGCCGACCCATGATCGAATATCCCCTGCTCCTCCTGAGCCACTACGGCATTCGAGAGATCATCATCAACCTGCACCACCTGGGAGAGCAGATCGAGGAACACCTGGGCGACGGGAAAAAACTGGGTCTCAAGATCTCTTATTCTCGAGAGGAAAAACTGCTGGATACCGGAGGAGGGATCCTCAAGGCCAGATCCTTCTTAGAAGATGGGACCTTCATCGTCATCAATAGCGATGTCCTGATCGACCTTTCCCTGAACGATCTCCTGGCTTACCACTCCGAGAAGAAGGCCGCAGCCACTTTGGTCCTGCGGCCGGATCCGAGGGCAGATGAATACGGCCCCATCGAAATTGCAGAGAGCGGACAGATCGGCCGCTTTCTCAACTGGCAGCTCCCAAATCCTCCGCGCGGAGCGCTCCGCAAGCTCATGTTTACTGGAGTCCAAGCCATGGAACCCGAGGTCTTCGAATATATGGATGGGGAGCTCACCTTTGGCCTCACCCGCACGACCTATCCCAAGATGCTGCTCCGAGGAGAAGCCCTCTACGGCCTCACCTTTCATGGATACTGGCGCGACCTGGGAACCCCCGAGAGGATCAGAGAGGCAGAGGAGGAGCTGAGCCGCGGAGAGGTGAAGCTGCACTATCTGTGAGGTTCCATGTCCAAGGTCCAAGGTCCGATGTCCGATGTTCAGCGTCGGACCCCGAACCTTGAACCTTGAACTTTGAACTTTGAACGTCTCAGTCTCACCCCCCGATAATTTCTCCCAGGCACGATCTTTCCCAGAATCACCTCATGGCGCGCGCCGGTCGCGCGCGGAAGGTTCCCCGCGCTTCCCTCCACGGCCTCGTGGGCCAGCAGGGCAAAGGCCTGGGCCTCGAGCGCATCGCCATCCCAACCCAGCTCTTCCACCACTCCTACCCTGGCGCATGGCAGTTCCCGGCGCAGCAGCTCCAGGAGCGTATGGTTCTTCCTCCCGCCACCAGTAAAATAGATCTCGTCGACCTTGCCCAAGCGGCGCAGGATAAAATCGCGATAGGCCCTGCCGATGGAGCGAGCGGTCAATGCCGTGGCCGTGGTCAGAAGATCGAGCGGCCGCATGCCCCTCCTCCGGGCCTTGTGGATCAGGGAAGAGACGAAGGCCGCGCCAAACTCCTCCCGCCCTGTGGACTTGGGAGGCCTTTTCGCAAAGAAGGGATGGCGCAAAAGATCTCTGAGCAGCCCCTCCTGGACCGTTCCCCTGCGCGCCATGGCGCCGCCTCGATCGGAGCCTTTCTTTCCTCGGGTCAGCCACCGGCACAGCCCGTCGATCACCATATTACCCGGCCCGGTGTCGAAGGCCACGACATCTCTCAGGCGCGCGCCAGCGGGGAGGTAAGTGAGATTGGAGATCCCGCCCAGGTTATGGATCGCCCGTGATTTTTTTTTGTCTCTAAAGAGAAGGTAATGAACGTAGGGAACCAACGGGGCCCCTTCACCTCCAGCGGCGATATCCGCAGGCCGGAAGTCGGCTACGGTGGTGACCCCGGTGCGCTCCGCGATGATGGCCGGCTCGCCCAGTTGCAGAGTGGAAGGTGGGCTGCCTTGGGGATCGTGATAGATAGTCTGGCCGTGGGAGCCAATGAGATCGACTTCGTCCAGAGCCAGTCCGGCCCGGCGCGCGGCCCGGATGGCGGCCTGAGCGAAGAGATCTCCCAGCTGAAAGTTCAGAGAAGAGATCTCGGCTGGTTTGATGGGCGAGCTGACCATAGCCGCGCAGATCCGAAAGAGCCTGTCCCGGACCCCCCGCGGATAAGGAACGGCGATGAACGCGAGCTGCCGGGCCCGGCTCCTTGCTCCAGCGCCGCGGATCTCCAACACCGCGGCATCGATCCCATCCATCGAGGTCCCGGACATCAGGCCAACCACGATGCGTCGCTTCATCCCATGCGCCCCTTGGCCACCGTTTGCCACAACCTTCGCGCTGTGTTAGCTTGCAGTTTAAATCATCCTCTCTGCCATGGCTACCTTGACAGCCTACCTCTCCGCGGTCATGGGCGTCTCGCTGCTTGGGGGGGCTTTACCTCTGCTCAGAGAGTTCTCGGAGAAGAGACTGGCCCTGCCTTTAAGCTTCAGCGGCGGCGTCCTGCTAGGCGCGGTCTTCTTTCATATGATCCCGCAGACCAGCGCGATTCTCAGGGAGGGGATGGGCTGGCCTATACTGGCAGGTTTTCTGCTGATCTTTATTCTCGAGCGATTCGTCTTCGTCCATGCCTGCGGGGAATCCGATTGCGATGTTCATCACGTAGGGATCCCGGCCTTTCTGGGCATCTCTCTCCACAGCCTCCTGGATGGCGTCGCCCTCGGTGCCAGCTTCGTCTTGCCTCAGCTCGCGCCGGTCATCCTGCTCGCCGTGGTCATCCACAAGATGCCCGATGGCATCTCGCTCTCCAGCATCCTGCTCTCGGCCGGATGGGGGCGCAGGAGGATCATCTACCTCACCCTCATCTTCTCCCTCATGACACCCATAGGCACCCTGCTCGCCTACCCCTTCCTCCGCTCCCTCTCCCCGCAACTTGTGGCGATAGCTGTGGGCATCTCCGCCGGGACCTTCCTGGCCATCGCCACTTCCGACATTCTCCCTCAAATCCATCGCCTCGATCGGCGCAACCCCATGACCCTCCTCTTTCTTCTCGCCGGCCTGGCAGTAAGCTGGCTCGGAAGGCTCTTCGAGATATAGCGCCTACTTCATCACCTCCGTATATTGGCGGATCATCTTTTTAACCTCCGGGGATGTCTGAACCAGCCGCTTCATGAGCCTCTCCCCCTCCCCTCCGACGCTGTACCTCGGGTAGGACTTCGTCACCTTTTTGAATTCTTCTGTAAACTGCCCATCTCTGACCATAGCGGCAAAGGCCTGGCGCAGCGCCGCGACCGCCTCCTGGGGAGATCCAGGGGGAAGCATCAGCACCCGCTGCATCGTCTGCCCCATGTTGATTACTTTGAGCGACTCCCAGAGCAGCCCGGAGGCGGGCTTGCCATGGACCTGCTGGTAGAGCTGCGCGAAGGTCGGAATCTCCGGCACCTCTACACTCGGACGCGCCTCTCCCTCCGCCGTGACCAGCTCGTCGTGATAGACCGGGATCACCATGCCCGTCTTCACCATCGTGGGCTCTACTGTGGCACGGTAGGCCGGCGTGCCCTCGGTGAAAAATTGAATCTCGTTGCGCTGCACAGCCAACCGAGCCTCCGAATTGGAATTATAGCCAGTCACGTACTGATAGGGCGCGCCCAAGAGGTCGAGCTGCATGCGCAGGCGGACGTCTTTGCTGCTGTTGACGCTCAGGCCTCCGGCTTTAAAGCGCTGGGCCTTAACGATATCCCGGGGCTCCTTGATCCCAGGAGGAACATCCCTGCGGATATAGGCTACAGCGACTCCCTCAATGCTCGCGATATAAACAAACCTGGACAGGTCCACCCTCAATGTGGGATCCGCTGTCAAGACATTGAGGAACTGCTGCGTGAAGTAGCCCACCGTGAGGCCATCGGGCCGCGCCACCTCGCCCAGGTAGTTGGTGGCAATCACCCCACCGGCCCCCGCCATATTGTTGGCGATGACCAGTGGCTCACCCGCGATGTGCCTCACCAGATGGCGCGCCACCAACCGCCCCTCGATATCTGTAGGACCGCCGGCGGCGTAGTTGATCAAGACCGTGATCGTCTTCCCTTTATAAAAAGGGGCCTCCGCCGCAAAGCCATAGAGAGCAAAGGCCAGCAGACAGAGCCCTACCACAGCCATAGAGAAGCTGACCCGATCAGCAGGCTTCATGGACCTCCTCCTTATTGAGTCTTCAGTAAATCTTTGCCGCTCAACTGGATATGGCGGCTGGCCTTTAAGCTACAATATCTCTGATCCAGAGGGCAAGCTAGCGTTCACCCTTAGTTTCGCGTTAAAAGAAGGGGTCAAGACTGCTCTTGGCTCTTTAGCAGTTGGTTTTCAATCTCTCTTGCCTTCCGACTAAGCCTTCGCTCCTTGTTGACCCGTTCCTTCATTCTCAAATACGCCGTGCTCACCGAAGAGTACTTCTCTAAACCCACTACCTTGCCGATCTCTGTTAGCCTGTACCCTCCCAGTGTCCGGCAGAGATACATCGCCATCGCCCGCGCCTCGTTCTGCTCTCCCCGTCGCTTCACTCCAAGCTCCAGAACCGTTTTGCCATAGGCCTTAGCCGTGGCTCGCACAATCTCTTGTATCTCCTTGCCAAATACCCGACGGGACTCCGGCTTCTCCGCATGTACTTCAGCCGTCTTTCCAATCTTCTCCATCACCCACTGCACAAACCCCTTACTGCCCAATACCGGCTTGAAATACGGCTTAGTGTAGTACTCCTGAATCTCTTTTTCTACCTTGGAGCGCATGAAGCTCTGATATTCCCTAAGACCACTTCGACCCCGGCCAAACCGGGATAGGATAGAGTCGGTATTCAACCACTCAGGAGCTTTTTTCTCGCTTAGATAGCCGTAATGACTGCTCCAACGATAGTGGTCGATGTCGGATACTATACCTGCATCGACGGGGTTGTGGTGGATGTAGCGGGCTACGGCCAACAGATACTCCTCGGCATCAATCAGGATGGCTCGGTAGCGTCCCCGGAATAAGGGACCATCCCTTCTGTGGGCTCGATTGAATCTTTGGGTGTAAACCCCATCCAAATGGCGCATCGCTCTGGAAAGTCCACCGCCGGGTGTTTGCACCAGCAGGTGATAGTGGTTGCCCATCAGACAGTAGGCGTAGACTTCTACCTCCCATAACTTAGAGGTCTCACCGACCAAGGCTAAGAAGCCTTGGCGGTCGCTATCATCGAGAAAGATGTTGCTGCGGGCCAGTCCCCGGTTCATGACGTGGTAATAGGCGCCGGGGTATTCGATGCGGAGAGGTCGGGCCATGGGAGGAAAAGCTGGCAGAGGCAGGACTAAGAGTCAAGAGCAGACTTGACCCCCTCGCTGGGGCTTCGGGGTCCCTTGCCTTGACTTGTCTCACCCCATCAGATTAATTGCTACAGTTTAAGGAATAGGCCATGGCCTACAGAAACCTGGAGGAGTTCGTCCAACGGCTGGAGCGCGAGGGGGAGCTGAAGCGCATCAGCTATCCGGTCAGGGCCGAGTTGGAGATCGCCGAGATCGCGGATCGGGTGATGAAAAAGGGCGGGCCGGCGCTTCTCTTCGAGAATGTCGTGGGCAAAAAGATCCCTGTCCTGATCAACGCCTTCGGCTCCCTCAGGCGCATGGCGATGGCGTTGGGAGTCGATGACGTCGAGGAGATCGCCTGCGAGATCGAGCGGCTCACCCGGATGAAGCCTCCCAGCTCATGGCGCGATAAGCTCAGCCTGCTGCCGGATCTGGTGCGCCTGGCGGGGATCACCCCCAAGGTCGTCAAAGAGGGGGAGTGCCAGGAGGTCATCCTGCGTCAGCCCGATCTGAATATCCTTCCGGTGCTCACCTGCTGGCCTGGCGACGGCGGTCCGTTCATCACGCTCCCTCTGGTCGTCTCGCGCGATCCCCGGACCGGCGTGCGCAACGTCGGCCTCTACCGCATGCAGCTCTTCGACGGCGCCACCACGGCCATGCACTGGCACATCCACAAGGTGGGCGCGCACCACTTCAGGCAGCAGAAGGAGCAGAAAAAGAGGATGGAGCTGGCGGCCTGCATCGGCGGAGATCCGGCGCTCGTCTATGCCGCCACCGCGCCTCTGCCGAGCCAGATCGATGAGATCCTCTTCGCCGGCTTCATCCGCAAAAAGGGGGTGGAGCTGGTCAAGGCGGTCACCGTGGATGTGGAGGTCCCGGCCAATTCGGACATCGTGATCGAGGGCTATATCGACCCTTCCGAGCCGCTGCGCCGCGAGGGGCCCTTCGGCGACCACACGGGCTTCTACTCCCTGGCCGACGACTATCCGGTCTTCCACGTGACCTGCATCACGCACAAGAAAAACCCCATCTATCTCACCACCATCGTCGGCCGGCCGCCGATGGAGGACGCCTATCTGGGAAGGGCCACGGAGAGGATCTTTCTGCCGCTCCTGCGCCTGACCTTTCCCGAGATCGTGGACCTCCACCTTCCCGTCCACGGGGTCTTCCACAACCTGGCGATCGTCTCGATCAAGAAGGAATATCCGGCCCATGCGCGCAAGATCATGCACGGGCTCTGGGGCATGGGCCAGATGATGTTCACCAAGATCCTCATCGTCGTGGACCACGACATCCATGTCCATGATCCCGCCGAGGTCACCTGGATCGTGGGGAATCACATCGATCCCAAACGCGACGTGGTCTTCGTCGAGGGGCCGGTCGATGTTTTAGATCACGCCGCTCCGATGATGGGCTACGGCTCCAAGATGGGGATCGACGCCACCAGGAAGTGGCCGAGCGAAGGCTTTGAGCGGGAGTGGCCCGACCCCATAGTGATGGATGAGAAGACAAAAAAGCACATCGATTCCATCTGGGAAAAACTGGGGTTATAACGTTCAAGGTTCAACGTTGAACCTTGAACGTTGAACGTTATCGTCATGGGATTCCTACGCAGATTACACCTCTACGGCAGGCTCATCCGTTTTTCCCACACGGTCTTCGCCCTTCCCTTTGCCCTGGCCTCAGTGGCCTTGGCTTGGCCCAGCCATCCCGTCACCCTCAGAACTCTGGTCTGGATCCTGGTTGCCATGGTGGGGGCCAGGAGCGCGGCCATGGGCTTTAACCGCCTGGCCGATAGCAAGCTGGATGCCATGAACCCGCGTACTCAGGGCTGGGAGCTGCCCCAGGGAAGGGTGAAGGCATGGGAGGCGGTCCTGCTCACTGCCCTCTGCTCACTCATTTTTATCTATGCCGCTTATCAGTTAAATCCCCTCTGCCTCGCCCTCTCCCCCGCGGCCCTGGCCATCATCTTCTTTTATTCTTTCACCAAACGCTTCACCTGGACCTCCCACCTCTTTCTCGGCCTCGCCCTGTCGCTCGCCCCTCTCGGCGCCTGGCTGGCGGTCACCGGCTGGCCCGAGAGCCCAAGGGAGCTTCTCACCCCCCTCCTCCTCGGCCTGGCTGTCCTCTTCTGGCTGGCCGGCTTTGACATCATCTACGCCCTTCAAGACTATGACTTCGATCGCACGCATGGCCTGCACTCGATCCCGGCCCGCTTCGGCGTGGCCTGGGGCCTGAGGTTATCCAGCCTATCCCACTTATTAACTGTTCTCTTTTTGGTCCTGGTGGGTTTGAGCGCACGGCTGGGGGTGATTTACTGGATCGGGACGGCCATGGTCTCTCTCATCTTATTCTGGGAGCACCGGCTGGTTAAGCCCAACGACATTTCCAGGGTCAACCGGGCCTTTTTCGACTTCAACGCCTACATGAGCGCGGGCTATTTCCTGATCACCCTTGGGGATCTCCTGTGGGGCGCTTAGCACTACCCTCCCGCATCCCTGCCCCTTTTTTCGGATCGGGGCTAATCCGAGGTGTTGAGGGCCCGCTCTACCCTCTGATCCCCCTTCTGATACCACTCCTCGTCGTCGATGCGGGTGAGCAGCAGCTCCGCAGTCCTGATGAGGTTCTCTTTTTCCTCCAGGCCTTTAGTCGCCAGGAAGATCGCGCGCCGCAGGGTTGAATTCACCAGACGATTGGGATCCCACCCGGGATAGCCTCTGTAGCCATCCTTCATCACGCGGTTTGAAAGCGCCAGCCCTTCCTGGACGCTAGCAAGTCCGTTCTGTTCGTCGCCGAGCCGCATCTGGGCCAGTCCTAAAACCAGCCAGGCGATCTCATCTTCTCGATTCACTGCCCGAGCCCGCTGGAGGATCTGAAAGGCGTCTTGATAGCGCCCCTTTTTGTAGTAGGCCCGCCCGAGCAAGGTCAGGGTGTCGCGATAGGTGGGCTCTTCCCGCGCGACGCTTTCCAGGGCCTGGATCGCCTTATCGATATTCCCTCCCTGGCGGCGCGTGAGCTCATCCTTCCCCTCCAGATAGCGGCCGCCTGTGCCAAACCGCAGAATGGGGTGGGTAAGACAGGCGGAAAGCGCAATGCCGCCAAGGGCCGAGAGCAAAAGGTTACGATAGCAAAGTCCAGTGCTCACGATTTTAACGGCTCCTCCAGATCACCCAAGCTCTTTTCTGCACCTTATCATGACCTCAAAACAGAGACAAAGGGGGGCAGGGTGTTCCTCGGAACTGGGATTGCTTTTAAGCCGTCTCTCCGGTAAGCTCATCGCAAATCATGAAAGGGGGGATTTTGAGATGGGAAAACTTTTGACCTCTGCCCTTTACGGCCTCCTACCCGCCATCCTCCTCTCCGGCTGCACTGCCTTCAGGGCCGGTGGCGAGGTGCAAAAGGGGCGGTTTGAGCTTATGTATGGCGACCCCAATGCAGCCCTGACCCATTTCCAGAGGGCGGCCGATCTCAACCCCAACTACGTTTTTACCTACTCGCCCTTCAGGCCGAGCGTGTGGACCTACGTCGGCCGGGCCCATTACCAGGCCCGCAAACTTTCCGAGGCGAGCTCGGCCCTGGAGCAGGCCCTGGCCCGGAACAGAG
>Ga0184640_10000326_pt1 | contig 12231 bp, 11 predicted proteins | sample PLM31_200_b2_FD_133161 | JGI IMG/M metagenome (GOLD analysis project Ga0184640, IMG submission 133161) | Groundwater sediment microbial communities from an aquifer in East River, Colorado, USA - PLM3-1_200_b2 | ecosystem: Environmental > Terrestrial > Soil > Riparian zone | place: USA: East...
GACGGCAGCCCGCCTGCTTTACAATGCCCGAACGCTGTGGTACTAAAATAGGCAACTAAGGAAGGAAAGAGAGAAAAAGAGCGGAGAATATGGGAATCGGTGAACCTCAGAAACAAGCAGTCGTCGAACAGTTCAGGGTTCATCAGACGGACACCGGCTCTCCCGAAGTGCAAGTTGCGCTTTTAAGTCAGCGCATCGACCATCTTACCGAACACTTCAAGGCTCATGTTAAGGACCACCATTCTCGTCGTGGCCTGCTGATGCTAGTAGGGCAGAGGAGAAGGTTGCTGGATTATCTTCGAAAACTAGATTTCGACAGATACCAGAACCTAATCCAGCGGCTTGGAATACGTAAGTAACTATTCCGAACCCGTTGCCCTCCGTTTCCAAACCTCCGTCATACGTTTCTCCCGCCAGAGGATTATTCTATGATTAAGAAAGTTGAATTGGATTTTCATGGACGACCCCTATCCATTGAAATAGGCCGGATGGCCAAACAGGCGGACGGCGCCGCGCTGGTGCGCTACGGCGAAACCGTGGTTTTAGTCACGGCAGTTGCCGCCAAGGAATTGAAGCTCGATACCGATTTTTTTCCCCTCACGGTCGATTACCAAGAAAAAACCTTTGCCGCCGGCAAGATCCCCGGCGGTTTTTTTAAGCGGGAAGGCCGGCCATCGGAAAAAGAAATTCTTACCTGCCGATTGATCGACCGCTCAATTCGTCCGCTCTTCTCCGACGGACTGCGCTGCGAAACTCAAGTGATCGCCACTGTGCTCTCTGCGGACCGAGAAAATGATCCCGATGTCGTGGCCATGCTTGGCACGTCGGTGGCTTTGCACGTCTCCGATATCCCCTTCAATGGACCGCTTGCAGGCGTGCGTATCGGGCGCCTCGGCGGGAAGTGGGTCATGAATCCCACCCAAGCTGAGCTCGACGAAAGCAGCGTCGACATATTTCTTTCCGGTAGCCGTGACGCGATCGTCATGGTCGAGGGTAGCGCGCAAATGGTTTCCGAAGACGCAATCCTCGAGGCGCTTTTCGCCGGCCATGAAGCGATCCAACCGCTGATCCAGGTCCAGGAGGAAATTCGCCGAGCAATCGGCAAGCCGAAGCGGCAGGTGCCGCTGGCCGAGCTCGATCATGGAGTGGTCCGGCGGGTCGAAGAACTGGCGCTCACGAAACTAAAACAGGCTCTCGAGATCCCGGAAAAATTGGAACGCTACAAACGGATCGCCGAGGTTAAAAGCGAAGTCGTACCGAATGCGCTGGCAGAGTTTCCCGAAAAACAAAAAGATATTAAAGGTGCCTTTGAAGAACTGAAGCGAAATGTCTTTCGCGGACTGGTCATACACCAAGAACGGCGCATCGACGGCCGCGGGTTAAAAGACATCAGGCCGATCACATGTGAAGTCGAAATTCTACCGCGCACCCATGGCTCGGCATTGTTCACCCGCGGTGAAACTCAAGGCCTGGTGGTGACAACGCTGGGTACGACGTCCGATGAGCAAAGAGTCGACGCGTTGCTCGGCGAACACTTTAAAAAGTTCATGCTGCACTACAATTTTCCGCCGTTCAGCGTCGGCGAGGTCAAATTCCTGCGCGGGCCGGGCAGGCGCGAAATCGGCCATGGCAACCTGGCCGAACGGGCGCTTATTCCCGTCCTCCCTTCGGAGGAAGATTTTCCTTACACGATTCGCATTGTCTCAGAGATCTTGGAATCCAACGGCTCGACCTCGATGGCGACCGTTTGCGGCGGATCGCTATCGTTGATGGACGCCGGCGTACCGGTGTCCGCTGCGGTTGCCGGTATCGCCATGGGCTTGATTAAAGAAGGCGAGCACGTGCGCATTCTCTCCGATATTCTCGGCGATGAAGATCACTTGGGCGACATGGATTTTAAAGTCGCCGGAACTGCGGAGGGCGTGACCTCATTGCAGATGGATATCAAAATCAGCGGCGTGAACCGGGAAATCATGGGTCAGGCGCTGCGCCAGGCCAAGGAAGGCCGGTTGCATATTCTCAACATCATGAATGCCACTTTGCCCGCGGCGCGAACCAATGTGTCGGACCATGCGCCGCGCATTATCACTTTGAGAGTCAAACCGGACAAGATTCGCGAGATCATCGGCCCGGGCGGCAAGGTCATTCGCGGTATCATCGAAGCCACCGGAGTCAAGATGGACGTCGAGGACGACGGCACGGTGAGAATCGCCTCGAGCGATGAAGAGGCCTCCAAAAAGGCCGTCGAGATGGTGCAAAGGATTATCGCGGAAGCCGAGGTCGGAAAAATTTACAAAGGCACGGTGCGAAAGATCGTCGAGTTTGGCGCCTTCGTGGAGATTCTTCCAGGCACCGACGGTCTGATTCATATCTCGCAGCTCGCGCCCGAGCGGGTACGTAAAGTCAGCGACGTGCTCAAGGAGGGCGATGAGGTGATGGTCAAAGTCCTGGAAATCGATCGACAGGGCAAGATTCGGCTCAGCCGCAAAGAGGCTCTCCAAGAAACCAGCAGCGCGGACAACGCGCAATAGGATCGTGACTTTGCAACCATTGTGACGTTCTATGTTTGCTAAGAGTGTCCTCGACAACGGTATCCGCATCGTCTCCCATGAGATGCCGCAACATCGCTCCGTGAGCCTTGGCATCTGGGTCGAAAGCGGCTCGCGCCACGAAAGCGACGCGCAGAACGGTCTCTCGCACTTCATCGAGCATTTACTTTTTAAAGGCACCGAACGGCGCAGCGCGGCGCAAATCGCCGAAGAGATGGACGCGGTGGGCGGCGTGATCAACGCTTTCACCTCCAAAGAGCACACTTGTTACTATGCCAAAGTGCTCGATGAAAACCTGCCGTTAGCCATCGATCTTTTAACCGATATTTTTCTTCATTCGATGTTCGACGCCGAGGAAATCGAGCGGGAAAGATCCGTCATCCTGCAAGAGATTTCGCAGTCGGAAGATACTCCCGACGACTATGTGCATGATCTTTTCAGCCTGGATTTCTTCAAGGATCACCCGATCGCCCGGCCGATTTGCGGTCGAGAAAAGACCGTCACGAGTTTTCAACGGGAAGACATTTTGAGTTTCTTCAAATCGCGCTATCGGCCGCGCCGCGTCATCGTATCTGCGGCGGGCAATTTCCGTCACGATGCGCTGGTCGACGAAATCGGCGCGCGTTTGGGTTCGGTGAAAGACGCTTTCGACGGCCAACGTACAGCGAGTTTAGAAGGCGAGAGCGTGCCGGAAATGGGCAGCGGAGTTTTCCCTCATAAAAAAGCTCTGGAGCAGGTTCATCTTTGTTTGGGTGTTGCGGGAATTCACCAGGCTGATCCTAAGCGTTATGTGGCCTACGTGCTCAACACGTTGCTCGGCGGCGGCATGAGCTCGCGATTGTTTCAGGAGATTCGCGAGAAGCGCGGCAAAGCGTACTCGGTCTATTCCTTTTCAACGGCGTACAAAGACGTCGGCTACCTCGGCGTCTACGCCGGCACGAGCCTCGAATCCACCGAGGAGGTCGTCGATCTCGTTGCGAAGGAGCTGCAAAAGCTGGCTGCCGGCGACGTCAGCGAAGAAGAATTGCGCCGCACTCAAGGCCAATTGGTCGGCAGCATGATGCTTGGGTTGGAGTCGACGGATTCCTGGATGAGCCATATCGCGCGCAATGAGATCTATTTTGGCAAGACGGTGACCACCGAAGAGATCTGCCAGCGCATACGCGCAGTTTGCCGAGACGACGTCGTCCAGCTTGCCAATGAGCTTTTCCGCGCCGACGCTATGACGTTAACCTTGCTAGGCGATTTCAGCGAAAAATTTCAACTCAAAAATTTAAGCATGGGTAATTAAACCGCGGTCGTTTGGGTCCTGCAGGACGGGTTAGCGGTGGAAGAAGTTCGCATTGAAATCAAACGCCTGCGGCCGAGCCCAGATTCTCTCGCCTTGCCGACGTACATGACCGAAGGCGCGGCGGGCATGGATCTTTGCGCCGATATCGAGAGTCACCGGCATCTCGCGCCGATGGAGCGGGCCATGATTCCCACTGGAATCGCCATTGCTTTGCCGGTTGGCTTCGAAGCCCAGATCCGGCCACGCAGCGGGCTCGCGCTCAAGCAGGGATTGACGATGGTGAACAGTCCGGGAACCATCGATTCGGATTATCGCGGCGAAATTCACATGATCGCAATCAATCTGGGCGCGGCGCCGATCGTCATTGAGCGCGGCCAGCGCATTGCGCAGATGGTTGTGCAGCGTGTAGTTCGAGCGCAATGGCGCGAAGTCGATGCGCTTCCTGATACGACACGGCGCGACGGCGGTTTTGGCCATACCGATGAGAAAAGCTAAGTTCAAAGGTTCAAGGTTCAAAAAGTTCAAAGTTATGAATAGGCGTGTTCGGCTTACACTTTGAACCTTGAACGATTGAACTCTTGAACAATCAGCGGACGACTTCGAAGCATGATTGCGCGTTACACCCGGCCGGAAATGGGCCGCATCTGGTCCGAAGAAAATAGCTTTCAGAAATGGCTGGATGTAGAAATTCTCGCCGCCGAAGGTTGGGCGCGACTCGGCAGAGTCCCCAAAGCCGCCATCGCGCGCATTCACAAGAAGGCGCGCTTTAACGTCAAGCGTATTCGCGAGATCGAGCGCGAAGTTAAGCACGAAATCATCGCGTTTCTTAGTTGTGTGGCCGAGTCGATCGGCGACGACGCGCGCTATTTGCACGTCGGCATGACTTCTTCCGACGTCATGGATACGGCGCTGGCGATTCAGTTCAAAGAAGCGTCGGCGATCATCGAGCGGGATATCGACGATTTTCTAAAGGTGCTGCGAAGCCAAGCGCGCAAGTACAAATGGACGGTCATGATCGGCCGCACCCATGGCGTACACGCCGAGCCGATCACCTTCGGCCTCAAACTGGCGCTGTGGTATCAAGAGATGGAGCGTAATCTCGAACGCTTTCACAAGGCGGTTGAGGACATCTGCGTCGGTCAGATTTCCGGTGCGGTGGGAACTTTTGCGCAGATCTCGCCGAAGGTCGAAGCGTACGTGTGTCGCAAGGCCGGACTCAAGCCGGCGCTGATTTCCAACCAGATCATCCAGCGCGATCGGCACGCGTACTACTTTGCGACCCTGGCGATCATCGCCAGCTCGCTGGAGAAATTTGCCGTCGAAGTGCGCCACTTGCAGCGCACCGAGGTGCAGGAAGCCGAAGAGCCGTTTACTCAGGGGCAGAAGGGCTCATCGGCGATGCCGCACAAGCGCAACCCGATCTTGTCTGAAAATGTCTCGGGGCTGGCGCGGCTGATGCGCTCTTATTCGATCGCCGCCATGGAAAATGTCCCGCTGTGGCACGAGCGCGACATCAGCCATTCGTCGGTCGAGAGAGTGATCGCGCCGGATGCGACCATCACGCTCGATTTCATGCTGCGTCGCATGACCTACGTGATCGGCAATCTATGCGTCTACCCCGACAATATGCGGCGCAACTTGGAGAAAAGCGGCGGCACGGTTTTTTCCGAAAAAGTTTTGCTCGCTTTGGTCGACAAGGGCATCGCCCGCGACGCTGCCTACCGCATGGTGCAGCGCCACGCCCTGAAAATCGGCCGAGAGGGCGGCGACTTGAAACGTGAACTGTTGGCGGACGGCGAGATTCGCCGGTATTTATCGGCGACGCAACTTGATGCGATCTGGGGCGTCAAGCAGCAATTGACCAACGTCGATTTTATCTTCCGCCGCGTGTTTCAATAAAGACGGACGCTTAAAGGTTATTGTATGCGCGTGAAAATTTTTATCTCGCTCAGAAACGGTGTCCTCGACCCGCAAGGAAAAGCGATCGAGCGCTCGCTGCATACGCTCGGCTACGACGAAGTGGGAGATGTCCGCGTCGGCAAATACCTCGAGCTCGACATCGCTGCGCCATCGCGTGGCGCCGCCGAGCTTCGGATCCGCGAGATGTGTGATAAGCTACTAGCAAATCCCGTAATCGAAGATTACCGCTTTGAGATTGAGAATGAGAAGGTTTGATCCATCGGCGGATGGTGGAGGCAGGTCTGCGATCCTAGCCTTGAGGGCTCCAGTCTCGCGACTCGAGTCTAGCGTCTCGGGTTCAACCCCGAAACTCGAAACCCGAAACTCGAAACCTTATATCGCCATACGGTAGATCGTATTATGCGTTGGGGTGTCGTTACATTTCCCGGCTCCTGCGATGACCATGATGTGTATGACAGCCTCAAGCTGGACTTACGTCAGAAGGTCAAGTTTCTGTGGCACAAAGAGGAGCTTGCGGGCAGCTATGACTGCATCGTTTTGCCCGGCGGATTCTCCTACGGCGATTATCTGCGCTGTGGCGCCATGGCGCGCTTCTCGCCGATCATGCCCGGTATCGTCAAGTTTGCCCACAGCGGCGGACTCGTACTCGGGGTCTGCAATGGCTTTCAGATTCTCTGCGAGGCCGGTTTGTTGCCCGGCGCGTTGGTGCGCAACGCCGGTCTCCAGTTTGTTTGTCAGCAAGTCCAATTGCGCGTCGAAGAGACCGACACGCCATTCACAAACACGACAAAAAAAGGCCAGCTGCTCAAGATACCGGTCAAGCACGGTGAAGGTTGCTACTACGCCGACGAAAAAACATTAGAGCGTTTGCACAAGAACCGCCAAATCTTGCTGCGCTACGTCGACGCCAAAGGCAAGCCGACGGCGGCGGCCAATCCCAACGGCTCGTTGGATAACATTGCCGGGGTCTGCAACGAGAAACGAAACGTCTTCGGTCTGATGCCGCACCCGGAGGACGCTTGCAGCAAGCTTCTCGGTGGCGACGACGGCGCCAAGATTTTTACTTCGATCGTCACCGCCTGTGCCGGTAAAGTGAAGTCGCATGGCTGAGGAGCGAACCAAAGAGCTCGCTCAGCCGGCGGTGACTTCGCAGCTCGTCGCCAGCCACGGTATCACGCCGGATGAATACCAAAAGATTATCAAGATACTCGGTCGCGAACCGAACTACACGGAGCTAGGGGTTTTTTCGGTGATGTGGTCCGAGCATTGCAGTTACAAGAGCTCGCGTTATCATCTGAAAAATCTGCCGACCGAAGGACCTTACGTTTTGCAGGGTCCGGGTGAGAATGCCGGCGTTGTCGACATCGGCGGCGGTTTGGCCGTGGCATTCAAAATGGAAAGCCACAACCACCCCTCGTTCATCGAACCTTACCAGGGCGCGGCCACCGGCGTCGGCGGCATTCTGCGCGATATCTTCACCATGGGCGCGCGGCCCATCGCGTCGCTCAATTCACTGCGCTTTGGCGCCATCGATCATCCGCGCACCGGCTATCTACTTTCGGGTGTGGTCGCGGGTATCGGCGGTTATGGTAACTGCATCGGTGTGCCCACGGTGGGCGGTGAGTGCTCTTTCGATGAATGCTACAACGCCAATATTTTGGTCAACGCGTTCTCGCTGGGCATCGTCAATAAAAAGCATATCTTTACGGGTATCGCCAAGGGCGTCGGCAATCCGGTAATTTATGTCGGCTCGAAGACCGGACGCGACGGCATTCATGGCGCCACCATGGCTTCGCAATCGTTCTCCGAAGAAAAGCAACAGCGCAGGCCGACGGTGCAGGTCGGTGACCCATTTACCGAGAAGTTGCTCTTAGAGGCGTGCCTGGAACTGATGGAAAAGGATTACATCGTCGGCATTCAAGACATGGGAGCCGCGGGCCTCACCAGTTCGTCCTCGGAGATGGCGGGGCGCGGCGGCGGCGGCATTGAGATCGATCTGAACCGCGTGCCATTGCGTGAAATAGGCATGACGCCATACGAAATCCTTCTTTCGGAATCGCAGGAACGGATGCTTCTGGTCGCCAGACAAGGCACAGAAAACGAGATTAAAAAAATCTTTGATAAATGGGATCTGGACGCCGTGGTCATCGGGCGCGTGACCGACGACCAGCAATTCCGCGCGCTATGGGACGGCAAAGAAGTGACGCGGATTCCGATCCGGGCGCTGACCAAAGAAGCGCCTGCTTACCAGAGGCCGATGGCGCGGCCGGCCGAGCATGACCGAGTCCAACATTTGGATCTCGCATCGGTGCCGGAGCCCAAGGATCTCGCCGCGGCATTCAAACAGCTTCTAGCGTCACCCAATATCGCCTCGAAGGAATGGATCTACCGACAATACGATCATTTCGTGCGCAGCAATACCGTCGTCGCGCCGGGCGCCGACGCCGCGGTCATTCGGCTTAAAGGCACCGAGAAGGGGCTGGCGCTCACCGTCGACGGCAACAGCCGGTACTGTTTTTTGGACCCATACGTCGGCGGCGTGTTGGCAGTGGCCGAAGCCGCGCGCAATCTCGCCTGCGTCGGCGCGCGCCCGATCGGCTTAACTGACTGCTTGAATTTCGGCAGCCCGGAAAATCCCGAAGTCATGTGGCAGTTTGCCGAGGTGATTCGAGGGATGCGCGATGCTTGTCTGGGTCTCAACGTTCCCGTTGTGAGTGGCAACGTGAGTTTCTATAATGAAACTGACGGCGCGCCGATTCATCCAACGCCGACGATCGGCATGGTCGGGCTGCTCAAGAAAGTCCGCCGGGTTGTCACATCATGGTTTAAGGCTTCCGGCGATGTTGTCGTTTTGCTCGGCCGCACTCGGGAAGAATTTGGCGGCAGCGAATATCTCAATTGGGTGCACGGCTTGACCCGTGGCACGCCACCGTGGATCGATCTGAAGATGGAGCAGGCGGTGCAGAACTGTTGCCTTGACGCTATCGACCAGGAAATTCTCTCTTCGGCCCACGATGTCGCCGATGGGGGCCTCGCTATCGCTTTGGCCGAATGCTCGATCGGCGGGCCGGAAAAACCCTTGGGCGTGCGGATCGATACCCATGAGATGATCCGCGGCGACGCATTATTGTTCAGCGAATCGCAATCGCGCATCGTCGTTTCGCTCAAGGAAGATAACCTTGGCGAGTTACGAGATGTCGCGGCGCGCTACAATGTTCCCATGGAGGTGATCGGCACGGTGGGCGGCACGCGCTTTGTGATCCAGCCTTTGCTGCAGTTGCCGGTGGATGAGCTTCGGACCGTTTGGTCGACCGGGTTAACGGCGAAAATAAAATAACTCGATTCTTGGGCCTAAAAGTGGCAAGCTAATTCACGTGAATTGACGATGTCTGATAAATTCCACGACGAATGCGCGGTCATGGGCGTGTACGGCCACCCCGAGGCGGCCAACATGGTCTACCTTGGACTCTATGCCTTGCAGCATCGCGGCCAGGAGTCTTGCGGCATCGTCACCTCCGACGGTAAAGGACTCATCTCGCATCGCCAAATGGGGCTGGTTGCCGACGCGTTCAAAGAAGACGTCATCAAACGTCTCGACGGCGCCAGTGCCATCGGTCACAATCGTTACTCTACGACCGGGCAAAGTCATCTCAAGAACGCGCAGCCCTTCGTCGTCGAGTATTCCCAAGGTCCGATCGCCGTCTCGCACAACGGCAATCTCGTCAACGGTGCTCTGCTGCGCGAAGAATTGGAGCACTCCGGCTCGATCTTCCAGTCGACGACCGACACCGAAGTGATCATTCATCTGATCGCCACTTCGAGAGAAACGACGCTGATGGGGCGGATCATCGAAGCGCTCAGCCGAGTGCGCGGCGCCTATTCACTGTTGTTTCTCACCTTGGACAAAATGATTGCGGCGCGCGACCCTTACGGCTTTCGTCCGCTGGTGCTGGGAAAATTCGCGGCGGGAAAAAATCGCGGCGCCTATGTCGTCGCCTCGGAGACGTGCGCGTTGGATTTGATCGAAGCCGAATACCTTCGCGACGTTGAACCGGGAGAAATCATCACGATCGACGGCGAAGGAATGGAATCGCTCAAGCCCTTTCCGCCCACGCCGACCGCCAAATGCATTTTTGAATATATTTATTTTGCCCGCCCCGACAGTAAGCTGTTCGGACACAACGTCTATCAGGTGCGCAAGGCACTGGGCCGCCAATTGGCGCGGGAGAGCGGCGTAGAGGCGGATTTGGTGACACCCGTACCCGACTCCGGCGTGCCGGCGGCAATCGGTTACGTCGAGCAGTCGAAGATCCCGCTGGAGTTCGGTCTGATCCGTAATCACTACGTCGGACGGACATTCATCGAGCCGCAGCAAACCATTCGTAATTTCGGCGTTAAGATCAAGCTCAACGCCCAACGCGACGTCTTAGAAGGCAAGCGCGTGGTGGTCGTCGACGATTCCATCGTGCGCGGCACCACGAGCCGCAAGATCATTCGCATGCTGCGCGACGCAGGCGCCAAAGAAGTGCACATGCGCATCAGCTCGCCCGCGACGATCAGCCCCTGTTACTACGGCATCGATACACCGACCCGATCCGAGCTAATCGCAGCTTCCAATAGCGTGGAAGAGATTCGCCGCTTCATCGGAGCCGATACGCTCGCCTACTTGAGCCGCGACGGCATGTACGCTTACTTCAACGGCGACGAGAAAGGCTTCTGCGATGCCTGCTTCACCGGCAACTATCCCGTCCACTTCGAAGACGAAGGCCACACCAAACAGCTTCATCTGTTCGACGCGCTCAGCCGATAAGCCGTTTAACGGCTCCTGACACTCGATTTTCTTTCCAAAATGACGTTCGTCGCCAAACTCTTGGCATCCCCGCCCAAATTCGACTAAAATCTTCCGAGCGGTGATCCGGGATGTGGCGACTTCGACCTCGCCGTCATGTTGGCAGACCTGAATAAGCGAATAAGTAAGTTCACAAGCACTGGATGGATCTGACACCCTATCACGCCAAATACTTCGCATATGAGCTGACTAAACGTTGCTCGTCCGGCAGCATGGAAAAGCTCGAGGGCGCGGTCGCCAGCGCGCAGGTTGACCTGAATCCGCACCAGGTCGATGCTGCGCTTTTCGCCTTTAATTCGCCGCTTTCGAAAGGCGCGCTTCTGGCCGACGAGGTTGGACTGGGGAAAACCATCGAAGCAGGGCTCGTGCTTTCCCGGCGATGGGCGGAGCGGAAGCGGCGGACTCTAATCATTGTGCCGTCCAATCTACGTAAGCAGTGGCATCAGGAATTGACCGAAAAGTCCGGTCAATTCGATTGAAGGGCTACGACTACGCGCAACCGGGAGCCTATTTTGTGACCATCGTAACGCAAGATCGAGCGTGTTTGTTCGGCGCGGTGGCGGATGGAGAAAAGCAATTAAACAATTCCGGTCAAATCGCGAAGGCGGCTTGGGATGAATTGCCTGCCCGGTTTCCCTCGGTGTGCCTGGATGTGTTCATCGTCATGCCCAATCACGTTCACGGCATCATCATGGTAGGGGCGCAATTCATTGCGCCCTCGGATGGTTTCGGTACGGCCACGATCAATCAGGGCGCGATAAATCGCGCCCCTACGTTAGGGGAAATGGTGCGCGCGTATAAGGCCGCATCGACGCGGTCGATCAGGCAGGCGGGCACCCCGGATTTCGCGTGGCAGCGCAATTATTACGAACACGTCATCCGCGACGACGAATCCTTGAGCCACATTCGCCAGTACATTCTGAACAATCCGGTGCGCTGGGAATTCGACCGTGAGAATCCAGCGGCAACGACTCCTGACTTGGAGGATGCGTGGTCTGGCTGAATCTCGTAGATGAAAAAGCTGGAGGTTTGGTTTAAGGCGGGGATATTGTCATGGAATACATCGCATGGAGTTTGGCTGGATTGCTTGTCGGGGCCGTGGTGGCATGGCTAGTCGCTACCAAACGCGCCCAATCTGAGTTTATTACCAAAGTAGGTGATGCCGATCGAAAGACCGCTGCTGCCGAATCCAAAGCCGCTTCTGCCGAAGCGATTGCCGCAGAGGTTCGCCGGCAGTACGAAGAAGTGCGCCGAAAAGCGGAGACCGACTTTCAGGAGCTGAGAGCGCAACTGTCATATGAAAGTGAGGCCAGAGTTAGGGCGGAAACCGAGAAGGAAGAACTCACCCAAAGGCTGGAAGATGAGAAGAGGCTCCTTGCGGAAGCCAGGGAAACATTGACGGATACCTTCAAGGCCTTGGCAAGTACCACCCTTGAAAGCAGCAACAAGGCTTTTTTGTCCCTTGCCAAGGAAACCTTCGATAAGGTACTCGCGGAAGCGAAGGGCGACCTCGGTAAACGAGAAGAGGCGATCCACGGGTTGGTGAAGCCACTTGCCGAATCGTTGAAGACGTTCGATGAACACGTCCGTAATCTCGAAACCACCCGCCAACAGGCCTATAC
>Ga0184640_10000327_pt1 | contig 12176 bp, 4 predicted proteins | sample PLM31_200_b2_FD_133161 | JGI IMG/M metagenome (GOLD analysis project Ga0184640, IMG submission 133161) | Groundwater sediment microbial communities from an aquifer in East River, Colorado, USA - PLM3-1_200_b2 | ecosystem: Environmental > Terrestrial > Soil > Riparian zone | place: USA: East...
GAAGATCGAGGATGGAGAATCGAGGGTGGCGTCGATCCTCTATCATCGATCCTCCATCCTCAACCCGTAATTCAAGGAGGAACAAAAGTGGAAAAATTATTTCTAACCGTCGCCTGCGGCGACTACGACCGAACCAAGCCTCTTCAGGACGGCTCGGTGGAGCCCGAAGGAATCAAACTAAATTATCTTCCGATGCAGTAGGAAGAAATCTTCTGGCGCATGGGTCACTACCGAGAATTCGATGCCTCGGAAATGTCTCTCTCCAACCATATAACCATGATCGGTCGAGGAGATTCCCCCTTCGTGGGTATTCCGATATTTCCGTCGCGATTCTTTAGGCATTCCTCCGTCTACTACAACGTCGAATCAGGAATCAAGAAACCCGAAGACTTCAAGGGTAAGAAAGTCGGCACTCCGGAGTATGCGATGACGGCGGCCGTATGGATTCGGGGATTTTTTAGCGACGACTACGGCGTAAGAGCGCAGGATTTGAAGTGGTTTCTTGGCGGACAGGAAGAACCGGGTCGTAAAGAACGAGTAAAACTAGAGCTTCCGCCGGAAATCAAGGTCGCGTCGATTGCCGAGGACAAGACTCTGAACGCCATGCTGGAGAGCGGAGAAATTGACGCGCTAATTTCGGCCCGCAGTCCCTCCTGTCTCGTCAACGGTTCGGGGAAAGTGCAACGCCTGTTTCCCAACTACAAGGAAGTGGAAATCGAATATTACAAGCGCACGAAGATTTTTCCCATCATGCACATCCTGGTGATTCGCAAGGACGTGTATGAACGCCACCCGTGGGTTGCCCGAAGTCTATATAAGGCCTTTTGTAACGCCAAGGATCGCGCGATCGAGACTATGCATATTTCCAACGCTCACGCCTGCACGCTTCCGTGGCTGTCGTGGGAAAGAGAGCAGCTCAGGGAAATCTTCGGTCCTGATTGGTGGCCCTATGGCATCGAGGCCAACCGCCACGTGCTCGAATCTTTAATCCGCTACATGGGAGAGCAAGGGCTTTTGAAAAGGCCGCTGAAAGTGGAGGAAATATTTGCGCCGAGCTCTGTGGGAGAGTTCAAACTCTAAGGAGGCAATAGGCAAAAGGCAGCAGGCAATAGTAGGGGCGCAGCATGCTGCGCCCCTACGCCTCACGCCTTCCGCCTTACGCCTCATCCGCTCCGCCCGCGTCGCCCATCTCGCAACGGCCGACGCCAACGGACAGCCGCACGTCATTCCAATTTGCTTTGTCTTCGACGGCGGTAATTTTTACTCGCCCATCGACGAGAAACCGAAGCGCATCGCGCCGCAGAAACTAAAACGTCTGAAGAACATCCGGGAGAACCCCCAGGTGTCACTCGTCGTCGACCGCTACGACGAAGATTGGCGCAAGCTGGAGTATATCCTGGTGACCGGCAAGGCTCGCGTGCTGCTGGGCGGCGCCAAGCACCGCAAAGCGGTGAACCTACTTCGAAGAAAATATCCGCAGTACCGGTTCATGGTGATTGATCAACGGCCGTTAATCGTGATTCGACCGACGCGCATGACGAGCTGGGGCGCAATATAGACGGCTAGCCGCCAATCCCCAGTGATTTTAAAAGTCTCAACAAATATTTTTCGTGCAAGCCAAGCGCCCTCGCTGCTGCGGCGCGGTTGCCGTGGCAGCGCTCCAGAGCGACGAGAATCAGCTCTCGTCGGTAATATTCCATGGCGTCACGGTAGGACCGAGCATCGACTGACGGACGCGCTACTGATGCGACAATTCTTGATGGTAAATCCTGTATGGTAAGTCGCGGTCCCAGTCCCAAGACTATGGCCCTTTCGATGACATTGCCCAGCTCGCGCACGTTGCCTGGCCAGTTATAGGCACAGAGCTGCTTCATGGCATCGGCGACAATCTCGCCGAAGTGCTTTTTTGCCTCTTTGGCATAACGGTCCATGAAATGATGAGCCAAGACCGGGATGTCTTCCGCTCTTTCCCTCAAAGGAGCAAGCGTGATGGGCACGACGTTGATTCGATGGTAAAGATCCTCGCGGAAACGGCCCTCTTTGACCGTGCCGTCCAAGTCACGGTTCGTCGCTGCAATGATACGGACATCAACGTGGATCGGCCTGACGCCGCCGACTCGGTCGAACTCGCGTTCCTGGAGAAACCTTAACAGCTTGGTTTGAAGCTCCTGGGAGACATCTCCTATCTCGTCGAGAAAGACCGTGCCGCCGTTCGCCAGCTCCATCTTGCCTTTTTTCTGTTGATCCGCACCCGTAAACGCGCCCTTTTCATGGCCGAACAGCTCGCTCTCGAGAAGTTCCTTGGACAACCCTACGCAGTTGATGGCGACGAATGGTTGGTTTTTCCTTTCGCTCCAATTGTGAATCGCGCGGGCGAAGACTTCTTTCCCCGTGCCACTTTCTCCGAGGAGCAAAACCGTGGCCTTGCTTGCCGCTGCCTTCCTCGCGGTTTCCACCGCTTCTTTCATTTTTTCGCTCTTGCCGATAATCAGACGATAGCGCTTGTCCGCGTCTTCGGAGAAAAGTTCCAACTCCCTTTTGAGTCCTTCCCTCTCCAGAGCCTTGCGCACCACAATGTCAAAGTGATTCGCATCGATCGGCTTGGTGATGAAGTCGTAGGCTCCCTCTTTCATCGCTTCGACGGCGGTCTCGATAGAACCGTGCGCGGTGATAACTATAGTCGGAACATCGATTCCTTCCTTGCGTAGCGCGCGCAGCACTTCGATGCCGCCCATCCGGGGCATCTGCAGATCCAGCAAAACTAAATCCGGCAGATCCTTGCGGATCGCGCTCAGCGCCTGCTCGCCGTTGCCGGCGGTGGCCACGTCACATTCCAGCGGACGAAGCCTCACCTCCAAGAGACGACGCGAAGCAGGGTCGTCATCAACGATCAGCACTCGTGCACCGGTGATCGCCATTTTTAGATACTTACCTTGGAAATGTTGAACAGAACGACTCCAGGAAAATTTATCGCGCCAAGACGCCAAGAACGCAAAGAAAGAAATATTTCTCCGAACTTGGCGCGCTTTGCGTCTTTGCGCGAGACTCAGTTTTTCCGAACTCTTCTTGATCCAAAATGTTTTAATAAACTTTGGTTACGATTACCCGGTGAACCTTCAATTTGCTCGGAATCAAGGAACGCGATCTTCTATCCTCTATCTTCGATCGTCGACTTATTTCAGGTGCAGAGCTACTTCTTGGATGAATGTATTCTTGTCGATGGGCTTGGTGACATAACCGGCACACCCGGCAGCCAGCGCTTTCTCCCGATCGCCCTTCATCGCGTATGAGGTTACGGCTATGACCGGAATATCAGCCGTCGCCGGTTGCTCCTTTAGTTTCCTGGTAACTTCAAGCCCATCCATCCCAGGAAGCTGAATGTCCATCACGATCAAATCGGGACGGTCATTCTTCAGCATTTCAAACGCCTCCAGCGCCGTCGTCGCCTCACGTACCTGGTAGCCCTGGGAGCGCAGCAAGAAGCCCGCGAGACGACGATTTACCTCATTGTCCTCAACCAGCAAAATATTTTTTCCAGACATAATTTTTCCCAGCAAAAGCCCCAATCAAAATCCGAAACAAACTCCAAGACAAATAAATCTCAAATCGAGAAAATCCAAAACACCGAATCCGAAGGAAGTTTGTTTGGAATTTTACATATTGGGGTTATTTGAAATTGTTTCGAATTTCGGATTTCGTGCTTCGGATTTTTTGTTCTTGGCGCCTTTGCGCCTTTGCGTCCCTTCGACATGGCTCAGGGCATGCTTTGCGCGAGATTAATCTTGATTCGTCGGTATCGTGAAGAAAAACCGGCTGCCTTTGCCGACTTCGCTTTGAAGCCAAATCTTGCCGCCGTGCATCTCCACGAACTTCTTCGCAAGCGCAAGTCCCAAACCGGTGCCTTGTGGTTTTCCCGCCTCGCTGCCCGCCTGCTGAAATTCGAGGAAGATCCTTTCTTGATCTTCTGCCGGGATTCCCGGTCCCGTGTCAGCCACCTCGACGCGCACGGATCCGTCCCTAGCGCCCGCCCGCACCCAGACCCGTCCTCCTTCAGGTGTGAACTTGATCGCATTTCCTACCAGGTTCAAAAGAACCTGCTTGACTCGGGCGCCGTCCATGGGAAAGGAAGCCAAACGCTCGTCGCTATCAACCCGAAGGTCGATCGATTTTTTCGCCGCAAGCGACCGCATCGTATTAGACACCGCCTCGACAACATCCTGCAACAGCGCCGGCTCGATTTGCAGCTCCATCTTGCCGGCTTCGATCTTCGCCAGGTCAAGGATTTCATTGATCAGGCCAAGGAGATGCTTCCCACTGCCCAAGACATCCGTCAGGAACTGTGATTGCTCTTCTTCGCTAACCTTGAGCGAGGGATCCAGCAGGACCTCGGAGAAACCGATGATTGCATTGAGCGGCGTGCGAAGCTCGTGCGACATGTTGGCGAGAAACTCCGACTTATGGCGATTGGCCGCCTCGATCTGCCGGCCCTTCTCATCGATCTCGCTGAATAGCCGCGCATTCTCGATCGCGACCTTGGACTGGCTGGCCAATGCAGTAAGGAGATTGACCACGCGGTCGTCAAACTGACCCGGCGATCGGCGCAGCAGAACGATTCCTCGTACCATGTGATCGCCGGTCATAGGTACGGTCAGCACCGATCGGAACCCAGCCTTTAGCACAAACTCACGGAATGGATGGTTGTGAGCATCCGCCATATCAGGGACCTGGAGCGGCTGACCAGTTTCAGCGGCTTGGCCGATGGTCGTCTTGCCGAGATCGATTATCGTCTCGTGAATCGAGGTAAGAAATTCTCTACCGAGATTGTGGCTGGCAACGACATCCAAGGCTTGACGGATCGGGTTAAACTCAAAGACCCCACAACCATCCGACTTCGAAAGATTCACCGCATGGGCGGCCACTGTGTTCAAAACCTCCTGGAGATTAAGTGAAGAGCTGACCGCTCGGCTTACCTCGCTTAGAGCGCCCACCTCGTCGAGAGAAAGCTGAAGCTCACGGGTACGCTCCTGCAGCTCCTGAAGCAATCGCACATTCTCAATCGCGATGACCGCCTGATCTGCAAAAGTCGTTACCAACTCGATCTGCTTATCGGTGAACGGTTGGACTTCCGTCCTAAAAATAATCATAACTCCAATAGGAACTCCCTCTCTGAGCAGGGGTACTCCGAGAACCGATCTCGGTTCGAAAAATTTCGCAGCGTATTCGTATTCTGGATCAGCTCTAAGATCAGGGATGTGGACCGCCTGGCGTTGCAGAACCACTCTACCGGCGAGACTCTTTCTTCCGACGCGCGCCGGATTTTCCTTTAGGAACTCTTCCAGCTCCCGTGATTGGCCATACGATGCCATTATTGGAACGACATCCCCCTCGACCCGATGCATGGAGCCATGAGCGGCACCGCATAGCCGCGTCGCATTTTCGAGCAGGGTCTGAAGCACCGGCTCAAGATCGAACGTCGAGCGGCTAATGACTTTCAATACTTCGCTGGTCGCCGTTTGCTGATCGAGAGCTTCGGTGAGGTCACGATTGCGTTCTTGCAATTCTTTGAACAGTCGAACGTTCTCGATCGCAATCACCGCCTGGTCGGCGAAGGTCTTAACCAGGTCGATCTGTCGGTCAGTGAATGACTCCACAAAGTCACGCCAAATAGAGATCGTTCCAATTGCCGCTCCTTCTCTTAAAAGCGGGACGGCCAGCAGTGTGCGCATTCCCAGTTCACGATTTTGCACCTGTAGCTGATACAACGACAGCTCGTCTTGGGCTTCGGCCTGTGCGTCAAGTATATGTTTGGCTTGCCGTTCGAGAAAAGCGCGACCGGTCAAGCTCTCCGAGCCTGGTCGGGTAGGCGTGGCTTGAAGCGTTGCTATTTGCTCGACGGTCTCGTTGTAATGGGCGACGACTCGAAGGAACTCGCCATCGTACTGTCGGATGTGGCCTTGCTTGGCGCCCGCTAGTGTCACGGCGTTTGCGATCACCGTATCGAGTACCGGCTGAATGTCCGTCGGCGAGCTAGCGATGACGCCTAAGATTTCACTCGTCGCAGTCTGCTGCTCCAGCGACTCCTTAAGTTCTTGGAACAGTCGCACGTTCTCAATAGCGATCACGGCCTGGTCCGCGAAGGTTTCTAGCAGTTTGATCTGCACCGGGCTGAAGGGGCGCACATCCGTCCGACGTGCGCTGAGGTATCCGATGGGTTCCCCCTGCTGGCGAAGGGGAGCGTACAAGACGGTGCGCCAGCCGCCGGCGGAATGCACCAGCGGAGAATTGTTCTGCGCGCGGACGTCGGGAATGTGGAGCGTGCCGTGGTCGCGTATCCAGTGAAACCATGGCTCATCAACACTGATCTCGATGCGGGTAATGGGTATAGAACCAAAATGAGCCCGTGGAATGAGCGTGGCCCCCTCTCGGAGTCGCAGCACCACGTCATCAATCCCACAAACCCGGGCAGCGCTCTCGGCAATGGCCTCCAGCACCGGCTGCACGTCCGTGGGGGACCGGCTGATAATGCCGAGCACCTCGGCCGTTGCCGTCTGATGCTCCAGGGCCTCGCGCAATTCCGCGTTGCGTTCCTGGAGTTCCTTAAACAGCCGCACGTTCTCAATGGCGATGACCGCTTGGTCGGCGAAGGTCTTGAGAAGGGCGATTTGTTTATCTGCGAAAGGCCGGACATCCGTACGGCGAATCCCAATGGCACCAACAGGAAGGCCTTCGCGGAGTAGCGGGGTCGTAAGCACGGTTCGATATCCCCTCTGTAGGCCTCGGCTCTTGGGAAAATCGGCCGCGACCGCTTGGAAGTCATGGATGTGAACTGTCTGGCGCTCCACAATAGCTCGGCCTAGCAACGAGTCACCATCCAGGGGCCACTCATATCCGATCGGGCTTGTGTGGAGCGATCCATAGATGGCTACCTGACGAACAACATCCCCGTTCACCTGGACAATATTGGCATCAGCCGCTCCGCAAAGCCGCGCAGCATTCTCCGCCACCACATCCAGTACCGGCTGCAGATCCGTAGGCGAGCTGGCGATCACACGGAGAATCTCGCTTGTGGCGGTCTGCTGCTCCAATGCCTCGGTAAGATCACGGTTACGGTTTTGGAGTTCTTGGAGCAAGCGGACGTTCTCGATGGCGATCACTGCTTGGTCAGCGAAAGTCGTCACGAGTTCAATTTGCTTATCAGTAAAGGGACGAACCTCCTCCCGCCACATGCCAATAATCCCGAGCGGTACACCCTCTCTGAGCAGTGGAACCCCAAGTAGTGTCCGGTATCTTCCTGCCCTCTGGCTCTCCGCCCATTGATACTCGGGATCAGCGAGCACGTCTTCAATGTGAACTGTATGGCGCTCAAGGAAGGTTCTACCTAAAAGAGTGCCTCGGTTAATTCGCGCCGGGTTTTCGTCATAGAAGGCCCTCAATTCGGGCGAGGCGCCCCAGGCGACCGCCATGCGGAGCATGTCCCCGTCTGGCCTGGCGATGAATCCAGTCTCAGCAGCGCAAAGCCTTGTCGCATTCTCAACAAGGGTTTCGAGTACGGGCTGGAGATCGAATGTCGAGCGGCTTATGACTTTCAAAACTTCGCTCGTCGCGGTCTGCTGATCCAATGCTTCAGTCAGGTCACGATTACGTTGCTCCAATTCTTTGAACAACCGCACGTTCTCGATGGCAATGACCGCCTGGTCGGCGAAGGTTTTTAGCAGCGCGATCTGTTTGTCAGAAAACGGTCTGACCTCGCTTCGGCGAATCAGGATCGCTCCGATCGGGACGCCCTCGCGCAGCAATGGGCTGGCAAGCGTCGTCCGATCGCCCACTTGTCGGTGAAAGGCCTTGCTAACCGGAAACTCCTCTTCTGACTCGGCAGTCAGATCAGGAATGTGAATCGTCCGCCGGTCCATTACGGCCCGGCCACTTGTAGAACCACGGCTGATAGTAATCGGTTCAGCCGGGACCGGCCCATAGATTGCCACTGGCTGAAGAACGTCATCATAAATACGAAAGACTACCGCGTCACTTGCCTCACATAACCGCGCGGCATTTGCTGCCACAGTGTCCAGCACCGGCTGAATGTCCGTCGGCGAGCTAGCGATAACACCCAGTATTTCACTCGTCGCCGTCTGCTGCTCTAGCGCCTCCCTCAGTTCTTGGAACAGCCGCACGTTCTCGATGGCGATCACCGCCTGGTCGGCGAAGGTTTCGAGAAGTTTGATCTGCGCCGTGGTGAAAGGGCGCACCTCGGTGCGACGAGCGCTCAGCGTTCCAACGAGTTCCCCTTGCAGACGAAGGGGAGCGGCCAAGAAGGTACGCCAGTCGTTGATAACCCCCCGCGTTGGAGCATCGTTCTGCTCACGGACATCGGGAACGTGGAGCGTGCCATGCTCACGCACCCAGTGAATCCATGGGCTATCAATACTCATCTCGACGCGGCGGATTGGTATGGAACCAAAATGAGCCCGCGGCACCCAAGTGTCACCCTCGTGAAGTCGCAGCACCACGTCGTCGATCCCACAAACCCGAGCGGCGCTCTCAACGATCGCGTCAAGGACCGGCTGCACATCCGTGGGCGAGCGGCTGATGATGCCGAGCACCTCGGATGTTGCCGTCTGATGCTCCAGCGCCTCGCGCAGTTCTGCATTGCGCTCCTGCAGTTCTTTGAAGAGGCGCACGTTTTCGATAGCGATGACTGCCTGCGAGGCAAAGGTCTCCAGCAACGCCACTTGTTTGTCAGTGAAAGGCTTGACCTCCGTGCGGCGGATGCTGATCAACCCGATGGCAGTCCCTTCCCGCAGCAGCGGCGTCACAAGAAAAGTCCGAATATCGCGCCCTATGTGTGTGCTGTCCGGGAACCTCTCTGCTTCCGCCTGAAGGTCTGGAATGTGGATCGTCCTGCGCTGGAGCAAAGCCTCGTCGCCGACCGAGCGCCATCCCAAGGCTCTCCGCCCCGGTACGACGAGTCGTATCGTTCCGAAGTGCGCCGCCGAGATCATCTCATCGCCCTCGAGAAGGCGAATCGTCGCGTCGTCGGACCCGCACACCCGCGCCGCACTCTGAGCAATCGCGTCCAACACCGGCTGAATATCCGTAGGCGAGCTGGCGATCACGCCAAGAATTTCACTTGTAGCCGTCTGCTGCTCCAACGATTGTTTAAGCTCTTGGAACAGCCGCACATTTTCAACGGCGATAACCGCCTGGTCGGCAAAGGTTTCGAGAAGCTTGATCTGCGCTCGAGTGAAGGGGCGCACCTCGGTGCGACGCGCAGTCAATCCTCCGATGAGCTCCCCCTGCTGACATAGGGGAACGGCCAAAAAGCTGCGCCAGCCGCTGATATTCACGATTTGGGGGTCGTTCTGCTCGCTTACGTCGGGAATGTGGAGCGTGCCATGCTCCCGCATCCAGCGAAATTGTGAATCATCCATACTGATCTCGACGCGGCCAATTGGTATGGGACCAAAATGAGCCCGCGGAACCATAGTGTTCCCCTCGTGGAGTCGCAGCACCACATCATCAATCCCACAAACCCGTGCAGCGCTCTCGACGATGGCGTCGAGGACCGGCTGCACGTCCGTGGGCGAGCGGCTAATGATGCCGAGCACCTCGGCTGTTGCGGTCTGATGTTCCAGCGCCTCGCGCAACTCTGCGTTGCGCTCCCCGAGCTCCTGGAACAAGCGGACGTTCTCGATCGCGATCACTGCCTGGTCGGCAAAGGTCTTGAGGAGCGCGATCTGCTTCTCCGAGAATGGTCGGACTTCCGTGCGGCGAATCCTAATAACCCCGATCGCCACGCCTTCTCTCAACAAGGGCACCACAAGCCCGGTACGGGCGCCCGAATGACTCGCCCGCGATTGTGGAAATTCCGCCTGAGCCTCGGGAGTAGTCAAATCGTGAATGTGGATAACTTCTCGGTCGATCACAGCTCTACCAGACGGCAGACCACGAACGATGGGTCTATCTTCATCAGGTTGGAGGACGGGAATGGAGCCATGCGATGCTGCCAGCCGAAGTACGTTATCGTTCACGCGATAGATCTGGGCGTCCGTTGCACCGCACAGCCGCGCAGCAGTCTCGGCCACCACGTCCAACACCGGTTGAAGGTCGGTCGGCGAGCTGGCGATGACACCCAAGATTTCACTCGTGGCGGTCTGCTGTTCCAAGGCCTCGGCGAGTTCCTGGAACAACCGGACGTTCTCAATGGCGATGACTGCCTGATCTGCGAAAGTCTCCAGCAGCTTGATCTGCGCCGAGGTGAAGGGACGGACCTCTACGCGACGCGCGGTCATTCCACCAATGAGTTCCCCTTGCTGACGTAGAGGAACGGCCAAGAAGCTGCGCCAGCCGCTGATATTTATGACTTGGAAATCGTTCCACTCGCGGACGTCGGGAATGTCGAGCGTGCCATGCTCGCGCATCCAGCGATATTGTAAATCATCCATGCTGATCTCGGCACGGCCAATCGGTACGGGAATGGAACCAAAATGAGCCCGCGAGACCAGACTGTTTTCCTCGTGAAGGTGCAGCACTAAATCATCAATCCCACAAACTCGGGCGGCGCTCTCGACGATGGCGTCAAGGACCGGCTGCACGTCCGTGGGCGAGCGGCTGATGATGCCGAGCACCTCGGCCGTCGCCGTCTGATGCTCCAGCGCCTCGCGCAACTCCGCATTGCGCTCGCCGAGTTCCTTGAACAAGCGCACGTTCTCGATGGCAATGACCGCTTGATCCGCGAATGTCTTGAGAAGAGTGATCTGCTTGTCGGTAAAAGGTTGAACCTCGATTCGACGAATAAAAATCACCCCAATGGCGACGCCCTCGCGTAGTAACGGCGCGACGAGTATTGTGCGACCACCCATACGCTCGACAGCGCTGACCGCGTCTGGAAACTCGGTTGCAGCAACGGCCATCAAATCTTCAATGTGGATTAGCTCGCGATCAATGACAGCCCGGCCGCCGACGGAATCGCGTGTCAGGGGTAGCCCGAGACCGAAACCCGGCTCGACGGGGCCATAGTGCGCCGCCAGTCGTAGCCTATCTCCCTCGACGAGTCGAATCAGCGCGTCGTATGAACCACACACGCGCGCAGCATTCTTAGCGATAGTATCCAGCACCGGCTGGATGTTCGTCGGCGAGCTGGCGATGACGCCAAGAATTTCACTCGTCGCTGTTTGCTGCTCCAGCGACTCCTTGAGTTCCTGGAACAGCCGGACGTTCTCGATGGCGATGACAGCCTGATCAGCGAAGGTAGTTACGAGATCGATTTGCTTATCGGTAAAGCGATCGACTTTGTTTCGCCAAAGGGCAAATACTCCGATCACAATGCCGTCGCGCAGGAGCGGGACCCCCAGCAAGGTGCGATAACCTTCAATACGCTGCTGTTCTTGCAACCTATAGTTCGGATCAGCAAGAACATCCTCGATTTGAACCGTGCAACGTTCCAACGCCACCCTGCCGGTTATGGAGCCGCGATCATCAGCCGCGAGCGGGTGTCGACGCACGAACTCCTCCAGCTCTCCAACGGCGGGGTACGAAGCCGCCAAGTGGTATTGGCCCCCGTCTAACCGCATGATGTAGCCGCGCTCGGCGCTGCACAACGTGGCTGCGCTGTTCACGAGCGTATCAAGCACCGGTTGCAGCTCAAACGCCGAGCGACTTATCACCTGCAACACTTCGCTTGTTGCGGTCTGTCGCTCTAGAGCTTCGCCGAGTTGGCGGTTTCGGTTTTCCAGTTCCTTGAATAGCCGCACGTTCTCAATGGCGATGACTGCTTGGTGCGCGAAGGTCTGGAGGAGCGCGATTTCCTTTTCGGTGAACGGACGAACCTCGATCCGACCAACGGCAACCGCGCCGATCACCCGGCCGTCGCGAACCATCGGCACTCCGAGGGCGCTGCGGAGGTGGAGGGCCTGCCTGAGTGATTGGCTATAATCCGCGTCCGCCTGTGCGTCCGGGATATGGACAACTGCTCCCTCGAGGATGATGCGCCCATGTATGCCAGTCCGCGCTGGGCGCATCGGAAACATATGCCGCATGACCTCGGCGCCCTCTGCGGTGACATGAGAGTGCGCTGACAGATATATCATCTCACCGTCGTACCGTGAGACCACGCCCATGGCGCCATCGCACAGGCGCATCGCGCTTTGTGCAATAGTGTCAAACACGGGCTGAGCGTC
>Ga0184640_10000328_pt1 | contig 12156 bp, 8 predicted proteins | sample PLM31_200_b2_FD_133161 | JGI IMG/M metagenome (GOLD analysis project Ga0184640, IMG submission 133161) | Groundwater sediment microbial communities from an aquifer in East River, Colorado, USA - PLM3-1_200_b2 | ecosystem: Environmental > Terrestrial > Soil > Riparian zone | place: USA: East...
CGTTCACCCCAGCCCGGGCGGCTTTGCACGCGTTTCCGTATGTCTTGTTATCGCATCCGCATACCGGATCCTCTCGCTCCGTGCAGATGTCGGGCTTCTTTTTGCAAATTCCGGCCCCGTCAAGGACTCTGCATTGGCCGACGTCCATCGAGCAATACGAGCCCTTGGCGCACGCGATGCCGGCGATTCCAGCGCACATTTCGCCGTCCGGAGCCTGTGGCGCAGCAGCAAAACTTACTGTTCCGGCGATTGCCGCAGAGAATAGTATGATTGACAATGATAATTTCATTTTCGATCTCCTTTGCCTAACTGATCGGGATTTGCTTCTAGGCGCCCTCTCGGACGGTCACTGCGGGCCTGTCTTCGGCGGAGACGCCTGCTTCGACGGACAACGTCTGAGCTCGAACAACAGCTCCCCGAGCCGGATGCACCGCTGCGTCGCCTTGAGCCTTCCCGTCATGGTCACGTGGATCCAAAGCGTGTCGTCCCGGTTTGCCTCGATCTCGATGGGTGGCTAGCATCTATCGAGGTGAGTATTAGTCGAGTTCCTTTAATTCAATAAGCTTCAAAGTAGTTTCACCTATTGCTGGAACACGAACCATAGCGATGACGCTGCCTGTAGAGGTATTGGCTCCTTTGGTGCTCTGTCGTTGAACAACAAGGACATGGTAGTCACAACCGACAATTCCACAGCTCCCTCGTACTACAACTACCTCCGCTTCATCCGCTAGAACGTAACCTGCCTTTACTCGTTCATTTATTGCCGTTTCCACCTGCTCCGAGGCTTTAAAAGCGGTTTTTGCTTTATCCAGATCCTCTGCATTCGCCGTTTGAGTCAGCCTTTGCTGGTTTCGCTTTGCATCCGCAGCAAAACTTACTGTTCCGGCGATTGCCGCAGAAAATAGCATGATTGACATTAATAATTTCATTTTTGATCTCCTTCGTCTAACTGATCGGGATTTGCTTTTTGACGCTGCGGCGTAGAACGTCCGGCTCTCTGCTTCGCGGTTTCCCCCATGCCGTCCATTGCTCGGCAACGGTTCGAACCCGTTGACGTCGGTGCCGAGCGCAATCGATCCCTACGGTGGGCCAGCGCCGCCGCCGAAGGGGAGAGCCCTGACTGCGTTGTAGTTGGTGATCAAGCCGGCCGGTGTGATGCGTGCTGTCCCGTGTCGCCGCAGAACGTCAGCGACTTCTCGGTGGTCGCCCGGGCAAGACAGAAGCGGGCCATTCGACCATCGGACAAGGCGACGTCTTGAGCCGTGACCCGATAAACCCCGGTTAACTCGTCCTTGCAGGCCGGCTTCACCTCATCGCCCACGCACCCTACCAAAACGGGAGCTGTGCTGTCGGCCTCCGGCGTGCCGGCACCGCTTGCCGTAGCGACGATCATGAGCAAACCTAGAGCAGATCTCATGGCTTGTTACCTCCCTTGACTCCGGGCCTCTAGAACTCACTCGTACTGGGTGCCGCCGGTACTGAGCCCTCGCGCGAACCACTCACATCGATTCGGAGGCGCGTCCACAGGCCGTTCGCCGCTAGAGCTGTGGCCACCGCGCCTGGTTGGTGCCGCTCCCACGTTCCCCACCAGTCGTGGATGCGCGTCGCGGGCCCGGAGGCGCCATAGATCTCGATCGGCAGCGAGTCGCGGTCTTTGTCGCTGGCCTGGAAGCGGATCAGCGTCCACTCCAGCAGCTCGCGCTTCTTGGCCCGGATCAAGTTCAGGACACCCTGGATGAAGAACGTCGTCATGACGACTCCGTTCTCGAGCCCCCAGATCTCCTTGCGCAGGCGCACGATCTCCAGCTCCGCCATCAGCAGCGTCAGTTTCTGCCAGAGGCCAAGTTTCTTGCCCGCGAGGTCGAGCGTCGCATCGTAGGCCCGCATGTAACCATAGTCCACGTTGATGCGGATGAGCCCCGGGTCGATCTGGAAGGCGTCGATCACTTCCGTCCCCGGCATCGGGTGTCCCAGGACGTGCACTCCTGGATCTGAAGCGAACTCGGCGTCGTTGCGGGTAACTTCGTTGAGTACCGTATCCAGGACTCTGGACGCCAATCCGAAAGCAGCCGGAGGCGATGCCGCGTACTTGACCGTATCCATCTGCAGCCCTGAAGCCAGAACTCCGATCACGCGTTGGCAGCCTAGATCGACGGCGGCGCGCACGGGCAGTACTTCCCTGACCCCACCGTCGACGAAGTGCCGCCTGCGTCTCCCCCCCGCGGGGCCGTGATCTTCCGTGATGGGCACAGCGGGAAACAGGACCGGGACGCTTGACGACGCGATAACGGCCTGCCGGACCTTGCTCGGCGTCATCCCACCCTTCCAGAACGAATCGACCGCCTTGCTGGGATCCGCGCTCCCTCTCAGAAGCGCGCCGGTCTCGCAGAAGTAGTAAGGGTCGCCGTCCTCGAGGCAGACCATGGCGAGGCGGAGCCTCGGGTTGGCGGGCTGTCCGAGCCGGGCGGCGTCCACGTTGCGCTGGATCAGCCCCTCGAGGGGCGAGAAGGACTTGAGTCCGGGAGCGCTGAACAGAATGGTGAGCGCCGAGCCGAGCTGCGTGAACTTCGCCCTGAGCTGCTGCAGCGTGTCCGCGGCGTTGGATGCGCTCACGGCAGAGGCGACGAGGCCGCCCAACCCTATCAAGAACCCAAGCGGTCCGCCCACAGCGGTGCCGGTGACCATGCCGCCGATGCCGGCGGTGCCGGCGACCACTTCGTCGTCGAGATTCACCCCCAGGGTATCGGTGAGCGTTTGCAGGCCCTCGGCACTGAAAAGATCAAGCAAGTTTTCGATGTCGATTCCCAGCCCCCCCAGCAATCCCTTGGCGGGGAGGAGACTCGGGTGAAGGACGAACATGTCTGAATCCGTCCGCAGAGCGAGCCACAGGTCGACCAACCGGTCGATCCCGGCGGCGCCGGATTGAGCGATCGGCACCGCGTTGACCGCGCCGACGGAAGTGCCGCACACCGCCGTGATGTTCAGGACGCTCCAGAGCCTCTTGAGATAGGCTAGGAACCCCACCTCGAAGCTGCCCTTGGCTCCGCCGCCGGAGAGCACGAGGCACGTGCTCGGAGGGGCTGTCGGCGCAGGCGCATTGCGAAACCCGGCCACACGGAGGACCCTCTCAAGGAAGGCATCGCTGGTGAGTTCCCTCAGCTCCCGGCGGAGGGGGGCGTCGGCAGGGAGCTGGGCGATCGCCCTCGAATTGAACCGGGAGAACTCCTGAGTCGTGGGAAGAGCGCTCCGGATCGCGGGCTCGAGCGATCGTTGGAGGGACTGATAGCGCTCGGGCGGGAGCTGCGCAAAGCGCGGGCCCAAGGCCTTGGCCAGCATCTCCCGGGCAATGGCGTTCTCTTCCAGCACCTTCGTCCGTATGGCGGTGAGCCGCAGTCGCACCTTCGTTTGTACGGCGGTGAGCCGCAGTCGCGCGGTGCGGGCGGTGGCCACTGGGTCCTGCGTGGATGCTGCCGCCTTCGCGGGTGGCGGCAGCAACCCCACGACTCCGGAGCCCGCGAGTCCTACGATGAACGATCGTCGTTTCATTGTCAGATTCTCCTCAAGGCAATAAGCGATAAGAAACGGACGAGAAAAAAGTGCGCGGCATCGGCCTGGGCAAAGCAGCGGCCAGTATGAGAGGCGCAAACCAATACGTAAATAACTCTGAAGATGCAGAACTTTAGTTCTAGTTTCGCGCTGGGTATTAATGCCCAGGCGCACACAAAAGTCGCGATGGAACAGTAGACAATAATTTGAGATGGCTTCTACTTATTCCCGTCGTATTGGCCCGCCGCTTGCGTATCGCGTGACGGATTACCGTTTTACAATGTTAGGATCGCGCAAACAACGTCCTGAGCACTTGCCGGCCACGACGGGACTTTTGGCGAAATCGTGGTGGAGTGCGCCGGGGCGCAAGGAGACACGTGGCACGCGCCAACTACCAGGAAGAGGGGACGGCGGAAATCCCGCGCGATGCGCTCATCCGCGCCGAACAAATCCGCACCATCTACGACAACACGCCGTTGGTGTTGATCAGCAATATCGCGATCCCGCTGCTCCTGCTGTGGGCGTTGTGGGGCGCCGTCGCGCGGCCGATGGCGTTGACTTGGGTGGCGCTCATGCTCGGCCTGGTGGCGCTGCGCGCCGGTCTGTTGGTCGCCTACCGGCGCGCAGCGCCGGCGCCGCTGCAGGCTCCGCGCTGGGGGTTCTATCTTATCGTCAGCGCGTTCGCTTCCGGATGCCTGTGGGGCGCCGCGGGCGTGGTGCTGTCCGTGCCCGACTCGCCTGCGCAGTTCTCGCTCATCATGCTCATCCTCGCCGGCTTGGGCGCGGCGGCGGTGATCTCCTACGCCGCATACCTGCCGGTGTTCCACGCGTACTTTTTACCCAGCCTGCTGCCGTTCGTGGCCACGGCCACGCTGGGGCACACGCAGATACAGCTCGTCATGGCGATCGCGGCTGCGGTGTTCGTGGGTGCGATCAGCTTTTTCGCGTTCAACCTGCAAAACGTATTTACCCGATCGCTGCGCCTGCGGTTCGAGAACCTCGACCTGGTCTCGGAGCTGACCGTGCAAAAGGAGGCGGCCGAACGGGCCAACACCGCCAAGACGCGTTTCCTCGCGGCCGCGAGCCACGACCTGCGCCAGCCCCTGCACGCCATGGGTCTGCTCGTCGCGGCGCTGAGCGAGAAGGTGCGCGGGGCGGACATGCGCAGAATCGTGTCCCAACTCGGCGCCTCGACCGAGGCGCTGCGAGACTTGTTAAACGCACTGCTCGACGTTTCCCGGCTGGACGCCGGTGTGATCCACCCGCGGATCACCGATTGTTCCGTGCAAGACCTGTTCGAGCGGCTGGAGCACGACTACGCGGCGGCGGCGGCGGAAAGGAAGCTCAGGTTGAGGTTTGTGTCCACGCGCGCGTGGGTGCAATGCGACGCCACGCTGCTGGAGCGCATCGTGCGCAATCTGGTTTCCAACGCGATCCGCTACACCGACCGCGGCGGCGTGGTAGTAGGCTGCCGCCGTTGTGGCGAGCACCGGCGTATCGAGGTGTGGGACAGCGGCATCGGCATCGCATCGAAAGAACTGGACAACATCTTTCATGAGTTCTACCAGGTCGGCAATCCCGAGCGCGATCGCAGCAAGGGCCTGGGCTTAGGGTTGGCGATCGCCCAGCGCCTCGCGCGTCTGCTCGGTCACCGGATCGACGTCGTTTCCGTTCCCGGCAGGGGTTCGGTATTCGCGCTGACTGTTCCACGCGGCACGCCCGCCTCACCCGGGCGCGAAACCTCCACGCCTGCCGCGTCCGGACGCCTGCGCCGCGCCCTGGTGGTGGTGATCGACGATGAGCTCGCGATCCGCGAGGCGATGCGAACCCTGTTGTCGGGCTGGGGATGCGACACGGTGCTTGCGGACTCCGGCGACGCGGCGCTGGCGACGCTTGCGCGTGCGGACCGGCCGCCGGAAGTCATCATTGCCGATCACCGTTTGCGCGACGGCGAAACAGGGGTGGAGGCCATCGAACGCCTGAAAGCCGGCCACGGCCGCGACATCCCGGCCATCATTATTACCGGCGACACCGCGCCCGACCGGCTGCGCGAAGCCCAGGCGAGCGGCTATTCCCTCTTGCATAAGCCCATCGCCCCGGCGAGGCTGCGCGCCCTGTTGAGTCGTATCCTTATAGAGAACCCGCCTCAAAAGTAACGCCGCGTGGTTGCCGTGCGCCGCCGTACGGTAATCGAGGCCACCGCGAGGGGACGTTGTCCACTCTGCCAATACCGAATAGAAGCTTTCAATCGGCGCGAGGGATGGCGGGATATTTATCGCGCCGGCGGCGGGCCGCGGCGCAAAGTCAGGCGCTCAACCGGTATCTTTCGCGGACGGCGACAGCCGCCGTCCGGCGATGACCGCCTGCATGCGGTTGGCGACGTTCAGGGTTTTCAGGATTGCGCTCACGTGCTGCTTCACGGTGGCTTCGCTCAAGCCCAGCGCGTCGCCGATCTTCTTGTTCGACAGACCCTGAGCCAGGAGCGCGAGCACGTCGCGCTGGCGCGGCGTGAGCGCGTCGATATCGGCCTTCGCGGCCACGGCATTGTGACCGCCGAGCAGCGTGGGCGGCACGTACACGCCGCCGGCGAGCACCAGGCGCAGCGCGCCCAGTATCACCTCGCTCGTGGAGGACTTCGGAATGAAACCGGAAGCGCCGCCGTCCAGCGCCGCGCGCACGTCGGCCGCATCCTCCGACGCCGACAAAACCACCACCGGCGTGCTCGGGGCGTGGGCGCGAAAAGCCGCGAGCCCGGCAAAGCCGTCGACGCCGGGCATGGCGAGATCGAGCAAGACCAGATCGAAATCCTGCTGCGCCCGCGCCGCGTGCAATACTTCGGCGCCGTTCGCCGCCTCCATCACCCGCGCGCTCGGGTGCAAGCGCGCGAGCAACGGCTTGACGCCTTCGCGGAACAGCGCGTGGTCGTCGACAAGCAGTATTTTCACATCGGTCTCTTCATGGGTTGATCGGCTGCCACGAGTCGCGGCGATGCTCGACTTCCTGGTAGAGAGCTTTGCGGGCAGGCCTTGGCGAAACACGAAACCGAAAAGGAAGGAAGCGCGCGGCTTATAATTGGATCCCGCCCAAGGCAACGGCGACAACCTCTCAGGTCGCATTCCTCCTCGTCGCTCGCGGCGCGCGCAGCAGGCTATCCGAAGTCACCGGCATGTCCAGGTCCCTGACGTCTGAGGCGCGCCGGAGGAAACCATGAAGCAGTTGCGCTTTTATGGCTCTTAACTGCGGGCTTCCAGCGCGGCCACGCGCGCTTCAAGATTGTCCAGCCGCTCGTTCATCACGGGCACGGAGCTGAGTAGTATGCCTACATCGGCCTTGAGGCTGGCGATGGTGGCTTCAATGACATTCAATCGATGTGAGTGCTCCGCAAGCGTCTTGCGCGTTTCAACTCGGAACTCGCGCATCTCCTCGCGAAACTCGACTATCGTCTTCAGGGTTAGATCCACCCGGCGCTCCGTGTCTAGACGCCATTGTACGCCGCCCTATAGGGATAACAACGCCACCCGCGCCGTTTCTTCTGTAGTTCCGGCGGCGCAGCGAGGGCGTCACGAGCGGGTCTGGACGACATGGCGAACGAACGTAAACGGCTTGCATTGGACGAACGTTACTCAATCTTCGTTCGCGCGCGGCAGAAATTTGCTCAGCGCTCCGGCGAGCCTGGCGAGCGTCTCGGCGTCGGGAACCGGAAGCCGCAGGTAGCGCCGGCCCGAACCGGGCTCGGTTTCGAGCGCGAGACCCGGCGCGCTTGCTTGCTGCGCCGCGCTCCCGGCGGGGGAGGCCAATGCCGCGAGGCGCGAGAGAAACTCCGCGCCGGCGTCCACCAGCCCTTGCCATGGATCGTCAGCGGCCGATTGCGGCGCGCGCTTCGATCCACTCGCAACCGGGATCGCGGTCTCCTCCGGCATTGCGGGGGCGCCGTTTCCTTGCGCCTTCGCCGCCTCGGGAGACGCAGGCGTCCCGGCTTGCGGCAGCACCTCCGCCCGGCCCATCGCGCCGGCCGCCTTCTCGACGCTTTCCATGAAACGCGCAAGCCGCGTGCCGTTCAGCGACACCTCGGCGGCGGCGCCGTCCAGCACGCCCTCGAACAGCGATTTCTTGAACGCGAGCAGCGACAGCATGCCCTCTTCGATGGTGCCCTGCGCGATGAAATTCACCACCTGCACGTGACGCCGCTGCCCCATCCGGTGCACGCGGCCGATCCTCTGCTCGAGCACCGCCGGGTTCCAGGGCAGGTCCATGTTGATGACGGTGGCGGCGTGCTGCAGGTTGAGTCCCACGCCGCCCGCGTCGGTCGACAGAAATACCCGGCATTTCGGGTCTTCACGGAAGCGCGCGACCAGCGCGCCGCGTTGCTCCGAGGGCACGCCGCCGTGAAATAGCACGTACTCCCAACGCCGATCCGCGAGGCGGCGCGCGATCATTTCGTGCGTGCCGACCCACTGGCTGAACACCACCGCTTTCGCCTCCGGGGTCTCGAACAGGTCTTCGAGCAACGCGGCGAGTTCGTCGGCCTTGTGGCCGTGGTCGGTTTCCCGGTCGAGCAGCCAGGTGCTGTTGCACGACATGCGCATGTTTTGCAGCGCGCAGGTCAGTCGCCGCTGGTCGGCTTCCGAGAGCCAGCGGTGCCGGCGCCACTTGGCCGCGATCCGGGCGACGGTCTCGGCGTTCTCCTCGTGGTAGCGCGCCTGTTGCGGGGTCATCGGCACGAACACGTTCTGGTCGGTGCGCTTCGAGAGCTGGGCGAGGACCTCGTGCCTGCGGCGCCGGATCATCACCGGAGCGAGCGTGCGCGAAATTTCATCCAGCCGCCGGTAGCCGGTGACGCGGCCGGCCTCGTCGCGCACCTGGTGCGCCTCCAGCAGCCGCCAGGTGGGGCCGAGACGGTGGCGGTCGACGAACTGCACGATGGAAACCAGTTCTTCCAGACGGTTCTGCAGCGGAGTGCCGGTGAGGACGAGGGCGTAGGGGCTGTCGATTCGCTTCACCGCGCGCGCGGCGATCGTATTCCAGTTCTTGATTCGCTGCGCTTCATCGAGGATCACGAAATCCGGCGCCCAGCTGCCGATCAGGTCGAGATCGCGCGCCACCGAGTCGTAGGCGGCGATCTTCCACGGGCAGGGATCCGCGTACTGGCCCTGCCGCGAGGCCCGGCCGCCCGAGATCGCAAGGCCCCGGCGGCCGGTGAAACGCGCGAGCTCCAGTTCCCACTGGTGCTTGAGCGAGACCGGGCAGATCACGAGCGTCCTCTCCGCGCCGAGATGCGCGCGCAGGATTTCCGCCGCGGCGATCGCCTGCACGGTCTTGCCCAGGCCCATGTCGTCGCCGATCAGCGAGCGTCCGGCGCGCGCGGCGAAGAGCGCGCCCTCCGCCTGGTAAGGGTGCAGTTTCGTCTTGAGAAGCTTCGCGAGCGCGGGGCTCCTCGCCCCTTGCGGATAGGCGCGCTCGAGCACTTCGCGCCGCCGTTCTGCGTCACGCACCTGCGCCACGAACTCGAGCGCATCTTCGTAGGCCCTCAGCTCGTGGCCGTTGCGCCCGCGGGAAAGGAACGAATCGAGTTGCGCGAAGCGCTCCAGGGGAAGCCACCAGCCCGCCTGCTCGTCGAAGAGCTGCCGTGCGCGCGAAAGCAGCCCGGCCGGGCATTCCGCGCCGGGGCGAAAGTGCACGCTGCGCCTCGCGCCGTAGCGCAGATAAAGCTCACTGAACGCGGGCCGATACCCGAGCGCGAGCGACTTTTTCCCGCCGCGGCGCCGCTCCAGCGCCGCGAGGGTGAACTCGATGTGCTTGCACGTGCCGATCTCGTTGGTCGCGAAGTCCGGGCAGGAGCAGTAGTTCTCGCCAAGGCCCGCGCCGCGGATCGCCACGCGATAGCGTCCGCCGCTCTCCGGATTGACGACGCGAAACTCCGAGAATTCCGGATGCGCGCCCAGATTCTCGAGCGAGTACTTCTGCTCGCGGCCGTACTGCCGGCGCAGCGCGGCCTGCCAGACTTGCGTCGCCATGCCGGGTGGCGCCTGCAAACGGGACAGGCGCGGCCCGCCCTGCGCGCTCTTGCGCCGCCGGGCCCCCGGCGATGCGTCGGATTTCATGCCCATTTCTCCCCTTCGAGCAGCTTCATGAAGTTGCGCTTCGGCTTGTGCGCCACGCGCACCGATTCCAGGTAGCTCGCGAACTCGCCCTCGCGGCCCAGGCGAACCATCAGCGCGCGGACTTTGCGCAGGAACCCGATGGCCTCCCGATACGCCTCGTCGTGCTTGCGCTGGAGGGTCGGCTCGACCTGGCCCTGGTATACCGGGAGGGCATCTTCGGGATGCTCCTTTTCCCGCTTGGCGGCGAGATCGAGCCACAGCTCGCTCGCGCACCCGCCGGCCTTCGCTTCCTGCCACGCGGCCTCGATGTCCTTCTCCCAGAGGAAGATCCTGACGAGCTCGGAGTGGTCGGCACGCGCCAGCGACCCCCAGCGGTCCTTGCGCGCGTTCGCATCGGTCTTGTCCCTGGCGATTCCCTCGCGCACGTGGGCCAGCGCTTTCTCCCGCCACGCCGGCCAGGCATCGGTCCGGTCGGCGTGGCCTTTCAGGCTCTGGTACTGGCCCAGGCCCGGCGATTCCGCGAACTCGGTCCAGGCGAGCGCCATCGCTTCGTCGTGGCGCTTGCGCCGGTGGTACTCCGCGGCGAGGAACCCGCGCAGCCGCGCATCGGTCCGCTGCGGGAAGGCTTTCAAACCCCGCTCCGCCCACTCCAGGGCGAGATCGTGCTGGCGCGCTTTCTGGTACGTCTCGGCGATCTGGAGGTAGCCCCAAGCCGAGGAGAGGTCGCGTTTTTTGATCGCGACGAGCGCCTCGACGTCGCCCGAGCGCCGCGCCAGCGTCTCCATGATATGCGTGATCCGGAAGCGTTTGCCGTACGTCTGCGCATCGCTCTGCCCGGGCGACAGCGCCGGCACGCGCTGCCACTGCGCTTCGGCGAGCGTGCGATAGACGGCGAGCCCCTTCTTGCCGAGGACATGCGCGTATCGCTCCGCGGCCCCGAAAAACGTGTCCCACTCGGCGCGCAGCTCCCACTCGAACAGCCGCTCCGCCAACGCCTCCGGGTCGGGCTTGGCCTTCTTGCACGCCCTCAGGTGAAGCCCCTGGAGGCGTTCGAGGATGCCGCCCATGTAACCATCCGAATCGTCGACCGATCCCATGGCCTCTTCCACCGCGGCCAGCGCGTGCTCGGCGAGCTCGATGACCTCGGCGGCGTGGCCTTCCTTCAGAAGCTCCTCGACCGAATCGATCGCTTCCCCGATGCTCTGCGCGTACCCGTACATCTCGCGGTATTCCACGAACTCGCCCGAATCGACCGCGTTGTCGATGGCCTCGCGGTAAGTGGCGAGGTCGAGGCCCTTCGGGCTTTTCCTTGCCGCCTTCATCGACAGCCGTTGGCGCAGGCGCTCGTCCTCCCTGGCCTGTTCCATGAGCATCGCGACGAGCGTGTCCTTGTCTTGCCCGGCAAGGTGGGCACGCACGTCATTCATGGTGACGGCGGGCTTCGCCTTCTTCGGCTTGCCTTCCGGCGGATGCGCTTCGTTGAGCCACGCCAGCCCCACGGCCACGCAGTGCTTGCAGAACTCGCCGTCGGCGCCGACGGGGCAGCTGCAGGAATAGTCGAGGTCGCCGGCCTCGACCCACAGCCTCACGCGGTACTCCCGCGTGCCGCGCACTTTCGCCGTTAGGGTTCCGTCGTGCTCGGCAAGCGAGCGCACCTGCCCCCGGGCGAAGTACTCCTCGCCCCGCGCGTAGGAGCGCGCCCCGGCCAGACGCCGAAGGGCCGCACGGTCCAGGGCACGCCGTAAGGGGTTCTTGTTTCCGCTCGTCACGGTCTCTCGACCGATCTCACACCAAGCCGGAGGGTTGCGATCGTTTCATCGCAAGTCCGTCAAAGAGTGCGGCCGAACTGCCGGCGCAGGGCGATTTGCCAGACTTCCATCGCCATGCCCGGCGGCGCGTGCGATCGGGAGAAGCGGGGTCCGGTGGGCGCGGTCTTGCGCCGCCGGACGCGTGCGGGGGTCGTCATGGCGAAGCAGTCTGGCCGACTCGTTCCCGCGACTTAACGGCCTGCCAGGGTGTAGGGAACGATCACGAACCGGTGAGCGCTCGGACGGAAATCGCGCGTATCGCGGGTCGCAAGCCGCATCCTGTGATGCTTCGCCAGCGCGGCCTGGAAGGCATCCGGCAACTTCCAGCGATGCTTGCGGCGCAATGCCGCCGCCCTGTCCGCGATCTCGGCCGTGATCGCGAGATTGGGAAACAGCTCCAGCAGGCGCCGAACCCTGGCGACGGCCCGGGGCTTGGTTCCCGCGAGCACCTCGGCGCGCGTGATGACCGAGATTGCCGCCCGGCCGGCATGGCGCTCGAGGTAGCGCGTCGCCTCCTCGATCCCGTTCAGATGATCGATGACGATCACCGAATCGAGCAGGATCTTCACCGCCTGGACCAAGCTTTTCGCACCCTGCGCTGATAGGCGAGGCCGTCCCCGGCCGTCCACAGGCCGCGGGTAGCCGCCAGCACCGCGCGCACGCCTTGCGGGGAGGCCGACTCGTCGGCTTGGCGGAATCGA
>Ga0184640_10000330_pt1 | contig 12136 bp, 6 predicted proteins | sample PLM31_200_b2_FD_133161 | JGI IMG/M metagenome (GOLD analysis project Ga0184640, IMG submission 133161) | Groundwater sediment microbial communities from an aquifer in East River, Colorado, USA - PLM3-1_200_b2 | ecosystem: Environmental > Terrestrial > Soil > Riparian zone | place: USA: East...
AATGCGGTCGCCTTCGCAATCGACGTACTCGCGGGCCCAGTCCGCCATCGTGCGACGTTTTCCCCCTGCGCCAAAAGCAGAGGCGATCATCGTGCGTTCATGGTTCAGCAGCGCTTTGGCGACAGTCCAGCCATCATTCACTTTACTGACGACATTCTCTGCTGGAACGACCACGTCGGTCAGGAACGTCTCACAAAAAGGGGAGGAGCCGCTAATCAATTTGATCGGTCGGGTTTCAACTCCTGGTGAGGCCATATCGACCAGAATGAAGGTAATGCCGAGGTGTTTCGGTGCCGTTGGATCGGTACGAACCAGCATAAACATCCAATCTGCGTAATTGGCATACGAGGTCCACACTTTTTGCCCATTGATGACGTAGTGATCGCCTTGGAGGACTGCTTTGGTTTGTAGCGAGGCGAGGTCGCTGCCAGAGCCTGGTTCTGAGTAGCCCTGACACCAACGAATTTCGCCCCGAACAATTTTGGGCAGGTGCTCCAGTTTTTGCTCTTCCGTGCCATATTGGAGCAACGTCGGACCGATCATCGTTAAGCCAAACCCAGAGAGTGGTTCTGGCAGCTTGAGTGCCGCCATCTCCTCGCGCAGAATTTTGGCTTCCGCTTTTGATAAGTCCCCGCCACCATATTGTTTTGGCCATTCGGGAGCGGTCCATCCGCGTGAGGCCATCACTGTGAGCCATCGCTTCATGTTGGGATCGGGGTAGGTGGCTTTTCGCCCACCCCAGTTGCCTTCACCCAGGGCAAGGACGAGCCCCCGCACTCCTTGTGGGGAGTTCTCTAAAAGCCATTGGCGAGTTTCAGCGCGAAATTGTTCGAGGTCGGCCATAACGCACTCCTCTGTTGAGCAAAAAGGGCAGCCACAGCGGACTGCCCCCATACGTACAGTGATTACACGAGGCTCTCTGAAGGGACTACGCCGCTTTGGCTGCCGGTGCTGGCATTTTCAACTCTGTTGGTTGGTCAAGCAGCGGCGTGGTTTGCCACTTCTTGAGTTCAGGCATGACGTATTTGGCGAAGCACCGCATGCTGCGTTCGCATTCGTCGAACGGCATCCCCGCATAACTGAAGTTACACATGATGCCATTCATGTCGATAGTTTTGCGGATGAAGTCGAGTTTCTCCAGCACCTGATCCGGGTTACCGAACGGCATGAGCTTGGCGAAATCGCGTGCCGCGCCGTCCATCCCGTGGCGAGAGATGTATTTCCCAACGCCGCTGTAGAATTCATAACCTTTATACGATCCGAATTTTTCAGAGGCCATTTCGTAGTGATTCATGGCCGTATGATAGTAGGCCGTGATCCACTTCATGGCGTGCTCTTCGGCCCGGTTCTTGTCCTCATCGACATAGAAAAACCCACCACACAATGGTTGCGGGGGTTTTGTTCCTCCGTTCACTTCGTTCCAGACCTTGTGGTAAATCTCGAAATCCTGCTTCACGACATCCCAGGGTTTTTGCGGAATCACCAGCAGTCCGATGCCAAGCTTGGCCATGATCGGCATGGATTCTGGAGACACCGCAGCGGCGTAGCTGCGCCCTTTGAACGAACGGGCAGGGTAGGGGCGGATGTCCCGTCGTGGTTGGTTGGTGATGAGGCCACCTTCCATATAGCCTTTTTCCAGGGCGTTCAGAATGAGTTCGGCATACTCGACAAACTTATTGCGACCTTCGTTCTGATCGAGTCGGAAACCTTCGTATTCCACGCGTGCGAGTCCACGACCGAGGCCGAGAATGAACCGGCCATTGGAGAGGTGGTCCAGCAAGGAAATCTGTTCGGCCACGCGGATGGGATCGTGCCACGGTAACACGACGACCATCGAGCCGAGTTTGACGTGCGAGGTTTTCCCCGCCATGTAGGAAAGGAATTGAAGAACATCAGGGCACATCGTGTAGTCAGTGAAATGATGTTCAACCGACCACACCGAGTCGAATCCTAACGGTTCAGCCAACTCGGCCAGCCGTAGTTCCTGACGGTAGACCTCGGCATCCGAAAGGGCATTGTGGGGATTCTGAAAAGCGGCTCCGTAACCAACGTGCATAGTCTCCTCCTTACGTAATGAGTTCAGTGGGAGCTAGGCGAGGTTATAGCACCAGAGTGGGAGGAGAAAAAAGAGGAGTGAGGGGCTGTAGGGCCATGCTGGTGGGTTAAAGGGAAGCCCGTCATTGCAAGGAGCGTGAGCGACGAAGCCCTCTCTGTTTTTGCAGAAGAGTGCTTCGTCACATGAGCAGAGACACGAACGTTACGCGCTTTCTTTCTTGCGGCCTAATGCTTCATCGACCATGTGTTCAGGCACGCGAGCGTAGTGATCGAATTCCATCGTGTAAGTCGCTCGGCCCTGGGTCAGTGACCGCGTGGCTGTGGCATACCCGAACATCGTTGCTAAGGGGACATGGGACAGGATTGTGCGAATCCCCACTCCACGTTCTCCCAGTTCTGTGATTTTGCCGCGCCGCGACTGGAGGTCTCCCATGATTGTCCCCATGTATTCTTCGGGGACCACGACTTCGACTTTCATCACGGGTTCGAGCAAGACCGGTTTGGCTTTTTTGATCGCTTCCTTGAACCCAATTGAGCCGGCCAGCATGAACGACATTTCTGAGGAGTCGACCTCGTGATAGGTGCCATCGTATAAGCTCACCGAGATGTCGATCACCGGGAACCCGTACGTCACTCCGCTCAGGGCCGCTTCACGAATGCCTTTTTCAATTGGCGAAATGTATTCTCTTGGAATCGCCCCACCCTTAATGTCATTGGTGAACACAATTCCCTGGTTTTCGTTGGGTTCGATCTTCAAGTACACGTGACCATACTGCCCACGTCCACCTGACTGGCGGATGTATTTCCCTTCGGCCTCGGCGGGACGAGAAATCGTTTCGCGGTACGCTACCTGTGGGGCACCGGTGCTCACCGCGACTTTAAACTCGCGCACCAGACGGTCGATGATAATTTCTAAATGCAACTCACCCATGCCAGAGATAAGCGTCTGTCCCGTTTCTTCGTTGGTGTTGACGACCAACGTCGGGTCTTCTGACGAGAGGCGTTGGAGTGCCAACCCCAGTTTCTCCGAGTCGGTCTTAGTTTTCGGCTCAATTGCGAGGGAGATCACGGGCTGCTTAAAGGTGATCGCTTCCAACATCACTGTCTTATCGCGATCGGTGATGGTATCACCCGTCGTGAAATTCTTGAGGCCCACCGCCGCAACAATATCGCCGGCGATCGCCGTGTCGATGTCTTCCTTTTTGTTGGCGTGCATACGGACAAGACGGCCGATCCGTTCGGTCTGACGGGTCCGTGGGTTAAACGCCATATCGCCGGTCTTCAATCCGCCGCTATAGACGCGAATGAAGGTCAGTTGTCCGGAGTAGGGATCGTGCATCGTCTTAAACGCGAGCGCGGCGCGAATGGGATCGCTCACCTGCCACGTTTTTGTGTCGCCATCGGGAATGACGCCAGTGATGGGCTTTTCCGGGGCAGGGAGATACTCGGTGATTGCGTCAAGCAGCGGCTGGAGCCCTTTATTGCGCAAAGCTGTCCCACAGACGACTGGGCACAGGGCGATGTCCTGTGTCTTTTTGCGAATGGCCCTGAGAATTTCCTCTTCGCTGAGAGCTTCTCCACCGAGGTATTTTTCTAACAACGCGTCATCGGCATCAGCGACGGTTTCGACCAGTTGCTCACGATAGTGAGCCGCCTCATCAATCATCTCAGCCGGGATCGCTTCTTCGTGGAAGCGGGCCCCAAGGGTATCCTCTTCCCAAACAAAGGCTTTCTGGCGAATGAGGTCGATCACTCCCCGGAACTCATCTTCTTTCCCGAGCGGGAGTTGGGTGAGGAGCGGTTTTGCTCCGAGCCGATTGGTGATCTGCTTCACGACGTTGTGAAAGTCGGCGCCCACGCGGTCGAGTTTATTGATGAACACGATACGGGGAACCCGATACTTGTCGGCTTGCCGCCAGACGGTCTCGGACTGCGGTTCAACGCCGCCGACTCCGCAGAACACCACCACTGCCCCGTCAAGCACGCGCAGGCTCCGCTCAACTTCGGTGGTGAAGTCCACGTGTCCCGGGGTATCAATGATGTTGATCTGGTAATTTTTCCACTGACAGGTAATCGCCGCCGCGGTAATGGTGATGCCCCGTTCGCGTTCTTGGGGCATCCAGTCCGTCACTGCGGTTCCCTCATGGACCTCACCGATCTTATGCGACATCCCGGTGTAGTAGAGAATACGTTCGCTCACCGTGGTTTTCCCACTGTCAACGTGGGCAATAATACCAATGTTCCGAATACGTTCTAAAGGTGTAGACATCTGCCTCTCCGTTCGTCCAGTAACGGGACGTACTACAATCATCTGGTCATCAAGAATGAAAAAAAACGAAATGCTCAGGTATGAGCGGAGATGAGTGTTAGAATTTGCCGTTGCTCTGGAGAAATTTCACCGCGCTACAGTACAGGAAAACTGCGAGCAGTCCAAGAGGGTGCATGGCGCAAAGTGTGAGGAGCCTCGGCAACTCCTTGCTTGGATAGCCGATTTTCTTTATACACGATAAGTGCCTATCCGAATAATGGTTGCACATGTCATGTTGAGCGCAGCGAAACATCTCTTTTCAGCGGTAAATGCGAGATTCTTCGCTTCGCTCAGAATGACAACACCATGCGGCCGTGGTTATTCGGATAGGCTCTAAGGCAGCCTTGTGTATGGGGATCAAAGTTCCTCTCCTGAGGATTTTCTTTTTGCCTCTCTGACGGACCTCTCCGGGCATTAACCATAAGCTTATTACCTATGTCTGAAGCGATCTCAGTGTATAGCAAAGAAGAGGTGCGGTCATCGCTGGCTGCACCAGCAACTCCTCATACGCCGATCGTCACCAAAGGGAAATTTTTCTTCGTCGGGGAAGAGAAATTTTTTGTCAAAGGCGTTACCTACGGGACATTTAAGCCCGCTTCGCACGGCGCTCCTTTTCCCGAACGAGACGTGGTGATCCAAGACTTTACGCTGATGCGTGAGCTGGGAGCCAATACCCTACGAACGTTTACTCTGCCACCGCGCTGGTTGCTCGATCTTGCTGGTGAATATGGGTTGCGGGTGATCGTGGGTATTCCGTGGGCAGAACATGTCGCGTTTCTTGACTCTCCACGATTGATCCGTGAGATTCATCGTACGATTGCCGATGCCGCTGCTTCCTGCCGCGGCCATACTGCCGTGCTGGCCTGTCTCGTCGGCAATGAAATCCCGCCGGATATAGCTCGCTGGCACGGACCCGAACGGGTGCGCACCTTTCTGGCGGACTTAGTCAACACGGTGAAAAACGTCGATCCGCAGCGGTTGGTCAGTTATGCCAACTTTCCCTCGACTGAGTATCTCGATTTTGACGATCTCGATTTTGTCTCGTTCAATGTCTATCTCCACCGCGAACCGGCTTTTCGTAGTTATCTGTCGCATCTGCACAATCTTGCCGTCGATAAGCCCCTCATTCTGACAGAGTTCGGGATGGACTCTATTCGTGAAGGAAAGGACTTCCAGGGGGAGACGTTGTTGTGGCAGGTCCAGGCAGGGTTTGAGATGGGGTTAGCGGGCACGGTCATTTTTGCGTGGACCGATGACTGGTATGCGCTCTCTGCTGAGGGCGGATTCCCAGTAGAAGACTGGGCGTTTGGGTTGGTGGATCGAGAGCGGCGGCAGAAGCCCGCTTTTGCGGCAGTGCAGCAGTGCTACAACGCGCCACTGCCACCGGCGCTGCCCGCATATCCCAAAGTGTCCGTGGTCGTCTGTGCGTACAACGCAGAACGAACCATGTTTGCGTGCTTGGCGTCGCTCGAAAAACTCAACTATCCCAACTATGAGGTGATTGTTGTCAACGACGGCTCGACCGACCAGACCCGCGAGATTAGTGAGCGCTTCGGGTACATCCGGTTGATCAACCAGGAAAACAAAGGACTCAGCGCCGCCCGCAATGTGGGCATCGCTGCGGCTGAAGGGGAAATTGTTGCCTTCACGGATTCTGATTGTGTAGCGGACCCGGATTGGCTGCACTATCTGATGACGACCTTTATCCGCTCTGGACGTGCCGCGGTTGGCGGGCCGAACTTTCCACCACCCGAAGATACCTTAGTGCCGTCGGCGGTTGCGGTGTCGCCGGGTGGTCCAACGCACGTGCTCATGAGTGATGACGTGGCTGAGCACATCCCCGGCTGCAACATGGCATTCCAAAAGACCGCGTTAGCAGAGATCAATGGATTTGACCCGGTCTTTCGTGCGGCTGGTGATGATGTGGACCTCTGCTGGCGGTTGCAGAACCAAGGCTATCAAATTGGATTTAGCCCCGCCGCAGTGGTGTGGCATTTTCGCCGCAACACCGTAAAAGCCTATCTGAACCAACAGCGTGGCTATGGGAAGGCGGAAGCTCAGCTCTACTTTAAGCATCCCTATCGCTTCAACTTACTCGGGCAATCGCGCTGGCTCGGGCGGATTTACGGGGACCTCTCTTCGTTCTTTCTCTCTCGCCGCCCGGTGATCTATTCGGGCACCTTTGGCCGCGGGTTATTCCAGACGCTGTATGAGCCGCCCTCGTCGCTGATTGCCTTTCTCCCGATGACTTTAGAGTGGAACATCGTTGCGATTACCTTATTCATTGCCGCATTCATGCTCGGCGGGGTGATGTGGCTCGGTGTGATTCCCTTGCTCATCTCTGTAGGCTGGTGTGTCGCAAGTGGGGTGCGTGCACGCATTGACCCCCGCTTCGGCAACTGGCGGTCGCGGATGCTCGTTGCAATCCTCGCCTATCTGGGGCCGTTTTATCGCGGGATTGAGCGGTATCGATGGCGCATCCGGGGTCTGACCGATGTCGAAACAATCCAGTTTGATGAGGCAGGGCAGGAGCCGGAGATTTCGTGGCGAGAACGCGCCTTACGTGTGGCCTATTGGAGTGAACAAGGCTTAGAGAAGGAAAACGTGCTGCATGCGTTGATGGAGTTTTTACTGCCCCGCAAATACTTGATTGCCATGGATCAAGGGTGGAGCAACTGGGATCTGGAAATCTCGCGCGGTCTCTGGTCCATTGCGCAAGTTCGAGTAGGGACCGAAAATCACGGTGAGCTGAAACGGTTATTACGGGTGCATTGTGGGGTGCACCTGTCACAGCCAGCGAAAATTGTGTTGCTTGGGTATCTCATCATTGGTTTCCTGGGTGTGTTAGTGGGAGTTGAGGCGGTGGTGGTGGCAGCGACCATTGTGGGCCTGACCAACCTGGTAGTGATTTTGCACCAGAACTTCCGTCTTGGTCGCGTGATGTACCACGCCATCGAAATCGCTGCCCAGCGGATCAGTCTGACCCCAGTGCAGCCGACAAACGGACAAGCCTAACGTTATGACGACGGCCCTTCGACGGCAGATTTTTGCTTTGCTGCGCCCCTATCGTGGGCTCTTCCTCTTTGCGCTCCTCCAAGTGGCACTCATCGCTGCGGCAGAACTGCTGAAGCCCTGGCCGCTGAAGGTCATTATCGATCACGTGCTGGGACAGCACCCATTGGACTGGTCCGTGGTGGCGGGATGGTCGCGAGAGACGTTGCTCTTGGCCGCATGTCTGAGCTTGGTCGCCATTTATCTGGTGCTGGGAGCCCTCAACCTGGTGAATAATTATACGACCATCCGTATTGGCCAGAGCATGGTCAATGATCTGCGGGCCGCACTCTACAATCATCTCCAACGCTTGTCGTTGGCGTTTCACAATCGACGGGAAACCGGCGATTTACTGTATCGCGTGACGGCAGACACCTATTCGATCCAAACGCTGGCGATGAATGGCATTTTCTCTATTCTGACTGCGCTCGTCCTGCTGCTGGGGATGGCGGTGGTGATGTTCCAGCTCGATTGGCTCCTGACGATTATCGCCTTGGCCGTCTGTCCACTGTTATTCCTGACGATCTCGATGATGAGTGCGCACATTAACCGTGCGGCAACGTTGGCACACGAGCGGGAGAGTGCGATTTACTCCTTAGTCCAACATGGGATGTCCGCGATCCGCGTTATTCAGGCGTTCACCAAAGAGGAAGAGGAGCACCGGCGATTTGTCGCTGCCAGTCAAGAGAGTCTTTCGGCTAGTTTGCGGCTTTACAACCTGCAGTCCCTCTATGCCGGAGTGGTGAATGGTGTCATCGCTCTAGGGACCGCACTCGTGGTGTGGGTTGGAGCACGCCATGCGATGGCTGGGACCCTCAGTGTCGGCGATCTCGTGGTGTTCACCTCGTACCTGGCGTCGTTGTACGGACCGATCAATACGATCAGCCAAACGTTAGGATTGCTTGAAGGGGGAAAAGCAGGATTCCGACGCGTGCAGGAAATCCTGACCGTTGAACAGGATTTGCCGGATGGCAAGCGTGTCCTGCCGGAAAAAAGCCTGCGTGGGGAGGTCATCTTCGAGAATGTCTCCTTCGGGTACGACGCACAGCAGCCCGTGCTGCGTGGAGTTAATCTTCATCTGGTGCCCGGACAAACTGTTGCCATTGTTGGCCCAAGCGGGGCTGGGAAATCGACGCTGGTCAGTCTCCTGCCGCGCTTCTACGATCCTCAGCAGGGGCGGGTGTTACTCGATGGGATTGATGTCCGTGAGGTGACCTTGGTCTCGCTCCGGCGGCAGATCGCGATGGTGCTGCAGCCGCCGCTGATTTTCCCCATGACGATCCGTGAGAACATTGCCTATGGCAGGCCAGGAGCATCGTTTGCTGAGGTCGAGCGTGCCGCCCAGCTCGCCCGGATTCATGAGAAAATTATGCGGCTGCCCCAGGGGTACGATGCCGTGATTGGGGCACAAGGAACAACGCTTTCTGAAGGGGAACGACAGCGGATGACGATTGCGCGCGCCATTCTGCGAGACGCTCCGATCCTCATTCTTGACGAACCGACTTCCTCGGTCGATACGGAAACGGAAGCGCTCATCATGCAGGGCTTTGAAGAACTCATGGCTGGTCGGACGACGTTTATCATTGCCCATCGCCTGTCGACCATCCGCAAAGCCGATGTGATTCTCGTGGTGCGGAGTGGCCAGATTGTGGAGCAAGGTTCTTTTGCCGAACTCATGCGCCAGCAGGGAGCGTTTGCGGCCTTGTATCGAACGCAATTTAGTGATGCAGCAGAGCCGCAGCGCGCAGCGTCCTAAAAGGAAGAAAGTCAAAAGGCAAAGGGCAAAAATCAAAAGGCAAAAGTAAAACGGGACCCCCAAATCCCCTCATGGGCAATGACATGACGCTTAACCGAACACCATTTCCCATTACGGGAGAGGGACAGGGTGAGGAGAAAAGGAGCAGCCGCGAGTCTATGTATCCAAACGAAAAAGGCTGTAATCCGCAATCCGCATTCGCCAATCCGCAATCTCTTTCCCAATAAAGGACCAAGCGTATCATGCGAATCATTGTGTCCGGTTTGATTGGGACCTATCCTCTGGGTGGTGTGGCCTGGGATTATTTACAGTTTGTGTCGGGGTTCGTCGCCCTGGGGTGCGAAGTAACCTATCTCGAAGATACCGGGTTGTGGGTCTACCATCCCCAGTTGCAGACCTTTACTGACGATAGCAGTGAAAATGCCCGCTATTTGCAGCAGGTTCTGGCGACTGTTCCGGGGATGGCGTCGTCCTTTGCGTTTCGTGATCCGCGCGGGGTGTTGCATGGACTGTCGGAGGAGGAACTGCAACGACGGTGCTGCGAAGCCGACCTTCTCCTGAATGTATCTGGTGTCCTGTGGCCTCGTGATGTGTACCGTGAGGCGAAAGTCATGGCGTACTATGACAGCGACCCACTCTATACGCAGGCCGGGGTGATGGCGGTCAAAGAAGGGAAGGGGACTGAACATCATCAACGCACCGTGCCGTGGTTCTGGAAGCATGACGTCTTTTTTACCATGGCCGAGAACATTCACGATCCTTCCTGCTTAATTCCGAACTGTGGCATTGATTGGAAAACGACTCGACAGCCGATCACTCTTTCTGACTGGCCGTTTACCTACAATGAACAGGCACAGAACTTCACGACGGTGATGTCGTGGAAAACGCAGCCGGCATTGCCGGTGCTAGGTGGGCGTGTCTATGGGGGAAAGGACGTCGAGTTTCTCCGCTTCAAACAATTCCCTCATCTTGCGTCCGCACCTCTTGAAGTTGCCCTCTCCGGTCCTGCCCCGCGCGAAGAGCTGGCTCGTGAAGGCTGGATTCTGGTTGATGCGGCAGAACGGTCATCGACGATGGAACGATACCGTGACTACATCGGCACCTCGCGTGGCGAGTGGAGTATTGCCAAAGAAGCGTATGCGGCGACTGCGAGTGGCTGGTTCAGTTGTCGGAGTGCGTGTTATTTAGCGATGGGGAAACCTATCGTGGTTGAAGAGACGGGGATCTCGCGCCATTACCGGATGGGCGAGGGGATTTGGACCTTCCGTACCGTTGAGGAAGCGGCTGCAGCAATCGCGGCTATTAACGCCAACTATCGACAGCAATGTGAGGCGGCGCGAGTCATGGCTGAGCAGTATTTTCGTGCGGAGACTGTCCTTGAACAACTCTTGCGTGACGCCGGGTTCTAAACAGCACTGAATTGTCAGAAGCGAGAGAGGGTGAAAAGGGAAAGGTATGCCGAGAGTGATTGTCGCAAGTGGGTTCGTGGCGCAATATCCACAAGGTGGAGGTGTGTTCTCAGTGGTCCTGCAGTATCTGCTCGGATTGCGCCGGCTCGGGTGTTCGGTTTGTTGGCTTGAATTGCTCTGGCCGCAAGGCCCATCTGACCGTACTTTAATTCGAACATTTGCGGAGCGGTTAGCCGACTTTGGTCTGGAGCAAGATTTTTGTCTAGTCTATTTCCCTCAGGGAAAATGGCCAGAAACGGGAGATACACGTGAATGGTATGGTTGGTCAGAGGAGCGGTTTTCCCAATTCTGTCGCTCGGCGGATGTCTTACTAGATCTCTGTGCGAGTGTCCGAGTGCCAGACCTGGTGGCGGAGGTGCGTCGACGAATTCTTTTGGATCTCGACCCAGGCTTCATGCAATTATGGATGAACCAGTGGGACATGGGACAGCGTCACTATGACCAGTTCTTCACGGTTGGGCAGAATATTGGGCAGCCCGACTGTCCTGTTCCTACGGGAGGCTTACGGTGGCAGACCTTCTGGCCACCCGTTGTCAGAGATCTCTGGGGAGAGCTGGCGGGAAATGTCGAAGCCCCTTTTTCTACCGTGAGTCAGTGGTGGGGATATCCACCGACATACTACAACGGTGAAGTATATGACGGTTCAAAGCGGGTCGAATTCTTGCGTTTTGTCGATTTGCCGGCTTTAACCGGACATGAGTTTCAGTTGGCGCTGAATCTCCATCCTGATGATGCGGACAAATACCTGCTGCTTGAGAAGGGTTGGCAGGTGCATGATGCACACCAAGTTGCAGGCGATTTTATTTCGTACCAACGATACATCCAAAACGCCTGTGGTGAGTTTAGCGTAGCAAAACCTGGCTATATCAAGTCTCGGAGCGGATGGTTCAGCGACCGGAGTGCGTGTTATTTGGCTGCAGGAAGACCAGTACTGATCCAAGAAACGGGTGTCAGTGCATTCTTGCCCACTGGGCGTGGAATAGTGAGTTTTGCCTCGCTTGATCAGGCGGTTGAGGGAGTAGCGGAAATTCGCAACAACTATTTACTGCACTGTCAGGCAGCGCGCGAAATCGCGCAGGAGTATTTTTCGGCTGAGAAAGTGTTGGGGAAACTGTTACATGATGCTGGGCTGTAAACATATTGCGATACTCTAAAAAGAAAAGGTGTGGTGATGCTACTACCAGACCGTCTGCGTGAACTGTGGAAAGAAGTCGATGCCAAGCGGATGAGCGCTGAAGACTGCACGGCTCAACAAGAACGTTGGCTGGACGACTACCGGAGACAATGGCGGAAAGCACTGCTCGCAAACGAGCATGAGGACCTCCGTACCGGGCTGTTTCGCGAAGTGGCCGCGTACTATCAGATTGCCGACTTGGCTGAGGTTGAGCGCCGTTGCGCCAGCGCCGTTGCTACCTTGCGTCATGAGTGGCATGAGTCGGGCGAGCCCGACCCACAGACCAAGATCGAAAATTTCTACGAAAGTCCGACAACGATATA
>Ga0184640_10000332_pt1 | contig 12114 bp, 10 predicted proteins | sample PLM31_200_b2_FD_133161 | JGI IMG/M metagenome (GOLD analysis project Ga0184640, IMG submission 133161) | Groundwater sediment microbial communities from an aquifer in East River, Colorado, USA - PLM3-1_200_b2 | ecosystem: Environmental > Terrestrial > Soil > Riparian zone | place: USA: East...
TACAAATGATACCTTATTGAGGTTCAATCTTACGGTTACTGATAACGTTGGTGCGACCAGTACTCCTGACATGGTTGTTGTGACCATTAAGGACGCCAATCAGCCTCCCATAGCTAATGCCGGTCCCGACCAATCAGTAAATGAAAGCACTACAGTCACACTAGATGGTAGTGCAAGTAGTGATCCTGATGGAGACTTGCCATTATCCTATTTGTGGACACAGGTTGGTGGTGCTCACAATGTTACACTAATTGGAGCCGATACCGCCAATGCCACGTTCACGGCACCTAATGTGAGTCCAGCTGGAGACGTGCTGATATTTTCGCTTACCGTGACAGATGCCAAAGGTCTAGCATCTTCATCACCATCAGACTCCATGAGTATTACTGTTAACAATAATCCACAACTTAACGGTCCACCTCAGGCTCTGGATCAGACTGTTTCTACAAACAAAAATGTTGCAGTTGATATCAGTCTTAGCGGAACAGATCCTGATGGAGACACCCTAACATTCTCCACAGCATCTCAACCTGGATTTGGAAGTTTAGGTCCAGTTACGCCTACAGGTCCCACTTCGGCTAATCTCACCTATAGCCCTAATTCTGATTACACAGGTCAGGACAGCTTCCAATTCAAGGTAAATGATGGCACTGTTGATAGTAGCAATTTAGGCTCAGTATCTATTTCAATATTAGAAGCCAGATCTACGACCGTCACAATAGACCCGATCTCCAACGTGCCTTGGGGCAAAACCGTTACTGTAACAGGAAGATTGACTGACAATGTGGGTGGTAATATTGGAGTAGGAGGAAAGACCATAACCTTTGATGGTACAGGTGCTCCAGACTTCCAATCTATAATGACTGCGTCAGACGGAAGCTTCTCTGCTACAGGGACTGCCCCCTCAACTGTTGGAACGGGTTGGATAGTTCAAGCTCATTTTGCAGGTGATAGCAGCTACGATACGTCTATGGCAACAGCAACATATGATACGCTTAAGCATGATACATCTCTGTCAATATCTGTTAGTCCAAGCAGGGTGAAAGCGGGTGCAACCTATGGTGTGTCTGGAATATTAACCGATATTACCAATGCTCCTTCTTCTCCTTTAAGTGGAAAGATAATCTCTTTCACAGCAACTTCACCTATTGTTATCACTGACAAGATAACAGATACAATGGGACAATATAGTGCAACTGGCTTGAAGGCCCCTAACACTAAAGCTTCGTATGATATTCAGAGTCACTTTGCTGGAGACTCTCAATATGGTTCCAAAGATTCAGGTATTGCAACACTTCAGGTCATAGGTAAGGGCAGTCCTGCCTCTACGACCACTGCTCCTCAAAGCACCACCGGTCCTTCCAATATGACCTCTGAAAGCCTCACTAATGGTTCATCATCTCTTAGCGACAATATTTCCTCTACTCAAAATAAAATACCAGTAGCTAACGCAGGAGATGATCAAAAAGTATCAGCAAATAATGAAGTAACACTTGATGGAAGCAAGAGCAATGATGAGGATGGAGAACTTGTTGTATACGAATGGGAACAAACAGAAGGTCCTAAAGTTGATCTTAAATCTGATGATAAAAAAATAGCTAATTTTGATGCACCGTCATTATCTGAAGATTCAAATCTGGTCTTCAAGCTGACAGTTACTGATGACAAGGATGCCTCCAGCTCCGATGCAGTGACTATAGAAGTTGAAAAAGAAGAGAACATCCCTCCAAAAGCTGAAGCTGGAGATGATCAAAAAGTATCAGCAAATAATGAAGTAACACTTGATGGAAGCAAGAGCAATGATGAGGATGGAGAACTTGTTTCATACAAATGGGAACAAACAGAAGGTCCTAAAGTTGATCTTAAATCTGATGATAAAAAAATAGCTAATTTTGATGCACCATCTTTATCTGAAGATTCAAAACTGGTCTTTAAGATAACAGTTACTGATGATAAGGATGCCTCGGACTCTGATGATGTGATTATAGAAGTTGAAAAAGAAATTCAATCTGAATCAAATTAAAATATAACAAACATACCTTAAATCAAATAAAAGCACCACAAGAAAAAAATAAAATTAATAAGTAGAAAAACATGATGATAAAATTTGATTCTCTCTGACAATTTATTTGGTTTTAATCCTACTTAATCATCAAGTAGATAACATACACGAGTGAATTACATGCTACCACATCTGTGTTAAGTACTATAAGGGGTTTGAATATTTTGTAGTTATTGTACTATTGACCTCTTACAAATGCAATCATATGATTTGTGAATACTGAAATGATAAATAATTGTAAAATGTTTATATTTATAGGACTTTTACACAACAGTATGAATATAAACTTGGTATTGGAAGGATTGGTCGTTATGACGCTCTTTATGATTATTGGAACAATATTGCCTACTTATGTATTTGCGGATAAGATACAATGCGTTGGAGGAGAATGTGTAGGAACCGAAGAAAATGACAATATGATTGGAAGTGAAAACGTCGACGAAATGTCTGGTTTGGGCGGTAATGACCATATGACAGGAAAAGGAGAAGGTGATGATATGATCGGTGGAGATGGTAATGACGTTATGGATGAAGGTACTAATGGTGGTGGTAGCGAGATGTTCGGTGGAGATGGTGCTGACGTTATGACAGGTAGCGAAGGAGAAAACGACATGCAGGGAGGAGAAGGTAATGACATCATGAGAGGTGAAGAGGGAGAAGACGTTTTGCGTGGTAATGAAGGAAATGACAAGATATTTGGAGGAGATGCACATGATAACATTGAAGGCGGCGAAGGTAGTGACACTTTAAATGGTGACAACGACAACGACCAAATCTTTCACGGTCTTTTTGAACCTTTTAGTACAAGGACAGCATCCGATGGTGAAAAAGACATTATCAACTGTGGTCAAGGCGAGGGGGATGAAGCATGGATAAACGAAAGTGTTGATGACGATAAGGCAACCAACTGCGAAACAGTACATTCGGATTTAGATGGTTGATAATACAAATACCAGACACATTTTGTTTGTTTAATTAATATATTTTGATGAGCATAAATGTCAATAAATCCTCTTTTAGAGATAAGTTTGTCTTTAATCCCCTGCAGTCTGATCACTTTCTAATAACAAGAAAGGAAATCATATGGTAAATTTTAATCCAATTCAAATTATGATAACCTAATATTAATGGTAACATATTATAGAACCCATCTACTATATGGAACCAAGCAGATATGATTCCTACTAAAAATATTTTCATTTTAATTATTGTTGATACACTTAGATGAGTGTACCACATCGCTTATCTAATATATGTTCAAATAATAGGCATTAGTAATGCAAAGTAAAGGATTTTTCAGGCTTGTCATAACAACCTTTGTAACATCTTTACTAGCTTTTATGATTATCATTAGCTCTATTGCTTCCGGCTCGACTCAAAAGACTGCAGGAGGCGATGTACAACAGACCTATACATTTGTTAAAAAATGGGGAGGCGAGGGAACAGGAGATGGCAAGTTCTTGCGTCCCCACGACTTAGATTTTAGTCCAGATGAAAAAATTCTTTATGCAGTTGACAGAGATGGTAATAGAATTCAGGCATTCGACAAGAACGGTACGTTTCTCTTTGCTTGGGGTAAATTAGGTGATGGCGATGGTCAATTTCATGTCCCGTATGGAATAGATGTCGATATTGAGGGTAACGTATGGGTTGTTGACAGAGCAAATGATAGAGTGCAAAAATTCGACAGTAAGGGTAAATTTATCTTTAAATTTGGTAACAAAGATGGTGAACCGAGTGATGAACCCGGAAAATTTGATAACCCCAGACATGTTGCTGTGGACAAAGATTTGAGATATGTTTATGTAGCAGATTCCAAGAACAATCGTATCCAGAAATTTGATGTAAACGGAAGCTTTATCGAAGCGATAGGTAAATTAGGTAACAAGGCTGGCGAATTCAATCTTCCTACTACAATCGAAATAGATTCAAAGGGCAATTTCATAGTAAATGAAAGGGGGAACGAACGTATCCAGAAATTTGATAGTAATTGGAATCCTGTTTTAATGTGGGGCTCCAAAGGTAGTGGAAATTCTGAGTTTTGTCACATCGAGCATATTGCTGTTGATAAGTATGACAACGTGTACGTAACGGATCCACAATCTGATCCTGGCTGTAGTCAACAACCCAGAGTTCTAAAATTTGACGCTCAAGGTAATTTCATTACAAAATGGGGTTCTTACGGAGAAGGAGATGGCGAATTTGTAGATCCAGAACACCTTGCAGTAGACTCTGAAGGACGTGTATACGTATCCGATAGAAGTAATGACAATATCCAAGTATTTGAACCAATAATAGAATAAGATATGCTTTAGCCCAATTGCACTCGTTTAAAATTCCGCACTGTTCTCACTGTTGATACATTTGATCACTCATTCATTACTTGTCCTACTTACGCTTTAATTATTTCTCTCTGAATATCAATTCCAGTGAAAATCTGATATGTCCGGAAATATTCTATCTATTGGTATGAATTCGTCTCCCTTAATCTCACCGTGCGGGAACTCTTTTGTTTGAACGTCCACATATACTCCTCCGTCCATCATCAACTTACGAAGTTCTTTCAGAGATTTGCCTTTTAGTTTTCCCTGGAGATCATCAGCGGTTACACCACCGACAGCAACTGTTCCTTCAACATCATATTGATTTGCTTTCATTATGTTGGTGTTATCGCTTTTGACCTCCTTTGCTTCTTCCAACAAATCTAATATCATAGTTCCATTTTGATTATTGTTACCACCACTGTAAAGGTAAACACCAGTTATATTGTCGATATCATTCACATTAACATTGTATACAAGCTTACTCGAATCCTCTGTGAACTTCAGACCAATGAAGCCATGTGCATTTGTAATATTAGGGGGCATTTGCTGATTTCCATCAAGCACACACCAGAATCGGTCTACAGGTTCTGCATTGACTAGTTTATTGGAAAAGATTGATCCAGAAACCATCAAAATAGAGGTCACGCATAATAGAAACAGCAAATTCTTCATACATAATTTTCAATTATCTTCTATTTAGACCCCACTACAATATCTATTTTGGACACTCATCCTGATTGCCTTTGGAGTTTCTTCAACATCCAAAGCAATGATGAATACAACAACTTAAATCGAAAATTTGTCAAAAATGATTCACAAACCTCCGAGCCGTGACCTACCAACCAATAAAAACCAGTTCTGATTCGTATAGGTTAAAAGAAAAACTTTAAAGCTGAGCAATTCACTCCTATATCAGAATCTCAATATTATTTAGAACTTCAACTTGTCCGTTATGTACCGTCTTTGTATCACAAATTTAATTGAATTTTGATATCTGCCAGACATCTGGTTGTGCTCATTTACCTCTCCTTTCTTTGTCATTCCATTCTTTTCTAGGACTCGTATTGAAGCCTTATTTTCAGAATATACATATGCACAAACTTCTTCTAATCCTACAACGGAGAACGCATAATTGATAACTAGTGCTACGGATTCTGTTGCTATACCATTACCCCAATATAGCTCTCCAATCCAATATCCTAAATTTGCTTTCTTGTTATCATAATCTGTATTCTTAAGACTTATTATTCCTACTAATCGATTAACACCTTCAGGGTTATTCTTGTATTGTATTGCAAAATTTACAGCCTTTAGCGAATTGAAGTCTCTATGACTTGAATTGATGAAGTTCAGAGCATTTTCTACGGTATAGGGATAGGGAACTTCCCATAAAGATCTAGATATATTGTAAGTCATTAAACGACTAATATCCATAGCATCGTCAATTGAGAGTTCTCTTAAGTTGACTAATAAGCCATTTATTCTAGGAAAGTATGTGTATGTTGGCCTATCATCAGTCATTGAACAGAAGAAAGTGATATTATCTATAATATATTGTTGTACACCTTTATCAAAATGAATCTTCTTTTGGTTGATTCCGCGCCTCTTTCGCAATCCCGCTCCTTATACCGTAAGGAAAACTAAAGTTTAGACCATTCTTTGTTATATTAAAACCTAATTTAAGAGCCGATATGGGCACGCATCCCTCAGAGCCCGAAATTGTTCCGCTAAAATATTCAGACATATCCCTCTGGTTTGGATTCGAATTATTAACGGCATGGTTCCCGACGGGCTAATAAAATGATGTTTCCTCTTATTTATATCTAATAAACTTGTTTTTTTATTTAACCGCACTCATTGTAGTATAATGAATTTGTAAAGAATAACAGAAGAAGAAAATAAATTGAATTTATCCAATCCACATCATATGTTCAAGTTCTCGATAGGCTCGGAACTTGCAAGGAAATACTATGAAAGGAAACAAGAATATTTCCGGATGAAGTTAAAGTTTTTTGAACTGCCTGTAGGGGTGAAAAATGATTCACTAATTTTATAAATCGTAATTCACCCAATAATTTTAACATTTGACTGTGTAATTGAATCTGTAACTTGTGGATTAACTGCAGTGGGAAACGAATCTATTATTAAAACAGATTTTCCTAGCCCCTTTGGTAGATCAGAAGCTGTTGTTGTTGCATTACCAAGAAAGGTAAAGTCATAACTTAGTCTCTTTTCATCTTTCTCATATTTGGGATTGAATAGCTCTATCTCAAAAGTATCATCTTCTTGGTCAGCTGTCAGTACAACTAAAGCAGCATTAGGTGGATCTAATTGAAAACTATCTTGTCCAGATGTCCAGTTACCTATAAAGTCTTGAATACTTTGAGTTGCTACTATTCTATCTGGCCTGTTAGAAAACAGAATTGTCTTATCTGATAAATCATTATCTTAATCTAATGAATAACTATAGTACGCCATCGGTTATAGCAATAGTATTTATGTTATTGTTGATAGTAATTAATGTGAGTGTTATCATTTCTGGTATCAATTCCTATGGCAGTCCTACTAATAATCAAGAATGGCAGGATTCCTTTAATCTTGAGGATTGCGATTTAGCTTCGAATGGAACGAACAGTTACTTCATCTTGGAGCCAGGATACCAGCTTATCCTGGAAGGTCAAGAGGATGGGGCGGAGATTCAGTTAAAAATTACAGTTCTAAATGAGACAAAAATAGTGAATGGAACAGAAGCAAGAGTTGTAGAAGAAATAGAAACTGAGGATGGAGAAATAGTTGAGATATCTAGGAATTGGTTTGTGGTATGTAGACCGGCTAATGATATATTCTATCTAGGGGAAGAAGTTGACATTTATGAAGATGATAAGATTGTGGATCATGAAGGTGCTTGGGAGGCTGGCATTAATGGTGCCAGACTAGGACTGATCATGTCTGGAAAAGTCGAGCTAGGCTTGAAGTACTATCAGGAAATTGCACCAGGAGTCGCCGAGGATAGAGCAGAGATTGTAGGTCTGGATAGAGTGGTGGATACCCCAGCAGGAAAGTTTGAAAAAGTTCTAGAAACTGAAGAAACGAATCCTCTTAAGCCGGATGAAAAAGAGTCAAAGTTTTACGCGCCTGGAATAGGACTCATCCAAGAGGAGAAACTAAAGCTGGTCAAATATGGAAATGTTACATCAAACTAGAATGATCCCATTCTTTCTTTAATCCTAGGGTCTAAAAATCGTGTCAAATTTGATTCCCTTCACTCTGGATTCGAATTGTTAACAGTATGGTTCCCGACGGGCCCGTAATTTTTAAACTTTACTATATTGTTCGTCGTTCTTCTTTTTAGTAAAGTATGTGGTTATGATTCTAATTTTTCTAGCAAGAAATTAATCAAAAACGAGTCCTAAATTTTTGTCAAATTTGATTCACAAACGACCAATCCCACATATCAATCTGATTTTAAAGAATCTACTAGTGATAAGTTTGATACACTATCTCGGTCCATAAAATAATATAACTTGAAGTTTGTTACTAATTTAATATAGCCTCTACATGTTTAAAGACTCAAACAATAAAATTTTATTTATTTCTTGTAGGACTAGCTATTGTTCCTGTTCTTGTCGCAGTATCGTTGCAGTATTAAAGAATGAAGCATTAAAGAGAAAGATGAAAAAGAAATAATTTCAAGAAATGGTTTTTTTGCTTTTTCTTGAACGACAGATAGATTAGATTAGGGGAAAAGATTTAGATTAGGGGAAAAGATTTACGCTTGATGGTTTGTGATATTATATGATATTAGTAATTCGTGAAATAATAAAATGAAATGTCCTAAATGTGATCATGAGAATGCTACTAAAGATTCAGTCAAACAGATAGCAGAATGTCCTTGTGATTGTCATAAAGAAACCCACTCAATGTAACATTGATATTTTATTCGATAAAATATAAAATATCCCAGATTCATGGATTATAATCTAATTGTGTTCAAGATTTTGGTTTAAATTACTGTACTATCAAAACAGGTATGTTTATGTTACTAATTATTTTTCGTGCATCGCTGAAAAAGGATCTCATCCAAGAATCTTTATGTGAACTCCTTGAACTCCTTAAGACTATTAAATCGTAATTTCCCTCTTTAACCTCGTTGATTATTTCTTCTTTAGCATCACCCACTCTGAATTTATACGAAATTTTATTTTCACAGCCTGCTTCCTTGCATCTGTTTATCTTTTTTTCCATTTCATCTATTATCCCTCCTTTAACCTCTCGTTTCATATCCTTATTACTCATGTTATCTTCATTAGAACCTTGTACTGAGACATTTCCCATTTTCTCCATATCTTCTAAAATTCGTAAAATTAGTAATTCTGCTCCTGAGTATCTGGATAGAGATACAGCATAGTTAAGTAACCTATTTGATTCATCTTTTCCATCATCAGCAATTAGGATTTTATTAAATGAAGGAAGATTTTCCTTTGAAATTGAAGAGTTTTGATAAGTATCGTTGGATTCATTTGTTGGTTTTAAGTTTGCTTTTTCATTGTTGGAAGAGTGTTCATATTGCTTATCGACAGTCACAACATTATGTATACGCCATAGAATTTAAAGATTATAGATATTTTTCTTCGAGGGACCGTTGTTGCCGATACTTTTTTACTGTATTCTGCATCCCTTTTAGTAAAAATCTTTTGCATTGGTAATGAGTGAATACCTTCTAATGCATCATTCCGTTCTAATCTCTTTATACATGTGAAATATAATGATCTGGTTTTGATTAAATCTTGTAATTTACAATAATTTAGATAGCGCCAAATTTTACTTTTTTCATTATAACCCTTGTCTAGAATATCGACTCTCACCATATACAACGGCAATAAGAATCGAAATATAATTTATTTATTGGAACCTCACTGCGGCATTTTAGTACTTTAATTGGTTCAATGCTTTAGACTATCTGGAAACGGCATACTATTTCGATTACAAGGAATTAGCAAATTCAAAGTGATTTGCTGAATTTGATTTGTAAATATCTTGTTGATGTTTGCCCAGAATCTAAATTTTTTGTGAGGTTTAACTAAACTTGGCATTATAATCTGAAATCATCCTATCCACAGAATTATATTCAAAGTATCAATAGGGTGAACTTAACCGTATTAACGAGCAGAATTCATAAGGCTATTTGAAAGGCTGCTATGGCTCGTAACATCCTTGTTACATATTCACCTAATCTAATATCTATATACTTTATTTTATTGTTAGTTTATGTGAGCTACCATCATTTATCAGATGCATTAAGGTTAAGTCTGAAAGGTTACTCCATTAAGTAAATCAAATTAAATTAAAATTAAAGTTTGATATTTAAGTCTATTTTTTTAGATAAACAATTGCTGATGTCATACCCATATATTTTGTTCAGGATATCGCATTTTTCTAGTATCCACTAGTCTCTTTGTAAAATATTCTACCCGCCTGATCATTTCATCGTTTCCAGTAACAGCCTTAAATCACCTTAGAAGTGGTGAGGAGAAGTTTTGTAATCGAATCAGTTAAATACTAACCTTCGAGATGAGAAAGTAATGTCTAATATGAAACATATGAAAATTGCTATCTTTGTATTGACAGTCGCAATACTAGGTACTACTGCACTGATTGTCAATCCAGGAAAGATGGCGTATGCGCAGGGTAATATAACAACAACAATCATCGACGCCGATAGTTTAATTAAAGAGCTAAAAGCAAGGCATCCAATCCTGGCTCAACTGGTAACGAATGAAGATAAAGACCTAGTTGTGAAACTAAAGGATCTGGAGACAAAGGAAGCAGTGAAGACTGCATTAGCGCTGAATATACTACACTTATTACAACAATATAGGGAAATAGACGAACCACAATAGCTTTTAGATTCTTCCTCTTTTTTTTATTTCTAAAGTATAACATTTATTGTATACTTGAAATCCATATCTTTATAATTAATTTTTCAACTATTTAGATGAGCGGTAATACCTAATTATTAAAAATATACTCATAAGAGAAAAACTTAAAGCTTAGCAGTTCATCCCTATATCAGAACCTCATTTTAGAACCGATAGCGTCGTGGGTACCGACGGGCCCCTTTTATATAATAATTCACCTATATGAAATTGATATGATTTGCTTTAACTGCTACACCGAATTTCATCCAACACTTTCAAAGCCTGTATGTCCGAATTGCAGTTTTTGTTATTGGTGTAGAGATTTCACATGTTTTCATCATGATGTAGATAATGGTCAGCAGAAGAGACAATAAACTCGAATGAGGTTCAAATGAATTTTCAGTCATATCCCGACGGGCATAATAACAATAATGTGCAGAACCTTTCTAAAAATAGAATCAAAAATGCTTTGCATGAATACTAGATTTGTAATTCGAATAAACAGTAATTGAATTAAATTAGTAATATTTTTAAATATAGGATATAAGAAAAAAATAGTGAAGAGTCTATTATATGGTATACCATTTGTAATTTTATTCATCCTTTCCATTCAGACCGCGTTTTCTGAAGACATGGTGAAGTATGAGTATCAAAATATGGGAATTAGATTATTATATCCACCTTACTGGGATGAACCAAGTGAGCTTCTGGATGAGCAAAGATGTTTAGAATCTAGGGGTTGCACAGCTTTTCTAAGCATGTCGAAGAATTACTCACAATCAATTCCTGTTTTAAATATAAATGCAATTTCTGAAAGTTCAGATTTTCTACAACTTGAAAAAGAATGCAATTGTCATACTTTAATGGAATTTGTAAGACATAAGTATAAATCCATCCAATCGAGTGAGTTTCTTCGCGGGTTTGCCTTTATCAATGATAACCAGACCACTGTAGGAAAAAAGTATCCTGCATGGCAATTTGAATTTTCGAGACTAAATGAGGATTTTCCAGATGAAAAAATAACATCACTTGCAGTCATAACCAAAGTTAATGGTACGTTTTATGACATATCGTATGTTCCAGGAACTAATCAATCATATGCAAGCCAATTACCAGAAGTTAAGAAAGTAATAGACTCTATAGAATTTTTGACTCCTCATAAGTCTGTTACTAAAACACCATCTTTTTTGATTACGAATGATACCGAAGTAATCAATTCTCAGAAATAAGAATAAACAAAATTCTTCGAAATAAGTCATTTTATATAAGTACTCATAAATGATTGTTTGCTGTATGGACTATTAAATGAAAGGAAAACCTGGTAGTAAAATAACAAATTACCTTACAAAATTTTATGTGAAGTATACCAGCACCATATCTCTCAACAAGAATCTAGTACTTTCAGGTTCGGTTGGTTTTATTGTTAGTCTTATCGTTGCATATGTATCTACGAAATATTCCAGTGATGATTTTGCAACTTCTGCATTAACTGTAGTAACCGGATTCATCTCCTCTAAAGTAATTTTTGTTATTCTTTTTCATCTCGATAATAAGATTAAATATACAAAAAAACTTACTGGCAAATTGAACTTTGATATTCTAAAACAAATAGTAACAAAGATGATATTTGCTGATTCTATATTTGATATAATCAATAATGTATCAAGGTTCTTCATTCTATTTGAATTGTTGAGAATAGAATATCAGCCAGTACAAGCCGCAACAATAGCATCTATTATAGCCTCATGTTTCTCTTATTTAGCCATAAATTTAATTGTAAGACGTATACATGTATTTAGCTCAAGGAAAA
>Ga0184640_10000334_pt1 | contig 12057 bp, 4 predicted proteins | sample PLM31_200_b2_FD_133161 | JGI IMG/M metagenome (GOLD analysis project Ga0184640, IMG submission 133161) | Groundwater sediment microbial communities from an aquifer in East River, Colorado, USA - PLM3-1_200_b2 | ecosystem: Environmental > Terrestrial > Soil > Riparian zone | place: USA: East...
ATCGCCTCTTGCTCAGGCGGAAGATGAGTGACTAGGTCACTCATATCGCCCTCCTTTGGTCGTTGACGTGGTTTCTTCATTCAGAAGACGCTGTGCCTCTTCGTCCGACAGCGACTCCAATTCGCCCAACATGCGCTCCAGCTTTTCCTCCCCTAACTGCTTTCCGTGATGCTCCATAATCACAGCCGCCATCTCGGCAATCGTGGGAGATTGGAACAGAGATTGAAGCGGCAGCTCCGACTGGAAATTCTTTATGACTTGGGAAATCACCCGACTGGCGGCCAACGAATGGCCACCAAGATCAAAGAAATTATCGTGGATACCGACCTGATTGAGGGACAAAACTTCCGCCCAGATTTTGGTTAACTCTTTTTCAATTGCAGTCTGAGGAGCCGTGTACGGAATATCCAGCTGAGGCCTGCTTTTCCCAGGATCAGGAAGCGCTCCACGATCGATTTTCCCATTGGGTGTCAGCGGCATCGCATCAAGCAACACAAACGCTGACGGGATCATATAGTCAGGCAACTCTTTAGCCAAAACACTTCGTAGCTGCGTGAGGCTTGGAGCTGGCTGGGAGGCGGCATAATAAGCCACTAACCGGGTCTCCCCTGATTCGTACTGTCCTGCGACCACCACCGCATCTTTGACGGCTTCATGACGACGCAGAGCCTTCTCGACTTCTGCGATCTCGACACCATAGCCGCGGACTTTGACGCGAAAGTCTTTTCGCCCTTTGTGCATCAAGCAGCCGTCAGGAAGCATGAGACCTAAATCGCCCGTGAAATAGAGACGCTTATCACCGCCGTCCGTATCAGTCTTGAGTTTGGCTTCCGTGAGGTCTGGCTGCCGCCAGTAGCCCGGAGATAAATATCGACTCCTAATCGCGATTTCACCGATTTCATTGAAGGTAACTTTGTCGCCTGCCTCGTTTACTAAGAGCACCTCTTTGTCCTGGGTCTGATAGCCAACCGGTACTGTCTCGCCGGCGATACTCGTCGTCTTGCCAATCAAATATAGTCCGATCTGTCCGGCTTCGAGTGCCCCGAACATGTTGACTAGAACACACTTTGTGGAAAAATGTTGCTTGAACTCGTCGATACAGCTTCTGGACGCCGGCTCACCCGTCAGAATGATAAGCCGCAGATCAGGAAACTCCGCCTCTCCAGTGAGGGTCTTCATGAAACTGCCTAAGAGGGCCGGCGGCGCGTTAAACATGCTGATCTGTTGTGTAATGACCCATCGAGCCAGGTTGACCAATCCTTCCTGCTTAGCATTCCACATGCAAACGGCCGCGCCATTGAGAAAAGCGTTAAGAACCGTCTTTAGTCCTTGACCGCCGCTGGGCGAGGCGAAAAGAGTTAGTCGGTCATCCGCGCAGATGTGGAACGAATTGGTGAAGCCCATCACATCATGGAGAAGATTCCGGTGGTTTTGAACAACGCCTTTTGGCCGCCCAGTCGATCCCGACGTATAAAGAATGTCGGCGACAGTGTCCGGTAACGTCGATACGCCGGGATTATCAACGGAGACGCTGGCTCCGATGTGATCCAGGTTGATTACCTGACACGAGTCCCGGGCTAATTCATGAGCCAAGGAGAGGTTTTTGCTGCTTGTAAGAATAAGCTCTGCGCGAGATTCCTCCACTATTTGGGCTGCCCTCACCTGGTGATAGGCTGGATCTAGCGGAACACAGGTCTTGCTGGTCTTAAACACTCCCAGAAGCGCAGCCATTGCGTCGGTATCTTGATCGACCAGCGTGACGACCGGTTCGTCCTTTTCACCACGCTCCGCCAGTACCGTGCGCGCTATTCGGTTCGCGGCCCGATTGAGCTCGAAGTAGGTGAGCGTATTGTTCTTGGTCTGGACAGCGATACGATCCGGGTAGCGGAGCACAATCTTCTCGAACCGCTCCGGGATCGACTGATCGATTTCTTCCCTCTTGAACTCAACAAACGTTCCCGATGGGTGAAAACACCGCGCCCGGATCGCGTGTTGCCCTGGTGGTAGGCTAGCGCCTCGTTCACTCATGTCGCTCTCTGTCGCTTGTCGACGTGGGTTCTTCAGCCCACATACGCTCTGCCTCTTCGTCCGACACCGACTCCACGTCGCCCATCATGCGCTCCAGCTCTTCCTTCCCTAGCTGTTTCCCCTGACTCTCCGTAATAACCGCCGCCATCTCGGCGATCGTGGGAGTTTGGAACAGAGATTGAAGCGGTAGCCCCAACTGGAAATTCTTTATGACTTGGGAAACCACTCGCGTAGCTGCGAGTGAATGACCGCCTAGATCGAAGAAGTTGTCGTGAATTCCGACTCGATCGAGAGACAAAACTTCCGCCCAGATACGTGACAATTCCACCTCTAGGGGAGTCCTTGGAGGGACATAGGGCTCGTCTAGTACAGGCCGGCTATTAGCTGGCGCAGGTAGAGCATTGCGATCTATTTTACCGATCCCGATGACAGGCATTTTATCGAGAAAGACAAAAACCGACGGTACCATGTAGTCGGGAAGTTTTACCGTCAGCGCAGCGCGAAGAGCGCTCGTCGTCGGTGCAGGTGTGCTCCGCAAAACGATATAAGCGATGAGCCGCTTTTGGCCGAGAACATCCTCCCGCGCCACCACGACGGCTTCTTTGACTGGATCGAGATCCATTAGCGCCATCTCAACTTCAGCGATTTCCACTCTATAACCGCGGATCTTGACCTGAAAATCTTTGCGCCCCAGGTGCACCAGGCAGCCGTCGGGAAGCAGCGCTCCCAAGTCGCCTGTTCGGTAAAGACGCGCCGCGCCTTCGGATGATGCAAGAGTAAATGCCGCGCAAGTGAGGTCCGGGCGGCGCCAGTACTCCGGGGACAGATAACGACTCCTTACCGCGATTTCGCCTGGTTGCTGGACGCCAAGGTCGTTGCCATCCTCATCGAGTATTAAGATTTCTTTGTCCTTCACCGCGTGGCCCACAGGTATTACACTACTCGTGATCTGCGAGGCTTTATCAACGAGATAGTGGCTGAGCAGTCCCGCTTCGTTCGGTCCATACCAGTTAACCAAGATGCAGCGCTCGGAGAAATGTTTCCGGTATAGTTCCACATCCCTCCGGTAGACTGTCTCGCCCATCAATTTGATCAGTCGTAAGTGCGGAAACCGCTCGACTCCGGTGAGCGTGTTGACGAAATCGCGAAACGCCGACGCGACAGAATTATATATGGTAATCTCCTCCTCGATCAGCCAACGCGCTAAGCTGCTTAATCCATCCTGTTTAATCTCTAGAGGATAGACGGCGGCGCCGTTCAGTACGGCGCGAAAGATGTCTCGCCCTTGGGAAGCGAGAAAGGTTAACCGATCTTCGGCACAGATGTGTAGATCGTTAGTCTCGGTCATGATGTAGTGCAGCAGGTTACGATGATTTTCGACGATACCCTTTGGCTGGCCAGTCGAACCTGAGGTATAGAGGATAAAGGCAAAGTCATTGGGCGTTCGCGAGATCTGCGGCGCCTCCGCGCAGAGACTGGAGTTCAAGTCATCGATATTGAGGCAAGGCACCTTCTGGGCCAGGGCCGCTGCCAGCGCAAAGTATTCCTCGTCCGCCACGACTAGACCGGCTTGAGAATCGGCCAGCATATAGCGGAGCCGGGCATGCGGAAGTGTTGGGTCTAATAATACGAACATCTTGCCGGACTTCAGGACACCGAGTATTGCTACAACCAGCGACGCTCCTTTTGGAATCAGCAACGCAACAGGTTCCTGTCCAGTTCCCCATCGAGCCAGAATAGCTTGGGCCAAGCAATTGGCCGCCTGGTTCAATTCCAAATAGGTGAGCTGCTGGTTCCTCGTTTTTACCGCGATCCGGTCCGGGTACTTCCATGCGATCCTTTCAAACCGCTCCGAAACCGATTGCTCGACTTCATCCCTCGGGAACTCAACGAATGTCCCCGACGGGTGAAAACACTTTGCCCGGATCGCATGCTGCTCCGGCGGGAGCGCGAATTCATGTGGGTTCGGATCTCTCATGTCCACCTGCTCTGCTGCTTTGCGCACCTGCTTCTGCAAGCCGCGTTTCGCTTAGTCCCCCGACATCGCTTCCAACTCGGCCAGCACGCGCGCCAAATCTGCGTCACTAGCCTTATGCGCCTGCTTCTGCGTGATGATGGCCGCCATCTCGGCGATCGTCGGGGATTCGAAAAGCAACTTCACCGGTATGTCGAACCGAAACGCATGGACGACCCGAGAGATAATGCGAGTAGCCGTGAGAGAATGGCCGCCAAGGTCGAAGAAGTTGTCATGAATACCAACTCCATTCAATCCAAGAGTCGCCGCCCAAATTTCCGTGAGCACTTTTTCAATGGAGTTCCGTGGACCGACAAAGGGTGTATCCAATTCGGGCCGCTGGTTCCCGGCATCCGGTAGCGCACGTCGATCCACCTTGCCGGAGCTCATCAGAGGAAGGGCATCGAGAAAAACAAAAGTAGAGGGAATCATGTATTCCGGCAGCCTTTTTCTTAAAAAATTTCGTACTTCGTTTAGACCCGGCGCTTGATTCTCCCGCTGAACAACAAACGCGACAAGATATTTCTCCCCTTGTTCCCTGTCGCGAGCGATAACTGCTACTTCCTTCAAACCGGGATGCCCGAGCAATATTCTCTCAATTTCACTGACCTCGACCCGATACCCTCGGATCTTAATTTGTGAATCCTTGCGACCCATGTGAATCAACAACCCGTCCGGCAGCATCTTACCCAAATCCCCCGTCAGATAAGTGCGCTCGGCACTGGCATTCGAAACCTGAATGAATTTCGCTCTAGTCAACTCAGGCTTTCTCCAGTAACCCGAGTGTAGATAACGACTCTTGATCGCGATCTCACCAACGTCGCCGGGGCGCACCGCGCGGCCATCGTCATTAATTAGACAAATCTCGTTGCCGCGCGCGGCATAGCCAACTGGCAACCCGTCGGCTGGAAACGAGAAGCTGTGGTCAACTATGACGCGACTGATCGTACCTGCTTCGGATGAGCCCATGGCGATTTCTAACGCGACGCTCTGAGAAAATACATTTTTGTAAAGGTTGAAGTCCTCCTTGGTGATGCCGGACCCCGACAGACGTATGAGGCGCAGCGCGGGAAGTTCTTCCCTATCCGATAGTAATTCAGCCAACTGTCGAAAAACGGCGGGAGCTAAATGTAATACGGTTATCATTTCTGCTCGAAGCCATTGCGCCAGGGACGCTATTCCTTCTGACTTTAGATCGAACGGAAAAAGCGAGGCTCCGTTAAGCAAAGATTTGAGCAGACAATAATTGCCCGTGGCGAACGCCAACGGGTGGATTAGGCTTAACCTGTCCGTCGGACCAATCGGGACCTCTTGCGTCGTAAGTCTTTCCTGGCATAGCTCTGTCAAGTGCTCTCGCATCACGCCTTTCGGGGCGCCGGTCGACCCGGAAGTGTAGATTAGACTGGCAAGACTCTGTGGTGGCAGTACAAGACCAAGGTTGTGGGCGTAAGTCGATTCCCCGATCTCGTCGATATTCAGAACGTGTCTGATGTCGTCCGAAAGGGTTAGAGCACAGTGCAAGTTACGGGCGTTCGTAACGATCAAGCCTGCCTGCGAATCATTTAGCTCGAAACCTAATCTCTGCGGTGGAAATGACGCATCCAATACGACATAGAATTTCCCCGCCTTGAGCACTCCGAGTATCGCCATGATGACATCAACGCCGTGGTCAAACAGCAGCGCTATGGGTTCACTTTCTGCTCCACGTTTTTCCAGAATGGCGCGCGCAATTCGATTCGCTGCTTGGTTTAACTTCTCGTACGTTAATGCCCGATCTTTCATCTTCAAAGCCAATCGACCCGCGTGCTGATTTACGATTTTTTCGAACCTATCCGGAATTGACTGTTCGATCTCGTCTCGGGAAAACTCGACGAACGAACCCGGAGGATGAAAACGTTCGTCCCGGATCAACCGTTGTTCCGGTGGGAGTTCGAAGTTATTTCTTGATGGATCACTCACTTTTACCCCATCTCACACTTGGCGCGATTCCGTGGACAGCAGCTTTTGAGATTCCGCGTCCGTCATTTTTTCCACCTCAGTCAAGATGCGGGCTAGTTGGGTTTGGGATGCCGCGCTGACTGGGTTGTGCGCGATCGCCGCCGCCATCTGTTCAATCGTCGGCGACTCGAACAAAGCCCGAAGAGGAATCTCCACGCCGAACGCTTTGCGCATCCGTGAGATGACCTGGGTGGCTAAAAGCGAATGGCCCCCTAGTTCAAAAAAATTGTCATGAACGCCGATTTCGCTGACGTTGAGAACTTCCAGCCAAATCTGCGCCAAAAACTTCTCCATCGGCGTTCGAGGAGCGATGAATGCATTTTCTAGTTCGGGTCGACTCTGATCCGGGGCAGGCAGGCTTTCCCGGTCTACTTTTCCGTTGGGGGTCAGCGGGAGCGAATCGAGATAAACAAAGGTCCCGGGGATCATATATTCTGGCAACGTTCGCTTTAAAGAATTTCGTAGTTCTTCGGTAGTCACTGCGCCTCTATTATGGACTACGACGTACGCCACCAATGTTTTGGCGTCTCTGGACGAAGCCGAAGAATCACCGCGAAGATTCTCCAGTGTATCTACGACACACTCGCGGATCGCCGGGTGCTGACTCAAGACGGTTTCAATTTCGCCGAGCTCAATGCGATAGCCGCGAATCTTTACTTGATTGTCGATGCGGCCGATGAAGTCGATATTCCCGTCGGGTAAATATCTCGCAAGATCTCCAGTACGATATAGTCTCGCTCCTGATTCGGTGCTGAACGGATTCGGAATAAACTTTTCCGTCGTCAGGTCAGGCCGATTGAGATACCCTCGCGCTAGGTCTGCGCCGCCGATGTAAAGCTCTCCACGCACGCCAATCGGTACCAAGTTCAAATGTGAATCGAGAATGTAAATCTCTGTGTTCGCGATTGGACGACCGATCGTTTGAACGCCATCAACGGTTCTCCACCTATACGTCGAGTACGTAGTGGTCTCCGAGGGCCCGTAGAGATCATAGACCCGCTGTGCGGAAGTTTGCTTGTAGATCTCTTGCACGAGGCTGGTTTTTAGCGGTTCACCGGCCAGGTTGACGGTTCGAATCGATGCTGGTAATTCTCCGAGCCGGAATAGTTCGGCCATGACCGATGGCACGGTATTGATTAACGTGGGCCGCAAAGCGCCATCCATCTGATTTAACCCAAGAGCGTTCTCAATCAAGATTACTCGGCCGCCCGATGTGAGCGGTGCAAACAATTCGAAGATGGACAGATCGAAGCAGATAGAAGTCGATGCAATGACGCCGGCGAAATCTTCTTTAGTAAACACGCTGTGCGCCCAAGTAAGAAAAGCAACGGCGTTTCGGTGCTCGATCGTCACTCCCTTGGGCTTGCCGGTCGAACCGGAAGTATAGATAACGTAGGCTAGATTTTCCGCGGTCGCTTGGCTCTGAAGATTCTCGCCGCTCCCTTCGCTGATGTCTCCCCAATCTCTGTCCAGACAGATTACTTTCAATCGAGGATCACGCTTCGAATTTTGACAAGCGCCGGCTGTGGATTGCAATCTTCTTTCTTGGGCGAGCCCTTCCATAAACCGTTCTTGGGTTAGCAACACTGACGTCTGCGAATCGTCGAGCATGAACTCCATGCGTTCTTTCGGATACGCCGGGTCCAACGCCAAGTAAGCACCGCCAGCTTTGAGAACGCCTAGTAATCCCACGACCATCTCTATGGACCGCTCTAGACAAATCGCCACAAGAGTTTCTGGCCCCACGCCTTGATTTCGAAGATAACGCGCAAGCTGATTGGCCCGGCAGTTCAATTCCCGGTAGGTCAGTTGCTGGTTTTCGAAGACGAGCGCCACGGAATCGGGACTCTTGTTAACTTCTTCTTCGAATAGCTCATGGATGCACTTGTCCTTGGGATAATCTATCTTCGTATCGTTCCACTCCACCAATAACTGATGTCGCTCGGCTTCGGTGAGAATCGGCAAGTCCGATATACATCGATCGGGATTTGACACGACGCCTTCAAGCAGAGTCTGAAAATGCCCAATCATTCGATCGATTGTCTCGCCGTTAAACAAGTCCTTGCTGTAATCGACCCAACCCTGCAAATGTCCCTCTTCCTCTTCCATGAACAAGTGCAAATCAAACCTTACTCCTCCATAACCCTCCAGTTCTTTTGCTGACACGCCGTTCAATGCTAGGGGACACCTTGGCGTATTCCGCAGAGCAAACGTCACTTGAAACAATGGGTGATGGCTTAGATTCCGCTCTGGATTAAGTTCCTCGACCAGTTTTTCAAAAGGCAAGTCTTGGTGAGAATATGCCTCCAGGCAAATCTTCCGTACGCGAGCCAACAGTTCGGGAAAGGTAGGGTCGCCCGTTAGGTCGGTGCGCAAGACCAACATGTTAAGAAAGAAACCAATCAAACCCTCAATCTCACGATTGTTCCGACCAGCGACAGGAGCCCCTACTACAATATCATTCTGGCCGGTGGAACGTTGCAGCAATGTCTGATAGGCGGCTAATAACACCATGAAAAGAGTCACACCGTACCGATTGCTCAGGCTCTTCAGAGCCGCTGAAAGGTTATCGGACAACACGAAGTGGCGTCGCGCACCATTATCGGTCCGAAGCGTAGACCGTTGCCGATCGGTGGGTAATTGCTGCGTTGGGACATTTTCAAGCTGCTTTTTCCAGTAGGCTAGCTGTTTTTCTAGTCGCTCTCCACGCAGTTGCTGCCGCTGCCATTGAGCAAAATCGGCGTACTGCACCGGCAGCTCCACCAAGGGCGAAGGGTGCCCTTTCGAAAAGGCGTCATAGAGTGCATTGAGTTCACGAAAAAGTACACCCATTGACCAGCCGTCAGAAACAATGTGGTGCATAGTTAACAGTAACCGGAATTCATCCTCCGTTAGCCGCATCAATGTAACCCGCAATAATGGGCCATGGGCCAGGTCTAAGGGTTGCTCAACCTCTGCAGTGGATAGATGGCGAGCCTCAGAGTCTCTCTGTGTATCCGAAACGATGTCTCGTAGATCGATTCGGCGCAGCTTGATCGTCATGAACGGGAGAATAATCTGGAATGGCGAGCCATTGAACGCGTGGAAGACTGTACGTAATGCTTCGTGTCTTTTGATAATCTCATTGAAGCTTTGCTCAAATGCCGTCTCATTAAGTCGACCCTTAAGCCTGAAAATAGCCGAAAAATTATAAGCGGAGCTTCCCGGCTCTAGTTGGTCAAGGAACCACAGCCGCTGCTGAGCAAATGAGAGCGGGAGTTCTCCGTCCCTCAAGACTGGTTGTGGAGAAAGAGTTTCTGCCCCATGGCTCGGCTGACTGGCCGTTTCCATGTAACGACTAAGAGCGGCTAAAGTTGGAGCCTCGAAAATGTAATGAAGAGGTATCTCGACTTGGAAACCATCACGGATCCGCGATATGAGTTGCATCGCTCGCAGAGAATGGCCGCCGAGATCAAAAAAATTGTCGTGGATTCCTATCTGTTCGACGCCTAACACCTCGCACCAGATCTTGGCTAGTTCCTTTTCTAGTGGGGTTCCGGGTTCAACGTAGGGCGTATCCAGTTCTGGCCTGGAACTGTCTGGCGCCGGAAGGAATTGTCGGTCTACCTTGCCACTTACTGTGAGGGGCAAGGTCTCTAGTCTCACGAAGGATGACGGGATCATGTAGTCAGGCAATTTTTGCTGCAAGAAAATACGCAACCCACTAGTGCTTGGACCAGATGAACTGTTAGAAGTAAAGTATGCAATTAAACGAGCCTCGCCCGTTTCATTCTGCCGTGCCACCACGACGATGTCTCTGATGTCCGCATGGTCACATAGAACCTTCTCAACCTCCGCCAATTCCACTCCGTATCCCCGGACCTTCACTCGAAAGTCCTTACGCCCCTTGTGTATGAGGCAACCGCCAGGAAGCATGAGACCTAAATCGCCGGTTAAATAGAGACGTCTGTCGCCGGCTTCAGGATCAGCTTTGAATTTTGCTTCTGTAAGCTCAGGCTTACGCCAATAGCCTGGTGAGAGGTAACGACTTCTCACGGCTATTTCCCCAACTTGATTGAAACCAACCTTGTTCCCGGCTTCATCCAGCAACAAGATCTCTTTGTCCTCAACAGCGTAACCGACTGGAACTTCGTTCCCCGTAAGGTCCGTCGTGCGGCCAATCGGAAAAACCGTCAGAACTCCGGTTTCAGTTGAAGACAGGCCGTTGACCAATGAGCACTGAAGCGGAAAAATTTTCTTGAATAGATCAACATCGCTTTTACGAACCCCTTCGCTTCTCAATCGGATAAGGCGAAGGTCTGGGAATTCCACCTCCTCCGTCAAACCTTCGCAAAGACTACGAAATAAAGCTGAACTGATTAGGCAAACGGAGATTCTTTCTTCCCGAAGCCACCCGCTTAGCTGGAGCACTCCTTCCTTTTGAACATTGAACGGCAAAACCATCGAACCACTCAGCAAGGCCAAGAACGTATTCGTGACCATATTTGCTGTACCAGAGGGTAGCAGAGTAATTCGGTCGTCTTGGGTGATATGACTCGCTTTTGAATGCAGCATCTCATGATGCAGCAGATTCCGATGCGTCCACACAACGCCTTTAGGTGCTCCGGTGGAACCGGAGGTATAAAGAATGAAGGCAATTGTACTGGGTGAAATGGTTATTCGAGGATTCTCAGCGGAGTTAATAACGTTGATCGAATCGAGCTCGATCAACTGACAACCGTTGATGGCCACACCTTGCGTCAACCAAGGCTTTTGTCGTTCCGTGATCATTAACCTGGCCTGAGAATCTTCCAACAATACTTCATGCCTTGCTTTCGGGAATGAGGGGTCCAGAAGCACAAAGAACTTGCCCGCCTTCAAAACTCCGAGCATTGCGGCGATCTGCGAAACGCCCTTTTCAAACAATAGACCAACTGGTTCTGCTTCACTCCCCCTCTGATCCAGGATAACGCAAGCCAAACGATTGGCCATTGCGTTAAGTTCGGAGTAAGTGACGGATTGATCACCCATCTTGACCGCCAACCGATCCGGATACATTTGTACGATCTTTTCGAACCGCTCAGGAATTGATCGCTCGACCTCTTCTTTCTTGAACTCAACGAACGTGCCGCTGGGATGAAAACACTTCGCCCCAATTGTCTCCAGCGCCGGCGGTAGCTTGGTAGGGTATGCCGAGAGTTCACTCATGTCGCGCTCTTCGGCTCGTTGCCGTGGTTTCTTCAGCCAACAGACGCCGCGCCTCTTCGTCCGAGAGCGACTCCAAGTCGCCCAACACGCGCTCCAGCTCTTCCTCCCCTAACCGCTTGCCCTGGTGCTCCATAATCACAGCCGCCATCGCGGCAATCGTGGGAGATTGGAACAGAGATTGAAGCGGTAGCTCCAACTGAAAGTTCTTGATGACTTGGGAAACCACTCGCGTAGCCGCGAGTGAATGACCGCCTAGGTCGAAAAAGTTGTCGTGGATACCGACGTGATCGAGGGACAAAACTCCGGCCCAGATTTGGCAGAGCTTTTCTTCGAGAGTCGTTCTTGGAGCTACATACGATACCTTCAGCTCAGGACGAGTCTTTGCGGGTTCAAGCAACGCCTTGCGATCAACTTTACCGTTCAACGTGAGCGGCAGCGCCTCCAACCTCACGAAAGCCGACGGAATCATGTAGTCGGGAACTTTTTTTATCAAGAATTCCCGTAGCTCGCTTGTCGTCGGACTCTGCTGGGTTGACGAAGTAAAATATGCAATTAGCCGCGTCTCCTCCATTTCATTTTGCCGCGCTACCACAACAGTATCTTTTATTAGCGCAAGTTCACGAAGAAACTTTTCTACCTCTGCGATTTCCACCCCGTAACCGCGAATTTTCACTCGAAAGTCCTTGCGCCCCTTGTGAATAAGACAGCCGTCGGGAAGCATCAGACCCAAATCGCCCGTATAGTAGAGGCGTTTTTCAGGATCGTGCGGGTCGAGTTTGAATTTGGCTTCCGTGAGATCGGGCCGCCGCCAGTAGCCCGGCGATAGATAA
>Ga0184640_10000337_pt1 | contig 12019 bp, 9 predicted proteins | sample PLM31_200_b2_FD_133161 | JGI IMG/M metagenome (GOLD analysis project Ga0184640, IMG submission 133161) | Groundwater sediment microbial communities from an aquifer in East River, Colorado, USA - PLM3-1_200_b2 | ecosystem: Environmental > Terrestrial > Soil > Riparian zone | place: USA: East...
CAGCGAGCGGCTGGCAAACGTTCCCCATCCGTAGGGCGTCGCGTCGGTGTCGCCGTGGATGACCCGGATCCTTTCGGGGGCCACGCCGATCTCGTCGGCGACGATCTGCGCGAGGCTGGTCCCCAGGCCCTGGCCGTGAGGTGAGGCGCCGATGCGCACCTCGACGAATCCCGACGGATCCATCGACAGCTCCACCGTCTCGTAGCCGGGTACGATGTCCATCTTGCGCGCGGCAAAGGCCGGGCTGCCGAAACCCGTGCGTTCGTTGAACACCGAGAATCCGAGCCCGAGGTAGCGCCCCTGCAGGCGTGCTTCACTCTGCCGCTTGCGGAATGCCGGCACGTCCGCCCGTTCGGCGGCGAGCTCCAGGGTCTTGAGATAGGAGCCTTCGTCGTAGACGATGCCGGTCACCGAGCGATACGGGAATTTCGTGATCAGATTGCGGCGCCGGATCTCCAGCGGGTCGATGCCGAACCGCGTCGCGGCGATGTCCATCAGCCGCTCCATGGCGAACGTGAGCACCGGCCGGGAGACGCCGCGGTACGGCGCCATCATGCAGGTGTTGGTCACCACGCCGCGCGAGCGCACGCCGTACTCCTGGAAATCGTAGGGCCCGGGCAGCTCCGCGAACGCCATCAGCGGCTCGACGCCGCAGGTGGTCGGATAACAGGAATAGGCGCCGACGTTGCAGCGCAGGTCGCCATCGACCGCAAGCAGCCTCGCCTCGGCATCAAACGCCGCGCGCACCCCGTAGTGCTGGTCGCGCGCATGCGCCGAGGCGAGGAAGTTCTCGTGCCGATCCTCGATCCAGGACACGCTGCGGCGCAGCCTGCGCGCCAGCCACACCAGCACCACGTACTCGGGGAACAGCGACATCTTCTGTCCGAATCCGCCGCCGACGTCCGGCGCGATCACGCGCAATTCCGATTCGGGAATGCCCAGGCAGTCGGCGAGTCCGGTGCGCAGCATGTGCGGCATCTGCACCGAGCAGGTGAGGGTGACGCGGCCCGTGGCAGGGTCCAGGGCCGCATGGCCGCCGCGCGGCTCCATCGGCATGGCGCTCTGGCGTCGGCCGCGGACGTCGACTTCGACGATCTTCGCGGCGCGAGCGAATGCCGCGTCGAGCCCCGGCGTGCGCATCACCCCTTCGACGATCACGTTGGCGGGCGCCTCGGGATGCACCCGGGGCGTGTCCGGCGCCAGCGCCGCATCGAGATCGACGACCGGATCTTCGGGCTCGATGTCCAGCACCACCTCGTCGGCAAGGTCCTCGGCGGCCGCTGCATCGCCGGCGACCACTACGGCAACGGCTTCACCGACATGATTGACGCGCTCGCCCGCCAGCGCCGGCTGGACGACGGCGACATAGTCGGGGCGATGCAGCAGGGGTCGAATCGGCTTGACTCCGGCCAGGTCGGCGGCGGTGAACACCGTCGCGCCCGGCGGCGCCTGGACCGAACGCACCCGGCCGCGCGCGACCTGGCTGCGCACGAAGCGCACCGCTGCCGTGGCGGCGGACATTGCGGCGATATCGGCGGTGTAGCGCCCGCGTCCGAGCAGCAGCGTCGGATCCTCGAACCGGCGAATCGACCGGCCGATCCAGCTCACCGGGCGACGGCCCTCTCGACATTCCGATCGAACAGATGGCCTGAGCGCGCCAGCCTGACACTCATCGTCGGAACGAGACTCCGGCCGCCGGCAATCGCCTTGCCGGCGCCGCGCAATTCCGCGAGCAGCGCGACCATGGCATCGACCGCGGCCGGCGTGTGATACTTGAAGGCAGCAGGTCTCATCGGATTTGCATGAAATTCAAACAGCTTCAACAGAATTCGTCAATCTCATGCGGCGCCCGCGTCGGGACAAATACAACATGGACCCGTCCTGACGGCTCGCGTATGCTGCGCGAGCCTTGGGCTGGTAGTCGCGCTCGATGCGCCAGCATTGCACCCACCACTCTTCACCAAGAATTTGAAGAGGCACATATGATGCCCTACAAGCTTGGACCTGTCAGACAGCCATTCGCCACCATTGTTCGACGGCGAAAATAGGATGAGTGGTCGCTGCATGAAGCGATATTCCCCTCAGAAGAAACTCCTTCACGGGTAGATTCGCCAACATGAAACCTGCCGCGTTCCAGTATCATGCCCCCGAATCGGTTGACGCGATGCTTGCACGCGCTCTGGAGCAAGCGGCGGGCGCTGACCGATGAGCTGGGTCGGTCGTTCGATACGACGTTTCGAGGACCCGACGCTGCTGCTCGGGCGCGGGCGCTACACCGCCGACATCGCGCGCGGGGCGGCCGCCGTGCGTTTCGTGCGCAGCCCGGTGGCGCGCGGCCGCATCGTCGCGGTGAAAGCGCCCGAAGGGGCGCTCGTGTATACGGCGGCGGATCTTGCCGGCGTGAAACCGATTCGCCCGTTGCTGCATCGGCCAGAGTACGTTGCCGTCGGCCAACCTGCGCTCGCCGACGGGCGGGTCAATCATGTCGGCGAAGCGATTGCCGTGGTGGTCGCCGACGACCCGGCGCAGGCGGAGGACATGGCCGAGCTGGTGGAGCTCGAGATCGAGGAGGAACAGGCGGTAGTCGATCTCGACGCCGCGCTCGAGGCGTCGGCGCCCAAAGTGCACCCCGAAGCGCCTGCCAACGTGATCGTCGAAGCGGCGAGGCGAACGCCGGGACTCGAGGCGGCGTTCGCCCGCGCCGCGAAAGTGATCGAAATCGACGTGCGCGCACGTCGCCAATCGGCGATGCCGATTGAGACGCGCGGCGGCCACGCCGCATGGGACGACGCCACCGGACGGGTGACGCTGACCTGCGCGGTGCAGATGGCGCACATGCTGCGCACCGGCATCGCCGATGCGCTCGGCATGGCCGAATCCGATCTGCGCGTGATCGCGCCCGACGTCGGCGGCGGCTTTGGCCAGAAGATTCCGCTGTTTCCGGAATATATCGTGCTGGTGTGGCTGGCGCGCAAGCTGCGTCGGCCGGTCGCCTGGATCGAGGACCGGCAGGAGAATTTTCTCGCCGCGTCGCATGCACGCGACCAGCACTGCCTGGTGCGCGCGGCGTTCGACGCCGATGCCCGGCTGCTGGCGCTCGATGCCGACGTGCGCTGCAACGTCGGCGCCTATTCCAGCTATCCGTTCACCGGGGGCATCGAAACGCTGCAGGCATTCGCGGAATTGCCCGGCCCCTACGATTTCCGCGAGTACGGCGTGCGCTCGCGAGGCGTCCTCACCAATACCTGCATGATGGCGCCGTATCGCGGCGTGTCGCGGCCGGTGCTGACGTTCACCATGGAGCGGCTGATGGATACGGCCGCGGCGCGCTTCGGTATCGATCCGGTCGAGATCCGGCGCCGCAACCTGATCAAGACCTTCCCCTACAAGTCGGCGACCGGCCTGGTGTACGACGAGGGCTCGTATCTGAAGACGCTGGAACTCGCGGCACGGACCATCGACGTTCCCGCGTTCCGTGACCGCCAGAAAAAAGCACACGCTCAGGGAAGGTATCTCGGTCTCGGTTTTTCCTCGTTCAGCGAGCGCACCGGCTACGGCAGCCCGGCGTTCGACGGGCGCAGTATGGATATCGTTCCCGGGTTCGAAACCGTCGACATGGCAATGGATCCCTCCGGTTTTGTCGACGTTCGCATCGGATCCTCGCCGCATGGGCAGGGGCTGAAGACCGCCCTGGCGCAGATCATTGCGGACGAAATCGGGATCGACCCTGCCAGAATCCGTATCATTCACGGAGATACCGATTCCACCCCCTATGGCTGGGGAACGTTTGCCGCCCGATCGCTCGTCATTGCCGGAGGCGCCTGCAAGCTCGCGGCACAGGGGCTGGCCGCAAAAATCGTTGCGCTCGCCGCGGGAATGATGGAAGTTTCGGCCGCGGACGTCGAATTGGTCGATGGCCGGGCGCGCATCAAAGGCACCGGCAGCGCGGTCGAGATCGCGGCTGTGGCGCGCACCGCCTATCACCAAGCGCACAAATTCGGTGCGGGACTCGCACCGGGGCTGCGCGAATCGGCTACCTATGACCCCGGCGGCACTTTCTGTAACGCGTGTCATGTCGCGATCGTCGAGGTCGACATAGAGACCGGCGGGGTGAGGTTCGAGCGCTTCCTCGTGGTCGAGGACGCGGGCGTCCTGATCAATCCGATGATCGTCGACGGCCAGATCCACGGCGGCGTAGTGCAGGGCATCGGCAACGCGCTCTATGAGGAGATAAAGTACGACGAGTCCGGCAACCTGCTTACCGCCTCGCTGGCCGATTACCTTCCGCCGACGGTGAACGAGGTGTCCGAGATCGAAACCATTCATTTGGAAACGGCTGTCGACCCCTCGATCAGCGTCACCCGCGCCAAGGGTGTGGGCGAGGGCGGCCCGATCGGTGCGCCGGCGGCGGTGGTGAACGCGATCGTCGATGCGCTCTCGCCGTTCGGCATCGAATTCTTCGAGATGCCCGTTACGCCCCAGCGTATTCGCGAAAAGCTGCGCGAGCGTTTGCGCCAATAAGTACATAGCAGCGAGGACGAAGCCGCATGAACGCGAAAACCCCGGTTTCTCTCGACGTCAATGGCCGCCGCTACGACATCGGTGTCGAGCCGCGCCGCGATCTGGCCGACGCGCTTCGGGAGGACTGCGGCATGACGGGCACCTGACCCAGGCTTCTCCTCTCGAATGTAGCAGCCTTGTTGTGGGCTTGGCCATCTGGATCTGGCTAACTAGAGAGCTGCCCGGTTCACTGCGTCTCTTGACCGCAGTGAGCCAGCGCGTTATATAAATACGTCGGCTCGTGGTATAAAAATCGTCGGCCGCATCCGCCGCGTCCACCACAGTGAGGAGGAGCTATGTTGATGCATACAAGAAGGTTTGCACTCGGCCTGATCGCCTGCCTGGTCGCTTCTGCAGCCGGCCTGCGGCCCGCCGCGGCCCAGGATCTCACCATGCTGGCGACCGTGCTGCGCGTCGTCAACCTGCCCATGATGGTCGGCCTGCGGCTGCTGGAGCGCGAGGATGGCATCAAGGTGGTGCTCAAGGAGCTCCGGTCCCCGGAGGCGGTCATGCTCGCGTTGATCGACGGTCAGGGGCAGTTGGGCACCGGCTTCGCGCCGTTCTATCCGGCGGTGGAGAAGGGCGCGGGGGTCAGGGGCGTGCTGGAGCTGTCGCGGCCCGAGTTCGTGATCATGGCGAAGAAGGAGATCGCCTCCCCGGAAGGACTGACCGGCATACGCCTCGCGTCGCATTCGCCCAAGGCCACCGTGCAGTCCTTGATCGAGTTCTATCTGAAGACGCGGCCCACGATCAAGCCGAGCTTCGTCTTCATGCCGGAAGGGTCGCCCGCGCGCGCGCAGGCGCTCCTGAGCGGGGCGGTCGAAGCGGCGGCGTTCGATCTCTCGGCCGCGGATGTCGTCAACGATCGCGCGCCGGGAAAGTTCCACGTTCTGGTCGATTTCACCGACCAGCCCGTGTCTTCGAGCGTGCTCGTGGCCAACGCCGATTTCGCGAAGAAAAGGCCCGATATCGTGCAAAAGGTCGTGCGCCGCATGCTGGAGTCCTATCGCGCGGGCCTGCGTGACCCGCGCTTCTGGGTGCGCGAGCGGGGCGATGCGCTGAAAGAGCTCGACGACGCGAAGCTGGAATCGCAACTGCGCGCGCTGGTGAAGATCTTCGACTCGAACGGCGGCCTCGACCGGATGCGCGGGCAGGGCGCCATGCAGAACATCGGTTTCCAGGTCGCGGCCGGCAATCTGAGCGGCCCCGAGAGCAAGTGGAAGCCCGAGATGTTCTTCAACACGGCACCGCTGGAGGCGGCGCTCAAGGAAATCAGGTAGCAGGAATGGTCCTCGCCCTGCGCGGGGCCTCGGTCGTCCTGTTTCTGATCCTCTGGGAGTGGGCCGCCCGGGTGCCGGTCAGCTTCAACTTTCCCACGCCCTGGGCGACGCTCGTTGCGCTCTTCGCGCTGCTCGGCTCGGGCGCGCTCATCCAGGCGACGCTCACCAGCCTGCAGTCCCTGCTCCTGGGGTTCGGCGCGGCCGTGGCGATAGGCGTGCCGCTGGGTCTGGTGATGGGCGTCGTGCGGCCGATCGGCCGCGTGGCGCGCATCTACCTCGACCTGCTGATCGCGCTGCCGACCGCCGCGCTCATCCCGCTCGTCATCCTGTCTTTCGGCATCAACATCGTGTCCTCCGCCGTGATCGTGTTCGTCTTCAGCGCGCCTTTCATCACGATGAACGCCTACGGCGGCGTGCGCGACGTGCGTCCCCGGCTCGTCGAGATGGCGCGGTCCTTCGACGTCTCGTGGCCGCTGCTGTTCACGCGCGTAATATTTCCGGGCGCCCTGCCGATGATCCTGGCCGGAATGCGCCTGGGACTCTCGCGCGCGTTCCTCGGTCTCATCGTGGCCGAGCTGCTGCTCTCGCCTTTCGGTCTCGGCAAACTCATCATGGCCTCGCGCTCGATGTTCGAGCACGACCGCATGTTCGCCACCGTGGCGTGGACGCTGCTGCTGGCCGGCTTGGCATTGGCCGCGCTGGCGCGCCTCGAAACCCGGATGCTCCGATGGCGGCCGTAATGTCGGCGCAGATGCGAGACGCGGAAGCTCCTTCGGCCGAGCCGGTCGGGATCGCGATCGAGGGCGTCTCCAAGGCCTTCGGTCCGGTCCAGGCGCTGGTCGACATCGACGTAAATGTGAGAGCGGGCGAGTTCCTGAGCCTGATCGGCCCGAGCGGCTGCGGCAAGACGACGCTGCTGAAGGCCATTGCCGGCCTCATGCCCGTCGACGCCGGACGGGTCGTGGTCGGCGATCGCGTGGTAAGCGGGCCGGGGCGCGAGTGCAGCGTCGTGTTCCAGGACTTCGCCCTGCTGCCGTGGGCGACGGTCCAAAGCAATGTCGAATTCGGCCTCCTGCTGCGCGGCGTCCCCGCCCCCGAGCGCGCCGCGACCGCGCGCCGCGCCATTGCCAAGGTCGGTCTGGCGGGCAGCTTCGAGCAGGCCTATCCCGCCCAGCTCTCGGGCGGCATGCAGCAGCGGGTCGGGCTTGCGCGCGCGCTTGCCGTCAATCCCCAGGTGCTGCTGATGGACGAGCCCTTCGCCTCCATCGACGAGCAGACACGGCGCGTTTTCCAGGACGACCTCTTGAGCCTGTGGTCGAAGGAGCGCAAGACGGTCGTGCTGGTCACGCACAGCATGGAAGAAGCGATCTACATGTCGGACCGCGTGGTCGTGCTCAGTCCGCGCCCGGGACGCGTGCACCAGGTGCTCGAGGTCCCGTTGCCCCGGCCGCGCGAGCTGCGCGACGTCCGGGCGACCGCCGACTTCGCGCGGCTGGTTGACGGGTTGTGGCAGATCCTGAGGAAGCTCCAGTGACGCTGGAACCGGCACACGATTCGGACCTCGGTCCGGTTGGACTCGTTGCGGTAGCCGGGCTTCTCCTCGTATGGGAGCTCCTCGGTAGGCTCGATGTCTCGATTTTCCTGCCGCCCGCCTCGCGCGTCGCGGTGGCGTGGTGGGGCCTCATCACTGACGGAACGCTTTTCCGGGCGGCCTCGTCGAGTCTTGCTTCGCTCGTAAAAGGTTTTCTGTCGGCTGCCGTGCTGGGGGTTCTTGTAGGCTTGGCCATGGGGCGTTTCAAGACGGTGCGCTACCTGCTCGATGGCTGGGTGAACGCCCTGATGTCGGCGCCGCTGTCGGCGTTGGTGCCGGTGCTCATCGCGCTGTTCGGGGTCCGCGACACGGTGGTGGTAGCCACCGTGTTCATGTTCTCGTTCTTCGTCATCGTGGTCAACACGCTGACCGGCGTGCGCGGGACCGACCGCTCCCTGGTCGAGATGGCGCGCGCATTCGGAGCCGGGGAAGTGGCGCTCTTCGGCCGCGTCTACCTGCCCGCCGCGCTGCCGGCCGTCATGCTGGGTCTTCGGCTCGGCGCGGTTCAAGCGGTCAAGGGCATGGTGGTTGGCGAGATGCTGATTTCCCTGGTCGGCCTCGGCGAGCGCCTCATCTACTACGGCAACACCTTCCTGATTACCGAGCTCTACGCGGTGATCGTCTCGGTGCTGCTGATAGCGATCATCGCCTCGCAGCTCGTCCAGGCATGCGAACGAGCCCTGGTGCGGTGGAAGTGATGCCGTGATCGGCGCGCACGGCCTGATCGTGCGGCGGGCCCGGCTGGGCGGCCGGACCGGCCTGTGGGACCTCGGTATTCGAGCCGGCCGCATCGCGGCAATTGAAACCACCATCGGGTCGCGGGCCGCCCGCGAGATCGACGCGGACGGACGGCTGGTGGCGCCGACGTACGTCAACGGCCACGTGCACCTGGACAAATGTCACCTCGGTGACAGCATGCGCCCCAACAAGACCAACAGTTTCCAGGAATGCCTCGAGATCACCTGGGAACACAAGCGCAGCTACACGGTGAGCGACATCGTCGAGCGCGCCAGCCGGGCGATCGAGGAGGGGATACTGAACGGCACAACGGTCTTTCGTGTGTTCGGCCGATGGCGACCATTGCTGCCACAACCTCTACCACATCGTGCGGCCGCGCATGGCCGACTGGGCTGCCGAGCGCCTCGGCGGTCGGGTCTAGAGCCTTCCGGAGAGTGTTTTCGATCTCAGTCCACGCGGGCGCCGGAGGCTCTCACCAATATCCGGTTTTTCTCAATCTCCTCCCGGATGAACGCCCCGAACTGCTCCGGCGTGCTGGACACGGGTTCCGCACCGTTGTTCACCAGACGCGCTTTTACGTCGGGCATGTGCAGAATCTTCACCACTTTGGCATTGAGCTTCGCGACTATTTCCCTCGGGGTCCCGGCGGGAGCCTGCAAGCCAAAATACGCGACATGCTCGAAGCTCGGCAGGCCGGCTTCCGAAACGGTGGGCAAGTCGGGAACCAACGATGAGCGCTTGGCGCTGGTTACGGCCAGGGCTCTCACTTTGCCAGCTTTCGCATGCGGCAGCACCGTAGACATCACGTTGAACATCATGGGGATCTGCCCGGACAGGAGCGCGGTCATGGCCGGAACGCTGCCTTTGTACGGAACATGGACAATATCGACATCCGCCATCATCCGGAACAGCTGGCCGGAGATATGCTGGGTGGAGCCGTTGCCGGCAGATCCGAAATCGAGCTGACCGGGCTTGGACTTCGCCAGTGCGATCAATTCCCTGACGGAGTGCGCCGGTACCGACGGGTGCACGACCAGGATGTTCGCCATTGAGGCTAGCAATGTCACCGGTGAAAAATCCTTTACCGGATCATAGGAAAGCCTGCTGTAGAGACTGACGTTTACCGCGTTGACGGTGCCGTATATCAGAAGAGTATGGCCATCGGGCGCGGCTTTAGCGACCGCTTCCGCGGCGATATTGCTGCCTGCTCCAGGCCGGTTTTCGACAACAACCGGCTGGCCCAGGCTCTCGCCGAGCTTGGGCCCGACGATGCGGGCCAGGATATCCGCAACGCCTCCAGGCGGAAAGCCAACCACCAACCGTATCGGCGCGCTGGGGTAGCTTTGAGCGAGAGCGCCATTGACTCCGCTGGCGGCTATCACCAGCGGGAACAGCAACCTTGCGAGACTCGAAACCCCTCTCTTTTCCACGACGGCCTCCTTCGGTCTAGTGACGTCCTGTCTGCAGCTTCGGGATTGCGGAATTGCGGCATAGCCTACATGGCCCAAGCACCGCCATCAATCGCCCGCGACGGGCCTCCAGCGCTGCTTCGCGCGAGCGCGGCGCGAGAACCCGATTGACCGTGCGCAAGGCAGACGACACAATCTCTTCGCTTCCGTAAAGAGGGCGCCTGCGCGGGCGACATAGGTCCATGCCCGAGACGTACGACATCGTTGTCATCGGAGCGGGCCACAACGGTCTGACGCTCGCCTGCTACCTCGCCAAGGCGGGCCTGCGAACCCTGGTCCTGGAACGGCTTTCCTACCCCGGAGGAGGCGTCACCTCGCGCGAGTTCGTCCCCGGATTCACCTCCAGCCTGCATTCCGTCAACCACAACTGGATGCACATCGGCCCCATCCGGAAGGATCTGCTGCTGGAGGAGTACGGCTCGCGGTACGTCTTCCCGCCTGCCATCTGCAGCCACCTTTTCAGCGACGGCCGCAGCCTCACCCTGCACCGCGACCTGGAGGCGACCGTGCACGAGATCGCCCGCTTCTCCAGCAGCGATGCGGCCCGATACCGCGACTGGATCAGGGAGCACGAGCCGACCTTCGAGTTCATCGCCCGCACGACATTCGCGCCCCCTGAGCGGCCCTCCGCCATCTGGGGCCGGCTGGAGGAGACCGCGCCCGGGCGGCGGGTGCTCAAAACCTGGCTCATGGGCATCGAGGACGTCGCCGATGATCTCTTCGGGAACGAATGCGTGAAGACCTGGTTCGTTAACTACTGCCTTCAGACGATCCAGGATCCCTTCGCCAAGGGCTCTGGGTTGGTGCCGGTCTCGCTGCTGGTGAACCAGCACCGCTCGGGGGGCAACTCGCTCTCCCTGGGCGGCTCGCAGAGCCTCACGAACGCCTTGGTGAGCTGCTTGCAGGCGCACGGCGGCGAGCTTCGCACCGGGTGCCACGTCGAGCGCATCCTCACCGAGGCAGGCCGAGCGAAGGGGGTCGTCCTCGCCGGCGGGACGGAGATCCGGGCCGCGCGCGCCGTCGCAAGCAACGTGGAACCCAAGCAGGTCTTCCAGCGGCTGGTGGCCCGGGAGGAGCTTTCCGACGAGTTCGCCGCACAGGTGGAAGGATTTCGCTTCAGCCACTTCACCATCTTCGGCGTGCATCTCGCCTTGAATGCGGACCCGGCCTACCGGGGAGGTTCGGACAATCCCGATCGCGCCTTCAACGTCATGCTGGGCACGGACACGATGGACGACATCCGCAAGCAGTTCTACGACTTGAGCGTCGGCCTACCGCCCGAGCCCCCCGGCTACATGGCGCTCCACCCGAGCCGCTTCGACCCCTCGATCGCCCCGCCGGGGAAACACGTGGCGATCCTCTGGCAATACGCGCCGACGCGGCTCAAGGGCGGCCGCGAGCGCTGGGACGAAATCAAGGAGGACTACGCCGACAAGTGCATCGAGCTGCTCCGCCGCTCGACGAAGAACCTCGATGCAAAGAGCATCGTCGGACGCCTGGTCTACAGCCCGCACGACATCGCGCGGGAGAACATCTCCATGGTGGACGGCGATCAGGTGTGCGGACGCATCACGCAGGACCAGATGGGGATCTTCCGCCCCTTCCACGGCTACCCGCCGTACCGTACGCCCGTGGCGGGCCTCTACCTCTGCGGGCCGAGCACGCACCCGCGAGGCGGGGCCCACGGGGCGAACGGCTACAACGCGGCGGGAGCCATCGCCGAAGACCTGGGCATCGAGCCCTGGTGGGCGGGCACGCAGTACCAGGTTCTGAAGCCGCGGTGAGACTCAAGGACAAAGTCGTCATCGTGACCGGCGCGAGCCGCAACATCGGGCGCGTGTACGCCCGCGGGCTGGCGGCCGAGGGCGTCAAGGTGGCCGCCGCCGACATCCTCGAGGCGTCCGATACCGTGCGCGAGATCGAGGCCGCCGGGGCCGAGGCGCTGGCCGTCAGAGTGGACGTCTCAGACGAGACCGCTACGCAGAGGATGGCCGAGGCCGTCCACCGCCGCTTCGGACGGATTGACGGCTTGATCAACAACGCCGCCCTCTACCAGGACCTGGCGCTCAAGCCTTTCTCGGAGATCGCGGCCGAAGAATGGGACCGCGTCATGGCCGTCAATCTGCGGGGGATCTTCCTGTGCTGCAAGGCAGTGGTCCCCTACATGAAGGCGCAGCGCTACGGGCGTATCGTCAACATCGCCTCGAACACCGTCTTCAAGGGCACGCCGGGCCTCATCCATTACGTCACGTCCAAGGCGGGCGTGCTCGGGTTCACGCGAACGCTGGCGCGCGAGTGCGGTGAGTTCGGCATCCACGTCAACTCGGTCGCCCCGGACTACATTCCCCACGCCAGGGACGACCAAGAACGGCCGGAGCGCG
>Ga0184640_10000338_pt1 | contig 12015 bp, 11 predicted proteins | sample PLM31_200_b2_FD_133161 | JGI IMG/M metagenome (GOLD analysis project Ga0184640, IMG submission 133161) | Groundwater sediment microbial communities from an aquifer in East River, Colorado, USA - PLM3-1_200_b2 | ecosystem: Environmental > Terrestrial > Soil > Riparian zone | place: USA: East...
GGAAAGCCCCGCCTCGGCGGGGCTTTTTTTGGCGTGAAGCGCGCGAACCGCCACCGGCGGCGATCGCGGAAGGGAGCCCCTCCCGAGCCCTTCCTACAGCGCGTCGTTGAGCGCGATGCCGATGCCGATCGTGCTCTGGTTCCAGTTGTAGTCGATCATGCTCTCGCCGTAACCGGTGAAGGCCTGAACGTAGCCGCGGAGCGGGCCGAGGAACCTCGGCGAGGTCCAGGTGAACTGCGCAGCGCCCTTGCCGGTGCTGATGTTGCCGCGGGCCATGAACGCGAAGCTGTGCTTGCGCCACTTGTAGATCGCGTTGAGGGCGACGTAGCCATAGTAGTCGGTGATGTCGGGGTTGTCGTCCTTGTCGGCGCTCTCCGGGATCCGATACCACGCTTTGGCCAGCAGGGCGAAGTTGCCGCGCTCGATGCCGAACTCGGCGAAGAGCCGGTTCCAGCTCCGCGACAGCGGCTCGGTCCTTCCGTTCGACTGGTGGTTGAATCCCACGTTGAGCAGGCGCCAGTGGAACCCACCGAATTCGAGCCCGGGCCGGTAGCTCACGAACAGCTCCGGCATGTAGTCCGTCTCCCGGAACGGGCGCGAGAGGTCGGCGTTGTACACCTGCCACTGGCTCTGCTGCGTGTAGGCCGCCCAGACCCCCCACCGCCGGTCGTCGGTCGTCCACAGCCGCACCTTGAAGCTGATCTGGAACTTCGCCTCCGTCGAATCGAGCGGCTGCGGGGCTTGCTGGGCGGCCTGAAAAATGGGCGTGAAAGGCGCGTTGTTGACGTTGTCGCTGTAGCGCGCAATCAGGAAGTAGTTGGGGTTGTACAGATCGATGGTGTAGCGGGTGGACCCCGGATCGAACCCCCACGCGGTGTCGATCAGCGATCCCGTCGCGCGCGGGGCGGCGACAGGAGGAGCAGACTCCTCGGCGACGGCCGGCGCCGGTTCCGCGGCCGCCGGCTTATCGGGAGCCGCGGGCGCGGCCGTTGCGCGTCCAATCGCCCGGTCGTAGCACGCGAGCCGCTCGAGGTCGGCGGCGATCGCCGCGCACTCCGCGATGGACGGTGGCGCGGTCTGCGCGAGGGCCGTGACGGGAGCGCCGAGGATAGCGGCGAGAAGCGCTGCGACGCCGAGTGGACGCCAAGGGAGGGTCATGTCCGTCCTGTCAAGCTCGTGCGCGTCGGGGCCGCCGACGGGCATGCCCCCGGGAGACGCAGCGCGCACGGATTACTTCGTTGTGCCCGCCGCCGTCGGTTTGTTCCCCACGGGGCTCTTGCGTAAGGGGGTGGAACTCGCTGCGGCCTTCGACGCACCCGCAGGGAGACCGCCGATGCCCTCCTCGATCCGTTCGAGCAAATAGGGAAAGAACGGGTTGGATGACATCCGAATCAGCGAATCCAGAGTGACGATCAGCGCGCCGACCTCTCCGCGCGCGGCGATTGCACCCAGGTGGACGCCGAAGTGCTCCTCCGGACCAGGGTGCATTCCATACAGGGAATCGGTCATCGGAAACGGAATGGCGACGTGCGAGAGCGAATACACCTCGGCCGGATACGCCAATCCCAGCATGCGCGATTGCTCCGTCGTCGCGCCCGCCTCCACCATGCGCGCGACGACCTCGCCGGTGCCGGGGCCGGCATTGGTGACGAACGTCGTCCTGAACCGGCGCGGCGGCTCGGACAGGAGACGGTCGAACGCGGTCTCGAAGGTGGGACGCAGCATCGGACCGAGCTTGGCGCTGCGGTTCAGGTCGAACAGCACGAGCTCACTGCCGTTCGCGGGGAGATTGGCATACAGCGCGGTCACGATCGCCCGCGTGCTGACCGTGAAGTCCACGAGGGACTGAAACGTGAGGATGGGCGGCAGCTCGACCAGCCGGTTGCGCGAGCTTCACGCGTGATCTGCTGTTGCAGTTCGCGGCTCAGCAGGGACGACTGCCGCGCGCCGTTGATCGGGAACGAGTTGTACTTGAACGGGTTGAACTCCGGCACCACGCTGAGCCACGCCGCCTTCGCAAACCGCGGGAGGATCGCCGGCCAGCCGAATACCCCGGCGAACCGCGCCAGGGCGGTGACCCCGATCATCGGCGAGATCAGGACGATGCGATCGACGCGAGTGAGCCGCCGGTCGTCGATCGCGTCGAGCGCATACTTCATCGCCAGCGCGCCGCCGTTCGAGAACCCGACCAGATGCAGGGGCCGCGATGGGCCGATGCGACGTCGCGCTTCTCTCACCGCCAGACGGGTCGCTTCCGACCAGTCCTCCCAGTCGACGTCGGCGAGGGCGGCCGGCAAGGTGCCATGAGCCGGCAGCCTGATCGCGACGGCGACATACCCGTGCTCCCGATACCGCCGGGCGATGTGGCGCAGGCTGTACGGGGAATCGGTGAGCCCGTGCAGCAGCACGACCGCACCGACGGGCGTACCGTTCGGCTCCAGGATGTAGGAGCGATTCCAGTCGGTCGAGAAGCGTCCCGGGTAGATCGGGCTCCCATCGAAGTAGCGATTGGCCGGGATCCGGTCTTCCGGCTCCAGCTTCTCGGTGACCTTGGCCCGCACCTCGTCGAAGAGCGTCTTCTCGGCCTTGAGGTAGTCGTTCCACTCGAGCTTCTCGAGGTCCTTGGCCTTCAGGTCATTGGGGGTGTAGGTGTGCCAGACCGCCAGCGGAGCGCCGCGCTGCGCGTCCCACGCGCGCAGTCCCAGCAGCCCCAGCACGCCGAGAACGAGTAGCGCCGCCACGAGCTTCAACAGCGTGAGTGCCATGGCCCGCATTGCCTCGGTCCTCCTTGATCTCGGGCGGCATCGTGCCCGATTGCGCGGATTCTCGCTCAACGCTTCCTCGAGTCGGAATCTCTGGCTCGAACGGCTCGCCGCGGCGCTCAAGCTGCGGCCCAGAGCACGTGACCCGCGTACAGGTGGAGGGCGAGGCCCCGGTCGAGAACCGGGTGCTCCGCCGGGCCGATCCGCGGGACTTGGAAAAACGCACGGGCTTGTGGCACACTCGCGCAACACCATAAGAGGCGCTGGCTTGGCGCTAGCCCTACCAGGGGATCGAGAGGCTCTCGCTTCATGTCTGAAAGGGGAAAACGGATGCTTACCTTCAAACGGCAAGGGCTGGTCGCGACGGTCGCGCTTGCGCTCGGCCTTGTTTCAGCAGGCTCGGCTCTCGCCCAGCAAGGGCGCAGCACCGAGGGTTACCTCATCGACGGACGCAATGAGATCGTCAAGGACCCCTACAACCTCTGCTGGCGGAGGAGCACCTGGACGCCGGCCCTCGCCCACTGCGAGTGCGATCCCGATCTGATCCCGCGGGACGTGTGCTTCCCGCCGGCGGCGAAGCCGGCGGCCGCGCCGCCGCCGCCACCGGCGGCCCCGGTCCCGGCACCCGTCAAGCCGGCGGCCAAGCCCGCGCCCAAGCCCGTCACCGAGAAGGTCACGTTCGCCGCGGACGTGTTCTTCGACTTCGACAAGGCGGTGCTCAAGCCCGAAGGCAAGGCCCGGCTCGACGAGCTCGTGAGCAAGCTGGGCGGCACCACGCTCGAGGTCATCATCGCGATCGGCCACACCGACTCGGTCGGCGGCAACGCCTATAACCAGGCGCTGTCGGTCCGCCGCGCCGAGGCGGTGAAGGCTTATCTCGTGAGCAAGGGGACCGAGCCCAACCGGATCTACACCGAGGGCAAGGGCAAGACGCAGCCGATCGCGTCCAACTCCACCGACGTCGGTCGGGCGAAGAACCGTCGCACGGAGATCGAGATCGTCGGAACGCGGACGAAGTAACGGGTCAGCAGGGGGAATCGTTCCCCTCCCGCCGGTCCCAGGAAAGCCCTGCCTCGGCAGGGCTTTCTTGTTTTGGGGCCTGATCAGGCTCGCTAGGAGGTCCGTCCTTGAACCTTGCCGACCCGCCAGCTGTAGTCTGAACCATGAGTGAGGCGCCGACCAACGTCGATCCGAAGGAGCTCGCCAAGTTCAGCGAGCTCGCGCACCGCTGGTGGGATCCCGCGGGCGAGTTCCGGCCGCTCCACCAGATCAACCCGCTGCGCCTTGCGTGGATCGACGGGAAGGCACGGCTCGCCGGCAAGCGCGTCCTCGACGTCGGCTGCGGTGGTGGTGTCCTCGCCGAGGCGATGGCGCGCGCCGGCGCGCACGTGACCGGGATCGATCTCGCCGAGCGGCCGCTGCGGGTCGCGCAGATCCACCGGCTCGAATCCGGCCTTGCGATCGACTACGAGCTGGTTTCGCCCGAGAACCTCGCGGAACGCGAGCCCGGCCGCTACGACGTCGTCACCTGCATGGAAGTGCTCGAGCACGTCCCCGACCCGGCAAGCACCGTACGGGCGTGCACGCGCCTCGCCAGGGCGGGCGGCGACGTGTTCTTCGCTACCATCAACCGCAACCCGAAGTCCTACCTCCTGGCGGTGATCGGCGCCGAGTACGTGCTTCGCCTGCTGCCCAGGGGCACCCACGACTACGCGAAGTTCATCAAGCCCTCGGAGCTCTCGCGCTGGTCTCGCGAGGCCGGGCTCGACGTCGAGAGCCTGGTCGGGATGACGTACAACCCGCTCACGCAGATCTACGCGCTCGGCCGAGACACGGACGTCAACTACATGGTCCACGCGAGGCGGGGGCCCGAATGACGATCCGCGCGGTCCTGTTCGATCTCGACGGGACGCTCGCCGACACGGCGCCGGATCTGGCGGCAGCGCTCAACCGCCTCCTCGCCGAGCACGGGCGCCGACCGGTGCCGCTCGAGCGCGCGCGGCCGGTCACGTCGAGCGGCGCGCGGGGGATGCTGCAGGTCGGGTTCGGGATCGATCCGCAGGATTCCCGATACGACCGGCTCAAGGCGCGGTTCCTGGATCTGTACGCGGAACGGATCTGCACCGAGACGCGGCTGTTCGACGGCATTGCCGAGCTGCTCGCCGCGCTCGAGGGGCGCGGCCTCGCGTGGGGCGTCGTGACCAACAAGCCCGAGCGCTTCACGGTGCCGCTGCTCGAGGCGCTCGAGCTGCGCGCTCGCGCCGCCTGCGTGGTGGGGGGCGACACCACCGAGCGCGCGAAGCCGCACCCCGATCCGCTGCTGCACGCCGTGCAAGCGCTCGGGGTCGAGGCGGCGCGCTGCCTCTACGTCGGCGACGACTTGCGCGACGTCCAGGCCGCGCGCGCGGCGGGGATGCCGGTCATCGCCGCCGCCTACGGCTACCTCGGCGAGGGCGGGGACCCGCGCGCCTGGGGCGCCGACGCGGTGGTCGCGCACCCGCTCGAGGTGTTGAACCACCTCGGAACACCCTTATAATGCATCTGTGCTGCGCGGAAGCGCAGCGCGCTGGGGGCGACCTGGTCTCGACGTGGGTTGCGAAGCAGCGCAGGGCATGCCGAGGACCAGTTCCCTCGTAAATCCACTGGAAACTTACAAACGCCAACGACGAGCGTTTCGCTCTCGCCGCCTAACACCGGTGAGACGCTGCACTAGCCTGCTGATGGGCTAGGCCCGGTTCGCCGGGTGCAGCGCCATTCACATCAGCCCCTCCGCCCGGTCTGGCCGCTTGGCCGGGTGGATCCGTCGAAGCGGCTGGCCAAGCGTCAGCCCGCCGGCCGGCGGGCGCGAGGCGAGATCCAAATGGCCAGGCTAAGCATGTAGTCCTGACTGTGGAGCGCTTGCGGACGCGGGTTCGATTCCCGCCGCCTCCACCAACACGAAAACGGCCCCTTCCGGGGGTCGTTCTTTTTTTCCACATGGCGCTTCCGGCCTAGGCCGCTGATCGTATTGAGGTCGGAGCGCGCGGCGGCTACGCTGCTCGCCGATGGCTCATTGAGTGGATGGATCGATGATGAGGACGCTCCCCAAAGGACATGTCTCCTGCCTCTCCGAGGCGTTCCGATATACCGCCGCTTCGAACACGAACATCTCGAAAACCTTCGCCCGGATCCGGCGGCAGCTCGGGCGGCAGGAGCAGCCCGCGACCAAGAACGTCTGCGTGCTTCCGCAGCGAAAGCTGAGCGGCAGCCGGGCGCAGTAGCGCCGCTCGCCCCCGACGCCGGCTGACGACCGGCCGCGGAAAGACCTGTCCCAAGGAATAATTTACCCGCGGCGCGGCGCCCAACTCCTTGCCACGGCCGGCGGTCTTATCCTTGTCTCGAGATATTCACCTCCCCAGCATCTTCAACGCCCGCCCGTAGTAGCCGAGGTCGACGTACCGATCGGGTGGCGGCGGCTTGCCGCCCCACTGCCCCTCGATCTCGGCCCGCAGTGCCAGCACATTCCTGAAGCCCTCTTGATCGAGCTGGGCGTCGGGCGCGAGCCCGAAGCGCGGGTCGGCCAACAGATCGTAGGTGCGTTCGGCGACGTCGTTCGGGAGCTTGAGCCACTTCGCGAGCAACGCCACGCCCTCGGCGCGATTCGCCGGGGTGAGCGTCCAGCGGGTGGACTCGATGTAGGCGGCGATGTAGCGCTCGAGCGTGTCCTGATTGGACTTCGCCCAGCCGCGCATCACGAACGCACCCGTCGCCTGATAGGCGCCGAGCAGGTCGATCACCCGCCCCATGCTCTTCAGCCCCTGGCGCGCCATCTGGATCGAGAACGGTGCATTCAGGATCGAGGCGGCATATTCCTTGTTCTCCTGCATCGCCTTGGCGCGCAGCACGGTGCCGCCCACCGGCTTGACCGTGTAGTCCTGGCCCTCCTTCAGGCCGTGTTTGAGCAGGATCTTCTTCACCTGGAGCGCATAGGCGGTGTTCGGCGCATCGACGATCACCGTCCGTCCCTTCAGGTCGGCAACCGACCGGATCTCGGGCTGCACGAAGAGCTCGTTCAAGCTGCTGTCGCCGCCCAGCACGATCACGGCGTCCTGGCCGGCCAACTCGACCATCGCCACGGAGTTGTCGACCGCGGCGTGGGCGATCTCGAAGTCGCCCTTCGCCAGCCCGTTGCGAAGCTCGGTCGAGCTGGCCGTGAACAGCAGCTCGACCTTGAGGCCCCGGTTCGCAAAAAAGCCCTGGGCGAGGCCCGCGTACAGCGCGAGGTTCTGCGCGCCCGGGAAGACCTTGACGCGCAGCGGCTTCGCGTCCTGGGCGCCGGCGGGAACCGCGACGAGACCGAGGCCCAAGGCGACGGCAAGCCCCGTGCGGAGGAGCCGCGCGGCCCCCATTGCGACTCGACGAGCAAATAGGAACACGACGAATCCTCCTCTAGTGAAACGAGCGGCAGCCCCGGCCCTCGCCCGACCTGCTTCGCCCGCGCGACATGCGGCGCCCCATGCTAGTCCCGGGATCGCGACCGTTCAACTGGAACCCGAGCCGCCTCCGAGGCCTGTTTCCCGCGGCGTGCCGCTGAGGCCGCTTCGGCCGGCCACGCTGCTGCTGTTATCTGCGTTCATCTACCGTTCCGCTTTTCTGCTTCTCCGCCAGCTCCCGCAGCCTGCTCTTGAGCACCTTCCCCGTCGACGTCGCCGGCAGCGCGGCGAGGACGACGACTTCGCTCGGTCGCTTGTAGGGTGCAAGGCGCTCGGCCGCAAACGCCTGCAGCGCCTCTGCTGTCGCGGTCGCGCCTGCGCGCAGCTCGACGAACGCCACCACTTCCTCGTCGCCGGCGACGGCGCGCCCGACGACCGCGCTCTGGCTGACCGCCGGATGCTGGTTCAGCACGCCCTCGACCTCGATCGGGTAGACGTTGAAGCCCGAGCGGATGATCAGCTCCTTGCTGCGGCCGGCGATGAACAGGTTGCCGCGCTCGTCCTGGCGGGCGAGATCGCCGGTGTGCAACCAGCCGTCCGGCCCCAGCGCCTCCGCGGTCAGCTCCGGCGCGCGGTAGTACCCCAGCATCACGTTGGGACCGCGCACGTGGAGCTCACCCGTCTCGCCGCACGCGACGGCACAGCGATTGGCATCGACGATGCGGATCTCGATCCCCGGCACCGGGGGGCCGATCGACAGATCCGCGCGCGGCGCGTCCAGGCGCGTCTGGGAAACCGTCGGCGAGGTCTCGGTCAAGCCGTAACCGTTGTGCAGCGGCTGCCCGAAGAGCGCTTCGACGTCCGCCTTGAGCTGGGCATCGAGCGGTGCACCGCCCGCGTAGAGGAAGCGCACGCGCGGCGCCACGATTGCGCGCCCGGTGCGTCGCAGGTAATCGAGCAGCCGGGCGTGCATCGCCGGCACGCCGGGGAGGACGCTGATGCCCTCGTCCTCCAGCGCCGCCGCCAGACCTCCCGGCGTGAACCGGGGCACGAGGTGCAGGGCGGCGCCGGCGAGCAGCGCGCTCATGCTCACCGACGCCAGCCCGAACACGTGCGAGACCGGCAGCGCGGCGTAGACGCGGTCACCCGGAGCGAGCCGCCGCAGTCCGGCGCCCGTCATCGCGGCAAACAGCAGATTGCGATGCGACAGCATGACGCCCTTCGGCGCACCCATCGTCCCCGACGTGTAGATGAGCGCCGCCACCTGCGCGGACGGATCGTCCGGCACCGGCTCCGGCGCCGCCGCGTCGTCGCGCGGCCCGACGGCGACGGTGCCGACGCCCGGCAGCGGGAAAGGACCGGCGCCCACGGCTTCCGCGTGGCGGGCGGCCTCCGCCGAAACCTCGGTGGTGAAGAACGACCGCCGCGGCGAGCAGTGCGCGCGGATCGCCTCGACCTCGCGCCGGCTGAGCCGCGCGTTGACGAGCACCGGCCAGGCGTCCCGCAGCGTCACCGCGAGCGCCAGCACCAATGCGGCCGCGCAGTTCTCGTTGACGATCAGCGCCCGGTCGCCGGGACCGACGCCGAGCTTGGCGAGCGCGTCCGCCGCGTCGTCGACCACGCGCGCGAGCTCGCGGTAGTCGAGGCGCCGCGCGGCCTCCACCAGGGCCGGGGCATCGCCGAAGCGCTCGGCGCCGCGCCGTGCGAGCTCGCCGACGCGGCGCGGCAGGTCCGGCCGCGCCCCACCGCTCAAGGCGCGATCGCGATCAGCACGCTGCAGGGCGAGTAGTCGAGCAGCGTGGCCCCGACCGAGCCGCGCCACCAGCGCGCGGCGAACGACTGCTTCTGCCTGTGGCCGACCACGATGAGGTCGCTCTTGAGCTCCGAGGCGAGACGGCAGATCTCCTCGACCGGCTCGCCGACCGAGAGATGGCCGGAGACCGAGAAGCCGCGCTCCTTGAGCGCGGCGAGGCCCTCGTCCATCACGTCCTGCATCCGCTTCTTCTCCTCCTCGATCAGCTCCTCGGGGAGGAACCCCTCGGTGAGGAACATGCTCGAGGGCATGCTGGCGACGGCGAGCAGATGCGTTTCGGCCTTCCCGAACGCCGCGATCTCGGCGCAGGCGAACAGCGCCGCGCGGCCTTCGCGCGTGCCGTTGTAGGCCATGAGGATCCGCTGGTACATCCGGATACCCTCCTCTCTCCTGTGAAAACGCGCTTCCTCGCGGCGCGGGCGATCGAGCCCCGTGCAGGGACGGGTGTGGGGCCGTCGACGGCCTCTTTCGAAATCGCACCGGCGCGGGCTCCGCGTGCGAAGCCGAAACGCTTGCGCCGAAGATTGCCGAAAACGGGCGCGAGCGTCAATGAGCGGCAGGTGCGGGGGGTGCGGCCGGGGCGGCGTTACAATGCGCGGGCGCCTCATCCGTCGAAAAACAGCGACATCGTGCCTCTGGACAGCGAGCGTCCGGACCTCACCCTCGGCATCGTCGGGACCGGCGTCATGGGGCGCGGCATCGCGCAGGTCGCGGCGCAGGCGGGGATCCGCGTCGTGCTCTACGACACCCGCTCCGACGCCGCGCCGGCGGCCAGGGACTACGTCGCGAGCGCGCTCGGGAAGCTCGCCGAGAAAGGCCGGATTCCGGCCGAAGCCGCGGCGCGGGCAACGCGCCAGCTCGACATCGCCCACGTTCTCACGCACCTCTCGTCGTGCCAGATCGTCATCGAGGCGATCGCGGAGAACCTCGAGGCGAAGCGGGAGCTGTTCCAGCACCTCGAGGCGGTCGTCGCCGAGGAGTGCGTCCTGGCGACCAATACCTCGTCGCTGCAGGTGACCGCGATCGCGGCCGCCTGCAAGCGCCCGGACCGCGTCGCCGGGTTCCATTTCTTCAACCCCGTCCCGCTGATGAAGGTGGTGGAGGTGGTCGACGGGGTGATGACGGCGCCGTGGGTGTGCGATGCCCTCACCGTCTTCGCCCGACGGTGCGGCCACACGCCGGTGCGCGCCAAGGACAGCCCCGGTTTCATCGTCAACCACGCCGGGCGCGGATTCGGCACCGAGGCGCTCGCCTGCCTCCGCGAAGGGGTCGCGGAGTTCTACGAGATCGACCGCATTCTCCGGGACTGCGCCGGGTTCCGGATGGGTCCCTTTGAGCTCTTCGACCTCACGGGGCTCGACGTCTCCCACCCGGTGATGGAGTCGATCTACAACCAGTACTACCAGGAGCCGCGCTACCGGCCCTCTCCGCTCACCGCGCAGCGCCTCGTCGCCGGGCTGCTCGGCCGGAAATCCGGCAATCGCGGGTTCTACGAGTACGCCGACGGCGCGGCGAAGCCGATGCCGGTCGCCGCAGTGCCGGGCGCTGACGTTCCCAAGGTGTGGGTTGCGCGCCACGGCCTGCACGACGAGGTGGCCACGACGGTCGCGAAGCTCGGCGCCCAGCTCGACCGCGGCGACCGGCCCGGGCCCGATTCGTTGATCCTGGTCGCGCCGCTCGGCCAGGACGCCACGACGGCCGCGCTCGCGGAGAACGTCGACCCGACGCGCACCGTGGCGGTCGACGCGCTGTTCGGCCTCGCGAAGCGGCGCACGCTGATGACCACGCCCGCGACCTCCGCCGCAATGCGCGATGCCGCGCACGCCCTTTTCGCGGGTGACGGCGTGCCGGTCTCGGTCATCGGCGACAGCCCGGGGTTCGTCGCGCAGCGGGTGGTCGCGCACATCGTCAACATCGGCTGCGACATCGTCCAGCAACGCATCTGCTCGCCGCCGGACCTCGACCTGGCGGTGACGCTGGGCCTCGGCTACCCGAAAGGCCCGCTCGGCTGGGGCGACGCGATCGGCGCGGCGCGCGTGGCCGAGATTCTCGAGGGGCTGCTCGCCACCTCGGGCGACCCGCGCTACCGCGCGAGCCCGTGGCTCAGGCGGCGCGCGCGCCTTGGACTATCATTGCTCCATCCGGAGGCCCAGTCATGAACGCGCCCGAGCCCAAAGCGAAGCCCGAGTTCCGCTGGGACGACCCGTTCCTGCTCGAGGACCAGCTCACCGAAGAGGAGCGCATGGTGCGCGACTCCGCACGCGCGTACTGCCAGGAAAAGCTCCTGCCGCGCGTGCTGGAGGCGACGCGCAAGGAGAAGTTCGACCGGGAGATCATGAACGAGATGGGCGCGCTCGGCTTCCTCGGCTCGACCATCGACGGGTACGGCTGCGCCGGCGTGAACCACGTGAGCTACGGGCTGACGGCGCGCGAGGTCGAGCGCGTCGACTCGGGCTACCGCTCGGCGATGAGCGTGCAGAGCTCGCTCGTCATGCACCCGATCCACGCCTACGGCACCGAGGCGCAGCGCCAGAAGTACCTCCCGAAGCTCGCCAAGGGAGAGTGGGTCGGCTGCTTCGGGCTCACCGAGCCGAACCACGGCTCCGATCCCGGCTCGATGCAGACGCGCGCCCGGAAAGCGGACGGCGGCTACGTCCTCAAGGGCTCGAAGATGTGGATCACGAACTCGCCGATCGCCGACGTGTTCGTCGTCTGGGCCAAGACCGACGACGGCGTCATCCGCGGCTTCATCCTCGAGAAGGGGATGAAGGGGCTCTCGGCGCCGAAGATCGAGGGCAAGATGAGCCTGCGCGCCTCGGTCACCGGCGAGATCGTCATGGACGACGTCTTCGTCCCCGAGGCGCAGCTGCTGCCGGCCGTGTCGGGGCTGAAGGGGCCGTTCGGGTGCCTCAACAAGGCGCGCTACGGCATCGCCTGGGGCGCGCTCGGCGCGGCCGAGGACTGCTGGCACCGCGCGCGCCAGTACGTGCTCGATCGGACCCAGTTCGGCCGGCCGCTCGCCGCGAAC
>Ga0184640_10000340_pt1 | contig 11977 bp, 6 predicted proteins | sample PLM31_200_b2_FD_133161 | JGI IMG/M metagenome (GOLD analysis project Ga0184640, IMG submission 133161) | Groundwater sediment microbial communities from an aquifer in East River, Colorado, USA - PLM3-1_200_b2 | ecosystem: Environmental > Terrestrial > Soil > Riparian zone | place: USA: East...
CCCCGCTCCCTGGGATGAAAGCGTCGATGGGCCTCCTTGAGGTGGGTCCGGCTTAGATGAGTGTAAATTTGCGTTGTCGAGATATCCGAATGGCCCAACATGGATTGAACGGAACGAAGATCCGCGCCGCCTTCCAGCAAATGGGTGGCGAAAGAGTGCCGCAGGGTATGAGGCGTCACCCTTTTTTCAATACCAGCGGCCAGGGCGTAACCCCGGATCAACTTCCAGAAACCCTGGCGCGTCAGAGGTCTTCCCGATCGCGTGAGAAATAAAAAGGCGCTTTCTCTTCTTCGGAGCAACCCGGGCCTTATCCCTTCCAAATATTGCACCAGCTTTTCCTTGGCCCATTGGCCGAAGGGCACCATGCGGACCTTGGCCCCCTTTCCGCAAACCACCAGATAATCGGCCTCTAAATTGACCTGATGGGTCGGGAGAGAGACCAACTCCGAAACCCGTATTCCAGTCGCATAGAGGAGCTCGATCATGGCCTGATCCCGAAATCCCAGCAGTGTCGATGGATCCGGCTGCGCCAATAACCGTCGGACCTCCTCTTGGCCGAGGACTTGGGGAAGCTTCCGCGCGCGACTGCGCGAAATCAAGGCCGGCACGGGGTTTTCCTGAATGACCTTTTCTTTCTCCAAAAAACGATAGAATTGGCGCACCGCCACCATGTTCCGCGCAACCGAGGATGGACCCAGACCCCGCTCCTTCAACCAGTGAAAATAGGTCCGCAAATGGTGAGACCGGCTCTCTTCCCAGGAACCGACTCCTTGAGCAGCCAGGAAATCAGCCAAGAGGTTGAGGTCGTGGCTGTAGGCCTCCAGGGTATGAGCGGCCAACCCTTTCTCCACCGCGAGCGCGTTCAGAAAGGAATCAAGGTAAGCGCTGAAAAGCTGATCCATCTTCCGTAATCAAGCTCCCATAAAGAGTGGTGCGAATCTTCTCCAATAAATCCTCTTCCAGAATCTTTGCCCCGCCTTCGCCGGTCACATAGAAAACATCCGCCACCTGGTCCACATTGGTCGATATCTTCGCCAGATGGATGGAGAGACCCAGCTGACGAAGCGCATACGTGATCGAAAAGAGGACGCCGATTCGGTCCTGGGTATAAACCTCAACGATAGTAAAATCCTCCGCGGCCGCGTTATCGATTTGGATCACCGTCGGCACTTTCGGCGCCCGTTTTTTGAAAAGCGACTGGCGGCCCGATTTTTCCACAAGGCACGCCACCTCGACCGTTCCCGACAGCACTTTTTCCAACGTCTCCTGGACGCGGATCCACTTTTGAGGATCCATGACCACCTCCGGGCGGCCGGCATGCGAAATGCGAAAGACGTCTAGAATGACGCCGTCCCCGCGCGTGTTGATCCTCGCGCTCAAGATATCCAGCCCGAGAGCAGCGAAGACCCCGGTGATTTGTGCGAAGAGCCCCGGTCGGTCCTCGGCGCAGATCACCATCTCGCTATATTCCCGATCGGGAAAGTGGCGCACTGCGCTGAGATAAGCTTGACCGGAAGACGACCCCGGCGCAAATTGCCCCATCAGCTCAAAGTGCAAGGGGATTTCCTCCTCCGGGGTCGTCAGAAAATACCTTTCGGGCATAAAATTCACAAAATGGGCGATCTTCTCGGTCGAGTAATTTTTCAGCAGGTGCCTGCGTAACCGCGCTTGCACTCGTCGGATTTTTGAGCGGCGGTCCTCAGGCAGGAGCTCGCCTTTTTCCGCTCCTTCCAAAACACGCAGGGCCTGGATATAAAGCTGCTCCAGCAGCGAGCCCTTCCAGTTATTCCATACGTCCGGACCCACCGCCCGCATATCGGCGTAGGTCAAAAGGTAAAGCATTTTAAGGTTCTCCCCATTACCCATGGAGAGGGCAAAATCTCGAACCAGTTTTTCGTCTTCGATGTCGCGCCGGAAGGCCGTATTGGCCATCAGCAAGTGATGCCGAACCAAAAAATCCAGTTGAGCCGCGTCATCCACGGTCAGTCTCATTCTTCGGGCGATATTTCTCGCCATCTTGCACCCGATCTCTGAATGCCCTCCCCCCAACCCCTTGCCGATGTCGTGAAAAAGGCAGCCCAGATAGAGAATCTCAGTTTTCTCCCGCTCCCGAGCTAGTTGAGTGAGAAGAGGCAGAGTTTCTTTGAATTCCCCCGCTTTCAGGCGCTCCAGCTCCCTCACCAACCGAAGAGAGTGTTGGTCTACGGTATAAATATGATACAGGTCGTGAAGCGCCATGCACAGGAGGCGGCCAAACTCCGGGATGAGGGCACCCAATACACCCGAGCGATGCATCTCCGAAAGTGTCTCATAAACGCGCTCTTTCCACTTGAGAATCTGAAATAAGCCTGCGTTCACGGAAGGAGCGCGGCGGAACCGATCATCGATGAGGCTCAAGCGATCCCGAAGGAGCTCCCGCGCGGCATGAGCCAGTTCGGCCCGATGGCGTTGCGCCTCGACGAAGATCGTCACTAAATTCTCTGGTTGTCTGTCTACCATCCCGGGGTCCGTTACCAAGAGCGTCCCTCGAAGCAGCCTCAAACCCTCTCGGACCTCCCTACCGAATAAACGGCTCTTGAGATGGGTCGGATCCCAGGACTCGGTCGAGCGGTGAATCACGAGGGCAGTCATCCGGCTCACCTGAGAGGCTCGGAGATAGTAGCTTCTCATGAAGGCCTCCACGGCCTTGATGGCCCCCTGGTGCTGATAACCCAACGCCACGGCCACTTTCTCCTGCTCCTCAAAGGTTAATTGATCCTGATGTTTGCCCGAGTTCAAATGCAATTCGTTCCTTACGCGCCAGAGAAAATCACGGGCCTCCTTGAGCTCCGCAAGATCTTTTCCACTGAGCAAACCAAAGTCTACCAGCGAATCCATCTCCTTGACCCCATACTTAACTCTCGCGATCCAAAGAGCCGTGTGGATATCTCTCAGTCCTCCCTCCCCTTCCTTGAGGTCCGGCTCGAGGAGATAAACAGATCCACCGTAGCGCTCGTGCCGGAGCCGATGCTCTGCCATCTTTTCCCGAATAAAACGACTCTCGTTTTTTTTCAGGAGATTCTCCTCGACCGCCTTCTCAAAATCCTGGTAAAGGGCACGATCTCCACAAAGGTAGCGGCCGTCCATGAGGGCTGTTTTCACCCGGATGTCCTTCGCAGCCAAACGAAGAGATTCCGTAACGCTCCGCGTGGCATGGCCGACCTCCAACCCGCAATCCCAAAGAGTATAAAGCACTTTCTCAGCGACGGATTCTACATAAGGACTAACCTTCCAGGCATAAAGAAAGAGAAGATCAATGTCGGAATTGGGATTCAGCTCTCTGCGGCCGTATCCCCCCTGCGCGACCAGCGCGCACCGGAGGTTCAAGCCGGGATAATGGAGGATGTAGTCCCGGCTCGCCGCATCGAAGAGGTGGATAATGAGTTGATCCATCATCGCCGTATAGGCCGAAACGATTTCGCCTCCGCTCGCACCTGCCCGATGACGGTCCAAGAGAAGGCCTCTCCCCCGTTGGAGGTAAGCCCGGGAGCTTGAGGTAAGATCCGGTTCAGTGAGGATCTCACGCAATAACGATGGGGATTGGATTTCCGCGTCCATAACAACGTTGTTGGAGGATCACAGGTTCTTGGCCACTAAAGCGCTGTCGCGATATTTTTTAATACCCTGGTACAGGGCGTTGACCACTGCGTTTTGATAGGCCGGCTTCGTCAAGTTTCGTCCTTCTACCTTGTTTGTGATGAAAAAGACCTCCGCGAGCACACTCGGCATGCGGGCGCCCACCAGGACATAAAACAGAGCCTTTTTCACCCCTAGATCCACGACTCCACCATACCTTTGGCCCATGTGGGAAACAACGGCGCCCTGGAGATGATGGGCCAGGCTGACGGAGTCCTCGAGTTTGGAGCTTTGGATGAGGTCGCTGAGAATAAACTGGAGATCGGAGATGTCCCGCCGCGAGGTGGCATTTTCCCGGGCAGCGAGCCGAATGGCCGCCTCGTCATCGGTATTGTCGAGGTAATAGGTCTCCAGCCCTCGGGCCTTCGGATTCGGGCTCGCATTGACGTGGAGCGAGAGAAAGAGGTCGGCATTCTCGGCATTGGCGATGGCGGTTCTATCCTCAAGCGGTATAAAGGTGTCGTCCTGCCGAGTGAGCGTTACCTCGACTCCCATTTCTTTTTTGAGCTTCTGAGCCAGCTTCTTAGCGAGCGCGAGCACTACGTCCTTTTCCATCGCTCCCCCCGCCCCGATCGCCCCGGGATCTTTGCCGCCATGGCCGGGATCGAGGACGATTTTTCTCAGCCACTCGCTCCCGGATTTCTTGCTTCGACCTGGGGAGACCCGCTCTTCCTTCCGTTGCACGCCGGTGCGATCCGGCCCGCCCGTCAACGCCTGTACTTCAACCACCAAGCGGAATGGCTCCTGAAGGGCGTAGACTTTGTGAGAACCCTGGGCATTCATATCTAAAACGACACGCACCACATCCTGGCTAAACTGACCCGCTCTTACCTGACGCACCCATCCGTCTTGGATAAAGATCGGCCGGCCGGCATCCGTATGCAACCGGGCGCCGAAAAGATCCACATAGATCCGCGGCGGGAGCTTCTTTCCCGGATCTTCTTTTAACAGGCGGGTCTCGTAGGGAACTTCTTTGGAGAGCTCCAGAACGATCTTTGCGGAGCCTGCCGGGGAGCTGTAATCGATCCGGCGGAGAACAGCCAGGTCTGATCCTTGGGCCGGCTCCGAAACCCCTTGAGGTTGGCACCAACCCGGAGCGAATGAAACCGCCACGACCAGCGGGATGATCCAGAGACTGCTGACGATCTTACGAATAAAAAAACCGTCCATCGGCGATTATTGGGATCCTGCTGAAAACCTCTCTTACAGCCTGATCAAAAAGGTCCCGGATACGAGGCGCGCGAGAAACCGACGAGCGCAGGCGTACTTGAGCAGTACGTCGGAGCGAAGCGGTCGAGCGCAACGAAGCAGATGGGCCTTTTTCAGCAGGCTGCTAGCCCTCTCTCTTGGCCTCCTCCACGAGTTGATACAGAAGGTTCAGCGCTTCAATCGGGGTCAGGATCGATATCTCGATCGCTTTCAGCCGTTCCCGCAGACCTTCATCCACCCGGTTAAACAGCATCATTTGCGCGGGGCCCTCCACCGTTCGGCCGGATGCGAGCCTCGGGCGGCCGGTGCCGTCCAACTCGCCCCCTTCCAAATTCTTGAGAATCTCTTTGGCCCTCTCCACCACTGGAGGAGGCAAACCGGCAAGGTGGGCCACGTGGATGCCATAGCTGCGGCTGGCAGCCCCTTCCAGAAGCCGCCGCAAGAAAATAACCTCTCCCTTCCATTCCTTAACCGCTAAATGAAAGTTCCGCACTCGCTCCTTCGTCAATGCCAAATCGGACAGTTCGTGGTAATGGGTCGCAAACAGGGTGCGCGGTCTCTCGGAAAAATCATGGAGATACTCGGCCACCGACCAGGCGATGGAGATCCCATCGAAGGTGCTGGTGCCGCGGCCTACTTCGTCCAAGATGACCAGGCTGCGGGAAGAAACATGTCGCAGGATGTGGGCGACCTCTTTCATCTCCACCATAAAAGTGGACTCCCCGCGGGCCAAAGAGTCCGCCGCTCCAATGCGGGTAAAAATGCGATCCACAAGGCCGATGCGGGCCTCAGCGGCAGGGACAAAACTTCCCATCTGAGCCAAAATCACGACGATGGCGACTTGACGCATATAGGTCGATTTGCCCGCCATGTTGGGTCCCGTCAGGATTAAAACCTGCTGCGTTTCCGGCTCGAGACGGCAATCGTTTGGGACAAAGCCTCCCCGGCCCAGCGCCGCTTCCACTACGGGGTGGCGCGCTTCCCGCAGGACGATGGCATATCCGGAATCCACTCTAGGACAGATAAAATGATGGACCTGCGCGGCCTCCGCGAGCGAGAGCAGAACGTCGAGCGTCGCCAAGGCGCGCGCGCTTTCCCTCATCTCTGCGCAATGGGAAGCCACTTCGCTTCGCACCTCCGCGAAAAGATGGGTCTCCAATCTCAGGATCTCTTCTTCCGAACCCAGCACTTTCGACTCATACTCCTTGAGCTCAGGCGTAATGTACCGCTCTCCGTTCATAAGCGTTTGTTTGCGGACGTAGTCTTGGGGAACCGACTTTAAATGGGTTTTCGTGACTTCGATGTAATAGCCGAATACTCTATTGTAGCTGACCTTCAAGGAAGAAATCCCGCTTCGCCTTCGTTCTTTTTCTTCCAGGCTGGCGATCCACGACTTGGCGTCGCCACGTAAAGCGCGGATCTCATCCAGTTGTGAGTGAAAGCCCGCGCGGATAAATCCCCCCTCCTTGATCGTCGGAGGCGGATCATCCACAAGGGCCCGATCCAACAGCTGCGCCACTTCAGGGAGCTCATGGAGGCTTGTCCCCAGAAACGCGAAAATGGGCGCGCTCAGGCCTTTTAATCTCTCCTTGATCGGACGCACGGCGCGCAGGCTCTCTTTCACGGTCACGAGGTCTCTGGCATGTGCAGTTCCGGCGGCAATCTTTCCGCCCAACCGTTCTAGATCGCGGATACTCCTGACCGCTTCCCGCAGCGCCTGGTGTTCCCCATAATTCTCAACCAGCTCCGCGATCCCTTCCTGGCGCTCGCGGATTTTTCTCTCGTCCAGCAGCGGATAGAGAACCCATTGACGCAGCCGCCGGCTGCCCATAGGCGTCGCGGTATGGTCCAAAACCTCCAACAACGAGCCTTCGCGCCCGCCCCTCAAGTTCTCCAAAAGTTCCAGGTTGCGTCTCGTGGTTTCATCGAGGATCAAATACTGGGAGACGGAATAGGATTCAAGGCTCCTTAAAACTCTGAGGGACTCCGGGGCATTTTCCTCGAGAAAGGCCACCACAGCGCCGGCGGCCAGGATCCCGAACTCCCATTCGGGATCCTCGGGGCAGGACCACAATCCCATCGCCCTCAGACGCCCGGACGCTGCGCTAGAAAACAGCGAGTCTTTCAGCCGGCTCAAGTGAACGTTCGGAAAATGACGCGCCAGGTCCGCTAGGAAGGACTCCTCACGGGCCGCAAGGATGATTTCCGCGGGATGGATTCGCCCAACCTCGTCCATCAAAATGGACAAATCACCAACCTGCGAAAAGCGGAACTCGCCGGTAGTGACGTCCGTGACCGCCAACCCATACTGTTTTCCCCCATTGGCGATGGCCATAAGAAAATTGTTGTCCCGAGCCTCCAGCGCCTCCTCATCGACTATTGTCCCGGGGCTGATGACGCGCACGACTTCCCGTTGAATTACTCCTTTGGCCGTCTTGGGATCCTCGACCTGTTCGCAAATAGCCACCTTATAGCCGGCGGCCAGGAGCTTTTCGATGTAAGGAGCCGCTGCGTGGTAAGGAATCCCGCAAAGCGGGACGGGGGTCTCGTGGTTCCGGTTCCGCGAGGTCAGTGTGATGTCGAGGATTCGAGAAGCCTTTTCGGCGTCCTCAAAAAACATCTCGTAAAAATCGCCTAATCTGAAAAATAAAATGGCCTCCTGGTATCTCTCCTTGATCTGGAGGTATTGCCGGATCACCGGAGTTATTCTGATCTCCTCCATAAAACTAAGGCGAGCCTTGGATAAAGGATTTTCTAAAGAACAGGAAAAACCGGCACTTCACAGCTTTGGACCCTAGCGAAAACGGCATGCGGAGAAACGCCTGTCATTTCATCTCATGGCCAGTTCCTGTAAACGAGCTTTGACCCGGTCGACCAGGGATCTATTTTGGTCCCCGGAAAGATCGATAAACCTTTGATAATGAAACCGCGCCTGCTCTGTTTCGCCTGTCTCCTCCAGGATCAAAGCCATATTGTAATGGGTTTGGGAATAAGCCGGATCCACAGTCAGGGCCTTCTCGAGCATGACCTTGGCTTCGGGAAACCGCTTCTCCGCCCGGTAGACCAGCCCTAAATTATTGTACGAAGCTAAATGGTTGGAATCCAAAGATATGACCGTGAGGTAGTTTTTTTTTGCCTGGGGTAAATCTCCCTTCAGTTGAAAAATGACCGCTAAGTTGTGATAGGCCCTTGCATAACGGGGGTTCAAGGCAATGGCCTTTTTTAGCTGTGCCTGAGCCAAATCATACATCCCCAACTCTTTGTAGACGACCGCGAGATTGTTATGAGCTTCCGCGTAAAGCGGCCACAATTCGACTGCCCTCTCGTACTCCTTCCTGGCTCGCAAAAAGTTTTTCTCTTCCTGATAGAGGAGCGCCAGGTTGAAGCGATACCTCACTTCCTCTGAGAGATCCGGGGCAACGGTGACTTTGGGCCCCTCCGCTTTCGGAGAAACCTCCCTGCCTTTCCGGGAAGGGAATTTGGATTCCGCTTTAAGGGGAGCCGACGCCACCGCTTCCGGGGAAGTCGATGCGGACCGCGGAGCCAGCTGTTGTTTTTCGGGAGCCGGCGATGGCGAGGGCTCTTTAGCCATGCCGCTTTCCTTTTCAAAAGAAAGAGGCTCGACAGCCGGAACGAGAGGAGGTGGAGTGAGAATCAGTTTCTTCTCAACTTTGGCCAATTCACGTCTCTGACTCGATGGTTTGGTTCCCCCGCGTACGTAGAAATAAGAAAATAGCGCCGTAAAGAGAATGACCCCGGAGCCGGCTCCGAGCACGAGCATGGGGGGCGCATTATTCCAGTTGGAAATGAGCCCAATGGCTTTTTTCTTCCTCGGCTGGCTTCCACCTGAGAGCGGCAATACGCCTGTCGGCTCGCCGGTTCGGTATTTCCGTCCGAGCTTGGCCGATTGCGCCTTTTTGAGCGCGTCCGCAATCAAACTCATGGAACGGCCCTCTGGGAGTCTCCCGTGGAAGTCAAAACCACCTGAATTGCCGAAAAACCCTCTACTCTTTTGAAGGTTTTCTCCACTTCCTGGGCCTCTTCCTTCTTGGCAAACTTTCCGAGATAGAGTTGGTAGGCGTCGCCACTCTCTTTCCCGTTCGCCTTTCCTAAAAAGAGAGGATAACCCGTGGCCTTGAACCGCTGCGCCGCCTCCAAGGCCTCGGCTTCAGTTTTATAGGAATCGAGCTGGAGCGTGTAAAAAGGCGTCCCTTGAATCCCCGGCTGCTTTGCGGTCGCTTCAATGGAAGCAGAAGGGGGTTCGGTCCCCGAAATTTGCCTGAGCCAGCTCTTGAACGGCGAAAGAAGAAAAGCAGTCACAACGATCCCCGCAATAAAAATAAGAAGCCCGGCCAATCCGAGAGGCAGCGCCCGCCTCAGGGTTCCTCGAGGCGGGGCAACTTCCTCTCCCTCAAGACTCTTCAGGCCTTTGACCACCGTCTCTCGCCGGATCTCACGAATCTGATCGGCATAGCCGGCCAAGAGAGAGCGGTCGGACGCGAGATTGACCAGCCGGGGGATACCCTGGGAGTAGCGGTAGATCTCCCGCAACGCCTCGGCCGCAAAGCGAAGATCCCCGGCCGAACCCGCCACGGCGAGGCGGTGTTGGATATAGCGCGGGACCTCATCCTGGGCCAGAGGTTGCAAGTGGTACCGGATCGAAATTCTCTGGTTGAGCTGACGCAGCCGGGGCAAGGACAGCTGCTCCTTCAATTCCACCTGTCCCATCAATATGATCTGCAAGAGCTTCTCTTTTTCCGTCTCTAGATTGGAAAGAATCCGGAGTTCCTCCAATACCGGCAAAGGGAGATTTTGGGCCTCGTCTACGATGATGATAGAAGTCCGGCTCGCCTCATGTTGCCTCAGAAGAAACCGATTGAGTTCGTCAAGAAGCTCTTTCTTGGTGGTGCCGCCGCTTTGAAGACCAAAATCGCTCAGGATGCACTGAAGGAGTTCCTGACCCGAAAACATCGGGTTAAGAATCAGGGCGCTATCCGTGGTGTGAGCGTCGATCCGGTTCAGCAGCGCGCGACAGAGCGTCGTCTTCCCTGTGCCCACTTCGCCGGTAATGAGGATAAACCCTTCTTTTTCTTTGATCCCATACAGGAGATGCTCAAAGGCCCCTCGGTGGTTTTCGCTTAGAAAAAAGAACCGCGGATCCGGAGTCAGATTGAAAGGTTTTTCCTTGAGGCCGTAAAATTCCTCGTACATCGTCGGAGCTCTACCAGGGGGAACGCCCCTTGGTTTTGTTCAACCGATCTAATTCCCGAGACGTCACTTCATCGATCTTTTTGCCCACCAACACCGTTGCGCTCAAAAGAACCGCCAGCTCGGTCTTCCTCGACTCCTGCGTGGTCGAGCTAAAAAGACGGCCGATACCGGGAAGATCGCCTAAGAAGGGCACTTTACTATCGTTATTGCTTCTTTTTTCCTGCATCAGCCCGCCAATGATAACCACCTGGCCTTCCCTAGCCCGCACCACCATATCCGCTTCCCGGACATCCAGAATGGGGAAAGTATCTCCGATCGCGGATTTTGCCTCTCCCCTTTTCTCGGTCACGGTAGGATGAACGTGAAGAACCACGGTCCCGTCCGGCCCGACTTGAGGAGTAATCCCCAGGACTACTCCTATGGTCACGGTTCGAGGATTGACGGTTTTGCTCGTCTGCGTGCCAGTCAACGAAGGCGTTTCCGATACCCGCGTTTCAAAAAAGACTTCGTCAGTTCCAGCGCGAATCACCGCAGTCTGATTGTTCAGGGTAGCAAGCTTAGGACTGGAGATGACTTTGAGTTCCCCTTGACTGTTGATGACAGAAAGCAATGCGTTAAAGTCAGTATTGGTCACGCCGATTTGAAATCCGGCCGAAGCGGGCGCGAATTTTTGCGCCAAGATCTTGCCGGCGGAGAGGGTCGATGCCCCCTTCAAGGCAGCCGCCTGGGCAATAGCTCCCCAATCAAGACCAAACTGGTATTCTCCCGTTAGCGTTACCTCGATGATCCGGGCTTCGATAAGAACCTGCCTCTGCACCGAGCCTTCCACGCTTTCTAGAAAACTGGCGATCCGGTCAAGAAATTTGGGGAGATCGGTCACAAGAATATTGCTACTTTGCTTATCCACAACTACCTTACCGGTTGGTGAAAGAAGCTTGCCAACTCCCGCCTCGATATCTCTCCATAAATCCGTTTCTGCTGAGGTGGTAACTGTGGTTGTACCACTACCACTACCACTAACACTACCAGTACCACTAACACTACCCCCTGTAGGGCCGGTCACTCCCCCCGTGGTGCCAATTTGCGCCGAAGCAGAGGAAGAACTCGCCCGTTTGAGGTTAACGTATTGTAGAGAAAAAATCCTCGTTTCCAACGTCGGTTTGGAAACCCGAATCACATTTTGCTTCACCCGATAGGTCAAATCCAAGAGCTCTGTAATCGTATCCAGAGCCTCAGAAAGAGAAACGTTTTTGAGATCCACCGTCAACCGGCCTTGAACATCCTGATCTGCGACGATGTTGAAAGCCGTCTGTTTGGAAATGGCCATGAGAACTTCCCGGACGTCCGCGTCCCGAAGCGAGAAGCTATAAAGTCTCTCCGGCTCCTTCCTTTCCTCGGTCTCCGTAACGATTAAGCCTGGAAGCTTCTCCCCCGGCGGTATCGTACTGGAAGGCCGCTGGCGCTGCGGAGGCAATGACGCCTGAGGAGTCAAAATAATGCCCGGACGGGTCTTAACTGGCGCGCAGCCTGCCTGGAGAATCAAACTGGCGGCAATCAGTCCCCCGATCCACCCGCGCCAACCAGCGAAAAAAGTTCTTCCTCTTTTCATTTTTTTCTTTCCTTTACCTCGATAGAAATTGCCGGCTCTTCGATTTTGAGGACTCTCTTACGCCCGTCTTTCTCAAGGATGACGGCGTTCGAGTGGATCGCTGCCACCGTTTCCTCTCCGACCTTCTCGCCGACCGTCACGGTCTGCCCATCGAGGGTAGCCACTGACCGGGGGGAGCCCATGACGATTGCCTTGATCTTGAGCCCGGAGCCCAGCGGCTTCTCGGTCCGATTAGCCTCAGCGGGAGTCAGAAAGGGATTACGCCCCCACTCG
>Ga0184640_10000341_pt1 | contig 11972 bp, 10 predicted proteins | sample PLM31_200_b2_FD_133161 | JGI IMG/M metagenome (GOLD analysis project Ga0184640, IMG submission 133161) | Groundwater sediment microbial communities from an aquifer in East River, Colorado, USA - PLM3-1_200_b2 | ecosystem: Environmental > Terrestrial > Soil > Riparian zone | place: USA: East...
CTCCGATGAAAACATCGGGGATGTAGCGATTCGCCCTTCGCTCGGTGAGAGTCCGGCTCAGCGTCATGCTGCCGCTTCCAACATTTTTTTGGACGGTGATCCCCGGGTAGGACTTTTTAAACGCCTCCTCGATAATTCCGGCTCCGCGACGGTCAATGCCCGTAGGCGCGTAAAACACGATAGTCCCCTCGCGCTTGGCCGCCTCTACGAGCTGATCCCATCCCTGCGGCTTCGGGTAGATTTTCTCCGCTGCGCTTCCCCGCTCGGGCGCCGCCAGCAGGATCACGACCCAGCAGAGAAACATGACAATGGGTTTCGCGCTTGGAAAATTATCCCGGAGCCGGTCCATCCGCATCAATACCCCTGCCTTTCCACGATCCGCTTCATCCGCTGCCATTCGGCCTGAAGCTCCTTGCGGGACATGAGGTTCTCGAATGCGTCTCGGGCAGGCTTGTCGACCAGTACCTCCTCGACGCGGTAATTCAAAGGAATCTCCCCGTTTTGCTTCATCTCCTCCGCGATCTCTTTCAACCCATCGAGGGGCACCTGGCCGTCCACAGGGAGAGGCCGGAGTTCCAGCCGGTCGGGCGAGGTCAAGAGACGGAGCGCGCGCTCATCGGCGCTGGGGCTCTTGGCCCGGAGCCTTTTTTCCAAGTCCGCGAGATAGGAAAAATTTTCTTGATCGCGCTCGGCCCAGAAACCCCGGATGATGGCGCGGAGAAAGGCCCGAAGGTCGTGGCCCCGCTTGTTGATCAAGGATCTGCGCGCGGCGATGACCGCCATGGGCTTGCCTTTGGGAAAGAGTTTTTTGGCGCTCAAGATGAGACCGCAGCCCATCTTTTCCAGCTCTTCGGAAAAAGGCGCGCTCGACTGCGTGCAATCCACTTCCCCTTCCTTCATCGCGTCGACGTGCTGGCGGGTCCGGTGATAGGCGAAGATCCGGTCATGTACCCAGAGGACATCCTTGTCCGGATCAAGCCCGGCTTTTTTGATCTGGTTCCAGAGGACCCTTGTCGGTCCCGTGCTACCCTTGTCGCGTATGCCGATTTTTTTCCCTTTCAGGTCCGCGAAGGATTTTATGCCCGGCCGGGCATACCAGTCCGCCTGAGGCACGAAGCGCCAGCCGAAGACGATAGAAAGATCTTCGCCCTGGCTGTGAAGGGAAAGCACCGAGGGAATCTGGGCCCCCAATACCATCTGGATCCCGCGCTCCTTCATGGCCGCGGAAAGGGCCAGCCTCTCGACGAAGGAAGGGACGAGACCTTCGGTGAGGAGATCAAAGTTTTCGAAACCCTCTTCCCGAAAAAAGCCCTTCTCCAGAGCGATCATGGGCGCGATGGCGTGGCCGATGTGATAGGAGGAAGTGGCGATGCGGATCTTTTCGCCGTTCACTTAAGGCTCCTTATCTTCTTTTGCTCATGAGCTCGCGGGCGAGTTTCAGGACGGGCACGGCGTCGGACGCCTCCGGCCGGGTCACGTCGAAGTATTTGCCTCCCTTGAGGAGCTGGGTCTCGCGCGGGATATCGTCTTTCGGGATGTCGATTCTCATGGAGTTGGGCGGATCGTCGGGTCTTCCGAGTTTTTGCAGAGCCGTCTGTCCTTTTCGGGAGAGAAACCAATTGACGAAGACCTTCGCCGCGTTCGGGTGGGGGAGATTATTGAGCAGGCTGATCGTGCCGCCCCCCACGGTGAAGTAGGTCCCCTCTTTGAGCGAGGTGAGATTCTCCACCGGTAGCCCTTGTTTCTTGGCCTTAGGGGCGTCGCGGCAAGCGAAGCAGATAGCGAACTTTCCGTTGGCGAGCCCATCCGTGATCTGGCGGAAGTCTCTGCCGATCGTGGGCTCCATCGTTCCAAAAAAACCCTTCATGAACTCGGGGCCGAGCTCCGGGTGATAGTAGAAAAACTGGAGCGCCATGGCCACGACCGGGAGCGTGGGATCGTAGGAGACTATCTTTCCTTTCCATTTGGGATCGACCAGATCCCAATGGGATTTCAGCTCCGCCGCGTTGGCGAGCTGCGTGTTGTAATAAAGAGGAGAGCTGGGATAACCGACATAGCCGAAGACGTAGCTGTTCTCCGGATCGAGATAGAGGTGTTTGTTTCCCCACCATTTCGCTACGTCCTTGACTTCCGGAAGGATGAACGCGGGCTTGATCGGGTCCAGGGCCTTTGCCTTGTGGAGAACATTGTAATTCAGGGCGCCGGCGCTGACCACGTCCGCGATATATTTCCCGGCGCGTCTTTCGGCCGCGATCCGGTTCATCAGCTCCGTGCCCCGGTCATTGACATAGACCAGCTTGATCTCGGGGTATTCCTTGCGGAAGGGTTCCAGACTAGGCTCGTAATTGGAGATGTAAACCACTACCTGTCCCTCTTTCTTGGCCGCCCGCAGAGTCGTCTCCCATTCCTGCTCCCAGCCCGATTGCGCCAAGGCGGCGGCGAAGAAGGATAGAAAACTCAAGCACAGAAGGAGGGCTTTGAATTTTTGGGCTTGGCTGTTTTCCATGGCGAACCTCAATATCCGTGTTTTTCGACGATGCGGGTCACGCGCGCCCATTGTGATTCGAGCCCCTTGCGCGAGCGAAGATCCTGAAAGGCATTTCTCGCGGCTTCATCCTTGAGCGCCTCTTCCGCGGAAAAATCTTTCGGAATCTGGCCGTTCTTCTTCATTTCTTCGGCGATCTGCTTCAAGCCTGCCACAGGCACCTGCCCGTCTACGGGAAGGGGCATGCTTTCGAGCCGGTCCGGGGACGAAAACATCTTGAGGACCCGCTCATCGGGATCGTGGCTGGCGCGCCTGAGCCGCTGTTCAAGATCCGTGAGGTAAGAGAAGCTCTCGGGTTGGTCCCTCATCAGCCAGAAGGCGCGCAGGATCGCGCGCAAGAACGCCCTCAGTCGATCCCCTTCTTTCTCGATCAGCGAGTTTCGGGCGGCGATCACCCGCTCCGGCCTCCCGCCCGGGTAGAGCGCGCGCGGGCTCAAGAGGAGGGTGCAGCCCATCTTCACGAGCTCGTCGGAGAAGGGGGGATGGGAGCCGGCGCAATCGATCTCACCCTTGCGCATGGCCTCGACGTGTTCCGGGGTATTGTGATAAGCGAAGATCCGGTCCCGCACCCAGGTCACGTCTCTCTCCGGATCGAGTCCGGCCTTCCTCAATTCGGTCTGGATAATCCCCTGGCTGATCCCGCCGGAGTCCCGGATCCCGATCTTTTTTCCTTTTAGGTCGGCAAAGGCCTTGATCCCCGGGCGGGCGTAGACATCGACCTGGGGCGCGAAGCGCCAGCCCGAAACGATGTGGAGATCTTCCCCTTGGCTGTTTAAAGCAAGCACCGAAGTGATTCTGGCCCCGAGAACGATGTCGATGCCCCGCTCTTTCATGGCGGCGGAAAGGGCCTCCCTTTCCACGAAGGTGGGGATGAGACCCTCCAGCAGGAGCTCGAACCCGTCAAAGCCTTCTTCTTTGAAGAAGCCTTTTTCCAGCGCCGTCATCGGGGCGATGGCGTGGCCGACGTGATATTGAGAAGTCGCGATCCGAAGTTTTTCCATTGTCATGGTTGATCTGCCGGGGGAGAGGGCAATGCCATGGGATTTCTCCTTGTGATCGAGCTGCCCGCCGGCTCTGTGGCTCGGAGACTTGGATGGCCCGCGCGCAGAGGATTCGTCTGCGACTGCTTGGATTCTATATTGGCAATAGGCATTTCTGTCAACCGGGGCGGTTTTTAGGTTCGCGAGGCGCGGACGGTCTCATGATCCCCGGGCTCTCTTGCGAAAAATTCACTCTTTTATAGAATGCGGTCCGATGGAGTGTCTCCGATGACGGAAGAAGAAAATCTATTGTTGACCCGGACAGGACCCGGGACTCCATGCGGGGAGTTGATGCGGCGCTACTGGCAGCCCGCCGCGCTCTCCGAGGAGCTTCCTGCGGGCGGGGCGCCGTTGCCGGTCCGGTTGCTGGGCGAAGATCTCGTCCTTTTCCGGGACGACGCCGGTCGGCCCGGTTTGCTAGGACTCCATTGTTCGCATCGAGGCGCCGATCTAAGCTACGGTCGAGTGGAGGACGGCGGGCTCCGGTGCATTTATCACGGCTGGCTCTACGACACCGAGGGCCGCTGCCTGGATCAGCCGGGAGAGACCGGGGGAGGCCAGAACAAAAATTCCATCCGCCATCCCGCCTATCCTTGTCATGAGCGGGCCGGAGTCATCTTCGCGTACCTAGGGCCCGGCGCGCCGCCCCTTTTTCCCGGATACGAGTTTCTCAGCGCGCCCGACGAGCGCGTTTTCGCTATGAAGCTTTTCCACGAGTGCAACTATTTACAGGGCAATGAGGGAAACATAGACCTGATTCACTTGAGCTTCTTGCATTACAACTACAAAAATCGGGGCATTGGGGCTGGCTTGGGGAGTCAGGGGGAGGATCCGGAAAGCTTCAAGAGTGGGAAGCTGGGCGGCCGGGGCGCGGCGCCTGAGGTAGAGAGCACGGATGCCGAGCTGACGGACTATGGGCTCAGAAGCTACAAGATCCGGCGGAACGCGGGACCGGATCGATACCATTTATACGTGACGGAATTTGTGCTTCCCAACTTCACCGCCTTTCCCGGGAGCGGATATGATCTGGGCGGATACTCGGTTAATTGGCATGTCCCGGTCGACGATGCTTGCCACTGGAAGTATACGTTTATTCTCAGCCGAAGCGGCCCCGTGGATAAAAACAGACTGCGAAGGAGCCGAAGCGAAGTTACGTCCGATTACAGACCCGTTCGCAACAGGAACAACCGTTATCTGCAAGATCGAGGCTCCATGGAGAGAGAAAGTTACAGCGGTATAGGACTCAATTTTCAGGACCAAGATCTCTCGGCCTTGGAGGGAATGGGCCGGGTGCTGGATCGAGCGAAGGAACATCTCGTACCGGCTGATCGGGCCGTTGTGGCCGCGCGGAAAGTCTTGCTCAAGGCGATCCGGGAGGTTCAGGAGGGCCGTGACCCCGCCAATGTGGTTCGGGATCCGAAGTCCAATCGCTTTCGGATCGTCGCGGCGGCGGAGTTCGTTCCAGCCGCGAAGGATTGGAAGGCGCACGCCCGGGACTTGGAGCGAAAGATAGAAAGTAATCTTTGAGAGGGAGAAACGACCGAGCGTGACTATCGCCACCGCCGGCCTGAAAGTCTCTCTCAGGTCCGATACCAGCCCTGCGGGATCTCAAATGGCAAATCTGAGATCTGAAATCTGCGATTCCGAGCGAAGCGAGGATAGGCTCTTCGAGATACCCCCATGCCGGCTAACGGCGGGTAATTTTCAACCGGAAGTATGGCTGAGATTCTGAGATTGGGATTTGCGGGTCTCGGAGAGGCGGCAACACTGGTTCTGCCGGAGATCTTTGGGCTTCCTTATATAAAGGTGACCGCCGCCGCTGACCTGAGGAGAGATGCCCTCGAACGATTCCAGCAGGAAGTGGGCGGCAAGGTTTATCAGAAGATCGAGGATCTCGCCCGGAGCCCCGACGTGGATGCGATCTACATCGCCACGCCCCATGAATTTCACGCCCGGCACACCCTAACGGCTTTGGAGAATCGAAAGCACGTGATCGTGGAAAAACCGATGGCCCTTTCCCTTGAGGATTGCGAAAAGATGAACGCCGCCGCCGCAAAATACGGGGTCAAGCTCCTGTGCGGCCACACTCATAGCTTCGATCCGCCGGTCCGAAAGATGCGGGAGATAATCCAGAGCGGGGAGTTGGGCAGGCTCTGCATGATCCACACATGGAACTATAACGACTTCATGGTGAGACCCTATCCGGACCATGAACTCCGGATGAGTCACGGCGTGGTTCTCAACCAGGGTCCGCATCAGGTGGACGTCGTCAGACTCCTGGGTGGAGGCATGGTTCGAAGCGTGAGGGCCATGGCAGGAAGGTGGGAGAAATCTCGCCCGGGGGAGACGGGTTACACCTGCTATATCGAGTTCGTGGACGGGACGCCCGCGACGCTTGTGTATAACGGCGCCGGGTTTTTCGATACGGCGGAGCTTTTCTGGTGGATCGGCGAAGGGGGCTTGCCCCGTTATCCGGAAAAAAACATGCTGGGCTTGCGCAATTACCGAAGCCTCAAAGAAGGCGAGCGGGAAAAGGTGATTGCGGAGATGAAAGAGCAGATGCGTTTCGGCCGCGCGGGCCTAGGGAAGGAGCCGGCGATGCCTCCTGGCTGGGAAAAGGGCGGCTACCGCCCGGGCGACCCAAAGGAGATGCATCAACCCTTTTTTGGACTGACCCTCGTCACTTGCGAAAAGGGGGAGATGCGGCAATCCCCCAACGGGATTTATATCTATGGAGACGAGAAACGGGAAATTCCGGTGGGAAAGGCGTTGCGCGGCCGGAAGGCCGAGGTTATGGAGCTCTACGAGGCGGTGGTGAACGGGAAGCCGATGTTTCACGACGGGAAGTGGGGCGAGGCGACCCTGGAGGTCTGTTTCGCCATTTTGCAGTCGGCGGCGGAGAGGCGGGAGATATTTCTCTCGCATCAAGTCCCGGCAATATGACAGGGATAGACAAAGGATGAAAGCGGAAGGATGAACGACCGGAGGGAAGTAGCTCAGCGCCAGCCGGGAACCTCTTTCCGGCCCGATCCAATAGAGTTGTGATGTATTGAAACTCCACGTCCGGTGGATCGGTCCTTCAAGATCTCCCCGGCTGGCTGTTATTCCGCTCAGCCATTCAGAGATCGATTCGCCTCGTCTCGTGTTTTCGCCGGCCTGGAGGTATCTCGAAGGGCCGATGCGTCGATTGAGAGGCATCGAGCGTTTCTTCGTTTGAAGCGTAGTACGCGCGTATTGCATCGGACCTGAGAGAGAGACTTTCAGGCCGGCGTTGCAATCGGATAAGAAATACGGGTATTTGACTAGAACAGGCAACGATAGGAAGATGATGCGTCAATGATCAAGGAGTCTCCAATGGCAAATGGAGAAATCGGCTTCGCTACTTTCGAATCGTTTAAGGCATGGTTCGACGAGAAGACGAAAGACCATCCTTTGAAGAATGGGCGGTGGGGACCCTTCACGGAAGATTTCGCTCGGGGCAGGGTTCCACGCGAGCTTCTGAAAGAATACGGGAAGCAACTGTACATTCACATCCAGCTCACCAATGTCTACACCACCTGGCTGCTCGTGAGTCTGAGCCGCCTGTGGCTCAAATATGCCGACCTCTATGACATCATCGCGGCCAAAATGGGGAGCGAGCTGGCCGATCCCAAGCCCGGCGGCCACGGCCGGACTTTCGTGAAGTTCGCTCATTCCATCGGGCTCAGCGACGAGGATCTCTTCTACGCCAAGCCCGCCCTGGATACGGAAGCACGGCTCAACCGCTTCGTCAATCGCGCGCCCAGTCCCGCGCTCACCGCGGTGGACTGGATGCTCGAAGGGCTCGTCGGCCATTTCATGAAGGTCAATAGGGATATCTTGCATGAGAAGTACGGATTGACGGACGAAGATCTGGAGTATTTCGATATCCATATCCAGGCGGACCTGGAAGAGCACGGCCCCGAGGGGGAGATGTTGCTGGAGCGGCTCTACCACTTGGGCTTGGTGACGGAAGACGACTATCCCGCCATGAGCATGCGCGTGGAGAGGGCCATCGCCGGATGGTGATGAGAGGGAACGGAATCATGAAGAAAAAAAATTCTATCGGCCTCCCGTTTTTATGGACGGCCTGCATGCTCTTTGTCTCTTTGCTCGGTTCGCCGCCGATGGCCCTGGGGGCGCCGTGGATTGGCAAGCCGAGTGGGACAAGAGCTTGGCGATGGCAAAGCAGGAAGGAAAAGTGGTCGTGGGCGCGGATTTGGGTGGAGATAAGGTGCGCCGGGTGCTCACTGAGGCCTTTGAAAAAAAATACGGCATCGCGGTCGACTTCTCCGCTCTTCCCGGCACCCAGTTGGCTCCGCGCGTGACGACGGAGCGGCAGGCAGGCCTCCACGCCTGGGATGTCTTTCTCCTCGGCACCTCGACTTTTCTTACTCGTTTGAAGCCGATCAGCGCCCTCGATCCCATCGAGCCCGCTTTGCTCCTGCCGGAGGTGAAGGATCCGGCTAAATGGGGCGGCCGTGAGCTCCCCTTCTTTGACAAAGACCGGCGCGGCCCGGCTTTCTTGCTTGTGGCTCGGCAGAGCCTGTTTCTGAATGCCAAGCTGGTCGGCGCCGACGAGTTGAAAAGTTATCGAGATCTTCTGAGCCCTAAGTGGAATGGAAAAATCCTTCTCGGGCGTGATCCGGCGAGCCCCGGTTACACCCAGGCAATGTTCCAATTTTTCTATCAGCATAAAGATTTGGGGCCCGCCTATATCCGCGAGCTTGCCAAGCAGAATTTGAAGGTACTCGAGGACGACCGCCAGGCCGTCGAGTGGCTGGCTCAAGGACGCTACGCGTTCTGTTTCTGCAACGCCGTCTTGATTGAACGATTCATCGAAGAAGGGCTTCCCATTCAGGCCGTGGACCCTCGCAAGATCAAGGAGGGGGGATACGTCACATCCAGTTTTGGAAATATCGCGCTCGCCAATCGCGCGCCCCACCCGAACGCCGCCAAAATTTATATCAACTGGCTCCTCTCCGCGGAAGGCCAGACCCTTTACACGAAGGCCTCGGGCGACCCCAGCAAAAGAGTAGACGTGACCAAGGACCATGTTCGGCCGTGGGAAGTCCCGGAGCAGGGATGGATCGAAACCCATACTGAGGAAGCGATAGCTTCCAGCCGACCCCTGGTCGGGCTCCTTAAAGAAGTCCTGCAAAAGTAGCCGATGGCTATCCGCAGAAATCAAGGCGACGAGACGAAATTTAACCGCAAGGCAGTTCTTCCGTTTGAACTCCGGCTGAAGGACTTCGCGATGGCTATGCAAGACGTCTACGACTTCTTCTATGATGTTAACGTCGGCCTTGTTGAACGGGGGCTTGAGCGGCTAGATGATATGCTTCGGCCAGCGATTATGTCCGGCCTTCTGTCAGACATGTTGACGGCCAGTCTCGCTAAGCATTCGAGAACGCTTACTGTGAACTGCTATTTCAACGGACATCCTGACCTGGTTGTCCGCGGTGTGTATCCTGAGAATTGTGTCAAGGCTGGCTCGGAAGGCGTTGAGATAAAAACGACCAGGAAGGCTGGTGGCGCCGTTGACACTCATGGCGCCAGAGATCAGTGGATGTGCGTCTTCGTGTACACGGTCGATATTGAAACGGAGCCTGCGCGTGAGCGAGAGCCAATGATGTTCACTGAAGTTTACCTCGGTCTTGTCTCGAGAAATGACTTCCGCAAAAATGCTCGAGGAGAACTCGGAACGAGAACGGCAACGCTCCATCGGGAAGGAATAGAGAAGTTACGTCAGAACTGGATCTACAGACTGAACGAATAATCCCCCCCGTTTTTAAACGCAGCAAGCTTCGGAATCGATGCAGTCGCCAGGTTAAAATACCGAGAGTCTTTCTCGATCCCGACACTTTGGTAGCCGACTGCTTCCGCGGCCGCCAATGTAGAACCTGATCCTGCGAAGGGGTCTAGCACGATACCTTCGCCGAGCGGAAGCGCGCCGCGAATCAACATACGCAGAAAAGCTTGAGGTTTAAGGCTTGGATGAGGCGCTAGCTCACGCTCAGATTTGTGCGTTGGCGATGATGGAATCACGTCCCCAAAGGGACGGTCGGCTGATGGTCGTCTGAAGCCGCCCGTTTTCCACTTTCGGAGATTGTCTTGGACTCGCCCTTCGATTGGCTTCCGGAAGAGAATCCAGGGCTCCCACATTGACCGTGGCATCACGCTTACATCAGGGAACTCCTCATGCGCATGTTTCGGCCTGTCGCCGCCGCGCATCGTCATCACAAGCCTCACGATTTCACCCCTTCGTTCCAGGCCGGCACGTGCCAGAGCTCCCGAAACAACGTAGGACAGCAACGGGTTGCTTGCGACGACAACGTTCGATCCGGGAACAAGGACGGGCAGCAACGCACGGCCCCACTCGAAGAAAAAGCGCGCGAGTTCTTCAACCTCATCGCGAGACAAAACCGTGAAACGAGGAAGCGGAGAACGTTTGGCGCCATCGAACGCCGGCGGAATTCGCCAGATTCCACCCTTACCGTTGCGAAGCTTTTCCTGTTGTTCTGGGGAGTATTCAACCAATCCGTAAGGCGGATCGGTTACCACTGCATGTATAGAGTTCTCAGGTTGTTGTCGCAGCCACTCTAAGCAGTCAGCCTCAAATAGGGTTGTCCGGCCGAATAAGTACGATCTAAAAGACGGCTGTTTTCCGGCCTTCGGTCCGTATGTCTCAGCCGGCGCTTCGCGGATTGTATAGACACCACGGTCCCGGCGAACAAAAAGCGAGTCGGAGTTCAACCGAAGATAGGATCGAATGCTAGATGGAGCAGCGCTGCCAATTAGGCCGTGAACAGCGTTTAGAATTTCGGTAACCGACGCTCCGTTGGGCTTGTTCGACAGAGCCGTAACGATCGCGTCCCTGACCTCACCTGGGCGTCGCCGCTCGTGACGTTTGCGCCTATCTTTAACTGGCATAGGCGAAGCCTACGACGTCTAGACGTCTTTGTCAATTCTTTTTTATTTCGCGGACAAACTTTCCGAACTTATTCACTGGCCCGGAGTTGTCCATTCGTTGCTATTCATTCCGTGGTTGTATATGTAGCGTGCCATGGGAGGTTCAGGGAATGGCTGAAAAGAGCGAAAAAAAAGATGGCGCGCTGGCCGGCATCCGTGTCGTGGCGCTGGAAGTGGCGGCGGCTGGACCTTTTTGCACCAGCGTCCTCGGCGACATGGGCGCGGAAGTCATCAAGATCGAGCGGCCCGGGACCGGAGACCTCATGCGCTATTGGGACTCGGCGGTGCGAGGGCTCTCGTCCGGGTATGTTTGGCTCAATCGGAACAAACGGAGCCTCGCGGTAGATATAAAAAAAGAAAAAGGAAGAGAGATCGTGCAGCGCCTGGTCCGAAACGCGGACGTTTTTTTGGAAAACTTCGCGCCCGGCGTGGCCGCGCGGGCAGGCCTGGGTTCCGACGCGCTCGAATCTTTGAACCCTCGTCTGATCTACTGCTCACTTTCCGGTTACGGGCAAGACGGCCCTTACCGTGAGATGAAGGCGTATGACCTGTTGATCCAAGGCGAGAGCGGCATTATGGCGACGACCGGCTATCCGGATAAGCCGGCCAAGGCCTCTATCCCGATCGTCGATATCTCGGCGGGAATGTACGCGGCTCTGGGGATCGTGCTGGCGCTTTACCAAAGAACGACGACCAGCAAAGGGCAATCCATCGACGTTTCCATGTTTGATTCCATTCTCTCCTGGCTCGGTTATTTTCCCCACCACTATTGGCACCAGGGGGTCGAGCCGGAGCGGATGGGGATGCGCCACCACTATGTGGTTCCTTACGGCCCTTACCTGGCAGGCGACGGTAAATACGTGAATCTCGCGGTCGCCACCGCCGGCGACTGGGAGATTTTTTGCCGCGAGGTGATCGAGCGGCCCGATCTCCTGGCGGACCCTCGTTTTGCCACTATTGAGGCGAGGCAGAAAAATCGCGCGGTAGTGGAGGAAACCTTGGAGGGAATCTTTCTCGAGAGAAGCCACACCGAATGGTTGGAGCGGCTCCGCCGGGCCCGATTGCCTCATGGCGAGCTCAGAGGCATCGCCGAGGTGCTCGCACATCCCCAGATCGCGGCGCGTCGCCTCATCCGTGAAGTGGAGTCGCCGGTGGGAGCCGTGCCGGTGATCGCCAGTCCGCTCCGCCTTTCCGCGAGCCCGGCGCGCTACGAGCGCATTCCCGAGCTGGGAGGGGATACGGATTCGATCCTGCGCGAACTCGGCTACGACGACGCCGCGATTGCAGAGCTGCACCGGGAGAAAGTGATATAAGACTATTGCCTATTGCCTTGTGCCTGTTGCCTGCCCTGCAGAATAGCGATGAGATTCTTGCCGACATCCGTATTGTCCAAATAA
>Ga0184640_10000342_pt1 | contig 11911 bp, 13 predicted proteins | sample PLM31_200_b2_FD_133161 | JGI IMG/M metagenome (GOLD analysis project Ga0184640, IMG submission 133161) | Groundwater sediment microbial communities from an aquifer in East River, Colorado, USA - PLM3-1_200_b2 | ecosystem: Environmental > Terrestrial > Soil > Riparian zone | place: USA: East...
ATGACGCGATCTTCCTGAGGTCTTGTGATCGCCCAGGAAAACTCCTCACCGGAATCCCATCGGGCGAGCCGCGAGTGCAAAAATTGCGCAACTTCGCTTCTATCGTTGTAGGGCCGCCAGGTTACATAACGTGTGACTTCTGGATCCGCAGCGTAGGAATCGAAGATCTCATCCGCGTCGGACAAACGCGGTCGCCGGAGCATGAGCTGTCCTGTTTTGATTACTTCGGGTGGCTCAAGCAAGATTTTGTCTCCCGTGGTGGTGGGCCCTGATGTTATTTGTAAGCTCGCCAATACTCTTTGGCCGCATCTGAGAGATGGTTGATTCCGCCGCGCACTACGAATCCTACCGAACGAACAGCTCGCGTAAGTCCTGGATCACTAAATCGAAGCTGGCTGCTGCTGTCTTGTCGGTTTGAGATGCCTCCGGATTAATCCAAACCGTAGCCAAGCCAATGGCTTTTGCTCCCGCAATATCGCGTTTCAGACTGTCTCCAACGAAAACCATCTTGGAAAGTTCTACGTCAAAAGCATCAACTGCTTTAACGAAGAGATACGGCGAGGGCTTGATGTGGCCGTGATCAGAGGAAAAAAGAATGACGTCAAATAAGTCACGGATGCCAGCTCGGTCAAACTCCCTGAAATAAAGATCGCTCTTGGACCAAATATTCGAGACGACGCCTAGACGGTGAGTTTCACTCAATTGACGCAACACTGCGACGTGGGTTTGCGGAACTGTTCCGATTTCGTGCATGGCAAAAACCTGTTCGATTCGCTCGAATTCACCTGGGTCAAGCCCCTCGAGTTCAGGGAAGTTTCTTATGCAGTGTGACACCGTCGGGAATCGGTTACAGAAAGCCGCATCTCGAGAATATGCAAGTAATCGTTCTATTAAGCTCAAGATGATTCGGCGTACCTCAGCATCGCCGAGGGTCCGTCCGCCCAGTTGCCGATACGTGGCGCCGAAGTTCTCTTCGTCGGAGAAGCGATCGACGTCGAACATGAAGGTTTGCCCCATATCGAGTAGAATAACCTCAAACTTGTCAATAAATCGGACCATCAGGTTTGGTTGAGCGGAAGCGCTTTGTAAAATAGGTGCCAGATGCAGAGAAAATGTTACCCGCGCAAGAGGACTTCTCCCTGAGTTCTCAAGAGATACAGCCACGTATCCTCTTCCCAATCTGTTTTATCAGGCTCCAGCGAGTGCGTGCAGCGTGCGCCGTAGGCGATGAAATAAACGCAGTGGGCGAACAAGGATCGGCGTTCGCGTTTGGAAAACGGACGGCCTCGTGATTCTTCGTAATCCGCAACGTAGGCGCGAATGTCATTTGCCGTTGGAATCCGGCGAACGCCTTCGAGCGTCCAATCAGCGGTGAATCCGTGTGCAGAGAGACCGACTAACTCAGTCTCCGGTCGAAACGCCAGCGAATCCCAGTCATAAGTCGCAACTATTTTTCCGTCCTCAAAACGTAAGTGCTCGACTCTCCAATCCGCGTGGCCGAGCAGCCGCTCGCCATCATGAGCTTCGGCTTGGCGAGCGCGCCACGCAAACTCATCGATCCACTCCGCGCCTTTCGCGGTTTTCGCGAAATCAAAAAGCTTGCTGTGCGGCTGCGGATAAAGCGAATCGCCTCGTCGGAAATGTTTCAAGGACGAAGCATCTCCCTCAAACTCTTGGAGCACATCGATCAATTCCGCGAGACCTGAAGCGATTGCCCTTCGGCACTCCGGTTCGAAACCATTGCCCCGTTGGCCGCGGTCCAAAAATTCTTCGACCGTCGCGAGTCCTCTGGCTAACGGAGCGGGACCGAATAGAACTTTTGGACAAGGGTAGCTTCGTTTAGCCAGCCAGGTCATAACCGCACAAATGGCGTCAAGTGACTTTTGATCGAGGCTGAGGTCGGGATTCGTTTCTGCCGGCGGACGAACCTTGATTACAACATTATGGCCATCTTCAAGCTGGATTCCATGCGCGCTGCCGACGCTCGCGTGGTAGAAGAAGTAGCCGCGAACACTGCTGCCGAGATGGGTTTGGCAAAACTCGTTTATCAGCGCGGCGATTTGCTCAGGGTTGCCACTGCCGTAACAGTCTAGCTCGACAAAAGGAGAGTCCCAAGTCTGAATTTCCGTTCGGATCGTCTCGACGGGATCGTGGTTCATTCTCATCTTGCCAGGTATTAATTTCACGCCCGTCGCGCCCGCCGGTGCATCGGCATCTCACGCCGCCTCAGGATGGTCGGCGGCGACTACGATTATGGGAGAGCTTCTATCGAGACGAGCGCGAGTACAATCTTGCGAACCTGTTCGGCGAGACGCAAGGCGTCGGCAGCCGTTTCCCGATCCGGCCAAAACTCCAAATCGTAGCGGGCAGGAACTGCATAATCGGAGAGCACGGTGAGATCTAGCTCACCGAGCCTTGAGCGTTCCGCAAAGGGAAGGCAGAGCCGCTGAAGCTCCTCGATGTCATGCGTCTTGGGAATCGGTTCGTCGAAGTAAGCTAGCAAGCCCTTCAAGTATTTTTCCGCCGCCTGCTGGGCGTGAAAACACGCGGTGTCGAAAGGGCCTTCACTGATCACTGTGCGGCGCACATCCGCTAAGTCGCTGTCCCCTTTCAAAAACCAGCCGCGAGCGTGGGCGGCTTTATCCTTCATACAGAACCTTACCCTCTCTCAGGGTCACGTTGATAAAGGCATTCGGCACTTCGCTCCACTCCCGAATCTCTTCGGGCGTCCAAACCACGATGTCCTTCGCTGGGAATAGACCCAATAAGGCGCGGCGGTAACGTGTAGCTCGTTTGTGACGAGGCAAGTTTGAGTCTTCGATGATCAAGAAATCGAGATCGCTGTCGGGCCGGGCATCGCCTCGAGCCCGCGAACCAAAGAGAACGATCTTGTGAGGACTTCCCACTTCACAAATGCGGCGAACTATTCCCTTCAGAAGTTCATCGTTAACGTCCGGATAGATGATTTCTCGTTCCGCGGCTGTACCCATAAATATTAACCTTTACAAAGCGTCTCTTGACGTGATTCTAGCAGCGCACCCGGTAAAAAACCAACAAGTAAACTGGAATGGCTTCATGTGTTAGATCGGCCTATCTCCACCTTCGAGAGGCAAAACGATTCGCCATGGAACCAGCAGGCATCGTCGATATCATGCGGGTCACGGCGGAGTGATTGGACAGATTGCGAATCTCCCCGTTTGAATGCTTCCTTCAATTTGTCATTCAACTCTGGATCACGGGCACCGGAGCAAGGAAATATTTCTACGCGTGAGACATGGGAGGCGGTGAACCGGACATCTTGACGTGTTACCTTGAATACTCCGCCTGTGGTGCCACCCTCATCGTCAGTAGCCGTGAGCGGGAGTAGCAGTCGTGCGCCGGCTCGCAAAGAGTCCAGCCATATTGAGCGAGGGTGCGTGGCTCCAGCATTAACCAAGATCGCGTCGCACAGTCCTGGATTGTAGGCCCCACCATCGGCATAACAGACTTTGACCTGTGGCAGATAGTTTAAATTGTTTCGCGCCTGAACAGCGAGTTGCGAATCGATCTCGATGGCCGTCACATGGCCCTGGCTCCCCACGACTTCGGCCATGACGGCTGTATAGTAGCCCGGGCCACAACCGATGTGAACCACATGCTCTCCTGCCTTTAGTTCCAGTTGATCGATCAAAAATGCAAGAAAGCTGGGATGTCCGTTGTTAAGTCGCCGCTCCAAATCAATGACGACAAGCAGATTGTGGTACAGGTGTTTCGGATCGGCATCCTTCGTGGTCCAACCGGACTCGGAAGTAGGATTGAATACTAGCCATGGCCCAGGCCCGAGGAAATTCTCGCGAGGGACTTTGGCGAATGCTCGCACCAGCGCTTCCGATTGAAGGTTAGACACCGCGCGTAACTCTTCAGCATAGTAATGACGTATTTCGTCTAACTCACTCATTGTCCACCCTTTCATTTGGCTGAGAGCTTGGTCCTCCGTTACTCAAAGACCCAATCCTGCACATCACAGATCGGCTGATAGCCGATCTTCTGATAGATGCTATTCGATGTTGGGTTGGACAGGTCGGTGTAGAGGCAGCAAAACTGTTTGCCGGAACCGAGCATCCGTTGCGTCAGCGCCGAAACGCAGGAAGTCGCGTAGCCGCGCTTTCGTAAGTGTGACGGTGTGTACACCCATGATATCGCGATGCCGTGAACCGATTCGCGCTCGAGGCCTGCCATGGAAACGACTTCATCGTGTTCCCAAACGAACAAAGACTGGTCGGCAATTTTGTGCGGCAAGCGCGTTTGGAAATCGACGGTCTCGTCCTCGATCTGCGCGTCTAAGCAGAATTGAACGCACCACTCAGAAAGCAACGATTGGTCTTCCTTTGTTGCGGGTCTCAATCTTCCAGGCGCATGGTTCGTGGAATTCACCGTTTTACAGACGTAGATGCGCTCGCTCATTTTTGGTCGGCAGAGTTTTCCGGTTCGGCTTGTCCAATGATCCGTGAAGAGCTTGGTTTCAGATAATGAGCCAAGCACACCTGGCACCGGCGCTCCATCCGCCAAGAAGTAATCAGCGAGAGTTGTCACAGCCGAACCGGACATGGGGGTTATCACCAAACGGCGCGGCGGGGCCATCAGCGCGGCTCCGAGGATCGTTCCGTTTTCCTCGACTGTTATAAAATACGGCGAAACCTTCAACTGCCCCGAGTAGGATTCGAAAAACGCCGCTATCCCCAAAATAAGATTGTTCTCAGCCTCTGCTCTCTCAAGCCAAGCCTTTGCTCGTGCGAGAAATTCTGCCGCCGTATTGTGCTGTACTACTTTCATGGACATGGGTTCCAATTGTGAATTTACCGACACATCTTAACACAGCCGGCAGGGGGCTTGTGCCATCCTGGCACACAGACCGTGTCGTAATCGCGAATATCAAATGAATGTCATTCTGAGCGTCAGCGAAGAATCTCGACCGATCCATAGGTTACAAAATGCGAGATCCTTCGGCGGAGTTTATCCTGAGAACATCGAAGGGCCTCAGGATGACATTGCGACACAGTCTCACAAGAGGGAAGTCCAAGACCTCGCCGTCCTCCTGGATTCCGGGTCGCGCTTCCTCGCGAAAGCGGGGATCATGCCAGCTTGGCCGGAATGACGGACGCATCAAAAAAAAGGATGGCGCTCGCTTGCCGGAACGTTATACGGTCTCAAACTGCATTCGTGCCTGCGAGAGATCTTTGCTGATCGCATCGGTCAAATCGAGGCTTCCTTAAAGGCACGAAGGACGGCGTTCATGCGTGTCTGGTAACCAGGTCCCTGAGCCTTGAACCATTCCACCACATCCGCGTCGATGCGAAGGGCAAGCGAGGTTTTTGGGGCGACGGGGCGCAGCCCTTTACGTACGACCACGCGAGCGACGTGCTTGAGGTCGAGCTCGGGATGCTCCTTGGACAGTTTGATGTTTCGGTCTTGCATGGCTCGCAATCGCTGCCAATCAGTTTTTGAGACTTTGGAAGAGGTACGCTTCTTCATATCGTGTCGCCTTTCTAAAAGAGATGACGCGGATCTGTTCTGTCGTTTCGGTGTGGACGATAGAAACCGTTATTCCATTAAGAAGCCCCAGCGTAACGAACCGCTGCTCGCCGTAGCGAAATCGGTCATCTTCGTACGTAACCGTCGGTCCGTCGAATACTAGCGGCGCATCACGAAAATCTAGCTTGTGACTCTTGAGGTTGGTTCTTCGCTTGGGTTCATCCCAGACGAACTGCATGCACAAAGTGTATATACATCTTGCCCGGCGTTCAAGATCTCGCGGGTGTTCTTATGCTCGCGATCTCCGCTCTTGATCGCGTCCGGTTACAGATTTTCGATCTCAACCGGCTTCACCGGATCCGCCAATTCGAAGCCAAACACCTTCGAGTAGAAATAAAGTTCCGCTTCAAGCACGCGGCGGATGTTTTCAGCTTTGCGAAAACCGTGTTGCTCACCTTCGAAAGTGAGGTAGGCGACCGGCAGTTTCTTGGCGCGTACGGCCTGGACCATTTTCTCCGCTTGGTTAGGCGGGACGACTTTGTCCTCCAAGCCCTGGAAGATAATCATCGGGCAGGACAGACGATCGGTGAAGTGAATCGGCGAGCGTTCTACGTAGAGATCGCGCCGCTCGGGGTAGGGGCCGATCAGGCGGTCGAGATATCGCGACTCGAATTTATGCGTGTCGTTGGCCAGCGCTTCCAAGTCGCTGATGCCGTAGTGACTCGCACCGGCTTTGAAGGTGTCGCGAAACGTCAATGCGCAGAGCGTCGTGTAGCCGCCCGCGCTGCCGCCGCGAATCGCAAGGCGATTGCCGTCCACTTCGCCTTGCGCGGCGAGATAGCGGGCGCCGTTAACGCAGTCGTCGACGTCGACGATGCCCCATTGGCCATTGAGTCGTTCTCGGTACGCGCGGCCGTAGCCGGAACTGCCGCCGTAGTTGACATCGAGAACAGCGATGCCCCGGCTGGTCCAGTATTGAATCGAATATTTTAGTGACGCCGAGCTCGACGAGGTCGGCCCGCCGTGGCTCATCACCAGCAGGGGCGGTTTCTCATCCGCCGGTGCGAAGTAATCACGATTTCGCGGCGCATAGAAATATCCGTGAGCGGTCAATCCGCGTTCGGTGGGAAACTCGATGGCTCGCGGCGCGACGAGATATCCCGCATCGACGGCCGATTCTCGCGCTCGGCGTAATACTTCCAGTTTGTCGGTTGCCAAATCCAACGAGACAATCGAAGTTGTCTCGCTCGCAGACGCGCCGATAAAAACCACGCAGTCGCCGGCGACGCGAACCTGAGAGATAGCGGTGAATGGAAGTTCGATCAGGTCGAGTGCTCTCGTCACGGTATCGAGCGTGGTGAGGTAATCACAGCCGTTCGCAGTGTAGCTGCAGACGATCCGTCTTGGAGATGAGAATCCGTACAACGAGGCGCCAAAAACCCACTGGGGTTGGCCAAACTCGGCATCCATCGGGCATAGAGGCTCGACCTGGTTTTCTCGCCACCGGTAGAGATTCCACCACCCAGTTCGGTCGGAGACAAAGTAGAGAACGCCGTCCGGCGACCACTCCGGCTGGAAAATAGATTCGTTTACTCCACCGGCGATTTTTTCTTTCTCAGTCACTACGTCGTCCTCGCTCAGCTTGCCGACCCAAAGCTCCGTGCCGTCCCAGGGCATGTTGGGATGATTCCAGGTGAGCCATGCCAGTTGAGAACCGTCGGGGCTCAGTCGCGGCGCGGCGTAAAAGTCATTTTCCGACACGACGATTGTGCCGGCGTCGCCGCCGTTGAGATCGACGCGCACGATGGAATTTACAGCTTCGCCTGGTCCGGAATGATCCTCGCGCACGCAGAAGATAAGATTTCTGTGCCGATCGAATTGGCCGTCGGCGTAACGCAGCGCAGCTTGCGGAGTTAGTGGCTTCGGCTCGGTGCCGATCTCTTGGAGATAGAGGCGCTGATCGTTGAAATTTGAAAAAATTATTCTGCCATTCAAGACTGCATAATCGCCGCCGCCGTACTCGTGCACGCGAGTACGCGCGTTGAACGGCGCCGGCGTGACATCAATGATCCGCCCGTCCGGCGAGCGGCGGACGATGACTTTTCTTCCGCCTTCTTGAGCGCGGCGCTCAATCCAATAGATCTCGCCGCCGTCAATTCGGACCTGCTCAAGGCCGACTTCGCCACCCGCGACAATGTCAGCCATAATCGGCGATTTCCAGCTGCCGTAGGGAGCAGTTTGCTGAAATTCCATAATTGCCTCAGGTTATTTCTTGCACACGAAATAGAGACGCTCTGACTGATCGGACGGCCGCGCGCCCCGAGGGGCGATTACTTTCACGTGTTTAAAACGAGCTCGCAAAGAGGTCACAATCCGGTTATACGGCAACGCAATCTCTTTGATCGTTTCGTGAAAAAGTTTGTACTGATTATTTTTCTGATGTTCAAAGATTTTGACGTCCCATTCGAAATTGCCTCGTCGTCCGCCGGTGACTTTAATGATGACCAGATCCCGGTCGAACTCTTTTGACCATGCTGGCCCCTTGGTGAGACGCTGGAGCTTGCCAAGGGTGTTAACGTCAAAAACAAAAAGTCCATCGTGATTGAGGTGTAGCGCGACCTGGCGAAAGACTTTCTTCCATTCAACGAAGCTAAGCAGGTGATTGATGGAATCGAACACGCAGACAATTGCGTCGAACTGTTTCGCGACATGGAAGCTAGTCATGGGCTGTTGGTAAAAACGGATATGCGGCAGTTTCTTGCGCGCGAGCGCGAGCATTTGCCGGGAATTATCCAGTCCTGTGACTTCGTAGGTGTCTGCAAGAAAGCCGAGTATGGCGCCAGTGCCGCACGCGATCTCAAGGACTGTTTTTGCCTCTGGCTTGTATTGCGCAATGAGACCGCGGATAAAGTTGGCGGCGTATGACCTGTCGCCCATGACGATGTCGTAAAATCGAGAAAATTGCTCGTAGGGAATAACAGGGGTGATCTTCGTTCGATTCATTGTTCTGTGCGCGAGCGCTCCGATGAAGCAGCCATAGCACAACGACGATACTCGTTGCGTATGTAATCGCTCGCGAGCATCAATTCTAGACCGACCAAGCTAGGGTCATTCACGCGCTGCTTGGGATCCGCAGCAGCTTTCTGGCGTTCCCATGCATCATCGCTTCGCGCTCTGCATGGGTGCATTCCATCGTCTGAATTTTTTCCGCGGCCATCCAGTCGCCGAGGTCGAAGGGGTAATCCGTGCCGACCATGACGTGATCGGCGCCGACCATTCGTTTTAAGTACTCGACTGTCTCGACGCGGTAGACGAGGTTGTCAAAGTAGAGATTCTTTAAATACTTGCTCGGCGGCTGTTTGGCGGGCATTCGCCCGGACGCGCTGCCGCTCATGAATCCGCTATCGAACCTGCCAAGATGATATGGAAAGAAGCCGCCGCCGTGGAGCAGGGCGAGCTTCAGATTCGGAAAGCGATCGAACACACCGCTGTAGATCATGTAGCCGACAGAGAGGGTGGTATCCGCTGGATTGCCGCAAACGGTGCGCAGGCCGTAAGCGCCTATTTTGTCGCTGCCGAGGACCCATTCGGGATGCATGATCATCATGACATCCAACTCCTCGGCTTTTTTCCAGAATGGATCGAAGTCTTTACTATCGAAATATTTGCCAACGACGTTGGAAGCGATCGTTACGCCGGACATTTTGAGATCTCGGATCGCATGTTCCAGCACGCGCGCGGCGCGCGGCGGGTCTTGCAACGGCACGGTGGCGATTCCGACAAAGCGGTCGGGATGGCGCTTGACCAAATTCATGATCGCTTCGTTGTAAAGTTTCGACCATGTTTCGCCGCGGCTGCCGTCGAGCTCGTAGCCGACGCAGGCGGTATGCACTTCTACGGTTGCGATGCCGATGTTGCCCTTGGTCATGACTTCGAGGCGGTTGTTCACTTCCGTCATGCGTGGATCCGGATTGAGCCGGTTGCCGTTGGGAAATCGGATCTGGAACGGATTGTCCTTGGCGTCTTTCGGCGGAAAGTATTCGACGCCGAGCACTTTGCCATTGCGTTTGACCTCGTCGATAAGCTCCAGCGGAATATAATGATGATGAATGTCGATGGCCAGCGTGCTGCTACGACTACCGCCCGTCGACATTGTTGCGCAGCCAGCGAGAAAGCCCGACGAGACGGCGGCGGTTTTGGCCGCTACCCGCAAAAAATCGCGGCGAGAGATGCTTAGATTTTCTTTGACCATACGTTGCCTCCAATCATGCGGGCGGGTTTCAAACCCGCCCCTACGAGAGAACAAATTTCCTGATCGCTGAATGCGCGACACTCGGATTCGTCGCTAGATAATGATGCCCTTCGCCTTGGAGCACTACGAGCTTGGCGTTAGGAATTTCCTTTGCCAAGTGGTGCGCCGCATCCCAATGCGTTCGGTCGGCGGCGCCGTGTCGCTCGTCGTCTCCGACGAGCACAAGCGTGGGAATTCGGATGTCTTTTAATCGGTGCGTGTGGTCATGCGCTTGGCGCGCCAAAATGAAATGCAAATAGTTCTCCAGCGGCGCGATGCCGGACATCCTCACTTCAAGAAACTTTTCGATAAGCTCTGGACGCGCGGCGACGAATTCTTTCGTCCAGCCGGTTTCGATGGTGTGCTCGCGAATGTAGCCTTCGAAGCCTTGCCGCACCATGTCGCGGCACATGGCGAGGGGAATGCCTTGAGCGCCCGGATGCGCCGCGCCGCTGGAAGCAAGGATGAGCTTCTTGACTTTGTGAGGATGATCGAGCGCCAGAAGCTGCGCGACGACGCCGCCCATGGAGTGGCCGCAGACGATGGCTTGCTCAATTCCCAAGTGATCGAGCAGGGCCGCGGCGTCGTCGGTGAACATTTTGATCGAATACTTTTGCACGGTCTTGCTCGATTTGCCGGTGCCGCGGTAGTCGAAAACGATGACTTTGTGATCGCGGGAAAATTCCGCAACCTGATGAAACTTCCAAGCTTGGTGATCAAGGCCCGTGACGCTGCAAAATAGCAACGGCGGACCATTACCGTGAACCTCGTAGTAGATCTCGGTGTCTGGCAGTCTAAGTTTGGGCATTTGGTTTTGGGGCGCGGGTTTGCGTGCGCCTTCCTTACTCTTAGCTCTGTTACGATATGCGCCGTTTCTATCGCAGGTAGTCCGCCGGGTTCAATCGGTAAATTGACCGAGCCACTGGTAAATGACTTCGACCATTTGCAGCGTATGCCGGTTGTAAAAGTGATTGGCGCCGTCGACCCGTCGATAGGTCGAGCCATTCGCCGCAGCTGCGACGATTTCTTGAGCATATTCATGAAAAAATGGCGGCTCGGCGCCGCCAACGATGGCGAGTAGCGGACAGCCAATCTGCTTTGCGTAGGGCCGGCAGTCGTTGCGGTCGTCCTTGCCGTACTTATCCAAGTGAGTCCGCGCGGTGAAGATGCCCGGTGTCGCGCCGACGCTGACCGACATTAACTCTTCGCCGTTGCCGGCATCGACCATCGATTCAGCTCGTTCGATCAGCTCGCGAAACTTCGGCTGGCGCGCGACCCGCTCCGAGTAGAACTGTTTTGGCGCTGAGCAAGAAACGATGCCGACGACATCGCTGCGCTGCTGTGTCCCCTGATAGATGATCGATTTGATGGCGCCGAGGCTATGGCCGATTAAGACGAACCGCCGGTAGTCGTGCCGTTTCAAGAATTCGATCGCGCCGTCGAGGTCGGCGACGCAGTCATCAAGATTTTCATAGGCGGACCCGCCGAACTTGGTCAGATTGCCCGCGCGCGAGATCCAGTCATGTCCGCGTGTATTGATGACGAAGCAGTGATAACCGCGTTGGCTGAGTTCTTGGCCGAAGTTGAACAGCGGCGGCAAGTAAAAATTCATCGCCACGCCATGAACGAAGATCAGCGCTGTGTCCGATGTCTTGTTCGGCGGCGTCAGCAGCGCTCCATGCAGCCGTTCGTTGTCAGCGGTTTTGAAACTGTGGATTTGGGTTTGGTAGTTCATAACTAATTCCAGCGATTCTATGATATGGGAGATGACGACTGTCAAGGTGATGGGCGCTGCCGGGCGGTAAGTTGAGACCAAAACGTTCTACTTGTTCGGTTTGCGGGAATCGGCAATCGTCGCCTCCAGGATTACACGCTCGTTGACGAAGTTTTGCATTCGGCATTTCCCGATATTAATATCAGCAAACATGGTTCCGTATATTATTAGTTAGAAGGGGGGATAGTGCCGTGGAGAAGCGTCAAGGGAAATGTCACTGTGGTGCGATCGAGTTTGAGGTCGAGCTTGAGAACGGGATAGAGGATCTCAGGCGCTGCAACTGTTCCTTATGCCGCAGGAAGGGCGCCGTCATGGCGAGCGTGCCGCTTGAGCGG
>Ga0184640_10000343_pt1 | contig 11911 bp, 9 predicted proteins | sample PLM31_200_b2_FD_133161 | JGI IMG/M metagenome (GOLD analysis project Ga0184640, IMG submission 133161) | Groundwater sediment microbial communities from an aquifer in East River, Colorado, USA - PLM3-1_200_b2 | ecosystem: Environmental > Terrestrial > Soil > Riparian zone | place: USA: East...
CGCGCCAATGCGCGCACAAGCTTGCATCGCAATCACCACTTCAATGCTCATCGGCATGTAAATGATGACGCGCTCGCCTTTCTTGATGCCGAGCGACTTCAGGCCGTTGGCGAATTGGCAGACCTTGTGATAAAGCTGCTTGTAAGTGATTTTGGTGACCTTGCCGTCATCCGCCTCGAAAATAATCGCGACTTTATCGGGCTGGGTCTTCAAATGCCGGTCTAGGCAGTTATAGGATATGTTGAGCTCGCCGTCCTCATACCATTTGAAGAAGGGGGCATTGCTTTCGTTCAAGACCTGGGTAAAAGGCTTGTGCCAGAGCACGTGTTCTTTGGCGAGCCGGCCCCAAAATCCTTCGAAATCGCGCTCGGCCTCGGCGCAAAGCTTGTGATAAGCTTCCATGCCTGAAACATTGGCTTGTTTGACAAAAGCGGGGGATGGTGGAAATACACGTGATTCAACCAAGACCGATTCAATCGTTGACATGAGTACTCCTCCGGATATGGGGTCAGGGCAAAATTAATATGGAATTTAAAAGCCGGACACGCGATTTTTGATGGAAATATTATTTGTTCTTAATTGTAGAGCATTGTCCAAACCTTATTAGTCAATCGCAAAACCCCGTTTGAAGAGTTATTTTAGAATAGATAACGTATGGTTTCATTTTGAATGGTTTCATTTTGAAATTCTAACATCAGCATAAGACCCAGAGATACCATGTCATTGAGTTAGTATATATGTTAATACGTTATATCAGTGTATTATATTATTATATTCAAGTAACACATTAGCTGTAAAATATCGATTGAATAACATTGCCGGGTATATTCCATTGCATTAAAAGTATGAACACGAGCGGCGCCTAAGCTTTGAGATACGAGTTGTAAAACGTCTTCGCTCACAGTCCAAAGTCAGTAAACGTGGCTTATCGTGACCATGACACAGATCATGACCGAACAAAAAAACAGTACCAGCTCTACGGTGTAATCTCACAACACGATCATTTCCGGTGAGAGTGGGTAGGATTTGTTAAAATGCCATATCTCGGCTTAATGCCGTTGGTAACCACACCACTGCAGCCATAATGCTCTTCACGGATGACAGATTCAGATCACCGCATATAAGCGGGCTCCAGCAAGGCAAAAGATCGCAAGTAAAGCAGAGTTTTACTAAGGCAGTACATAAAGGCATGTGCGAGCGGTTATTAACGCAGCTAGAGATGCTGAGGTGTGGTTTTCAACGGTTACGGCGGGCCTCCCCGCATTGCACGATAGTGAACCTGGTCAGGTCCGGAAGGAAGCAGCCACCGCTATTTTCTGCAAGTGCCGGGGGCAAGGCTCGCCACCAATTTGTTTTTGCTTTATGATGCCCACAGAATTACTGAATCCTGAGGATCAACGCAGAGTGAAAAAAATCAAAAACTTTATTTTGATATCTCTCGCGGGCACGAGTTTTAATGCAAGCGCGGTTGATAGTATGTCTATAGAAGGGGGCCATGGAAACGGAATAGATGTGGGACGTGTTGGGCTGCAATGGGATTGGGATAAACAATGGTTCGCCGCGCACGGCTGGCATCTTGGCGGATACTGGGATGCTTCGGCTGGAGTTTTACATGGGCGCAGCGGGGGGCCGGTCAACAATGACGTTGCGGATTTCAGCGTGACCCCGACTTTTCGTTATCAGCAAACCGACCTTACGACTATTGCGCCTTACATTGATGCGGGGGTTGGGGCGCATCTGTGGTCACGCACCACCATCACACAGAGCATAAGATCAGGCACCGCTTTCCAGTTTGGTGAACATGTAGGAGTTGGTGTCCGGTTCGGGAATCGTGGCATATATGACCTTAGTTACCGCTTTCAGCACATGTCCAATGCCTCGATCAAAGAGCCTAACCCAGGGTTAAGCATACAACTGGTCCGTTTTCAAATCCACTTCAATTAGCAGCAGTGTCTGTAAACCACGTTCTCGCGCGCAAGTGGCGCCCCAAAACTTTCACTGAGTTAGTCGGGCAGGAACACGTCGTCAAGGCCTTAACGAATGCCTTAAGTCAGCAGCGTCTCCATCATGCCTATCTTTTCACCGGTACACGCGGAGTCGGCAAAACCACACTGGCGCGTATTCTAGCCAAGTCGCTTAACTGCGAAAACGGAATCACCCCGGTCCCGTGCGGGCAATGTTCAGCATGCCGCGAGATTGATTCCGGACGTTTTATTGATTTGCTGGAGCTCGATGCCGCTTCCAATACCGGCATAGACAACATGCGTGAGGTTCTGGACAACGCGCAATATGCGCCGACCCGGGGGCGCTTCAAGATCTACATCATTGACGAAGTGCACATGCTTTCGGCCAAGGCATTCAATTCCATGCTGAAAACCCTGGAAGAACCGCCCGAGCATGTCAAATTTATCCTTGCCACCACCGATCCGCAAAAAATACCAGTCACGGTGCTCTCGCGTTGCCTGCAGTTTAATTTAAAACAGATACCCTCCCCGGTGATTGCCGGGTATTTGCAACAGGTACTGGAAAAAGAGAAAATCTCTGGCGAATCTTCGGCGCTGCAGTTCCTGGCGCGTGCCGCGCAAGGCAGCATGCGCGATGCTTTAAGCTTGCTTGACCAGGCGATCGCACACAATGCAGGCAAGATAACCGAAGCCGGTGTGCGCGAGATGCTAGGCGCAATTGACCAGACGTACCTGTTCGAGATTTTACGGGCGCTGCTGAAACACGATGGTGTTGCGCTTATCGCACAAGCGGAACAAATGGCAAGCCGCAGTCTTTCGTTGGAAGCGGCCTTGCAGGATTTGGCTACGCTGTTGCAACGCATCGCCCTGGCGCAAACCGTGCCTGAGGCCATCGGCATGGATATGCCGGAGCGGCCACTGATTCTTGAATTGGCCCATGCTTTTAATCCTCAAGATGTGCAGTTGTTTTACGATATCGCTCTGCGCGGGCGCAACGAGATTGATCTTGCGCCTGATGAGCAAGCCGGTTTCAGCATGACTCTATTGCGCATGCTGGCGTTTATGCCGGCAGATAGCACGGCTCCACACTCTCATGAAAACAAATCCGCTAAGTCAATGCCGCAGCAACCCTCGCTGCTTGAGGCAGGCGGTGAGAGCGTGCCGGCCAAGACCGCAACCGATAGCAGATTAAAAAAAAACAGCTTTGACGAAGACTGGCCAGCCCTGGTAGCTCAATTAAAGCTGGGTGGCATGGCTAAGATGCTGGCGCAACATTGCGAGTTGGCAAGTTACAGCAGCGGTGGCCTCAAGCTGCGCATTCCTGAGCCGCATAAACACTTGCTGGAAAAATCGTACCAGGAAAAATTAAAACTCGCGCTTTACGATTATTTTGGTGAGCGTATACCTGTCACTTTTGCTATTGGCAACGGCAGCGGGAACTCACCTGCTGAAAAGGAACACCGCGAGAAACAAGAGCGCCAAATGCGCGCAATCCAGGCAATCGAAAAAGACCCTTTCGTGCGCGAGCTGGTGGAAAACTTTGACGCCAAGGTAATAGATTCTTCTATAAAACCCATACAGTGATGAGCGTGATGACATGAGACCTTTGAGAAGCAAGTATTTTGTGCCAAGACAAGGCGCGAGGTTTTTTACGAGCGGAGCCGGTAGTATGTGAGCATCGTATAAAGCCGAGCAACACAGTATTGGTGCAAAAGACGCAGCTTATCGAAGGTCTCATATGATGAAAGGCGGTTTGGGCGACCTCATGAAACAAGCCCAGCAAATGCAGGAAAACATGAAAAGTATGCAGGAGCAGTTGGCTGCTGTCGAGATTGAGGGGCAATCGGGGGCCGGCATGGTGAAAGTTACCATGACCTGCCGCCACGATGTGAAGCGTGTTGCCATAGATCAAAGCCTGCTGGGCGAGGACAAGGAAATGTTGGAAGACCCGATCACCGCAGCGATGAACAATGCGGTAAGAAAAGTAGAAATCACGATTCAGGAAAAAATGAGCGGGCTTTCTGCAGGCATGAGCTTGCCGCCCGGCTTCAAACTTCCTTTTTAAGGTGAGCGAGGTGTATGAAGTGAAGGAGTGAAAAGCACTCAAGAGCGAAACATAATTCCCATCATAATATTTACTCATTCACCTTTTCACCTCTTCACTTTTTCACCTATGAATACCCCTTCCAGTCTTGAACAGCTCATCGAGTCGCTGCGCCGCCTGCCAGGAGTGGGGCCCAAATCAGCGCAGCGCATGGCCTACCATCTGCTTCAGCGCGACCAAGCCGGTGCATCGCGGCTGGCGGATGCCCTGCGCCGAGCGCTGGAACACATCAGGCATTGCGAAAAATGCAACAGTTTCACCGAGCAAGAAATATGCAGTGTATGTAGTTCAGCCAAGAGAGATGCAAACCTGCTATGCGTGGTGGAAACTCCCGCCGATTTGCTGATGATGGAGCAGACGCAGTGCTACCAGGGATTGTATTTCGTGCTGATGGGGCGTTTGTCGCCACTCGATGGCATAGGCCCGAAAGAAATTCATCTTGAAAAGCTGCTTAAGCGTGCACAGGACGGGATTGTGAAAGAAGTGGTGCTGGCGACTAATTTCACAGTCGAAGGTGAAGCGACAGCGCACTATATCAGCGAATTGCTTAAACTCCGCGGCATGAAAGTGAGTCGCATTGCGCGCGGGCTGCCGTCGGGTGGCGAGCTTGAGCATGTGGACAGCGGCACGCTGGCGCAGGCCGTACTCGAGCGCAGGCCGCTCTAACAGGCTGTTGAAAACTACTGCGGAGCCCATCTGCTTTGTCAAAAGCTCGCTTATTCCTCGCCGTACTTACTCTGTACTGTCTCGTCGTTCGCTCTCTTTTTTCGCGCATCCGGGCTTCCTCGCTACGTTTTTCAATAGCCTGCTAAGATGCGAAATCAAAAACGGCCCGCTGAAACGAAAGAGCGAGTCCAGAAAGTATTAGCACAAGCTGGGGTGGGTTCGCGCCGCGCGATTGAAGAGTTGATTCGTCAGGGCCGGGTCACAGTCAACGGCAAGCCCGCTATCTTGGGAACGAAAGCCGGCCCTCGTGACCGTATTAGCGTTGACAAGCGCACCGTGCAATTGAGTCCGCGTCCAAGCTTGCCGCGCATTCTCATTTACCATAAACCCGAAGGAGAAATCGTCAGCCGCGCTGACCCAGAAGGGCGGTCAAGTGTATTCGATAAATTGCCGGCCATCCGTTCCGCAAAATGGATTGCAGTAGGGCGTCTTGATTACAATACTTCGGGACTGTTGATATTTACCAGCTCAGGAGAGCTGGCATACCGTTTGATGCATCCGAAATTCGAAGTCGAGCGTGAATATGCGGTAAGAATCCTTGGCAGATTAAAGCCTGAGCAAATGCTTCAGCTTAGAAAAGGCGTTCAGCTTGAAGACGGGTTGGCGAAAGTTGAAAACATCAAGGATCAAGGAGGCGAGGGAGCGAATCACTGGTACTACATTGTGCTCAAGGAAGGCCGCAACCGCATCGTGCACAGAATATTTGAAGTGCTGGGATTTACCGTCAGTCGCCTCATACGCGTGCGGTTCGGAATGATAAGCCTGCCGCCGCGCTTGAAAAAGGGGCAGTGTCTTGAGCTCGGGAAAAACGAAATAACAAAAATTATGGCGCAGGCGGGATCGCCTGCGCCACACAAAATCAAGTAAGACGACGCTTAATTCCCAAATATGCTAAGTCAGCAGCTCTGGCATTTATAGCCGGCAGCAAGCGCCACCGGCGGGGCAGGGGATGTAAGAGTTGGAGTCGTAATGACTGTTGCAAGCGCAATCCCCAGACCCGCGCCTGTTGCACCGGTAAAGTGCGCGCTGACTGGGCCCGAAGCAGCAGGGGAAGGTGTCGCGGCGCCGCAAGCTCCGCCGCTGCAGGTTCCGGTTAAAGTGCCCGAGATCTGAAGTGGCGCCGCAGACGGATAGCCGGCGCTCAATGAGCTCATGTTGTAGTTCACCAGCCCCAAGGTCGAATTTATATTGAACACAAGTGGCGTTCCCATGCTCACTGTTTGGCTTGCGAAATTCACGTTGAGCGAGCCGCCACTGGTGATAGTCCCCACAAAACCATCGCTGTTCACCGGGCTTGGCCCGCCGGCAAACGAGAACGGCACAGCCACTGTGGGGCTGGTTGGCACACTGGTAGCGAGAGCCCCAAAGATGTACGGGACCCCGGAAGCGGGGTTAGTAAATCCGGCGCCAGTACTATCTGTAACTGAAATGGGTGTGGACGTACCCGCGACCCAGCGCCCCCAGAACATGTTACCGACTGGATCGCTGCCCTGATCAGCCACGCTACCTGAACCCAAGGTGCCATTCTGGCCGCCGGTGGGCGGTGGAGGAAACTTATAAGCTATCATTTGGCTTCCAAAGAATGTGATAGTGTCCCCAGGCTGGATGGCTTGAACAACGTCGAAGGGGCCACCAGTGGTTGCCCAGGCAAGTTCCAGCACATTGGTACCCGCGGGCGGCAGCACTGGAGGTGGTGTGACGGAAGAGGACGACAGCACTGCCGGTGCGCCGTTCGGCCCGAGGTTTTCGGTGACTATGAACTCTTGCTGTGGCGGGGGTGGAGTGAGCTTGTTAGGACTGCTATCCGAAGCGGCACCACCGTTTTGCGCTTGCTCATTGCCCGTACCGGATGAGGGTTTGCCACCGCGGCTTTGTCCGGCCAATTGATCAGCTAAGAATCCTGGAGGCCCAATAAGTTTTTGTGCCGGCGCATCCTCACTAGGCACATAGAAATAATCGCCTGAGCCAAACTGATACTCTCCTGTGCGGTTGCTTGCAGCGATGATTCCCCCGCTTACCCCGCCGTAAAGCCCGTCTTTGGCCGCTACACCGCAGTTGCCCGCAGTGCAATGGAGCAACGCAAAGTTGGTGCCGCGGATGCCGATGGTGGCAGTTGCGGTTTTCACACCATAATTGGTTTTGTTGACCCGGCCGATCACGCCGGTGATGGTCCTGAAGCCGCCTTTCAAAAGGTTGAAAAAGGCTTTTTCCATGCCGTCTTGCTTGCCGGTGAATTTGTATTCATCGATTTTAAGCAGGCTTTGGTCGCGCAGCGACACGACGCTTTCGTCGGTGAGTCGCACCTGCATATTGCTGAAGGGCCCGGTTTTGAGGGTGTCTTTGTCTTCAACGGGAGAACCGACTGCAACGCGCAGCTCCCGGTTGTTGCGGATTATAGACGCGTCACCCGCGGCCATCAGTACCCGGCCGACAACCTCGGCATGAGCCGCGGCGCAAAGGGCAAATAAAATGGTCAAAAGCAAGCTAAGCTTGAACAGTTTCATGGTAGACCTCACTTGAAATCGTAACGCAGTTTGAACGCGGCTACTTCTCTACTATATTCAAATAGCTCGATATTGGATTTGTTCTTTGAGTATAGATACTCCACCCACGCACTCAGACTCGGAGTAATGGCATAGCTTATCGCGGCATTACTCGTGTAGTAACTGTCCATGCGGGTGGTTAACAAGAAGACGTCGGGTGACCGGTACAAGCTTCTTTGATAGGCCCCGCCTATGCTTACCGCCCATTTTGGTAAAGGGGTGACACCAAAAGCAATACTTCCAGAATAGATGTCACGTGACAGATCGTCACGGTCCGCGGTGTTGTCTTCTCTGGAATAACTTGCGCCTAAAGTGAACAGGGGCTGCCACTTACCGATAAACGCCTTCCGGTAACCCAGGCCGCCCGAGTACAAATTCGAGTCGCGAGGGCTGTTGGTTCCGGCATAGTTCAACTTCGCGTACTGGGCGAACGTATTGAAAGTCTGCAGTTCGTCGTACTGGTAAAACCACTCGACTGTGGAGCCAGGCGCTTGAAGGAACAGGGCATTGTCAACGTCAATGCGCGAATAAAAGCCGCTAAGGCGGTACAAATTCTTGTTTTTCAGATAGGTTAGGCCGGCGTTTGTATTAAGATTTCTTTGGTTGAAATCGCTGGCCTGATTGTTGAACTTGGCGGAGTACGAGCCGCTTCCAAACACAGCAACTCCGGGCGCCAACGGCTGCGAAAGCTGGCCGCCAGCAGCTACATATTCAAATCGAGAATGCTCTTTTACTCCTGCGCTCACCACGGTGACCGGCCCGAACACCGGGAGAGTGATGTTGGCGTTGCTTACGCCGGCATTCACGTTGCTGTCATAGCCGAACCCGGCTTCGAAAAAGGCAACCCCACGGGTTTTATAGCGCCATTCGCGCGCGCGGATGGCATCAAGGTAGCGCTGTATATTGAACTTTACCGTCTCGGGGGGGTTGGTTTTTAAAACCTCTCTAAATTCTTCGCTCGCTCTTAAGTCTTCGCCGAGCACGTAATAACCACGCGCGAGTTCCAGGCGGGCGCTGATATTTCCTGGGAAATTGATGACGTAGCGTTCCAACGCCAACACGCCTTCGCCGGCATTGCCGGCGTCAATAGCAGCAATGCCGTAATAAAAGTCAAAGGCCGGGTCGCCAAGCAGCTCGGGGTGCTGTTTGCCGAGCTCATACGCTTCTTTGGATTTTCCTTGCTCCAACATGGTCTTGACCTCATCTGCTATCGCAGCATAAGCGGCAATTGGGAAAAGGGCAGCTAACAGGAATACGGCGAAAAGGTGCCTAAACCTCATCAAATCCTCCGGTTAGCAACCTTCCACCATCGTGGCTATTTTTAGAATTGTGAATTATTACCACTATTTACCTGTTTTTATATTGGAAACTTGGTAGCAAGTCAAGTTTAGGGATTTTAACCACGCTACTAGACGCAAGATAACTGATGATGTTTGAGCAGAAAAACATATTCATTGCCTGCGCTGGTATCGGGCCAGGTAAACGCGGTTTTTGGAAAAGCGCGTTCCAAAGTTTCGCGGTTATGGCCGATCTCGACCACCAGCAGGCCGGTTTTTCGCAAATGCTTGGCCGCGGATTGCAGAATGGGTCGCACATAAGCAAGGCCGTCGTTGCCGCCGTTGAGGGCGAGCCGCGGCTCATGGCGGAATTCAGCTGGCAGGGCGCGCATGGCTTGAGCGTTGACATAGGGCGGATTGGCGACGACTAAGTTGTAACGGCGTCCGCGCAACACCTTGAACAGATCCGACTGTATCAAATTGATCCTGTCCTCAAGGCCATATTCGGCGATGTTGCGCCTGGCGACAGCTAGCGCGCTGCGGGAGATATCAATGGCATCAATCACGGCATTGGGAAATACCTTTGCCATGAGAATCGCAAGGCAGCCAGAGCCGGTGCACAAATCGAGCGCCGTTGTTACGGCGTCCACGTCCTTAATCCATGGTTTAAGCCTTGCTCGCAGCAGCTCGGCAATAAAGGAGCGTGGCACTATCACACGCTGGTCTATATAAAACCGCAAATCTCCCAACCAGGCTTCATGCGTGAGATACGCTGCCGGGATTTTTTTTGTCGTCCGTTGCCGAAGGATGTCAAGCACCGCTGTAATCTGCTTGCGGGTGAGGGGAGTGTCCAGAAACGGTTCCAGCTGGTCAAGCGGCAACTGTAAGGTATGCAGGATAAGGTAGGCAGCTTCGTCGCGTGCATTGTGCGTGCCATGCCCAAAACTTAAGCCCGCTTGGTTGAATCGGTTTACTGCGAAGCGCAGCAGATCGCGCACTGTACGCAATCTTGCCGTCTTCAAGCATCCGCCAGCAAATTTACTAAAGTCCGCCGGTAAATCTCGCTCAGGGGCTCGATATCGGCAACGGCTATACATTCGTTCAGTTTATGGATAGTGGTGTTGAGCGGGCCCAGCTCAACCACTTGCGGGCAGATTTCTGCGATATAGCGGCCGTCAGAAGTGCCGCCCGAGGTGCAAAGCTCTGGAGTGACACCGGTCACCGATTTCACTGCACGGCTCACTGCTTCTACCAGCGATCCTTTTGGCGTGAGATAGGGTTTTCCTGAAAGCGTCCATTCCAGATCATAGTCGAGATCATGCCGGTCGAGCACGGTGCGCACTCTGGATTTCAGGGATTCAACGCTGCTCGCCGTGGAAAACCGGAAATTAAACAGAATTTCCACCTCTCCGGGAATCACGTTAAGCACACCAGTGCCGCCGTGGATGTTGGAGATCTGCCAGGTGGTCTGTGGGAAATGTTCGTCACCCTGGTCCCAGACAGTTTGCGTTAATTCGGAAATGGCTGGCGCTGCAAGATGGATGGGATTCTTTGCCAAATGCGGATAGGCGACATGCCCTTGTATGCCTTTGATGGTCAGCGTCCCTGAAAGCGAGCCACGGCGCCCGTTCTTAATCGTATCGCCAAGCTTGTTGACCGAAGTCGGCTCGCCAACGATGCAGTAATCGAGCAGTTCGCCGCGCGCTTTAAGCGCTTCCACCACTCTGGCTGTACCATCAATCGCCACGCCCTCTTCGTCTGACGTGATCAGCAAAGCAATCGAGCCTTTGTGCTTGGGATGTTCCGTTGCAAATCTTTCGATGGCAGTGACAAATGCCGCAAGCGAAGTTTTCATGTCCGCCGCGCCCCGTCCGAAAAGCATGCCGTCGCGCACGGTTGGTGTGAAGGGATTGCTCACCCATTGTTCCAGAGGCCCGGTGGGTACCACATCGGTATGGCCGGCAAAACAAACCACCGGTTTGGAATCACCGCGCCGTGCCCAGAAGTTCTCGACACCATTGCGGTGAATTTTTTCCAAGCGGAAGCCGGCATGTCTCAGGCGTTCTATTAAAATATCCTGACACCCTGCATCATCCGGAGTAAGTGAACAACGGGCGATCAGTTCCTTGGCAAGCTCCAGCGTTTTACTCACTGAATGCGCTTTCTATCGCCTTAGCGATCTTATCCTCGAGTTCCTTGGCGATTTTTTCTGCGTAGCTGCCGCGGGCAACCGCGCTGGGCCTTACAAATATATAGTGTTTTCATTTTTCAATCTCAGGTAAGCAAGGAGGACGCGGCACACGCTTGCGCCGCCAGCAATAGAAAGCAGGTCAGTTTTTCAGCTTGTTGAGCATTTCCAAGCTCAACGTAAACTCTTCATTTTCTTTTTTGTCGGTGTCGCCGAGCATTGTGTCGGATAGAGTTAGCGCTGGCTGCTCCTTGACCTGCGCGGCGTTATTGATCATCCACAGCATGTTGGTGTAGGAGTCGGTGTTGGCAAGAGCTTCGTCCTTGCTGATTTTACCCGATTTGAAGAGCCGGAACAGCGCCTGCTCGAAGCTTTGCGAACCGGGGTAGATGCTTTGTTCCATGGCTTCTCTGATTTGATCGAAATCTCCTTTTTTGATGAGCTCGGCAACGCGTGCGGTGTTAAGCAAAACCTCGACTGCCGGCAGCAGCCGTCCATCCGAACCTTTCACCAAGCGCTGCGAGAGCACGCAACGCAAACTGATGGAAAGATCGAGCAGCAGACTGGCGCGCGATTCGTGCGGGAAAAAATTGACGATGCGGTTTAGCGCGTGATAAGTGGTGCTGGCGTGCAGAGTGGACAGGCACAGGTGACCGGTTTGCGCATAAATCAGCGCGTGCTGCAGCGTATCCTTGTCGCGTATCTCGCCGATCATCAGCACATCAGGCGCCTCGCGCATTGCGTTGACCAGAGCGTTGGAAAAAGATTTGGTGTCGGTGCCAACTTCGCGCTGGTTGACGATGGATTTATTGTGCTTGAAAACATATTCTATCGGTTCTTCGACGGTCAGAATATGGCCGGTCTTGTTGGCATTGCGGTAATCCAGCATTGAAGCCAGAGTTGAGGATTTTCCGGAGCCGGTCGCGCCCACCACCAGCACAAAGCCCCGTTTTTCCATGATCAAATCTTTTAGAAACACGGGCAACCCGAGCTCGTCGATCGGCGGGATGTTTTCCTTGATGTAGCGGATTACCATGGCGATTTCACCGCGCTGGCGGAACAGGTTGATGCGGAAATTGCCGAGGCCCGGGATGGCGCGCGCAAAATTC
>Ga0184640_10000344_pt1 | contig 11904 bp, 8 predicted proteins | sample PLM31_200_b2_FD_133161 | JGI IMG/M metagenome (GOLD analysis project Ga0184640, IMG submission 133161) | Groundwater sediment microbial communities from an aquifer in East River, Colorado, USA - PLM3-1_200_b2 | ecosystem: Environmental > Terrestrial > Soil > Riparian zone | place: USA: East...
AAAATTTCTCTTTTCCTAACCTCTCCCTTACGCGGCATACCAACCTACTTTGCCTTCTTCGCCCCATACTTGGAGCGACTCTGACGCCGGTCCTGCACCCCGATCGAATCCAGGGTGCCCCGAATGATATGATAACGCACTCCAGGTAGATCCTTAACTCTACCGCCGCGGATCAGGACCACCGAGTGCTCCTGGAGATTATGCCCAATACCCGGAATATAAGAAGTGACTTCGACCCCATTAGTGAGCCGGACCCTCGCAACCTTACGCAACGCCGAATTGGGCTTCTTCGGAGTTGTCGTGTAGACACGGATGCAGACTCCCCTCTTCTGCGGGCACCGCCCTAAAGCCGGAGCACTCGTTCTCCGTCTTGGTTTTTCCCTACCCATCCGTACCAATTGGTTAACTGTTGGCATAATCCCTCATCTCAAAATGTTAAAGCCTAAGAGGCATCCCTCGCAACCCGCGGGACTTCCGCTTCCTCCACTTCGGGCTCATCCACCTCGATCTCCAAGTCGGAGTACTTGGAAAGCCCCGTGCCGGCCGGGATCAATCTCCCCATAATGACGTTCTCTTTGAGCCCGGTCAGATGGTCCACCTTTCCATGGATAGCCGCGTCGGTGAGGACTTTGGTCGTCTCTTGAAACGATGCGGCCGATATGAAGCTATCCGTCGAGAGGGAAGCCTTTGTGATGCCTAAGAGAAGGGGCTCTGCGACCGCAGGCTTGCCGCCGTCGGCGATGACTCTCCGATTCTCTTCGTCAAACCGCCATTTCTCAACCTGATCCCCCAACAAGAAATCAGTACCTCTGACCTCTTTGATCCTCACCCGGCGCAGCATCTGCCGCACAATGGTTTCGATATGTTTGTCGTTGATCCTCACTCCCTGGAGGCGATAGATTTCCTGGATCTCATCCACCAGGTATTTGGCCAGAGCCTTTTCCCCGAGAATATTGAGAATATCATGAGGATTGGATGACCCATCCATGAGAGGCTCACCCGCCTTGACGCGGTCCCCTTCATGGACGCTGATGTGCTTTCCCTTGGGGATCAAGTATTCTCTGGGTTCTCCGACTTCTGGGGTGACCACGACCTTTCTCTTCCCCTTGGTATCTTTACCGAAAGAGACCACGCCATCAATCTCGCTGATGACGGCAAATTCCTTGGGCTTGCGCGCCTCAAACAGTTCAGCCACGCGAGGGAGCCCGCCGGTAATGTCTTTGGTTTTGGTGGTCTCTCGCGGGATTTTGGCTATAGCGTCGCCGGGATGGACCGTCTGCCCGTCCTGGACATTGATATGAGCTCCCACCGGGAGAAGATATCGGGCTTCCGTCATAGGGGAACTCCGTGTGGTGTTCCCCGCCGCGTCTTTGATGGAGACTCTAGGATGCTTGTCGATATCTTTAGAGTCAATGATGACCTTCGTCGAGAGGCCCGTTCGCTCATCCACCTTCTCGTCCATGGTCACGGCTTCAACAATGTCGCCGAACTTGACCGTTCCACCCACCTCGGTGAGGATGGGAATGGTGTATGGGTCCCACTCGGCGATGAGTTCACTCGCCTTGATCTTGGCGCCCGCCTTCTTCTTCAGCTTGGCGCCATAAACCAGCGTATAGCGCTCCCTCTCCCGCTCTCTACCCTTTTCCCCCTCCGGGTAATCCACCACACTAACCTCTCCATTGCGGTTCATGACCACGAGGTCCCCGTCCTTATTGGTCACCGTGTTCACATTAAGAAATTTGACGAACCCCTCGTTGCGCGCCTCTAGGGTCGTCTGCTCCGCTCTCCGGCTGGCGGTTCCACCGATATGGAAGGTCCGCATGGTGAGCTGCGTTCCAGGCTCTCCAATGGATTGAGCCGCGATCACGCCGATAGCCTCACCGATGTTGATCATGTGTCCGCGCGCCAGGTCGCGGCCATAGCACATGATGCAAACCCCGCGCCTGGATTGACAGGTAAGCACGGATCGAATCTTGATCCTTTCCAAAGCCGCGTCTTCGATGCGCCGGACGAGTTCTTCCGTAATCTCCTGGTTGGCCTTAACGATCACCTCGCCCGTAAAGGGATCCTTGACATCATCCAGTGTGACCCGGCCCAACACGCGGTCCCCTAAGGGCTCGATGATCTCTCCGCCTTCCATCAGGGGACTCATTTCAATGCCATCGAGCGTTCCGCAGTCCTCCGCCGAAATGATCGCGTCCTGAGCCACGTCCACGAGTCTTCGGGTCAAATAGCCGGAGTTGGCTGTCTTCAGCGCGGTATCGGCCAGACCCTTACGGGCTCCGTGGGTGGAAATAAAGTATTGCAGCACCGTCAGCCCTTCACGAAAATTAGCCGTGATCGGAGTCTCGATGATTTCTCCGGAAGGCTTCGCCATGAGACCGCGCATCCCGGCCAATTGCCGAATTTGCTGCGCGCTGCCTCGAGCGCCGGAATCGGCCATCATAAAAATGGGATTGAAGCTCGGAAGGGTGATCTTGCCTCCCTTTTCATCGTCTATCGTCTCGGTGCTGATCTCGCGCAGCATCTCGTCTGCGATTCGATCCGTGACCTCCGCCCAGATATCGACGACTTTATTGTAACGCTCCCCGTCCGTGATGAGCCCGTTCTTGTACTGCTCTTCAATCTCTCGCACATCCTCGTAGGCCTTCTTGAGCAACTTTTCCTTGGTGGCAGGAATCACCATATCCTGAATCGAGATGGAGAGCCCCGCTTTGGTCGCATAATGAAAACCAGTGTCCTTGAGCCGATCCGCAAAGATTACGGTGGCCTTGTTCCCAGCCATGCGCCAGCTCAAGTCGATGAGATTTCCAAGCTCCTTCTTCTTCATCACGCGGTTGACTTCTCTAAAGGGGATCTCAGGAGGCACAACGTCGTAGAGGAGAACACGACCGACCGTGGTCTCAACCCGCTCTTTATCCATTCGAACGGTAATCCGGGCCTGAAGGTCGATCTCCCCCTGGTCAAAGGCGATGCGCACTTCTTCAGGGGCGGAAAAGATCCGGCCCGTTCCCTTGGCATTGGGCCGCTCCCGAGTCATGTAATAGAGGCCCAAAACGATATCCTGCGTGGGAACGATAATGGGCTTCCCGTTCGCCGGCGACAGGATGTTGTTCGTGGACATCATCAGAGCCCGCGCCTCGACCTGGGCCTCCACGGAGAGGGGAACATGGACTGCCATTTGATCCCCGTCGAAATCAGCGTTGTAAGCGGCGCATACCAAAGGGTGAAGCTGAATGGCCTTGCCCTCGATGAGAATCGGCTCAAACGCCTGGATGCCCAAGCGGTGTAAGGTAGGCGCCCGGTTGAGAAGTATGGGATGCTCCTCGATCACCTCGTCCAAGATATCCCAGACCTCCGGCCGCTCTTTCTCCACCATTTTCTTGGCGCTCTTGATCGTGGTGACGTACCCGCGTTCTTCCAATTTGTTGTAGATGAACGGCTTGAAGAGCTCCAAGGCCATCTTCTTGGGCAGCCCGCACTGATGGAGCCTCAGCTCAGGCCCCACCACGATGACGGAACGACCGGAATAGTCCACTCTCTTCCCCAAAAGGTTTTGTCGGAAGCGCCCGGTCTTTCCCTTGAGCATGTCGCTGAGGGACTTGAGGGGCCTGCGGCTCGCTCCGGTAATCGGCCGCCCGCGGCGCCCGTTGTCGAACAGGGCATCGACCGCCTCCTGCAACATGCGCTTTTCATTCCGAATAATGATATCCGGGGCGCTCAACTCCATGAGTCGCTTCAGACGATTGTTCCGGTTGATCACACGACGGTAGAGATCGTTCAAGTCGGACGTGGCGAACCGGCCGCCATCCAGCGGCACCAGAGGGCGAAGGTCCGGCGGGATGACCGGGATCGTTTCGAGGACCATCCATTCGGGCTGGTTTTCTGAGTTCCTGAAGGCGTTGACCGTCTTGAGCCGTTTGGCCACCCTCTTACGGCGGACCTCTGAATTGGCTTCAAGCATGTCCAGGCGCAGCTCCTCGGAAAGTTTTTCGAGTTCCACTTGCTTGAGGAGCTTGAGAATGGCCTCGGCTCCCATTTCAGCGGTAAAACTCGTAGCACCGTACTCCTCAACGGCCTTCCGATGCCGGCCCTCGCTGAGAATCTCCCGGGGCTTGAGCGGCGTGGAGCCGGGATCAGTTACGATATAGGACTCGAAATAGATAACCCTTTCCAGGTCCTTGAGAGACATCTCGAGAAGGGCGCCGATCCGGCTCGGGAGGCTTCTCAAAAACCAGATGTGGGCCACCGGCGAGGCCAATTCAATGTGTCCCATACGCTCTCTGCGGACCTTTGACTGAATGACCTCCACCCCGCACTTCTCGCAGACCACTCCCCGGTGGCGCATCCTCTTGTACTTTCCGCAATTGCACTCGTAGTCTTTGGTAGGACCAAAGATCTTGGCGCAGAACAGCCCGTCTCGCTCGGGTTTAAACGTCCGGTAATTAATGGTCTCGGGCTTTTTGACTTCCCCATGAGACCAGGACCGGATCTTTTCAGGCGAAGCCACCTGGATCTTGATGGCATTGAAGCTGAGTGGATTCTTTGGCTTTTCAAAAAGGTTAAACAGATCTTCCATTCCGTTGTCCTCCGAATGAGTCCAGGGACTCTACAGGCCCGGACGCTACTTCCCTTCCACCAGCTCGATATCGAGACACAAGCTTTGTAATTCCTTCATCATCACGTTAAAAGACTCGGGCAGCCCCGGTTCGAGAAGATTCTGGCCTTTGACAATGCCCTCGTACATTCGCCTGCGCCCGACCCCATCGTCCGATTTGACGGTAAGCATCTCCTGGAGCGTGTAGGAGGCCCCATACGCCTCCAAAGCCCAGACCTCCATTTCCCCCAGGCGCTGGCCGCCAAACTGGGCCTTGCCACCCAACGGCTGCTGCGTAACGAGGGAATAGGGCCCGGTGGAGCGCGCATGAATTTTATCGTCCACCAAGTGGTGCAACTTCATCACGTACATCACGCCTACCGTCACCTGGTGGTCGAAGGCCTCTCCAGTGCGACCGTCATATAGGGTGACCTGTCCGGTTGCCGGGAGCCCTGCTTTTTTCAGCAAGTTGAAGATTTCTTCCTCCCGGGCGCCGTCGAAAACGGGCGACGCCACGTGGATTCCGTCCTGGCACTTCATCGCCAGTTTGATGGTATCGTGGTCGGTCAAGTCATCGATGAACTCGCTGATTTCTCGGGTGCCGAATAATTCCTTCAGCCGGCGCCGCAAATGGGCGATGTCCGGCTTGCCGTCACTGAGAAGCTCCTCGATCTGTTTCCCGAGATTCTGGGCGGCCCACCCCAAATGGGTCTCTAGGATCTGCCCCACGTTCATCCGGGACGGCACGCCTAGAGGATTCAGGACCACATCCACCGGTGTACCATCTTCCAGATAGGGCATATCTTCCTCTGGGAGAATGCGGGAGATGACCCCCTTGTTTCCGTGTCGACCGGCCATTTTGTCCCCTACCTGGAGTTTCCTTTTGATCGCCACCAAGACCTTGACCATCTTGATGACTCCAGGGGGCAATTCGTCTCCGGTCTTCAATTTGTTGATCTTGTCCTGAAAAACAACCTTGATGAGATCGATCTGCTCCCGGGTCGCCTCCACGACTTTCTGAAGTTCAGTCTCTACAGACTCGTTGTCGACGCGGATCTCCCCCCAATAGTCCAGCGGGATCTCTTCCAAATCTTCTTCAGTGATCTCTTTCCCCTTGTTCAAGAGAATTTTCCGATTGTCATCCGCGACGCGCGAAGCCGCCCGCCGGCCCACGAGAAGCTTTTTGAGCCGTTTGAGCGCGCCTTCCCGCACGATGCGAATCTCGTCCTGTTGATCTTTCTTGAGCCGGGTGACCTCCTCATCCTCGATGGCCTTGCTCCGTTCGTCTTTGCCGGCGCCTTTGCGGGAAAAGATCCGTACATTAATGACGGTCCCTTCCACTCCGGGCGGGACTCTGAGCGAGGTATCTCGAACTTCCCCTGCCTTTTCCCCAAAGATGGCCTTAAGGAGTTTTTCCTCGGGCGAAAGTTGCGTCTCCCCTTTGGGTGTGATTTTGCCGACCAGGATGTCGCCCGGATGCACCTCCGCCCCGATGCGGGTAATCCCGCTTTCATCCAGGTTCGCCAATGCTTCGTCACCGACGTTGGGGATGTCGCGGGTGATCTCTTCCGGGCCGAGCTTGGTATCCAGGGACACACTCTCGAACTCCTCAATGTGGATGGAGGTAAAGATATCTTCTTTAACCACCCGCTCGCTGATCAGAATCGAATCCTCGAAGTTGTAACCTCCCCAAGGCATGAAAGCGACCATGACATTGCGACCTAAAGCGAGCTCTCCCATTTCAGTCGCCGGCCCATCGGCAATGACATCGCCGGCCTTGACATGATCTGCCGCGACAACAATGGGTCTCTGATTGATGCAGGTGTTCTGGTTGGAACGCTGGTATTTGACCAAATTATAGATGTCCACCCCGGAGTCCCGCGGGCCGGAGGGTTTGTCCGCCTTGATCACGATGCGCGTGGAATCGACGCTCTCCACGACCCCGTCGCGTCGCGTCACCACGGTCACGCCGGAATCACGCGCCACAATTTTCTCCATCCCGGTTCCGACCAGAGGAGCCTCCGCGCGAAGAAGCGGCACCGCCTGGCGCTGCATGTTGGAACCCATTAAGGCCCGGTTCGCATCGTCGTTCTCTAGAAATGGAATCAGAGAAGCCGCCACGCTCACCAACTGGTTGGGAGACACGTCCATAAACCCCACTTCTTGCGGACGCGCCATCACAAACTCTCCCCCTCTGCGGGCGGAGACCAGATCCGCGGTAAAATATCCCCGGTTGTCAATAGGGGCATTGGCCTGAGCGATGACATGATCTTCCTCATCCAAAGCCGAAAGGTATCGGATGCGGTCCGTAACCCGACCTTTCTCGACTTCCCGATAGGGAGTCTCTATAAAGCCGAATTCATTGACTCGAGCATAAGTGGAAAGCGAAGCGATGAGACCGATGTTGGGTCCTTCAGGGGTCTCGATGGGACAGACCCGTCCGTAGTGAGTGGGATGCACGTCCCGCACTTCGAAGCCGGCCCGCTCGCGGGTGAGTCCTCCTGGACCCAAGGCCGAAAGACGCCGCTTGTGAGTGAGCTCGGAGAGAGGGTTGGTCTGATCCATAAATTGGGACAGCTGGCTGGAACCGCAGAATTCTCTTAAAGCGGCGGAGACGGGCTTATAGTTGATCAGCTCCTGGGGCATGAGCGTCTCGATGTCCTGCATGCTCATTTTCTCTTTAATGGCTCGCTCCATGCGAACCAGTCCCACGCGGAAGTGGTTCTCGACCAACTCCCCCACGGCTCGCACGCGCCGGCTTCCCAGGTGGTCGATGTCATCCACGGTGCCGTTTCCGTTTCGGAGCTCCATGAGATAGCGGGCGACCTCCAGGATATCCTCCTTGCGCAGCGTTCCTTGCTCCAAGGGCACATTCAGTTTGAGCCGGTGGTTGAGCTTCAGCCTGCCGACCTTCGAGAGGTCGTATCGGTCCGAATTGAAAAAGAGGTTGTTAAAAAACGCGGTGGCCGTCTCACGAGTGGGCGGGTCTCCCGGGCGTAGCCGGCGATAAATCTCCACGACTGCTTCTTGGGGAGCAGGGATTTTATCTTGCAGAAGGGTGTTGCGTAAATAAGGACCCACCCGGGAATCGTCGATGAAGAGAACTTCTACATTGCGGATTCCCTTTTCCAGGATGAGATCCAGTTTTTCTCGATTAATCTCTTGATTGCATTCCACCAAGACCTGATGGCTCTGCGGATCTTTAATGTCGTGGGCGGCGATTTTTCCGAGAACATCCTCCAAAGTGACCGGGACCTGTTTGATGCGAGAGTGCTCCAGTTGCCGAACCATCGGTCGAGTAATTTTCCGGCCCTCTCGTACAATCATCTCATTGCTTTTGGGGTCCCGGATATCTTCCCCCGCCTTGATTCCGATCAATTGGTCGGAATGGAAAAGGAGCGAAGGTTTCCGGCCTTCGAAAACGATCGTATCGGTTTTGTAGAAGTAGTTGAGCAGATCCTCCGTCGTCATCCCCAGAGCCCGCAATAGGACCGTTCCCAGGAACTTGCGGCGCCGGTCGATCCGGACATACAGGATGTCCCTGGGATCGAACTCGAAATCGACCCACGAGCCCCGATACGGGATGATGCGGGCCGAGTAAAGAAGCTTTCCACTCGCATGAGTCTTCCCCTTGTCGTGTTCGAAGAAAACACCGGGAGAGCGGTGGAGCTGGCTCACAATGACCCGTTCGGTTCCATTGATGATAAAGGTCCCCTTATCGGTCATCAGGGGAACCTCACCGAAATAGACCTCCTGCTCCTTGACGTTCTTGATGCTCCGGCTGCCGGTTTTGGGATCGAGGTCCCACAAAACAAGTTGCACGGTCACCTTGAGGGGAGCCGCGTAGTTCATACCACGCTGCCGACACTCATCGACATCGTACTTGGGCTCACCGAGGCGGTAGCTCACGAATTCCAGGCAGGCCGTCTCGTTGAAGTTCTTGATCGGAAACACGGACTGAAAAACTCCCTGGAGTCCCACACTCTGGCGCCGGTCCGCTGAAGCATTTTTCTGGAGGAAGAGGTCGTAAGAATTCCACTGGATCTCGATCAGATAGGGAAGATCGATGATCTTCTTCGTCCGGCTAAAACTGCGGCGCAATCTTAAATTGTGTGCTACTTGGGATGCCATGAGTGCTCCTTACTCCAGAGTCACTTGATTTCGATCTTTCCCCCGACCTCTTCGATCTTCTTTTTGATCGTCTCCGCCTCCGCTTTTGAGACTCCCTCTTTCACGACCTTGGGCGCCCCATCCACGAGATCCTTCGCTTCTTTCAAGCCCAATCCCGTCAGCTCCCTGACCACCTTGATCACTTGGATCTTTTTATCACCCGTATCGGTCAGCGTTGCATTAAACTCCGTCTTTTCTTCCACGGCGGCTGCCGGCCCGGCCGCGGCCGCCGCCATCGCCACCGGCGCAGCCGCGCTGACGCCCAACTCTTCTTCCAATTCCTTCACCAGGGCCGCCGCATCCATCAGAGTCATCTGTTTAATATAATCCTTCATCTGTTCTCGGGTTACTTCTGCCATGACCTTCCTCCAGTTTAGATTTCGATAAACTTAAGCTTCCTTGCTCTTTCGTACCCCTTCCAAAATCCGGACCACCTGCGCCCCCGGCTCTTGAATCAACCGCAGGAGCTGGACTGCCGGAGCCTGCATGAGAGCGAGAAGCTTTGCCAGGAGCTCCGGCCGGCTCGGCATTTTCGCCAATCCTTTGAGTTGCTCCTGACTCAGCAGCTCCCCTTCTAAGAGCCCGGCCTTAATGGTCAGCTTGGGATGCTCTTCAAAAAACTTCACCAGCACCTTGGAAAGAACCACCGGGTCCGCGTAGGCAAAAACCCAACCCGTAGGCCCCTCCAAGAGCTTCCCCAACTCACCATAGCTGGTATCCTTCAACGCCCGGACACCAAGGGTGTTCTTGATGACCTTGTATTCTCCGTTCACCTGGCGGAGCTCTCTTCGCAAGCGACCCATCTGCGCCACAGTCAAACCCCGATATTCCGTCAGCACAGCCATCTTGGCAGACTTGAGTTTCTCCTGAAACTCAGCAACCTGCCTGTTTTTTTCTTCGAGAGTCGAACTTCTAGTCGCCAGCTCCATCACGCACTCCAACTCAAGCAGCCAAAGACCGAAGGGGAACCGGGTCGACCTTGATTCCAGGTCCCATCGTCGTCGATACGGTGATCCCAAGGACGTATTGCCCCTTCGAGGAAGGCGGTTTGGCACGGACGACGGCCCCCATGACCGCCCTCGCATTGTCCAGGAGCTTCTCCAGACCGAAAGAGACCTTCCCGAGCGGCACATGAATGATACCCGCCTTGTCGACCCGATACTCCAACCGACCCGCTTTGAGCTCCTTGATCGCCCTGGCGACATCCACAGTCACCGTGCCCGTCTTGGGATTGGGCATCAACCCTCGGGGCCCGAGAATCTTCCCCAGCTTACCCACGGATCCCATCATATCCGGGGTCGCGACGGCTTGGTCGAATTCGACCCAGCCTTCGCTGACCTTTTTGATGAGATCGTCGGCCCCAACATAATCCGCCCCAGCTTGCTCGGCCTCTCTCTCCTTTTCTCCTCTAGCAAACACCAGAACCCGAACCGACTTTCCGGTGCCATGGGGAAGGATCACGGTCCCCCGGACGTTTTGATCCGCCTGTTTGGGATCCACTCCCAAACGAAAGGCCATATCCACTGTCTCGTCAAATTTTGCCCGCACCGTCTCAAGCACCAGACGCAAACTCTCCTCCAAGTCGTACCTTTTCGCCCGATCCACCTTTCCGAGCGCCGAGCGATAACTCTTGCTTTTTTGTTTCATCTCTTGCTTCTAGCCCTCAATTTCCAATCCTAAGCTTCTCGCGGTGCCTTCCACCGTCTGCGCTGCCGCCTCCACGTCTTTTGCCGTAAGATCGCGCAGCTTAAGTTGGGCAATCTCGCGGACCTGCGCCCGGGTCACTTTCCCCACTTTGACCTTGCCCGGTTGGCCGGACCCTTTCTCGATCCCGGCCGCTTTCTTAAGCAGCACGGAGGCCGGGGGAGTTTTAGTGATAAACGTAAAGGACCGATCCGCATAGACGGTCACAATGACCGGTATGATCATTCCCTGTTGGGATTGGGTCAGGGTGTTAAAGGCCTTGCAAAACTCCATGATATTGACGCCACGCTGGCCCAAGGCCGGCCCCACAGGCGGGCTAGGGTTCGCCTGACCAGCAGGAATCTGGAGTTTAACCTCCGCGACGATTTTCTTGGCCATAACCTAGTCGTTCAAACCGTTACGCTCGCTCCACCTGAACAAAATCCAATTCTACCGGCGTGGCCCGACCGAAGATGCTAATCAAGACCCGAAGCTTTCCCTTGTCCGGCCGTACCTCTTCCACGACCCCGCTGAAATCTGCAAAAGGCCCATCCACGACCTTAACGTTTTCACCCGAGGAGAAAAGGACTCTTGGTCTGGGCTTTACCGCCCCCTCCTCGACTTGCTGAGTAATTTTCCTGACTTCTTCCTCGCTTACTGAAGGAGGTTCCGTGCCCCCCCCCACAAAACCCGTAACCTTCGGAGTCCCCTTGACGATATGCCAAGTCTCGTTGTTGAGTTCCATCTGCACCAGAATATAACCCGGGAAAAACTTTCTCGAAGAAGTCTTCTTCTTGCCACGGACCAGCTCGACGACCTTCTCTGCCGGGACCAAAATCTCCCCAAAGAACTCCGCTCCTCCCAAGGTCTTGACTCTCTCCTCCAAAGCCGCTTTAGCCTTCTGCTCGTAACCCGAGAAGGTATGGACCACGTACCACTGCTTTGCCATAACAGAAACCCGCACTGAGCTAGCTGAGAATGGCCTGAACCACCCGGGTCAGCGTGAAATCGATTAATGCGAGATAAAATGCCATGATCAAAACCAAGATGATCACCACGAGAGTAGCCGCATAAGTTTCCTTCCGTGACGGCCAATAAACCTTTTTCAGCTCTTGCCAGGCCTCTTTTAAGAACTCAACCAAACGCCGTAAGGCATCCCTAACTTTTTGCATTCACGTTCCCATAGAGGGTGCCGAACGCGCGAGATGGCGGGTCAGGCAGGATTTGAACCTGCAACAACCGGATTTGGAGTCCGGCGCTCTATCCAGTTGGAGCTACTGACCCCCAGCTGTCCCTAAAGTTTAACCTCCCGATGCTGGGTGTGGGTCCGGCAAAAAGGACAGAACTTTTTAAAGGCCAACTTCTCTGTAGTCGTCTTCTTATTCTTTGTCCCGGTATAATTTTTTCGCTTGCACTGGTCACAAGAAAACCCGATTAATTCGCGCATGGCTTTA
>Ga0184640_10000346_pt1 | contig 11889 bp, 12 predicted proteins | sample PLM31_200_b2_FD_133161 | JGI IMG/M metagenome (GOLD analysis project Ga0184640, IMG submission 133161) | Groundwater sediment microbial communities from an aquifer in East River, Colorado, USA - PLM3-1_200_b2 | ecosystem: Environmental > Terrestrial > Soil > Riparian zone | place: USA: East...
AGGACGATGCCTTACCGTCGACCCGATAAACCCTTCCAAGGTACGCCATGAGTGTTCTACTAACGCTGAGACTTTGTCACGTCGACGTCAGAAAAGTGTTCGACTAACGCTGAGACTTGCCCCGTTAGCGGTCAACAAGCCGCCGAGCTACACTGGCGGAGTTCTTGAAAGCACCAGAGGTGACCATGTCAACTGATGTCGCCGAGATTGAAGCCAAGATTCGGTCATTGAGTCGCGAAGACAAGACGGGGCTGATCCGCGCTCTCATTGCCGAGCTCGATGGTCCGGCTGACGCTGACGTCGAGCGCGCTTGGTTGGAAGAGGCCCAGAGACGACACCGAGAGGTTATCGAGGGCAAGGTGCAGCCGATCCCCGCTGAGCGCGTCTTTGAGAATCTCCGCTCCCGCCTGAAACGATGAAACTTGAGTTCCACCCCGAAGCGGAGTTGGAACTCATTGAGGCAGCTGCGTACTACGAGCTACGGGTCCCGGGTTTGGGCGAGCGCTTCGAGGCCGAAGTTCGACGCGCAACGGATCTTCTGCTCCAGCATCCTGAGATCGGGCCTGCGGCCGACCCGGTCCTGCGCAAGCTCGTCCTGAACCGCTTTCCCTTTACGCTCTATTACAGCGTTACATCCGACGTTCTCCGCATCGAAGTCGTCGCACACCAAAGCCGACGCCCCGGCTACTGGCGGTCGAAAGTTGACCGCTAACGAGCCCATGCGGCGGACCGCTTCGAGGCCGGCTGCCGCCTGTTTCTCCGCGGCCGCTGATGGGGACGACAGGGGTATGCGCCATGAGTGATGTCGATATCGCGGAGATCCTCAAGCTTCCGGTGGAGGAGCGGCTGCGTCTTCTGGAGGTGATCTGGGAGAGCCTTGCGGCGAACCCGTCGGCGGTCCCGGTGGGTGACGCCCATCGCGCGGTCATCGACGAGTGCCTCGCCGAGCACGCCCGCAATCAAGACGACGTCCTTACCCGAGAGGAAGTGCTCGCCGAGGCTCGGCGAGGCTGATGGCCCTGCCGCTCGTTTTCCGGCGGGTCAGTTCGCCGAGATGTTCGCGCTCTTGCACGGGGATGTGCGGCGCGCGATCGTTTCCAGGTTTCCCTATGCTGTCTTCCACCGTGTCGAGCCCGGGCGGGTTGTGATACTCGCGGTCCTTCTGAACCGTTCGTGATCCCGTGCCTCCGCCGCGCAGCGCGCTTGGCCGACACGTTGGCCTGCTCCTCGAGATCCTCGTCGCTCCGGCGCGCGGGGCTTCTTTCTCGCTCGCCGACTGGGATCTCGTCGTGCGTGCGGCGCGCGGGGCGCGGCTGCTCGGCGTGGTTCGCGCGCGCCTCGACCGCGCGCAGCTGCTCGAGTCCGTTCCGCCGCCGGTGCGCGCGCATCTCGACAGCGCGTGGCGCGTCGCCGCCTACCGCCGGCAGATGGTGCTGCGCGAGATGCAGGCCGTCGCGAAGGTTCTCCAGCCCCGAGGGGTCCCGCTCATCCTCCTGAAGGGCGGGGCCTACATCGCGCAGGGGCTCGGTTGCGCCGACGGCCGCCTGCCCGAGGATCTCGACCTCCTGGTTCCCCGCGAGCGCCTGGACGAGGCCGAGCACGCGCTCCTCGAGGCGGGGTGGACGTTCGAGAAGACCGATCCGTACGACCAGCACTACTACCGCGCCTGGTCGCACGAGCTTCCGGCAATGCGCTTCCCCGGACACGCCATCGAGCTCGACGTGCACCATACGATCCTGCCGCCGACGGGGCGGGTGCGGCCCGACGCCCGGGCGTTGATCGAAGGCGCGGTGCCGGTCCCGGGCTCGCCGTTCCGCGCGCTGTCGCCGGCCGATCAGGTGCTCCACGCTTGCGCGCACCTCTTTCAGGACTCGGACTGCGCGGGGAGGCTGCGCGATCTGGTGGACATCGACGCGCTCATTCGGGACCACTCGATTGCTCCGGGCTTCTGGAGCGCGCTGCTCGCCCGGGCAAGCCAGGGCGGTTTCGGGCGGTGTCTCTGGTACGCGATGCGGTACTGCTCGGCGTGGCTCGACACGCCGGTGCCGCGGGAAGTGACCTCCGAGCTGGAGCGTTACGGACCGCCTGCGATGACTCGCGCCGCAATGGATCGGCTCGTCAGCGAGGCCCTTCCTCCCCGGTCTCCGGAGCAGGAACCCGCATTCCCGCTGCGGTTGGCGTGGTTCCTCCTGCTCGCCCGATCGATGTGGCTGCGGATGCCGCCGTGGCTCCTCGCCTACCACTCGCTCGCAAAGGCCGTGCGCGGCGTGCGCAAGCCGCGCGGGGTCGAAGACGAATAGAGGGGCAGAATCCCCGGCGGAGGAGAGTTCATCGGCTCTAGCCGATGAGCGAGTCGATCACTCCGCCGGGTTTCCTCGCCGGTTGGTGGGCGCGGATGGCCTTGAGCTGCGCCTCAGTGAGCGGCGGGTAGTCGTCCTTACCGCCGCCGGCGCGCTGCCCGAGCCTCGCTGCGCGAGCACGCGCTTGAAGTACGCGAGGGCGTAGTGCACCGTCTGCGTCTCGTTGAACCCGAGCGCTTGCGCCATGCGCTTCAGGGTTGCCCGGCTCACGCGCGCGACCGCGTCCGCTGCGAAAGTCACGCGCAACACGGAGGTTTTCGTCCCAGGCGGTTGGGTCGATGGGCGTAGCCGACCCGTGCAAGGCGAGCCCTCACTGATGACCAGCGAGTTCTTCACGCACGATCTTCCGGATGATCTCTGGCGTGAGGGGCTTTTCGGTCAGACCGGAGTAGGCCTTGAGCGCCTCATTGATCAGCGTCTGATACCCCTTCCCGGTCTTTTCCGACTGTGCCTTGAATCGCTGTAGCACCTCATCGTCCAGATAGATCGTAATGCGCGTCTTCCCGGTCGTCGGGATCACCGCACCACGCTTGCCTTTGGAGAAGTCATATTCCTTTCTCATACGTTCGTCTCTCTTTCGGTTCAGTCTTCCGGACCGAGATCACGTGAATCTCGTCGCCCCGCGGGGTCCAGACGACAACCATCAATGTCCCGAAGGTGTTCATGCCTACGGTAACGAAGCGCTGTTCACCCTCGGCCGAAGCGTCTTCGATCGTCAGCGCGAGCGGGTCATTCAGTACACCGTCGCCCTCGGAGAGCGAGACCCCGTGCTGCTCGAGGTTTGTCGCGTCCTTTGCCGGATCGAACGTGGCGGCCACGACGCGATTATATGCACATAATACATATTCGACAACCCCTTGTGTGCGGGGCTGTGGACTACGGCGGGTCGTGTAGGCCGGCGAGGTGTCCGCCCGCGGCGGTAGGCGTCAGAGCCCGAGCCAGCGGGCGATGATGTTGCGCTGCATCTCGCTGGTGCCGGAGTAGATCGTGCTACCCACGGCGTCGCGCAGCGCGCGCTCGACCTCGTACTCGGTCATGAAGCCATAGCCGCCGTGGATCTGCACGGTGGCGAGCGCCGACTGGACCAGCGACTCGCTGACGAACAGCTTGGCCATGGCTGCGTCAAGCGAAGCGTTCCTGGTGTTCCCGAGCCGCCAGGCGGCGCGGTACACGAGCAGCCGCGCCGCCTCGAGCTGCACTTTCATGTCGGCGATCCGGTGACTCACGGCCTGGAACTTGCCGATGGCCTGGCCGAACTGGGTGCGCGTCCGGGCGTAGGCGATCGACGTCTCCAGCAGCCGCTCCATCGCGCCGACGTGGCTCGCGAACAGGCAGATCCGCTCCCAGTCCATGGACGCGGTGAAGACCGCCGATCCCGCCCCGACGCTGCCGAGCACCGCCTCGGCCGGCACGTACAGATCGGTGAACACGAGCTCGCCGATCGGCGACGTGCGCAGCCCCATCTTGTCGAACTTCGGTCCTGCCGAGAAACCGGGCGTGCCGCGCTCGACGATGAAGGCGGTCACGCCGCCGTGATAGCCCTTCTTGGGGTCGGTCATCGCGAACACGATCACCACGTCGGCCACCGGACCGTTGGAGATGAACGTCTTCGTGCCGTTGATGCGGAAGCCGGCGCCGTCGCGCTCGGCCTTCGTGCGCAGCGCGAACGCATCGGAGCCCGAGTTCGGCTCGGTCATCGCGTGCACGCCGATCAGCGTGCCGTTGCACAGGCCGGGGAGGTAGCGCCCCCTCTGCTCTTCGTTCCCGTGCTGCCACAGGGGCACCACGCAGGAGAGCAGGTGGGCGCACAGGGAGAACACGAGGCCGCCGTCGTGGCAGCCGTAGCCGAGCGCCTCGAGGGCGATGGCGCAGGTGAGGGGGTCGACGCTGCTGCCGCCGTACTGCTCGGGCACCGGCAGGCCCTGGATGCCGATCTCGCCGCACTTCCGCCACAGCTCGCGGGAGAAGGCCTGCTCGCGGTCGCGCTCGGCCGCGCCCGGGTTCAGGGCTTCCCGGGCGAACCGGACGATGTTGTCGCGCAGGAGCTTCTGCTCGTCGCTGAACGAGAAGTCCATCAGGCGTCATCCTTCGCCTGCGCGCCGTCGATCGGCCGATATCCAATCAGGCAGCTGTTGACGTTCCAGGCCGAGAACCGGACGCGCTTAACGTCGACGAAGCCGGCTGCTGCGAACCATTCCGACGTTTCGCCGATGGCGTGATTCCGTCCGTCGGGGGTCGCCACCCGCTGGATCAGGTTGAGCAAGGTCGGCCAGCGCGGTGCCGTTCGGCTGTCGTCCAGGTACTGGGCCTGGACGATGAGGCGCCCGCCCGGGCTCACCAGCTCGTAGCAGCGCTTTAGGAGTTCCGCGGACCCGGTCGGGCCGATCATGTGCAGCGTGTTGGACACCAGGACGACATCGAAGGTGCGCCCGGGCGCATAAGTCATGGCGTCCTGTACAACGAACTCGACCCGCTCGCTCATGCCTCGGGCGGCCACGAATCGGCGCGCTTCAGCGATCGGGCCAGCCAGGTCGAGGAGGGTGGCGTGCATCCCTGGGTTGCGCTCGAGGATCGACAGAGCGTAGGTACCCGGACCGCAGCCGAGGTCGAGCAGCGTTCGCGCACCCGAGAGATCGAGTCGTTCGGCGATCTCCGCGCCGCGCGTGCGCGCATAGGCGTCCATCGCCGCGGTCATTCGCCTGGCCGGCTCCGGGTCGCCGCCGCTCATGTCCTCGAAAAGCGCACCGGGCTTCTCGCCCGTGCGGATCGCGGTCCCCAGGCGAAGAAGGGGCGCCGCCAGGACGTGCAGGAATGTCACCCACTCCCCGAGGTACGCTCGAGAGTCCTCGCGTCCGAGACACTCCAGCAACGACTCCTCCGCCTGGTACCCCGCCGGTGACCGAGAAAGGATCTTCAGCGCCACGGCGGCGTCGAGCGTCGCCCGCAGCGACTCCGCGTCACCGCCGATGCTCCGGTGCAGCTCAGGCAATTGCTTGGGGCCGCTCGCCAGAGCCTTGAACACGCCGCTCTCGAACAATGCGAAGAGGACCACCGAGTCAAAGAAGCGCTCCGCCACCTGCAAAGTGGCGACCTGTTTCTGGATGTCCCGGAGCGAAACGGAGGGCAGCGTCGAGTGTGTCACTGGTTTCCCCTACGCCATTTCCTTCAGCTGCTGGTAGTCGGTCTTGTCGGTCGAGGTCTTCGGCAGCGCCTCCTGCCAGGAGAACGCGTCCGGGATCATGTAGAGCGGCAGGCGCTCGGAGCAGAAGCGCTTCAGCTCGATGAGCGACGGGCGCTTGGGCTCCCGGCAGCTCAGGAACGCGGTGATCTTGACCCCCGCTTCCTCGTCGGGCCGGGCGATGACCGCCGCCTCCTTGATCGCGGGGTGCTGGTAGAGCGCGGCCTCGATCTCGCCGAGCTCGACGCGATAGCCGCGCCGCTTCACCATGCGATCGCGCCGCCCGAGATAGGTGTAGTTGCCGTCGGGGGCTTCGATGACGATGTCGCCCGTCTTGTACCAGCGGACGCCCGCATCGTCGACCAGGAAGCCCCGCGCGGTCTGCTCGGGAAGCGCCCAGTAGCCCTGCATGACCCCCGGTCCGCTGACGCACAGCTCGCCTTCCTCTCCGGCCGGCACTTCGCGCCCCTCGGCATCCACGACTTGGCACTGAAGGTGGGAGCAGGTCTTGCCGATCGGGCAGGGCGCGACGCGGTCCTCCGGGATCGGCAGCAGCGCCTCGTAGAACGTGCAGACGTTCGTTTCCGTCGGGCCGTAGAGGTTGAAGTACCGCGGCTTCGGGAGCTGCTTCGTCAGCGTGCGGAGGTGCTTGATCGCGAACACCTCGCCGGCGAACAGCACTTGCCGGAGGCCGGAATAATCGTGGCGGTCGAGCTTTCCGTACTGGGCGAGCAGCGCGAGGATCGACGGTGCCGAGTACCAGATCGAGATCCGCTCGCCGGCGATCAGCGCCGCAAGCCGCTCGGGATCCTTGCCGATGTCCTCGCCGACGAGCACCAGCGTGGCGCCGTGCTTGAGCGCGACGTGGATGTCGAGGATGGAGAGGTCGAAGTGAAACGGTGCGTGCGACGAGAACCGGTCGCTCGGCCGCGGTTCGAAGACCTCGGAGCACCAGTCGACGAAGCTCACGCCATTCTCGTGCGAGAGCATGACCCCCTTCGGCTTGCCGGTGGAGCCGGAGGTGTAGAGGATGTAGGCGAGGTCGCCGGGCGCGGGGAGGACCGTCTCGGTCACCGGCGCCGGGCCCCGGGCCTCTGCGTCGTCGAGCGCGCGTCGGAGCGCCGTCCCGTCCCCGGTCGAGTCGAGAAGGAGCACCGCGGGAAGCTTGCCCAACGCCTCGAACTCGCCCTGCAGCCTCTGGCCGAAGCGCGCCTCCATGACCATCGCCTTGACGGCGCAGTTGTGCATGATGTACGCGTTCCGCGACGGCGGCGCGCCGGGGTCGACGGGCACGTACGCGGCGCCGGCCTTCAGGATCCCGCAGATCGCGGCCACCGCATCGATGGATTTCCGCATGTGGATCCCCACGCGATCTCCGGGGCGGACGCCTATCGCCACCAGCCTGTCCCGCAGCCGATCGGAGAGCGTCGCGAGCTCGCGATAGGTGATCGTTCCGTGGCCGGGGTCGACGACCGCGATGTGCTTCGGCCAGCGGTTGGCGGCCGCGAGGAAAAGCTCGTGCAGCGCTTCAGGTTTTCGCATGGCTGGCCTGCGGATTCTTCGCGAGGATGAGCTTCGCGATGTCGGCGATGGTGTCGAGGTGCTCCGGGTCGACCTCGTGCGCCTCGAGCGTGATCGCGTAGCGCTCCTCGATGAACAAGACGAGCTTGAGCGTCGCGATCGAATCGAGGACGCCGCCCGTGATCAGCGGGGTGCTGTCCGTGAGCTCGTCGGGGTCTTCGCCCGGCAGGAACTCGTTGAGGATGAAAGCCTTGACTGTCTGCTTCACCGCGTCGGCCATGTTGAACTCTCCCGCTTCCTGGCGCGTCAAGGCCGTGCCTTGGCGGCGCGTTGCTCGTTGATCCGGAAAACGACGTCCCGCTGCTCCTGCAGCGCGTCGTAGAGCCGCGCGGCGATCAGCTGATGGCCGCGGGCGTTCGGATGCTCGTCCCATTCGGCCAGCCGGATGGCCTCGGCGTTCTCGTTCTTGTAGACGTCGGCGAGGTTGACGATCACGAAGCCTGCCTCCGCGGCGATCCGCAGCATCTCGGGCGTCTCTTCCTGCCAGGCCCCCTCGCGGACCTGCGGCAGGAAGATCCAGACGGCCACGATGCCGCGCTTCCGGCTCTCCTCCTGGATGTGCCGGTAGACGCCGAGCAGGATCTCGGGCTGGAACGACGCGACTCGCCGCAGGGCGGTCGCCTCGTCCATCCCCGGCTTCAGGCCCGCCTTCGCGACGATTTCCCAGAGGAACGGGTACGGGATGCCGACCCGCTTCTCGACGACCTCGACGACGTACCGTGCCGCGCGGGACAGCTCGCGGCCCGTCGCGACGTAGAACACCGCGCTCGGCTCGAAGGTGAGCGCCTTCTCCAGCGCCACGAGCTGCTGCGGCGGCTGGTAGCCGGGCACGCCGAAGTTGAGGATCTCGTAGTTCGGGAACGGCGCGCCGGCGCGCTCGCGGTTCAACCGGCTTTCCACCAGCGCTTCGAACGTCTCGCCGTCTCCGACGCCCCAGCCCATGACGTTCGACGGACCGAGCAGCGCGATGCGATAGCCCCCGGCGGGCGGTCGACGCTCGTAGTCCTGGTCCCGCATGCCCCAGCGGTTGATGCTGACCGTGCCGTAGTTCGTCTCGGCGACGAAGGAGGGGATGAGGGCGGTTTGCGCGAATCCCCCGATGTGCTGCTTCAGGGCGCCGCTCTCGATCTCGAACCAGTTCGCGGGCCGCTTCGCGTACACCTCCCAGAGCTGTGAATTGAAGCGGTTCACTCCGAGCAGGTTCTCGTAGTAGCCGCGTTCGAGCGCCGCGTTGTCCAGGCGGCTCAGCCGTCCCGAGCGGAGCGGCTGGATGAGCGACGCCACGGTCGGGCCGAAGTGCGTATAGATGCGCTCGATGCCGAGCGTCAGCAGGATCGCCAGCGAGATCGTCGTCGCGACGACGGGCGGCAGCACAGGACGCTTGTGCTTCCCGGGCTTCGGACTTTCGCCGCCGCCGGCGGCGCGCCCCACGACCATGGCGGCAGCGAGAAGCAGCGGCGACGGGCCGAGGTCGGCGGTGACCTTCCCGCCGAGCACGGTCCACAGCGAGAGCCATTCGGCGATCGACCCGCTCGTCCAGAACGACCAGAGGACGCAGATGACGGAGAACGTGCCCGCGACCTTCAGCCCGAGGATCGAGTAGCTGCGCCAGGTCCGGCCGCTGCCGCGCAACGTTCGCTCCCGGCCGTGCTTGGCCTCATAGAGCGAGTTGATCACCACCAGACCGCCGAGGAACGTCCAGAACAGGATGTCCTGCCACACGAACAGCACGGTGCCCCGCAGCCAGAACCACTGGTAGGCGTGCAGGAACCACGTCATCAGGAACACGAACAGCGTGGAGAGGATCAACGCCGGGGTCGTCCCGAGCCGGCGCAGCTTGAAGTAGGCCGGGTAGTAGAAGACCTTCAGCATGAAGTCCTTCCAGTAGATGTTTATCCGGCGCCAGAAGTCGGTGAAGCTCGACGCGAGGTAGTACTTGTGGTGCGTCTCCGGCAGCCGGAAGCCGAACAGGTAGAGCATCCCGACGATGAGGTGGAACTGCCCCGACACGCGGAGGTAGAGCAGGAAGTTCGAGACGAGATACTGCGCCAGATCCCCCGGGTTGTGGACCTCGGACGGGGCGAGCGTGAAGTGGTAGTAGACGACGCGGTACAAGATGAGGTGGATCACGCCGCGCACGATCCAGTCCACGCCGATCTGGTAGATCCGGTACGCGTCGTCGTCGTAGTAGTTCCGGCGGAAGGTCTTGTAGTCGACGACCGGGAAGAGCGGGAAGCACGCGTTGGGCAGCATGAAGAAGTACGACAGGCTCTGCCACACGGTGCTCGGCTTGCTCTCGTGCCGCAGGTCGTACAGGTAGACGATCAGCCGGAACATGAACATCGAGCCGAGAATCGGCCAGATCGCCTCGGACCACGGCGCGGGAATCCACTGCGACCGTTGCGCGACCAGCACCGCGGCCACGCCCAGGAGCAGCGCGATGCGGGTGCCGAATGACAGCGGCAGGTGGCAGATCCCGATGAGCACGAGCCCGATGGCGACCAACCAGGCGCCGTGCACGAGGCCCATGACGAGCACGATCCCGACGAGCGAGAGCACGAGGAAGAACGGCAGGCGGTAGCGCAGCGGGAGCAAGGCGTGCACCGCGAACCCCCCGAGGGCGAGCAACCACAGGTCGCGGAACGCGCTGCTCTCGATCTGGAACTGGCGCAGGACGAGCGTCAGGAGCGCGAGCTGCGCGAGGATCACCAGGAAAGTCCCGACGCCGATCGTTCCTTGCTCTACCGCCCGCTCGGGCGCGGGGATGGCGGCGTCTCCGGGCACTGCGACGGCCATGATGCGGTGTTGCCTCAGCTGCGAAATGTTGTTGGTGCTTGCTCACTCGATGCTAACGGATCGATGCGGCGCGCCCCGATAGGCCGTTCGGTCGAGGACGCGAATTCACAATCTTTGACATTGCGTACGCGCGAAGCGACCGGTGGGTCGCAGCGGGCGCGGTGTCGAGGGATCACCTCGATGCGCCGCCGGCCCCGACTGACGATAGTACGACGTCATATCGCGGTCACGGGCCCGCCGTTCGGCCGCTCGGCCTAGCCTGACCACCGGATTGCCGCGGGATGGCGCTGCTAGTTCAATTCTCGCCGGTGCGTGAACGAAGCCGCGCGCCGTCCAAGCGCGTTCTTCGCGATTGTGTGAACCAGGTCACGCACCGGGGGTTTTTGCAATGTTTGACAAACAGCGCTGTAACGCGGTGGGAAGATCGTCGCGCTAGAAGTCGTGTCGCAGCGACGGCGCGGCTCCGATGCGCAAGCGCTTCCGCATCCAACAACGGGACAAGGCAACGAGGGAACGGGCAACACCGCGGCGGCTGGATGGTTAACCTCTTTCGTCACAACATCCCGGCGGCGACGCTGCTCCAGCTCCTCATCGAGGCGGGGCTCTTCTTCCTCGCGGTGTTCGTCGCCGTCAAGCTTCACCGCCATGCCGCGACGCTGACCGAGCCCGCGGTCCTCGCGCCGGCCGCGCTCTTCGCCGGGCTCATGGTGTGCGTGAACGGCGCGTTCGGGCTCTACCGGCGCGACCAGCAGCTCGATTTCGTCAACTTCGTCGCCCGCGCGATCGTCGCCCTGTTCGTGGGCTTCGTGGTGTCGTACGTGACGTTCGGCGCGTTCCCGTACGGCAATATCTTCCAGGACGCGCTGTGGTTCACCGTGCTCTACGCCCTCGCCGGGCTCGTGATCGCCCACGAACTGCTGCTGCTGCCGCTGACGCGCGCGATGTTTCCGCATCGCATTCTCGTGCTCGGCACCGGCGCCGACGCGCGCGCGGTGGAGCAGTGCCTCGCCAGCGCCAACCAGCCCAACCTCAAGCTGATGGGCTTCTTCGCCCTCGAGGAGAGCGCGGCGCTGGCGGTCCCGTCGCACCGGATCGTCGCGCGCGGCTCGGGGATCGATGAAACGGTGTGGAAGCTCGGCGTCGACGAGGTCGTGGTGGCGGTCCGGGAGCAGCGCGGCGGCGTGCTGCCGCTGGAAGGGCTGCTCAGCTGCCGGGTCTCGGGGGTGCGGGTCACCGACCTCGCGGGATTCTTCGAGCGGATCCGCGGCGAGGTGCCGGTCGACTCGCTCAAGGCGAGCTGGCTGATCTACGGCGATGGGTTTCGCCAGAGCGGGTGGCGGAACCTGGCGAAGCGCACGTTCGACCTGCTGGCGGCGCTGTTTTTCCTGGCGCTCGCCGCGCCGGTCATGCTGCTCGCCGCGGTCGCGATCGTGCTGGAGAGCGGGTTCCCCGTCATCTATCGCCAGGAGCGCGTGGGGGCGCGCGGCGCGAAGTTCATGCTGCTCAAGTTCCGCAGCATGGTGCGCAACGCCGAATCGAACGGCGAGGCGCAGTGGGCCGCGATCAACGACGGGCGCGTCACCCGGGTCGGACGGTTCCTCCGGCGGACGCGGATCGACGAGCTCCCCCAGCTCGTGAACGTGCTGAAGGGGGAGATGAGCTTCGTCGGACCGCGGCCCGAGCGGCCCTGCTTCGTCGCGGAGCTGACCGGGAAGATCCCCTTCTACGGCGTTCGCCACAGCGTCAAGCCCGGGATCACCGGGTGGGCGCAGGTCCGGTGCGCATACGGCGCGTCGGTCGAGGATTCGGTCCGGAAGCTCCAGTTCGATCTCTTCTACGTGAAGAACCACTCGTTCTTCCTCGATCTGCTGATCCTGCTCGAGACCGTGCGGGTCGTGCTCTTCGGGGAGGGCGCGCGATGACCGCGCAGCGGCGCGCGCGCTCGAGGAGGGTCGATGCAGCGTGCGAAGGGTC
>Ga0184640_10000347_pt1 | contig 11887 bp, 7 predicted proteins | sample PLM31_200_b2_FD_133161 | JGI IMG/M metagenome (GOLD analysis project Ga0184640, IMG submission 133161) | Groundwater sediment microbial communities from an aquifer in East River, Colorado, USA - PLM3-1_200_b2 | ecosystem: Environmental > Terrestrial > Soil > Riparian zone | place: USA: East...
GGGCCATGCTGGCCATCATGGAGGGGAACGCGACGCCGGCCCAGTTGGGCGGGTTCCTGATGGCCCTTCGGGCCAAGGGGGAGACCGTCGACGAGCTCGACGGCCTGGCCCGGACGGCACTGGAGGTGGCGCAGCCGGTCACGCCGCCCGGTCCGGTGGTGGACACGTGTGGCACGGGTGGCGACCGGTCGGGGACGTTCAACATCTCCACCCTGGCCGCGATCGTCGTTGCCGGCGCGGGGGTGACCGTGGCCAAGCACGGGAACCGGGCCGCCTCGTCCCACTGCGGCTCGGCCGACGTCCTTGAGGCGCTCGGGGTGAGGATCGACCTCGGACCGGACGGGGTCGAGCGCTGTCTGGCCCAGGCGGGCATCGCGTTCATGTTCGCTCCCGTATTCCATCCTGGAGCGGCCCACGCCGCGCCGGTCCGGCGAGAGCTCCGGGTCCCGACGGTCTTCAACTTCCTTGGGCCCCTCACGAACCCCGCGCGCCCGATGGCGCAGGTGGTGGGGGTGTCGGATGCCCGGATGCTTCCGCTCGTGGCCGAGGTGCTCGCCCGCCGCGGGGTCCGTGCCAAGGTGTTCCGGGGGCAGGACGGCCTGGACGAGCTCACCACCACCGGTCCCTCGATGGTGTACGAAACGCTGGATGGGAGCGTGAAGGAGCACGTCCTGGACCCCGCAGGACTCGGGCTGTCCAGGGCCGCCGGGGACGACCTTCGGGGCGGCGACATCGAAACCAACACCGAGATCGCCCGGAAGGTGCTCGAGGGGGCGCCCGGGCCACAGCGCGACGTCGTGGTCCTGAACGCGGGCGCGGCCCTCGAGGTGGCGGGCCGAGCGGCGAGCCTGGAGGAGGGCCTGCTCCTTGCGGCCGAGTCCATCGACTCGGGTGAAGCGGCCCGAGCGCTGGAACGATGGATCGAGGTCTCGGAGCGGAGCGCCGGATGAGGCCGGCCGTGTGTGACCCGGTAGCATCGCCGAGATGATCCTGTCGGACGTCGACATCCGCAAGGAGATCGAGGCCGGTCGCATCGTGATCGACCCGTTCGACGAGACCTGCATCCAGCCCTCGTCGATCGACGTCCACGTCGACACCCAGTTCCGGGTGTTCGCCAACTCGCGCTACCCCTACATCGACGTGAAGACAGAGATGCCCGACCTCACCGAGGTCGTGGAGGTGGGTGGCGGCGAGCCGTTCATCCTGCACCCCGGAGAGTTCGTGCTCGGCTCCACGCTGGAACGGGTGGCGCTGCCGGACGACATGGTGGCCCGGCTCGAGGGGAAGTCGTCTCTCGGCCGCCTCGGACTGCTCATCCATTCCACGGCGGGATACGTGGATCCCGGATGGGACGGATACCTCACGCTCGAGCTGTCGAACGTGGCGAACCTTCCGATCACGATCTACCCGGGGATGAAGATCGGACAGATCTCGTTCTTCCGCCTCTCCACGCCGGCCGAACGGCCGTACGGCTCACGGCACACGAGGAGCAAGTACCAGGGCCAACGGGGTCCAACCGCCAGCCGGTTCTTCGAGGAGTTCCGCGAACCCCCGCCGTAACGAGCCGGGTCGGTCTGGACCTGGTCAGTCCGTCTGGGGGTCGCCGGCGAGGCCCAATCGGGCCACCGCCACTTCGGCCGCCGCCGCGACCTCGGGTACCGAGTCCTGGAGGACGGTCCGAGCGATGGCCTCGGCCGCCCGGGGGTCGCCGAGCTTCGCGAGGAGCTGCGTCGAGCGGATCCGGATCCGCTCGTCCGGGTCGGAGAGGACCTCGACCAGTGCGTCGACGGCCTCTGGCCCGCCGATCGCCCCGATGGCCTCGACGGCTCGCAGGCGGGCGTCGGCCTCCATCGAGCCGAGCCGGCCGACCAGCTCGCCCAGCCCCACGATGTTCCGGAGCAGGTCGCCGACGACCGGGCCGACCTCCGGAGCCCCATGCAGCAGCACGTCGATCAGGAGCTCGACCGAGGAAGGTCCGATCTTCACCAGGAGCTCGGTGGCGGCGGCGCGCAGACCGGGAGCTGCCAGGACTCCGGCCAGGCGCTTGGCCACCGCTGGGGAGCTCCACTGCGTGAGCACCTCGCTGGCCACTCGCTGCACCCCCGGCTCCGGATCCTTGAGGGCGGAGACGAGGAACCCCAGGACCGCCTCGTTGTCGATGACCCCCAGGGCCTTGACCACGCCGATCCGGACGTCCGGATCGGGGTCGGCCAGGGCCTTGCCCAGGCCGGGGACGGCCGACGGGTCTCGCAGCCGCGCCAGGGACGCGGCGGCGGCGGAGCGAACGACCGCGACGGGATCCTGGAGCGCCTGGATGCCGGTCTCGACGCAGGATGGCGTGTTGCCCCATCCCGCGAGCTGCACCGCCAGCAGGCGCTCCTCGTGATCGGGGGAGCGCGCGTGCTGGAGGGCAAGGTCCCGGAGAGCCCCCGGGTTGGTCTGCGAGAAGACTGAGCCGAGCTCGACCCGCTCCTCCGGCCGGCAATGGCGCATGGCCGACCATACGAACTCGAGGTCAGTGTCGGGCCTCGAGGCGAGCTGGGTCATCGCGGCTCGCCGGACCTGTTGGTCGACGTCCGAGAGGGCCTGGAGGAGGAAGGCGTCGGCGTCGGGGCCCAGTCCGCCCGTGAGCTCCTCCAGGGCCGTGACGCGCACGAGGGGATCGGGATCGCCGAGAGCCCTGGTGACCGCCGAGGACGCCTCTCCGGCGACTCGGCCGATGAGCCGAATCGCCGCCGCCCGCAGCGCCGGGGATTGATCGGTCTCCAGCACGAACCTGGCCACGTCGGCCGAGCTGGGGTCGGAGCCCTCGCCGAGCACCTCGAGGACGGCCATCCGGACCGCGGTCGAGGGATCGTCCAGGTGGGCTCGGAGGTGCGGGAGGATGCCGTCCCCGCCGGCCTGCCACAGCAACCGGATGGCCTCCGGCTTGCGGGCCTCGTCCACGTGTCCGAGGAGCGCCACGAGGTCGGCCAACCTGAGGGCGCCCAGGGCATCGACCATGGTCTCCCGAGCTTCGGGGGTCAGCTCGATGGCACGGTTCAAGACGTCGAGGGCGACCTCGAACAGCCGCAGCACGGCCACGGTGTCGGCGGCCGCGGAAGCGGTCTCCGCGTCGCCCGCCCGCAGGGACTCCCGGGCCCATCCGAGGAGCGTGCCCCGGTCCGCGGCGGTGAGGCCCGACAACGCAAGGTGCGCGACCGCTTCATCGGGGTCGCGGAGGGAGCGTGCGAGCGACGTGATCCGCTGTGCCTCCGCCGGATCCGGCGGGGCGTCAGGTGACGGCGCCCGCTTGCGGCCCACCTTGCCCTCGGCCCGAGCCAGGGCGTCGGCGGCCGCCGTTGCCAACGTCTTGATCTCGTCGGTGGGATCCGAGACGAGCGCCGACAACGCGCGTTGGACCTCGTGGGCGTCGTTCCCGGCCAGGAGACGAACCGCTCCAAGTCGACGGGCATCCGGATGGGACAGGGCGCCAACGAGCCGTGAGACGCCGACGGCCCGCGCGAGCTCGGTGAATGGTTCGCGCTCGACCTCGCCGGGCGGGGGATCCATCTCGCCCACCGACGCGAGCAAGGGGTCGAGCTCCGCCTCGCCGAGGGTCGGGGTGGAGGCTATGAGCCCGGGCAACACCCACATGACCGTGGCCTGGGTGAGCGGCCACCGGCGCGCGCCGACCAACGGAGCCAGCAGGGCGAGGTCGCGGGAACCACGTCCGGCGGCGAGGCGAACCGCGACCGCCCGGACCTCGTCGGCCGGGTCCTGAAGGGCCTGCCTGACGATGCCGTCGTCGACCCGATCGGCCCGGCTCATCAGGGCCTCCAATGCGAGCCGGCGGAGATCCTGGTCGGGATCGAGGACCACGGCAGCGATCTGCTCGATCTCGCTCTCGGAGGGCGCGCGGGTGGCGATCTCCTCCAAGGCGACTCGTCGATCGCGAGGGTCGCGCGCGGTGAGCGACGGGCCCGACGGCGGGGGAGGGGGCTCGGGAAGTGGCGCGGGGATCGAGGCAGAGATGGGGACGGCAACCTCGGCCGTGCTCGCGGCGTCATCGTCCGGCGGTCGGACTTCGAGGGCTTCCGTGGGAGCCTCCGCTTCCATGGTCGCCTGCGTCTCAACCTCGGGAACCATGGGCGCTGCCTCGGCGACCTCCGCGGCGGGTTCCTCCTCAACCGCGGGAGCGGCGGGCTCGAGCGCGGCCACTGTCGGCGTCTCGACCTCGGCACCAGGAACCTCCGGGGTCTCCGCCGCCGGCGCCTGCTCCTCCACGGCGGGCGCGACCACGTCCGAGGCAGACGTCTCCTCGTCCGCAGGGGGTGCCTTCGCTTCTGCGGGAGCCGCCTCGGCTCCCCGCGTACCGAGCTCGCCGACGTCGGGGACCTCGGGAGCCTCTGCCGCCGGTGCTTCCTGCTCCCCGGCGGCCTGGACATCGAGCGCCTCAGCCGCCGGTGCCTCCTCCGCGGCGGGCGCGTCGACATCGGAGGGCGCAGTAGCTTCGGTCTCCGGAGCCGCCTGCTCCTTGTCTTGGGCGTCGGGGACCTCGGGCGCCTCAGCCGCCGCCTGCTCATCGACCTTCGGCGGTTGCACTTCCGAAGGAGGAGCTTCCACGTCGGCTGGAGGTGCCTTCACCTCCGCCGGAGCCGCCTCGGCCTCCGGCGTGTGGAGCTCGCCGACGTCAGGGATCTCGGCCGTTTCCGCCGCCTCGGCCTCCTGCTCCTTGGCGCCGGGGACCTCGGGTGTGGCTGGTGCCTCCGCCTCGGCCGTCGGCTCCTCGGGTGCCGCGGCCTCTTCCGGGGCCTCCTCTTCCTCGTCGTCCCCGGCGAGCTGCGCCTGGCGTTCGGCGAGCGCCTTCAGGCTCCGATACCAGTCCTCCTCGTAGGCCTGGACGCGCCCGGATCCGGCGCCGGATTCATCCGTGCGATCGGAGGATCCGTCGCGGTTCTCGCTCCCGTCCCCACCCCGTTGACCACGGCGGCCGCCGAGAAGGCCCTGCTTCTTCTCCATCACCCGCTTCCTCCGGTGGTCACGACCCGCTGGCGTGAGCCGTCGGCCCGCCCAACCTCCGGGCGGGAGTACTGCCAGGGACACGGCGTCCCATGCCTCGAGCCCGCCCGGCAGGGGAGGGCCGTCTCCTGTCGGTCACAGCGGCTTGCCGGCGTTGCTGGGCTCGGTGTCCGCGTAGTCCATCGCGTGCAATGCGGGTCCGATGCCCATCGACACTGCGGCCATGGCGGCCTGAGTCCGGTTGCTCACCCCGAGCTTCCGGAAGACCGCCGCGAGGTGCGCCTTCACCGTCTTCTCCGACAGGAAGAGCACCTGCGAGATGTCTCGGTTGCTCCTGCCCTCCGCGAGGAGGGCCAGGATGTCGGTCTCGCGCTGTGTCAGGCTCGACGCGGGACGGCGGCGGGTCTCGCCCCCCTCGTTCCCGGTGGACTCCATGGCGTCGAACAGGTTCTGGATGACCCGGGGCGAGAGGACGTTGCCGCCTCCGGAAAGCGCGACCTTGATGGCCTGCTCAAGGTCTTCGGGCGTCGCGTCCTTCAACAGGTATCCGGCCGCGCCCTCGGCCAGCGCCCGACGGACGTAGTGGGCATGGTCGAACGTGGTGAGCACGATGACCGGAACCTTCGGCCAGGTGGTCCGCAGGTCGTGGAGGAGGTCCAGGCCGTCGATGTTCGGCATCCGAACGTCGACGAGGGCGATGTCGACGGGGTCCGTCTCCATCACCTGCATGGCCTCGCCGGCCCCGCCCGCTTCCACGACATCCGCTTCGGTGAAGGACTCGCGCACGACGTGAGCCATACCGCGGCGCACCAGCGCGTGATCGTCGACGATCATGATCCTCACGTCTCGTCTCCTTCGTCTCCAACGTCTCCAACGGGCAGCCTCGCCACCACCCGAGTCCCACGTCCAGGCGACGACTCGATGTCGAGCGTGCCCCGGACCTCCTCGACGCGTCGTCGCATCATCTCCAGGCCCAGGTGCCCGTCGTGCGGGCCCGTCTCTGAGGGTTGGAAGCCGCGGCCGCGATCCTCCACCTCAACCTCCACGCTCCGGCGGGTTGCGTGGACCTTCACCGCAACGTCCGTCGATGCCGAGTGCTTCGCGGCGTTCGCGACGCTCTCCCTGATCACGGAAGAGGCCGCCTCCAGGACCGGCCGGGGAACGGCATCGGTGTCACCCTCGACCGACCACGAGGCCGGAAGCCGCCACCGTTCCAGCACCTCCTGGATCAGCTTCTCCAGTGGTTCCTCACCGGCGGGCTCCTCCCGCGAGAGGAAGGCCAGGATGCCTCGGATCTCGTCCAGGGCTCGCCTGAGCTCTACGGCCGAACGGGCCAACGCTTCTGCGGCTCTGGACGGCTCGAGGTCGACCCGTCTGGCCATCCACTCGAGCTCGAGCACCGCAGCCGTCACGATCTGGGTGAGGCTGTCGTGGATGGCGTACGCCCACCGGGTGCGCTCCAGGACCAGGCGGTCCTCCGGCGCGCCTCCCTCGGGAGCGAGGTCCTCGGTCCGGCCTGCCTCACCGGCGAGGGACGAGAGCATCGCCCGCAGGGCCGAGACCGAGCGGACCGACGATCTCGGCGTGAGGCGGGCGAACACCACGTCGTCTCCCCGGGGACATGCGACCCAGCCCTCGGCCCGCCCTTCGAGCGCGTCCGCGATGTCGAGGGGGAGGGGGCCCGATCCCGGCGCCACCCACCACGAAACACGGCGCCTGCCGGCCTCGGTGCGCATCACGCCCACGGCATCGAGATCCAGGTACTCGGCGAGGCGCCGGCATTCGGCGGTCTCGTCGGTCCTGTGGTCGACCGCTGCGTCCACCTGGTTCCCTTCTGCCGGCACGGCTCGAAAGCCGTGCCCCCTGCCTCTCGCATTCGTCGTCGCCCGGAGGGCTTTCGGGGTGGGCCGTTCGACCGCCCAATGCCCGTTCGGTCTAGTTCTTCCTTCGGATGGTTCGGGGGTGCGCTTGAACGGGCAGGGGCGAGTGGGCTCGCGAGTCGGGTCTCGGCGTGCCGGGACGCCTTCGTCGAGCGGGCGTGCCACGAGACCGGGGGGCTACTTCGAACGGACTAGGAGTCCGGTTCGCCGACCGCTCGGGCCAGGACCTGGGCCACGTCCTCGACCCGCACGCCGTCGCCGCGGGTTCGGCCGCCGTCGTCCAGCATCACCAGGCAGTACGGGCAGGCGACGCCCACGGTGTCCGCGCCCGTCGATGCGGCTTCGTCCATCCGCTCTTCGTTGATGCGCTTTCCGATCTGCTCCTCCATCCACATACGGGCTCCCCCGGCCCCGCAGCACAGGCCGCGGTGCCCGTGGCGGGGCATCTCGACCGTGGACAGGCCGGGCACGGCGTCCAGGACGCGTCGCGGCTCGGCGTAGACGTCGTTGTGGCGACCCAGGTAGCAGGGATCGTGATAGGTGAGGAGGCCCTTCACCTCTCTGGTCGGCTCGAGCCGTCCCTCATCGACCAGCCGGGCCAGGAGCTGCGTGTGGTGGATGACCTCGAACCTACCCCCGTAGTCGGGGTACTCGTTCCGCAGTGTGTTGAAGCAGTGGGGGCAATTCGCGACGACCGTGGTGACGCCCGCGTCGGTGAGCGTCGTGACGTTCCGCTCCGCGAGGGTCTGGAACAGGTACTCGTTGCCGATCCGCCGAGCCGGGTCCCCGGTGCAGAGCTCCCGGGGCCCGAGGATGGCGAAGGACAGGCCGGCCCGCTGGAGGAGCCCGGCCACGCTCCGGGAGACCTCCTTGGCCCGCTCGTCGAAGGATCCGGCGCAGCCCACCCAGTACAGGAGCTCCGGGGCCTTCTCCTCCTCCCCGAGCACGCTCACCCCCAGGCCCTCGGCCCACGCGGCTCGCTGCGACTGGGGCTGGCCCCACGGGTTGCTCGTGCTCTCCAGGTTCCGAAGCAGCGCTCCGGCCTCCGGCGGGAACCGCGACTCGCCCATCACCAGGTACCGGCGCATGTCGACGATGTGGTCGATGTGCTCGATGTCGACGGGGCATTCCTGCATGCAGGCGCCGCACGTCGTGCAGGCCCACAGCACCTCGTCGTCCACGACGGCGGGGACGAGCGGCACGGGCTCTGCCGGCGACCCGGCGCGCTTCGCATCCAGGATCTTCGGCCCCTGCTCGAACAGGTGGTCCCGGAGGTTCATCACCAGGAGCTTGGGGGAGAGGGGCTTGCCGGTGTTCCACGCGGGGCATGCGCTCTGGCACCGCCCGCACTCCGTGCAGGCGTAGAGATCGAGCGCCTCTTTCCACGTGAGGTCCTCCACGGTGGCGGCCCCCAGGTGCACGTCCCCGGACCCCGGGTCCTCCAGGTCGATCCGGAGCGGCGTGAGGTACCCACGAGGCTTCGTGTTGGAGAAGAACACGTTGATGGCGCTCGTCACGATGTGCAGGTGCTTCGAGTACGGGATGTAGACCAGGAACCCCAGGATCAGCAGGAGGTGCGACCACAGGAAGAACCGCTCGAACACGCCGAGCACGCCGGGACTCATGGGCTCGAACACCGTGGAGAGCGCGGTCGAGATCGGCGTCCACGCCGGCGGCGCCTCGGCCAGGCCGTGGGCGATCCGGACCGCGTTCAGCCCGAAGAGCGTGAGGATGATTCCGAAGATCCACACGAGGATGAGGTCCGCCTCCTGCATGTGGCTGCCCACGAACCGCTCCGGGCGCTGGACCTTGCGGATGGCAAAGGCCATGAGCACGCCGGCCACCACGAGGATCCCGAACAGGTCCTGGAGCAGTCCCAGCCAGCCAGCGTGCCCGATCAGGGGGATGGCGAAGGTGCGGTCCACCGCTTGGCCCATGGCCTGGACGATGGTGGTGAGCAGGACCAGGAACCCCCAGAAGATGAAGGCGTGCATGGCGCCCGGGACGAGGCGCTGCAGCAGCTTCCTTTGGCCCAGCACCACCGTGACCTCGCGCCGCACGCGGACCGGCACGTCCTGCGTGCGGTCCACCGGCCGGCCGAGGCGAACCAGCCGGTACAGGAGCCGGGCCCGGAGGGCGAACAGGCCCCCGGCCAGGGCGACCAGCACGAGAATGGCGATGAGGCCGGGTACGGAGGGCCGGCCCGCGGCCATAGCGGGCCGGGCAAGCTCACGGATCACGCTCGGGGCAGTGTATGGGCCTGCTCAAGGGCAGGCAAACGGCGTGCGGTGGGTGACCGATCGAGTGCCCGGTCCCGGATGGCCCACAGCCGCATGACCACCGGCAGCCTCGCTCTCTCCCTCACAGACTTGCCAAGAAGGCACTCAACTTCTATACTCCGCCTCAGCTGAAGAGAACGCTTCGAGGGAGGCTGAGTACATGCCACGAGCGGTGGGAATCGACCTCGGGACCACCAACTCCGTGGTCTCCGTGCTGGAGGCCGGCGAGCCGGTGGTCATCCCGAACGCGGAGGGTTTCCGGACCACCCCGTCGGTGGTGGGGTTCTCCAAGAACGGTGAGATCACCGTGGGCGAGGTGGCCAAGCGACAGGCCATCACCAACCCGGACCGGACGGTCCGCTCCGTCAAGCGGGAGATGGGCCGGAAGGACTGGCACATCGAGGTGGACGGGAAGAAATGGACCCCCCAGGAGATCTCAGCCCAGATCCTGATGAAGCTGAAGCGGGACGCCGAGGCCTACCTGGGCGACACGGTGACCCAGGCCGTCGTCACCGTCCCCGCATACTTCGACGACGCGCAGCGCCAGGCCACCAAGGAGGCCGGCCAGATCGCCGGCCTGGAGGTCCTGCGGATCATCAACGAGCCGACGGCGGCGTCGCTGGCGTACGGATTGGACAAGCAGCACGACCAGACCATCCTCGTCTTCGATCTGGGCGGCGGGACCTTCGACGTCTCGCTCCTCGAGATCGGTGAGGGGGTCTTCGAGGTCAAGGCCACCCACGGTGACACGCACCTGGGGGGCGACGACTGGGATCAGCGGGTCATCGACTGGATGGTGAAGGGGTTCAAGAACGCGCACGGCGTCGACCTGTCCCAGGACCGGATGGCCCTCCAGCGGCTGAAGGAGGCGGCGGAGAAGGCCAAGATCGAGCTCTCGCAGGTCGCCGAAACCACCATCAACCTGCCGTTCGTGACGGCCACTGCCGAAGGCCCCCTGCACCTCGAGATGAAGCTCACCCGCTCCGAGTTCGAGCGGATGACGGAGGACCTGGCGGATCGGTGCACAAGTCCCTTCGAGCAAGCCGTGAAGGACTGGGGCAAGGACGTCTCGGCCATCGACCACGTGATCCTGGTCGGCGGCGCGACCCGCATGCCGATGATCCAGGAGCTCGTCCGTAAGGTCACCGGGGGCAAGGAGCCCCACAAGGGCGTGAACCCCGACGAGGTGGTGGGGGTCGGCGCGGCCATCCAGGCCGGAGTCCTGAAGGGTGACGTGAAGGACATCCTGCTCCTCGACGTGACCCCGCTCACGCTCGGCGTCGAGACCAAGGGCGGGATCTTCACCCGGCTGATCGAGCGCAACACCACGATCCCCACGCGCAAGAGCGAGATCTTCACCACGGCCGACGACAACCAGACCACGGTCGAGATCCACGTCCTCCAGGGCGAGGCGGAGACCGCGTTCTCGCCGGGTGTGCGCTCGCTCGGGAAGTTCCACCTGATGGGGATCCCGCCGGCGCCCCGCGGCATCCCCCAGATCGAGGTGGCGTTCGACATCGACGCGAACGGCATCGTGAACGTCTCGGCCAAGGACCTCGCCACCGGCAAGGAGCAGCAGATGACGATCACCGGCGGCACGGCCCTGTCGAAGGACGACATCGACCAGATGGTCAAGGACGCGGAGAAGTTCGCTGCCGAGGACCACAAGCGGCGAGAGGCGGCGGAGGCAAGGAACGCCGCCGACCAGCTGACCTATCAGATCGACAAGGCCCTGGCCGAGTGGGGCGACAAAGTGCCCGCCGGCGACCGGGACGAGCTGGCGAAGGCCAACGACGAGCTGAAAGAGGTGCTGAAGGCCGAGGACGTCGAGAAGATCCGTTCTGCCACCGACGCCACCATGCAGGTGTTCCAGCGCATCGGTCAGGCCATGTATCAGCACGCGCAGGCCCAGGCTGCGTCGCAGCAGGCTGGGGCCGGGGGCGCGCCTGAAGACGGCGAGGGTGACGTCGTCGAGGGCGAGATCGTGGACGAAGGGAGTGCTTCGTAGATGCTCACGACCGAGGTCACGTGATGGGCGAGAAGGACCGGACCGGCGAGGGAGAGGCGGAGCAGCGACCGAAGGTCAAGGTCACCGACCGCCGGCACGTTCGCGGGGAGGCGACTCCCCCGGCGGGAGCCGAAGAAGAGGAGCTTGCCGCCGCCAGGCAGCAGGCGGCCGACTACCGCGATCATCTGATGCGCCTCCAGGCGGAGTTCGACAACTACCGCAAGCGCGTGCTGAAGGAGCAGACCCGGGCCGTCGAGCTGGCCGCGGAGCCCCTGATCCGACAGCTGCTCGAGGTGCTCGACGAGTTCGAGCTGGCGCTCATGGCCGCGGAGCAGAAGCCCGACTTCGACAAGTTCCTGCACGGGGTGGAGCTCGTCTACGCGAAGCTCGTCGACACGCTGAAGGCAGAAGGGCTGGAGCGGGTCGACGCGCAGGGCAGGCCGTTCGACCCCACCCGGCACGAGGCGCTGATGGAATCGGGGCCCGGCGATGGCGAGCCGGTCGTGGCCGACGTATTGCGCCAGGGATACATGCTGAAGGGCCGGGTCATCCGCCCGGCGGGCGTCCGCGTCACGCACGAGCGCTGAGGGGTCGCCGATGAACGGCGACGTCCGGCGTGAGTGGTTCGAGAAGGACTACTACCAGGTCCTCGGCGTCGCCAAGAACGCCTCGCAGTCGGACATCAAGAAGGCCTACCGCAAGCTCGCGCAGAAGTACCA
>Ga0184640_10000349_pt1 | contig 11874 bp, 14 predicted proteins | sample PLM31_200_b2_FD_133161 | JGI IMG/M metagenome (GOLD analysis project Ga0184640, IMG submission 133161) | Groundwater sediment microbial communities from an aquifer in East River, Colorado, USA - PLM3-1_200_b2 | ecosystem: Environmental > Terrestrial > Soil > Riparian zone | place: USA: East...
ATTATCGTCCGTGATAGGCAACTGAGTCGGTGATCATTCGGCCGAAGGAGAGGGCACGCTGGAAAGGCGCTCGACGGGAGACCAGAGTCAACGTTCTCGGGCCCGCCAGAACCCATCCGGTGTCGACCGGAAAGCGTTCCCCGGTCATGGGCTTAGCGGACGGACGCACGACGCCTTGCGGCTCTTCCCGATTGGCCCTCCTTGGGTATGCTCCCGGCGGGAAGTCGGCCCATTGGTTAGCGATTCCGGCAAGCCCATCAAGAGACATGCCAGTGGAAAGTTTCTATTGTTGGGTTTTGAAGCCGTACTTGCGGCGGGTTCCCGGTACAGGAATCAACGCCTTCTCGTCGCCCTCCAGCCATGCTTGTCGAGTCCGGTCGTCCTTATATCTCGGCCACCTAAGTCGTCCGGAAGACGCAGGCAGCATCGCTGACCAAGCCCGAGGAATCGGAAGTCTCGATCTCCAGAGAGAGGGAAAGGGAAATCCCGCTCAATCGAAATCGTGGCTCGACTCTTCTGCGCCCGGCCCCTTCCCCTTGCCAGGCTCCGTTTTGGGGGACTTCGAGGCGATGACATCGTCGATGCGGAGGATCATCACCGCGGCCTCCGTCGCGGAGGCTACGGCCTGCTTCAGGACGCGGAGGGGCTCGAGGATCCCCAAGCGCTTCAGCTCCGAATTCTTGCCCGCGAGGGGGTCCACCCCGACCGTCGTCTTCCCCGCCTTGTGGGCCTGGCGCAATTCGATGAGCGTATCGATCGGATTCATGCCCGCGTTCTGCGCGAGGGTCCGGGGGATGACCTCCATCGCGTTCGCGAACGCCTCGACCGCGAGCTGCTCCCGTCCGCCGACGGTCGAGGCGATCGCCTTCAGGCCCAGGGCAAGTTCCATCTCCGCGGATCCGCCGCCCGTGAGGTAGCGACCGTCTTCGACGGCCACCGCGACGACGGACAACGCGTCCTCCAGGGATCGCTCCATCTCGTCCACGACGTGCTCCGTCCCGCCCCGAATCAGGATTGACACGGAGCGCGGGTTCTTGCACCCGGTCACGAAGGTCATCTTGTCATCGCCAATCTTGCGCTCGTAGACCTCCTTCGCGGCGCCGAGGTCGGCCGAGGTCAGCTCTTTGATCTTGTTCGCGAGCCGCGCGCCCGTGGCTTTCTGGAGCTTTTTCATGTCGCTCTCCTTCACCCGCCGCACCGCGTAGATGCCCTCCTTCGCAAGGTAATGCTGCGCGAGGTCGTCAATGCCTTTCTGACAGAAGACAACGCTCGCTCCCGCTTGCTTGATCGCGTCAACGTACCTCTTGAGCACGTTCTCCTCCTCGTCGAGGAACGCCTGCATCTGAGTGGGGTCGCGGATCCGGATCTCCGCACTGACCTCCGTCTTCTTGACCTCCAGCGCGGCGTTGAGCAACGCGATCCTCGCGTTCTCCACACGCGAAGGCATCCCAGGGTGGACGCGCTCCTTGTCCACGATGACGCCCTCGATGAGGGCGGTGTCGGACATGTCCCCGCCTGGTTTCTTGACCATCTGGATGTCGTCGTCGTTGACCGTCCAGCCCGTCTCCCGGCGCTCCGCGACGGCCTTCACCGCGCGATATGCTAGGTCGGCGAGGAGCTCTTTGTGCGTGCTCACGGACTTGGAGCCCATGGAGGTCTTTGCGATCTTCAGAAGGATCTCCTGGTCGTCGATGGAGACTTTCTCCGCCCGCTTCGCCAGGATTTCGTAGGCCTTCTCCTCGCCCTGGCGGTACCCGGCCACGATGACCGTCGGGTGGACCTTCCTCTCGATGAGCGCTTCCGCGTTCGCGAGGAGCTCCCCGGCCAGGATGACCGCGGTCGTTGTGCCATCGCCGCACTCCTGATCCTGAGCCTTGGCCACCTCGACCATCATTTTCGCAGCCGGGTGGTCCACGTCGACGTTCTTGAGGATCGTGACCCCGTCATTTGTGATTGTCACGTCCCCCATGGAGTCCACGAGCATCTTGTCCATGCCCCGCGGGCCGAGCGTGGAGCGCACGGCATCGGCAATCGCCCGAGCAGCGGCGATGTTGTTCTTCTGGGCTCCACGGCCTTCTTCGCGAGTCGTTCCCTCTCTCAGAATGAAAATTGTCTGTCCTCCACTAGCCGGCATCACCATGTATCTCGCCCCCCGATCGACTTGTTTGGTTGAGCGCCCTACCATGGGGGGGAAGGAGTATATGAATTCTCACTTCCACGGGAGGGCGCCATCACCACCTCGGGGGTGACTCGAACGGCGATGGTCCTAGGCAATGAAAAGAGGAGGAGAGCCGCCCGAATGTCCCTCAGTTGATCCTGCAATCTCTCCGGACCCGTGACCTAACTCGCCCGCTTTATGTTCTTGATGGATATTGCTCCTCGGGGGGAGCATGGTTGCCAATTAGCAAGGATGCGTTCAACAAAGGAGCTCGCAGTGCGGACCTCGAGAGGGACATCGTAGCATATCTCGAGCGCCATCCTGACCAGGCTTTCACGTTGGAAGAGGTTGGGGGCGGGATCAGAAAGGTCCAGAGGATTCATCGGCCAGGGACTCTATTCCGGTTCGACCGCGCATGTCGACCCCCGAGGAAAAAATCCGCGTCCTGAAGGACTCCATCCGCGAGGAACCGGACGATCCCCTTGGGTACTACCTCCTCGGCATGGAATACGCCAAGCTCCTGCGGCACCTGGACGCGATTGACGCGTTCGAGGGGGCCATCCGCATCAATCCGGACTATACCGCCGCCTACTGGGAGCTGGGCAAGTCCCTACGGGAAGCCGGGCGGCGGCACGAGGCCGCCGACGTCCTCGGCCAAGGGGTCGTTGTCGGGGAACGGACCCACGACGTCCAGACCATGAAGGAGATGCTCGTCTTCCTGAAGCGCCTCAAGGAAGAGCCATTGTGATTTCGCTGGAACGGCTTCTGCCGGACGATCTCGAAACCGAAGCGCTTCCCGCTCGGGTCGTCGAAGACGTAGCACGGGCCGTTCAGGATCCGACCGGTCTCTCGTCCGGATTCCAACCCCGCTCCCCTCAGGGCTTTGGCAGCGGCCTTCAGATCCTCGACTTGGCCTCTATCTGCGACCCGAGAGTCTGGCGTTATTTCTGTCAGGGATTTCAGAGTTCGATTAAGCCTGACGAGTGCCCTATGCCCTTCGTTCAAGGCGTACTTCACCTCGGAAGGAAACCCCACTCTGCGACTGCAGGGCTGTTCGGCCATCGCCACGGTTCCAACCGCGTCTAGTGACAGAATTTGCTTCGTCGGCGACGATTGGTCTGCCACCTGTCACCACGTTAGTTTGGGGGTGTCGTTACTTCGTGAAGGCTGTGGTTCAAATAGCAGACAATCGTCCCTGAATACATGGCGAAGAAGAAAATCAAACTCACTCGAGCCGGTCTGCGCCGCGCGCGGCGTCGAAGAATTCAGCGTCATATCCGTTAGATCTAATGTGAACGGCTTTGCTTCCGCGCGGCTTCATGGAGAGGAAGCGCGGCTTGTTCGATTTCCCACCTACCACGATGCTGAATCCGGACGCTTGAGTGAACGCAGATAGGCGAGCGCAAGCCCCGCACTGTTTTCGCTCGGCCTGTGGAGAACGTTTTCCGCTGGAGGCAGTTTCCCAGAAGGGCGGGCGTGAGGGGAAGGAGGGCGGGACTGACATATGCCGAACAGATGACGGCCCTTCCCCATTCCTCACGAGCATGAGATTGGGTCTCGAGGCCGTCCTCCACCGCGAATCAGTTGCAGTTGCCGAGGCGATAGCACTCACGCCATTAGCCCTACGACCAATGGAGGCGCGTGTAACACCGCAGGCAGATGATGTCCTCGGGTCCGATCTGTTCGATCTTTTGCTTCCATACACCCGGCCGGACCCATTCGAACCGTGTTTCCGCTCCGCACTCAGCGCATACGCCCATGGCTCACCTTCACTGCATAATTCAACGGGGCTTGTCGAGGAGGAGCTTGACGGATTTGGTCGCCTCCGTTTCTTGGCTTTCATCAGTCGCCGGCAAAGCATCGCCCGCCCCCGAGAGAGTCACACAGGGTCATATAAAGAAGGTGCCCGCGAAGGCGGGCATGGTGGAGAACGCGGGCGATCTGCCGCGATATCACACGATGTATGCCGCGGCAGATTGAGACAAGCCGAACCGAAGGGGGCTGCCGTCGCGAGGGCGCGATGTGCGTACTCCGTGAGTCTCTCGTCGGGCGACTTGGATAGGCCGATTCTGAGGTCTTGTGAGAAGGTCGCGCGACGGAGTTGCTCGAGGAACCGCGGGCTCGGATGGCCCGGCCTCTTCTGCGGCCACGCCCGCATGAACGGGAGACGATGCACCGGGAAATGGCAACCCTGGCAGAGCGTCACAAGGCCGTCCCGGTGGAAGGCCACGTACTCGTGCCCGTCGAAGGGGGATTGCCACGTCGTCATGCTCCGGTAGCTCATGTGGTGGACCTGGAGCGACCCCTGGCGTCCGTAGCCGTGGCAGGTCCACACGTCCCTTGCGAGGATGAGCGCACGGATCTCGCCCCAATCGCCGTAGGCCGTGTGGACTTCGGACCGAAGGCGGCGCGCCTCCCCGAGCTGTACCGCTCGCACGCGGGCCGCCTCCTCGAGGTCGCGGAGCTCCCGGCGATGCGTCCGTTGCAAGTGCCGCTCCAAGCCTGCGGGGGCCATCCGTTCCCCGCAGAACCGGCAGACCCCCTCAGTCCGAGACCCGCTCCCCTCGCCGAGCGTTCGCGCCGCTCGCGGTCCCGCTCCGCCTCTTGGGCCCGCCGGACGTCATCGGCGCTGGCGTCCGGATGGAGGCGCGCGAGGTGACCGGAGAGGATGGCAATCGGGGCGTGGCGCAGGGGGCAATTCATCGCCGTCGACTCGGAGTCGGTTTTCGCGTCCCCGAAGATGGGCGTCCGGGAGCTTGATACCCTCTTCGGCTGTCGCGAATGCTCGAGGCTGGGCATGTTGAGCCGTGGCAAAAAAGGGAAAGCGCCCGCCCGTGTGGGCGAGCATGCAACCAATGCGGCTGAAGTAGCACGACGCCTTGAAAGCGCTGAGAAGGACCGTGGATACTTACCGCTCGACACTCGAAGACTCCGAGAACATATTGAGAGTTGCAGGCTGCCCGCTGACCTCCAGGATTCGTTTCTTGGTGAACTCTAGGCAATCAGCCGAGGCGTCTATCCCGATGGCCTTCCTCCCGAGTCTCAGTGCGACCACTGCCGTCGTGCCGCTCCCGACAAAAGGATCGAGCACTGTTCCGCCTCGGGGGCATGTCGCTCGGATTGGCAGTTCAACCAATGCTTCGGGAAACACGGCATAGTGATTCTCAGGAAAGATGGAGTCCTCGATTTGAATGGTCCAGACATCCGTCGGCACACTGCCCCTCGAGTGGTGCGTGAGTATCGCAAAGCCTCGTGTCTCGAGCTCTTTGGCTCTGCCGCTTAGGGCACTCGCGTTTCCGTGAGTGGGACGTTTGGTCCCGCGTATTAGCATGCGGAAGCCGGGTAGAAGGCCGCTCTTGACCTTTTGAACTGCCGAGTCCAGAGCATCAAGCGCGGCGCGCTTTTCTTCCTCTGTCAGAGCAACACTGGCGAGGATTTGGCGTCTGTACCTAACCCCCGAGACTCCCCTGGGAGTTTTCACGACGCCATTCTTCCCCAAATTCGGTGACGAGGTGGGTTTTCTAATCGCATCCATGTCGTAGTATGCGTCTTTACTTTTCACAAAGTGAAAGAGCAGCTCGTGGGCAGGAGTAAGTCTGTCCTTGGCCGCGTTAGGGACATGCTTCGGCTTGTGCCAGATCACCTCGCTTCTGATTTTCCACCCTATTTCTCGCATTGCGAAAGCAACTCGCCACGGGATTCCCAGCCATTCCTTCCGTTCGCACTTGTCATCGAGATTGAGCCAGAAGCTTCCCGTGGGCCTTGTAACACGGTACAACTCTCTCCCGACGGACGCGAGGGCCTCAACGTATTCCTCCACGGTCTTTTCGCTTCCGATTTCGTGGACAGAGTCGCCGACGTGCCGACGTTGGCTGTAGTACGGCGGGCTCGTGACGGTGCAATCCACGGAATCATCAGCCATAGTCCGGAGTACTTCTCTGGCGTCCCCAAGCAACAGCCCGCACTCCCGGCTGGCGAAGACGGAAGAGACCACGTCCGACGTAATCACGGTCAGACCCATACCCTTTTTGCAGCCCGCGAGACGCGCATTTAGCCACGCCCGTACACTATGCCTTGCTTCCCCGTCTCCGGGAAACGCCTCGTTTCCGCAACCAGTGGCGGATTGTACCTGTCGAGCAGCCGATCTTGCGGGCGATTTTCGGCGCGCAAGTCAGAACTGACAATATGATGGTGAATCCGACTTTTCGGGCAAAATCGAGTGCTCCCGGCGGGAAGTCGGTCCATTGGTACGTGGATGGGCAATCCTTTCAAGCCATATTCCAGTGGGATTAGTCCACTTCTGGGTAGAAGCAGAAGGGTAAGTGGGAGAGCGCGACGGGCGGAAGCGCGCCCGCGCCTATCCCGACGTGATCTGGCGGAGCGGCGGTCCGCGCCGCCTCAGGTCGCGAAGCGACAAGTAGCTCGCAATCGCCACGAGCACGGGGATCGTTGAGTAGCTTATCGCGATGAACGCGGACGGCCCGCGTGGCAGGAGGAAGAGGAGAACCTCGATGAGGAATCCTGCGATTCCAAGGACAAGGGCCACCGCGTAGCTCCAAGCCTTCCCGCGGAGGCAGAAGACGAGGAGGATGAGGCTCGACGCGCCCAGGACGGCCCCGAGGACGAGCGCGACCAAGGGCCACTCGGTCGGCTTCAAGACGACGATGATGTACACCGAGTTTACGAGGACGATGAACTCCACGACCGAGTAGAGCACTAGAAGGCCAACCGCGGAGCGCATCGCCGTCGTGCGTCGACTCGGAATGGAGGGCATGGAGCTTGGCGCACGATAGCGCCCTCCCTACCTAAATTGAGCACGGCACACATCATCATTTGCTCCCTCGTTTCCAACCCGAGACTACTTGGGATGAGTATGCTCCCGGCGGGATTCGAACCCGCGTCTGAGGCTCGAAAGGCCCCGATCCTTGACCGGACTAGACTACGGGAGCGGAAGGGGCAGTTAGTCGAGGAACCCATAAATCCTTTTGGAACTCCGTCCCGCAAACCCATGCACACCGGAAACTAAATGGCAATCCGTGCCTTCGATGCCGGGATGCGGCGGACCCGTCCGACGATTACGGAACTGGCGTTCTTTCTATGCGGGGTCCTCATCATCCTCGTCGGTTGGATCGCGGATTTCTTGGGAATCTTCGAGCTGGGACCGCAACCGGAAGGACATGGATCCGCCACGACATTCCCGTTGCGTCTGTTCATGACGATGTTCGGCGTCGCGTTCTCCACGATCGGCGTCGGATATGAGAACTTCCCGCAGATCTTGGAGGGCGGCGAGCAGGCGAAACGCTACATCGTCGCGCTCCTCTTCCTCGCGGACGGATCCCTGCACCTGTATGCGTTCAACGACCATCTGGGAGACGCATTCGTTGCGACGTTCTTCGGCGTGTTCTCGGCCCTCCAGCTCGCGGCGGCCTTCTTGATCCCGTACAGCCGCCGCAAACTCGACCCCGCATGGATCTCGATCACCGCGTTTCTGATCCTCGCGTATGTCGTCACGCGGACGGTCGCGGTCTGGCCGATCGGGACGATCGAGCAAGTCGATCCGCTCGGAATCGTCTCGAAGCTCGTCGAGGTCCTGACCGTCCTGATGCTCGTGTCGCTCGTCCAATCGGATCGCGCGTCGCGCCGGAAGTCCCACGAGACGGGTGCCGCCTTCGACCGCTGATCTTCAGATCTCGCCGGCGACTTCCTTCGCGAGGAGCCGGTACTCCTGCTCCTTCATCGCGGCGGGATTCGCCGAGATCAGGAGATAGGAGTCGCTCAGGACAATCTTCTCGTTCACTTTCTGAAGGAACCGCATCATCGACGCGAAGCCGTTCTGGGAGATCATGTACTCGATCCCTTCGAGGAGGACGGCTGCGTTGCCGCCTTCGGACGCGAAATCGGAAATCGCGGAGGCGATCTCGACGAGGGCGCTCGGCTCCGCGACCGCCATATCCTTCGCCTTCCCCCCGGCCGACTTCGAGAGCCAGATGAACCCCGCTTCTCCGATCGGATAGCGGGACCGAAGGTCGTCCGGGTGGATGCGGGTGATGCACAGCCCGCGGGCTTTCGCCCGGAGCAGATCCGAGAACAGACCGAACACGCGCTCCGCCTTCGGCTCGCGGACGAGGTAGGCTCCACGGCGACCCAGGTCCTTCCGGGCCTCCAACTCGCCGCCGCCCACGACTGGAATCCCCTGCTGCTCCAGAAGACGGGCCTCCATCGATTCGACGTCGCGGTACAGGACCGCTAGTTTTGACTTCGCCATCACGCCGAGTTCCGTGGACGAATAGCCGCGGCTCGTGAGGCCACCGATCTCCCGCCACGCGGCCTTCAGGCCCTCCTCGTAACCTTTCAGAAAGGCCTTGCGCTTCTCGTCGTCGCCCATCCCTGTGCACGGGATAAGGCCCCGACCGCCGTATAGAGATTTCGCGGCGGCCTTATCCGATGTACCCGAGATCCTCGCGCTTGTCCGGTGTCTCCGGCGCGGCCTCGATGTCCTTCAACTTCGACGTGATCTGGTCGATCTGCTTCGCCTTGTTCTCGAGCTCGTTGAACGAGATCTCGATGTCGAGATATTTCGTGAGAACGTCCAGCACGGCCTGCGCGCTTTTCGGGTCGACGAAGTAGCCCGACGTCTCGCCCATCAGGCAGACCGCCTGCATGTCGTACAGCCGGCCGAGGCCGAGGAGGAGCCCGCTCGCGCCGACGATCCCCGCGCCGGGCTCGCCCCGGGAGAACACGACCCCGTACTTCTCCATCTCCTTCACGAGGTCCACGCCCGTCGCGGCCCCAAGGACGCGGGGCTTCGTGACCATCCGCCCCATCCCGTATCCGCCGAGGGTGAAGATCCGCCGCACCCCGAGCGCCTTCAACTCCCGCAGGATGAAATCGCTCAACTCGTACTGTCCTTCCGGCGTGAGACCCTGATAGTCGCCGGTCAACAGGACGAGGTCGCGGCCCGCTCCTCTCTTCACGTAGTGCATCTCGTTGTTCACGAGCTTCACCTGCCCATCGTCCTGGACGAGGACCTGCGGCGGGAAGTATTTCGAGAAGATCTCCGCGAACTTCACCGCCTTCAGCTCGTCCTTGAGGTGTTCCGCGGCGAGCTTCCCGACGTTCCCGATGCCGGGCAATCCTTCGATGAAGATCGGATCGTCCAGCTTCGGATGTTCCAGATACCGGATCGTGATGTTGTCCATCGACTCACCTCTCCAATCCTTGGACCCGCTTAAGTTTGCGCCTGTACGCGCCGTAGCGGTCCTCGGGAGAATATCGAGGCGGCATCGGATTCCCGGTCGCGCGCCCGCAATCCGGGCACACGTCCTTCAGCGTGTACCGACCGCAGCCGGCGCACTTCTTCATCGTCGATCGCATCGCCTCAGTCCTTCCGATGGAACTTCGCCTCGCCGCCCTTGGCCGTCAAGGCCTTGATCACGCGGGCGGCCGCCTTCTGGATCTCCTCTTCGGCCGTCTTGTAATCCGGCGCACGGACGACGATCCGGTAGCGGGGCGCGCCGATGTACTGGACCTTCACCGTGGCGCCATCCTCCTCTTGCACGGCCTTTAGGAGCGCCTCCTTGATGTGAATCGCCCCATCCGGACAGAAGTCCGTCGCCTCGAGATATCCGTCGATCGTCACGTGCGGCGGGATGATGTTCTCCCGGGCGACCTCGATGAACGTCTTCACCCAGGGGCCCTTGAAGCCCTCGCCCTCGAGGGCATGATCGTCCATCACGCTCTCCTCGAACGCGCGGTACAGCGTGCCGAACGAGTCGAGGAGGTCGTACCCGAACTCCTCCCAGCACTGCTCCGTCGTCTTGCCGAGGCGTTTCGCGACGATCCCGAGGAGGTTCTCCGCCTTCTGCTCGTTCTTCCATTCCTGGATCTTCTCGCGGCGCTGGTGTTCGTTGACCGCCTTCAGCGAGAGGTCGATGTGGCCCTTCTCCTTGTCGACTTTCAGGACCTTGCAGACGACCTTCCGTCCCTCGCGGATGTAGTCCCGGATGTACTTGATCCAGCCGGAGGAGACCTCCGCGATGTGGATGAAGCCTTCCTTGCTCTCGTACTCGTCGAGGGTGACGAAGGCCCCGAAGTTCTTCACGTTCGCCACGGTGCACACGACGAGTTCGCCCTCGTCCGGCCAGTCGTACCCGCGGTTGCGCTCCGCGGTCTTCGTCTCCGCCACTACTCGAGGACCCCCAGGATCTCGCCTCGGATCGCGGCCTTCCCGCCCGTCGGCTTCGCGACTGTAGCGCCGCAGACCGCGCACAGGACCACGCTCGCCGCGCGGTCGAAGACGATCTGCTCATTGCCGCAATCCTCGCACTTCACCCGGAGGAACCGGCTCGTGGGTTTCGGGATCACTTGTGCACCTCCACGAGCTCGAACTTCTTCGAACGGTTCCCCGGTCGCTGGTGGGCCTTCTTGCACTCCTGGCAGCGGAACCGGAGATGGATTCGTTTCGTCGGCTTCTCTCGCCCTTCGGGCTTCGGCCGCGGGAAGCCCCCGTACCCGGCCGTCACGCGTCGGAACCGACGCTGACCGGCCCGCAGTTCGGACCGAGGGCGGTTCTTCACCCGCTCCACTTCGAGGTCCGTGTGCTTGCGGCAGAACGGGCAGTAACCGCGAATACGCTGGGGCATCTTCATGGAGGCCGACCGGGCGCCGATAAAGAGGACGACTCGTATAAAAGGGTTCCTGGGTTGTCGTGTGGGCCAGCGTTTTCATCCGTCGTCGGGCCCGACCGAGCCCCGTCGACGGTGCTCGCGGATCCTCGAATTCCGTTCCGCTTCGGGACGGCGCCGTCTTAATCGGAAGAAATATATATTGCTAGATTAATAAATGGAACTGAGAGACAATGAGCCGGGAAGTCCGCCTCAGCCGACGGGATGAAAACCTGGTGGATCTGGTCATCGAAACGGGCCTATCCCGGAACATCGCGAAGACGCTCGTATTCCTGTCCAAGCGGGAGGAGACGACCTCCGTCGAGATCGAGAAGGCGACGGGACTTCGGCAGCCCGAGGTCAGCATCGCGATGCAGGAACTGCGGCGGCGCAAGTGGGTCGACAAGCGGGACATCAAGAAGGAGGGGAAGGGCCGTCCCGTTCATTCCTACCGGCTCAGCGTGCCGTGGTCCGAGATCCTCGCACACATCGACCGCGAGGAACAGGCGAAGATCGATCGGATCGAGGCGAACCGCAAGAAGCTCAAGACGTTCGCGTAGGCGGCACCGCGGGATGCAACGTGCGGATCCCCGTTTCGGATGCCACGAGGGCCGCATCCACCATGCCGAGGAAGAGACCGTGACCCACGACTCCCGGGATCGACATGAGTTGGACCGCCATCTCCGCGGGCGATTGCAAGGAGGGGAACCGCGCATCGAGGATGTGGTTCCCGTTATCTGTGAGAAACACCTCTCCCCCGCGGCGCCGGAGCTCGACGGCCGCACCCAGTCCCTCGACGGCCTTCGCCGCGTTGCGCCAGCCAAACGGATGGACCTCCAAAGGGACCGGGGCTTTCGTCCCGAGACGTGGGACGAGCTTCGACTCGTCCACGATCACGATGAACGTCTCCGAGGCCGCGGCGACAATCTTCTCCCGGAAGAGGGCGCCACCGAGGCCTTTGATCAAATCGAGTTTCGGATCCACCTCGTCCGCCCCGTCGACACAGAGGTCGAGGTGGGGATGATCCTCAAGGGACGTAAGCGGAATCCCCAG
>Ga0184640_10000350_pt1 | contig 11866 bp, 10 predicted proteins | sample PLM31_200_b2_FD_133161 | JGI IMG/M metagenome (GOLD analysis project Ga0184640, IMG submission 133161) | Groundwater sediment microbial communities from an aquifer in East River, Colorado, USA - PLM3-1_200_b2 | ecosystem: Environmental > Terrestrial > Soil > Riparian zone | place: USA: East...
CCACTGACCTGGGGTTCGACGCCCCGGCGCGACTCTCTCCGCGTTTAGGGAAGCAGGAGGACCTTGCCGAAGATCTCTCTAGAGCCTACGACCCGGTGGGCTTCGGCGGCGTCAGCGAGCGGATAGGTGCCATGGATAACCGGCTTCAGCCTGCCCTCCGCCACGAAGCCCATGACTGTCCTGAGCTCGGTCAACGTGGCGTTCTTCGATCCGACAAGCCGAAGCTGCCGGCGGAAGAACGGGATGATGTCCAAGGGCACGACCTCGCCGGCGTGCGCACCCACCGTGACGAGCACGCCATCTGTCTTCAGGCATTCGAGGCTTCGGGTGAACACGTTGCCGCCGATGTGCTCCATGATGACGTCCACCCCGTTACCACCCGTGAGTTCCAGGACACGCTGCGCGAAATCCTCTTCGGCGTAGTTGATGAGGTGGTGGGCGCCAAGCGCCTTGGCCCGCTGGAGCTTCTGTCCACTGCTTGCGGTGACAAAAATGGTGGCCCCCGCCAAGCTGGCCACCTGGACAGCGGCACTCCCAATACCGGAGCCTGCGGCCTGGATGAGGACGGTATTGCCTGCTCGAAGGCCCCCGCGGTTGATGAGCACGTGCCAGGCGGTACCGAAGGCGATCTGGCTCGCTGCGGCGTCCTGAAAGCTGACATGCGATGGCAAACGCTGTAAGGAGGAGACTGGGACTTTCACGAACTCGGCATAGCCGCCGGGCAAATCCAATCCGAAGTAGCCTCCCCGCTCGCACAGGTTATCTCGGCCGCTAAGACAAAACTCGCAGGTGGAACAGGGAATGCGACATGAAACCCAGACGCGGTCCCCCTCCTTCAGAGGGCTTGCCTGGTCCCCGATGGCGGCCACCTCGCCGGCAAATTCCCGTCCCAGAACATGAGGAAAGGACACCGGAATGCGGGAGGTGCCGGCCCGGACGTCTAGGTCCACATGATTGATGCCCACCGCCCGCACTCGCACCACCGCCTCGCCGACCTCTGGCGTTGGCTCGCGAGCCTCCTCGCAGACCAAGACTTCCGGACCACCAAACCGGTAGAACCAGGACACTTTCATCGTCATCGTCCTCTTCCGTACATGGGGCCGTCCGAGCGCGAGAGCACGACCCGCAACCACTCGCGCGAGGGCATGGTGGCATGGATCCGTTGCGACATTTCGTCGTTGAGCCACTCAAGCTCGGAAGCGTGCACCTCCAATTACGAATTCCCGTGGGTCGCGGCTCGGATTCCTACCGCGCCGACCCCGTCCGGATCGCCTCCGGGATGCGGCGCTTGAGGTACTGCCCGTCCTTCAGGTCGCCATGGAACCGGCCGTCGGCGACCATGACCTTGCCGCGCAGCACGGTCAGCACCGGCCAGGCGCCGACCTCCTTGCCCTCCCAAGGGGTGTAGTCGCTCTCGTGCAGGTCCTGGGCGCGCACCGTGCGGCGCAGGCTCGTGTCGAGCACCGTCAGGTCGGCGTCGCTGCCGACGGCGATTGCCCCCTTGCGCGGATACAGGCCCATGATGCGGGCGGCGTTGGCCGATACCACGTCGACGAACTTCTCCAGGGAATAGCCCCGCTTCTCGACGGTCTCGGTGTAGATCACGTCGACCCGGGGCTCGACCCCGGAGCTGCCGCCGGTGGTATCGTCAATGCGCTTGCCTTGCAGCTTGACCGCGAGGTTGCAGCACACCTCGTCGGTGGCGACGCAGTGCAGGTCGCCGCGTGCCAGGCCGTCCCACAATCCCTGCTGGTCGCGCTTCGACTTGAGCGAGGGGTAGGTGTGGTAGATCTGACCGTTCGGCTTGCGGTAGTCGTCGCTGGTGTAGAGCAGGTACTGGTGCAGCGTCTCGCCGTAGATCGGGAAACCGCGCCCCCGGCTCTCGGCGATCGCCTGCACGCCGGCCGCGGCGCTGACGTGCATCATGTAGAGCGCCATGCCCTCGATGGTCTCGGCCAGCCGGATGATGCGGCGGAACGACAGGTCCTCCGACAGCGTGTTGTGCACCTCGGCCAGGTGCTCGAAGCCAACCCGGTTCTCGGCGAACAGCTTGTCGTACATGTGCATGACGATGTCGTTGTCCTCGGCGTGAATGACGCCGAGCCCGCCGGCCCGGGAAAGCACCTTGAAGATCTCCCACAGGTCGCCGAACCGGACCATGCGGCCGCGCCGGCTAGGCGTGATGTCGGTGGTGAAGATCTTGACCGTCGGGTAGCCGGCCTCGACCGCCTCGGCCAGCTCGGCGATCACCGCCGGCGGCACGCGGCCGCGCAGCATGATGTGGTAGGCGTAGTCGCAGTAGCAGCGGCCGACCCAGTCCTGGTCGCGCGCCTCGATCGTGTCGCGCACGCTCTGGCTCGACGACTCGTCGCCCTCGCGCTCGGGCTTGCTGGCGGCGAAGTCGATGATGGTCGTGGTGCCGCCCCACAGCGCCGCCCGGCTGACCTGCTCCGGCGGGTCGCTGCGCCCCGGCGGACCGCCCGGCACGAGCGCCGGGATGTACCAGGCGCAGTGCACGTGCGGGTCGATGCCGCCCGGCATGACGATGCCGCCGCCGGCGTCGATCACCCGCGCCGCCTGATCGGGCGCGAAGCTGCCGTGTGCGGCCAGCGCCGCGATCACGCCGTCCTTCACGGCCACGTCCCACGCACCGACGCCGTGCGGCATCACCACCCGGTCGCCGCGGATCACTAGATCGAACATTTTCCCTCCTTTTCTTCCCGTTTGGTCGCTGCACCCATCACCGTCATCCCGCCGCCTGCAGCGCCGCCACCTCGTCGTCAAGGGCGTTGAGCAGGGCCTCCAGCCAGCGCGGATCCAGGCCGCGGGCGATGACGACGATGCGCGTCGTGCGGTCGCCGTCCGGCCACGCATCGAGCCAGGCCGGCGGGTGGAACACGTGCTGCACGCCGTGGATCACGGCTGGGCGGCCGGGGCTCTCGCGCACGTGGACCAGGCCCTTGAGGCGCAGCAGGCCGGCGCCGCAGTGCTCCGCCAACACCTGCAGGAACAGGCTCAGCGTGACCGCCCGCAACGGCGCCTTGCGGCGCAGGCAGAAGCACGTGATGGCATCGTCGTGGCGGCTGCCGGCGCGGCCGTGCCCCGTGTGGGCGTGACCCGCGGGACCAGATGAATCGTGCGGCACGGCCTCGGCGGCCAACCAGCGCAGCACGTCGGGGCCGCGCGCCGCCGGGTCGTACAGTCCGCCGCCGAACAGCCGGCCCGCGTCGATCGCGCCGTGCACCGCCGTCAGCTGGGGCGCCCCCGGATTGAGGGCGTGCAGGCGCTCGGCAAGGCCGCTCGCCGCAGGGTCGCTGAGATCGGTCTTGGTCACGACGATGCGGTCGGCGACCGCCGCCTGCTTCACGGATTCCGGGTGCGCGTCGAGCGTGGCGGCACCGGCGGCCGCATCGACCGTGGCGATCACCGACTCCAGGCACAGGGCATCGGCCAGCGCAGGGTCGGTCATCAGCGCCTGCAGGATCGGCGCCGGGTCGGCCAGTCCGGTGGTCTCGATGACGATGCGCTCGAACGCCGCGACCGCGCCGACCGCGCGCCGCGCCAGCAGGTCGCCGGCGGTGCGCACCAGGTCGCCGCGCACCGTGCAGCACACGCAGCCGCTGTCGAGCGCAACGATTTCCTCGTCGCTCGCCTCTACCAGCAGGTGGTCGAGGCCGACCGCGCCGAACTCGTTGACGATCACGGCGGTGCGCGCCAGCGCCGGGTCGCGCAGCAGGCTGGCCAGCAGCGTCGTCTTGCCGCTGCCGAGGAAGCCTGTGATCACCGAGACCGGAACCGCCGCCATCGTCACCGCCCGCCCAAGCCGCGCCCGAGCAGCGGCTGCGCGCCGATCACCAGGCGCCCCGCCGGGGCGTCGGGCGCGAGATCCTCGCGCAGCCGTCGCAGCAGGCCCGGCAGCCCGGCGTGGCGGCCGAGCGGCGCCGGTGCGCCCGACACCGGGTCGCGCAGCGTCACGGTCCAGCCGGCCGGAGCGTGGTGGCGAACCCGCATCGCCGGGCCGCTATTGGGAGCGACGACGAATCCGTCCGGATCGTCCGGGTCGCGAGTGACCGTGCCGGGAACGCCCCAGACGCGGAGCGCGCCCGAAAGGACGCGGGAGATCCGAGCGTGCCATGCCGCGTCGTGCTGCATGGCGTCATCATAGGCCAGCCTGCGGCGCCGGCCAGCATCGCGCGCGGCATCTGTTCCGCCTCTGCTGCTTGACATATCCTACGGGCAGCGGTAGATCGGGATTGCCGTCGGCTGGACGGAAATCCGAGAGAAGGGGGGATGGGTATGAAACGTCGAGTTCCGTTGCTGCTGTCTGCGTTTTCGGTCGCCCTGGGTTTCGCGGTGGCGGACGTGGCCGTCGCCCAAGAGTTCCGGCTCCGGTGGGGCCACTACCTCGCCGATGGCCCTTTCCTCCAGCTCGAGAAGGATTTCGCCAACAAGATCGAGAAGCGCACCAACGGGCGGGTGAAGATTGACATCACCTTCGCGGGTGGGCTCGGCAAGGGCGCGGAACTGCTGCTGCTCGTCGGCCGGGGTGGCGTTGACATGGCCACCAGCCCGCCGGGCTACAACCCCGACCAGCTCCGATACTGGCGGGCGTTCCAGATACCTTTCGTGTTCAAGAGCAGCGAGCAGGCGATGGACGTCCTCTACAAGGTGGTCGAGGAGTTCCCCGCCTACCGCGCCGAGATGGACAAGCTCGGCGTCGTGTGGCTGTTCCAGCAGCCGCTCGGGGTGTACTACATGACCGGCCCTTCGCCGGACTGCACCGGCGTGGACAAGCTCCGCGGCAAGAAGATCCGCAGCTTCGGCGCCGACATCCCGAAGGCTCACAGCGCCGTCGGCGCGGTGCCGGTGACCGTAGACCCCACCGCGATCTACGAGGGCCTGCAGCGCGGCAACATCGACTACTCGTTCATCAACGCGGGCAACGTCCAGCAATACCGGTTGTGGGAAGTCGGCAAGCACAACTGCGGCCCGCTCACGGCGATTACCGGCCACAACATCACCATCGGCAAGCGCACCTGGAGCCGGCTGCCCGCGGACATCCAGCAGATCTTCCTCGACCAGGCGCGGCAGACGGCCAAAGAGTACCTGGCGTGGGTCGGGGATTTCGAGAACAAGGCGGTGCAAAACATCAAGGCGCAGGGCGGCGTCTTCCACGATTTCCCCGCGGCGGAGCTGAATAAGTGGAAGGCTGCGTCGCCGGACTTCCTCGCCGAGTGGGAGAAGGCCACCGCGGCGGCCACCGGGGATGCCGAGACGCCCCGCAAGGTGGCGGCGCGGTGGAAAGCGCTGACTTCGAACTAGCGGCCGGCGCGGCCGGTTGCCCAGGCCGCACCGAAAGCGCGATCACACCCGATAATCAACCCCGCACCCGGTCCTTCCGGGTGCGGGTCGTTGTTTGATTCCCGGACCGCGCGAGGGGTGCGTGCAGCGGCTGAGCAATATATTGCAAAAGCTGGCGCTGGTGCTGGTGCTGTTGGGCGCCGTCGGAATGATGAGCTCGATGCTTCTCGGCACCGCCGATGTGGTGGGGACCCAGTTCCTCGGCGCGCCGGTGCCCGGCGCGCTCGAGATCACTGAGAGCACCATGGTGCTGATCGTCTTCGGCGCACTCGCCTACGCGCAGATGCAGCGCGCCCACATCCGGGTCGAGATCCTGTACGGCCACGTCGGTCCGCGCGCAAAGGCGTTCATCGACGCGGTGACGCACGCGGTCGCGCTCGTGTTCTTCGCGCTGCTCGCCTGGCAGGGGATCGGTGAGGCCCTCTACAGCTGGGAGATCCGCGAGTCGACCTTGGGCTACATTCGCTTCCCCCTCTATCCCGCTCGCTGGCTCCTGCTCCTTGGTACTGCATTGTTGCTTTTGCGGCTCGCGCTCGACGTGATCTCGGACCTCGCGCGCATGTGGCGCGGGGAACCGCCTGCGGCGCCGCCAGTGGCGCACGGACTCACCGGGGTCGAGTAGCCCCGAAGCAGCCAACACGAGCGTATGCCCCTATTCACCCCGGAAGTCACCGGCTACATCGTGGTCGGGCTGCTGATCGCCTGGCTCGCCCTCGGCGTGCACATCGGCGTCGCCCTCGGCTTTTGCGGATTCATCGGGATCTATCTGAGCGTAGGGCCGGACGCGGCCTTCGCACAGCTTGCCACGATCCCTTTTAGCACCACGAACTCCTTCACCTTGGCGGTCATCCCACTTTTCATCCTGATGGGCTCCCTCGCTACCGAGGCCGCCCTCACCACGGATCTGTTCCGGACTGCGTACTACTGGCTCGGCCGCCTCCGGGGCGGGCTCGCCATGGCCACCGTCATGTCCTCGGCCGCCTTCGGGGCGGCTTCCGGCTCCACCATAGTCAACGCTGCAGTGTTCACGAAGATGGCCATGCCGGAGATGACCCGCTTCGGCTACGACGTGCGTCTGAGCGCGGGCTGCATCGCCGCCGCGGGAACCCTGGCGGCCCTGATCCCGCCCAGCATCCTGATGGTCGTCTACGGGGTCATCACCGAGCAGTCCATCGGGAAGCTCCTCATCGCCGGAATCGTGCCGGGCGTGCTCACGGCGCTCATCTACTGCGCCGGGATCTACGTCATCGCCCGCTGGCGGCCGGACCTCGCGCCGCTCGCCAACATCACCATCACCTGGGCGGAGCGGTGGCGATCGCTCTACGGCGTCTCCGGGATCGCGGTGCTTTTCGTGCTCGTGGTGGGCGGGATATACGGTGGTTTCTTTGCGCCCACGTACGCGGGCGCGGTGGGGGCCTTTGGCGCCTTCCTCATCGTCATTGCCAAGCGCCGACTGAATTTCGGCTCCCTGACCGAGGCCCTCAAGGATGCGACCGTCACCACGTCCGTGATCTTCATCATCGTGGTGGGCGGAATCCTGTTCTCGCGTTTCCTCACCTACTCCGGGCTGGTGACGACGATATCGGCGGCGCTGCTGTCCATCGGGACCGACAAGTACCTCTACCTGCTCGGGTTCGTGGTGCTGTTCACCATCCTCGGCTGTTTCCTCGAGCCGATCGCGATCATGGTGATGACCCTGCCGATCATGTTCCCGGTGATGATACAGTCGGGTTGGGACCCCATATGGTTGGGCGTGGTCTCCGTGAAGCTCGCCGAGATCGGGGTGCTCACGCCCCCTGTCGGACTCAACGTCTTCGTGGTGAAGAGCTCCTCCCCGGTCCCCATAACGCTCGGTCAGGCCTTCGTCGGGGTGACGCCCTTCATCCTCCTCGACTTTCTCTCCCTGGGGCTCTACGTCGCCTTTCCGGAGATGATCCTGTGGTTACCCAACCTCATGAGTTCGTAGCCCGCCCGGCCGCTGACCCCAACGAGCCCGCGAGAGGTCGTCCCGTAAGCGCCGCCGACGCCGCGGGCCGCTCGCTGATCCCCGGCACCACGCGGCGCGTGGGGCAAACCACCAGGAGATTGTGATGCCGGTGCTGAAGGCCGAAGGGAAGACGTTCCAGACCCGCACGCAGGTGCTGATCGTCGGCGCCGGCGCCTGCGGCACGATCGCGGCGCTCGCCGCCAACGAGCGGGGCGCGGAGGTGCTGATCCTCGAGCGCGACGCGAAGCCGACCGGCAGCACCTCGCTCTCGGGCGGACAGATCCCCGCGGCCGGCACCAAGCTTCAGCGTGCGGCGGGACTGATGGACGACACGCCCGAGATCCTCGCCAACGACCTCATCAACAAGGCGCACGGCGAGTGCGATCACGAAATGGCCTGGCACATCGCGCGCGAGTCCGCCAAGACCATCGACTGGCTCGTGGACCGCTACAAGCTGCCGCTGTCGTGCATCCTAGATTTCCAGTATCCCGGCCACAGCCGCAGGCACATGCACGCCTCGCCCTCGCGCTTCGGAGCGGAACTGTTGGCGGTTTTGCTCTCCGCGGTCGAGGCCGAAGGCATCCCGATCGCGACCTCCGCCCGGGTCACCGACCTGTACGCGGAGCCGGACGGCCCGATCCGCGGCGCGCGCGTGACGCGTCCGGACGGCAAGACCGAGGACATTGGCTGCGACGCGTTGATCCTCGCCTGCTGCGGCTACGGCGGGGACAAGGCGATGATCGCGAAGTACATCCCGGAAATGGTGGACGCGCACAACCACGGACACCCCGGCAACACCGGCGACGCGGTGAAGTGGGGCGAAGAACTCGGCGCCTCGATCAAGGACATGGGCTCGTTCCAGGGCCACGGCGCAGTCGCCACGCCGCACGCCACGCACATCGGCTGGCCGTCGATCACCGAGGGCGGCTATCAGGTCAACAAGCACGGCAAGCGCTTCTCCAACGAGAATGCGGGTTATTCTGAGCAGGCGCTCAAGGTCGCGCGCCAGCCCGACCACGTGGCCTGGCTGATCTTCGACGACCGCTGCCACGACATTGCGATGCAGATGCACAGCCACGTCGAGGCCCAGAACGCCGGCGCCATCAAGACCTGCCGTACGCCGGAGGAGATCGCGAAGTTGATCGGCTGCGATGCGGCAACGCTGGCGCAGACCATGAAGGAGGTCGAGGATGTCGCTGCGGGGAAGGAGAAGGATTCTTTCGGCCGCGATTTCTCCACCAAGCCGCCGCTGAAGGCGCCGTACCGTGTGGTGAAGATCATGGGCGCGCTGTTCCACACGCAGGGCGGGCTGGAGGTGAACAAGGAGATGCGCGTGCTGAGGAAGGACGGCACGCCGTTCCCGAACCTCTTTGCCGGTGGCGGCGCCGCGCGCGGCCTGTCCGGTCCGGCCGATTGGGGCTACCTGTCCGGCTCGGGCCTGCTCACGGCGACCAACATGGGGCGCCTGGCCGGGGAGGCGGCTGCGGCGTTGATCAAGAATTAGCGCTACGGTCCCGCTGCTTCTTGCTTACCTGACCTGGCGGAGCGCTTTGGAGAACGCGCCGAGATCGCGCGCCGCCATCAACCCCTCAGCCGCGCGTTCGACTGACGCGATGGCCTCCGCTTGCAGCGACCGCGCCGCGTTGGCGCGGAACTTGGCCATGATCGGATCTGCGCCGGGCGGGCGCGTGTGATTGCCGTAGACGTCGTCGATCCGGACCGTCTGGGTCGGGCCCGCCCTGGTTTCGCAGACGATTTCCGCTTCGAATCGCGCGGGGAACCTGGCATCGGGCAGAGGTTCCCAACGTATCCGACCTGCCAGTTCGCGCACCGTCGCACTGGCCGGCGACTCAAACGTGGCCAGATCGACTTTGCCCTCAATCAGGCGTGCCGCCACGACGATCGGCAGACTCCATCGTCCGGCGTGCCCTGTCTCGGGCGCCTGCTTACTCTCCCAAGGGTCGCAGATGATGCCGGCCTCCGGGGCGGGTACGCGGCAGAGAATTCGGATCACGTCGTCGGCGCGGACACCGCGCTCTGCAAGTATCCCGGCCGCCTCGATGAACGGATGCAGGTAGTGACAGCAGGGATAGAACTTGTACGCGGCATTCGGAAGATGCCACTGGTGGCCAATGTCGCCGATGAGGGCTCGGAAACGCGCAGGCGCTGCGTCATCCCCGGCAAACTGGCGAAACAGGCCATAGCGCCCATCGAGCGAGGTCTCCGGGCCCGTCATGCCCGAGCGTGCGAGCAGCGCCGCAACCACCCCGCCGTGCGCGGCCCAACCGGGGTGCAGGGATTTTACCGATGAGCCATTGGTGAGGAACTCGAAAACTCCCGAGGCCTGGCTGAGAGATATCCCGATCGCGGCGACGCTCTGATCTTCAGTCAATCCGGCGAGTTCCGACGCCACCAGCGCCGCCGCCAGCGTGCCGCCGACCGAGGTGGTCTGGTATCCGCGGGACTGGAAGCCGAGCGGCGAGGCCAGGCCGAAGCGTATGAGGACCTCCCAGCCTCTCGCATATGCGCCCAGCAGCGCCGCCCCGCTCGCGCCTTGGGCTTCGCCGACGGCGAGCGAGGCAGCCGCGATGACCGCGCTCCCGTGGGCGATCGATGCCGTATGGGTATCGTCGAACTCGAGGCTGTGGATGAGACCCCCGTTGATCAGCGCGGCGTCGGCAGACGTGGCGCCAGAGGCCTGGCCGAACACCGTCGCGGCGCCGCCCTTGGCCACCCCCAGGGCAAAACCGCGGTAGGCGGCGCCGACCGGGGATCCCGCCGAAGCAAGACCGACACCGGAGGCGTCGAGAAGATGCAGCCGCGCGGCGAGCGCGACGTTTTCAGGCAACGGCCGCCCGCAGGCCGAGCGCAGCGCCTTGACGAGCTCGCGAGCGAGCGTCACGAACGCTTCCCCGGAGCCTGCCCGCGCAGCGTGTCCGCCAGAAGCTCGCGCCACGGCCTGGCGAGCACCGCAGCTTCTCCGCGAATGATGGCGGACAGGGTGTCTGGGACCGCGGGGAAAACGCTTGCCGCGTTCTCCGCGAGTTTCGAGAGGAGCGTCTGCTCGTCGAACGGCTGATCAGCGCCGCCACGCGCACTCTCGCAGACCGCGGACATTTCGCCGCCGTCCTCGAAGCGCAGGGTAACGCGCGCCGGACGGTCTTTCGGCCAAGGGAGGAGGTCGGGATAGGGCGCCAGGCGCACCCGCCGCCGCAACTTTGCGATACCTTCGTCCCGCAGGGTATCGAATGTGAATGCGCGGGCCCCGGCCGTGCCGAGCCGTGCGGTCGCGGCAATCGCGTGCGGAATCGAGAACTTGGCGGCGAGTACCGTTGCGGGGTCGACGGTCGTCAAGGTCTGGCCACCCGGACCGGTCTCGACCAAGATCTCGGCGATTTCGTCCACCTTGCGCTGCTGCAAGCGGCCCAGCAGGTCCAGCGTCGCTTCGACGGCGGAATGTGCGTAGCCGCAGCAGGCGAATATCTTGTGGTAGCCGTTGGTGACTGACCAGGACGTGCCCAGGCCCTCGACCAGCGCTTGCGGAATGGCCCGTGTCTTGAAGCATCCGACGAACACGTCGTAGGGCGTGGCCACGCCTCCGCCGATGCCTGCTTCGGCCCAGTCTGCAGCACGCAAGCCGATCCAGGCTCCGGCCGAGGTCCAGCCATTGCGCACCAGAGATCCCTCGACCGCGGTGTCGAACGGACCCGCGAAAGTCATGCTTGCCGCGCCGGTGACGGTGTCCAGCATTGTCTTCGCATCGTAGCGGCGGACGAGCGAGGTCGCCGCCGCCGCGCCGATCGTCGCGAATGCGGCATGGGGATGCACATTGAAGACCGGGAACGGAAAGGCGAGCGCAAAGCGGGTCGTGACTTCATAGGCAAGCGCGAGCGCGCGCAGTACCTCCTCCACGGTGCGCCCCTGCGCCTCCGCTTCGGCCAGCAGGGCGGGAATGGTATAGGCGCCGGCGTGGCAGGAGGCATTGCGAAATCCCTCGTCGAGTTCGCACCAGGTGATCGCCATGCCATTTGCACTGGCTGCCGAATACCGGTCGAGCCGCGGTGCACCCCTCGCGAGCACGGTGGCCTCGGCCGTCCCCGATGCGGTGCGCGTCAGGCCCTCACGAGCGCGCGCGACCTCGGGCTCGAGCGAGCCGGCCACCATGGCGCCGATGTCATCGGACAGAATCGTTGCCGCGCGCCGGCGCACGGGTTCCGGCAATGGCTTGGAAATGGCCTCGATCGCCCAGCGGATCAGTTCCCGCGTGTTTGCAGCCGCTTGGGTCCGAGCCGGATTTTCGTTGTCCGCCATGACAGATTTGCTCCGGTCAATGCGGTAGGGGGAGGCGGCGAGGTTGCCCGCTGCACAATGCTACGACCATAGACGAACTGCTTCAAGCCGCATGGCGAACTTCAAGAGCGAACGTCGTACGGCATTATCCGCGTCTGAAGTAGCGGCATCGTAGACACCACGGTCGCTCTCGCAAGCGGTACATCTATCGAGTGGATTTCAGGAATC
>Ga0184640_10000351_pt1 | contig 11864 bp, 2 predicted proteins | sample PLM31_200_b2_FD_133161 | JGI IMG/M metagenome (GOLD analysis project Ga0184640, IMG submission 133161) | Groundwater sediment microbial communities from an aquifer in East River, Colorado, USA - PLM3-1_200_b2 | ecosystem: Environmental > Terrestrial > Soil > Riparian zone | place: USA: East...
CGAGAACGGCGCCGCCGCCACCTATCACTACGACGCTGTGGGCAACCTCCTCCAGATCATCCGAGAGACCGGCATCCCTCAGGTGTCAGTGGTCACCGCGGTCTCAACCTCCACCGGCGATCGCGGAACGACCGTCTCTATTACGATCACCGGCTTCAATTTCCTCGGCGGAAGCCTCTCCGTTACCGCGCCGGGCGTGACGCTTTCAAACATCCAGGTGACCCTTGACCAGATCGCGGTGGAGGTCACGATCAGCCCCGCGGCCCAGGTGGGCGACGCCTCCATCCGGCTCGTTACTGGTCTGGGCACGGTCACGATCCCGTTCGCGGTGGCCGATCCCCCGCCCACGGTCACCATCACAGCGCCCGCCGAAGGGGTAATAGTCATTGAGGGGAGCAAGCTCACCCTTCATGCCGAGGCCGCAGATAATGTCCAGGTAACCCGGGTGGTCTGGAGCCTCAATGGTGTCGCTGGGCCACCGATTCTGAGCCCACCCTATACACGCGTGATCACCGTCCCTACCGGCTTGACCTCTCTTACTATCCAGGCGACTGCCACTGACGATCTGGGGCAGACGAACACAGCGACACGGGTCATAACCGTGATACCCGACCCCGGCACGACAGTTGTCGGTCGGGTTGTTGACACCGGTGGTCAGCCCTTTGCAGGCGCCACTGTAACGGTCCTCGGAAAGTTTGCTGCTCAGAGCCAGGCGGATGGGAGATTTAGCATCCCAGGCGTGCCCACCATCCGTGGCCCTATCATTGCGGTGGCCGAGGGGCGGGTGGGGGACAAAACAGTGCGAGGGGCGTCAACTGCTATCGCTGCGGTCGTAGGCGGGACCACCGATGTGGGTGATATTGTCCTTAGAGTGGGTCCTCTTTACCCAGGACCAACGTTTGCTACCGGTGATAGGCCTGTTTCAGCGGCCTTGGCCGACCTGAATGGGGATGGCCGGCTGGACCTGGTCACGGCCAACTTTAACTCCAGCGACGTCTCAGTGTTGCTGGGCAATGGCGATGGCACTTTCCAGTCTGAGCAGCGTTTCGCAGCAGGCGATGGGTTTTTCCGCGGTCCCAGTTCGGTTGTGGTCGCCGACCTGAATGGCGATGGCAAACCTGACATAGTTACAGCAAATAGCTTCTCCGATACTGTCTCCATGCTCCTCGGCAACGGCGACGGCACCTTTCAAACGCAGCAGCGATTTGCCGTGGGCGACTCCCCAAATGCCGTGGCGGTGGCTGACCTGAACGGCGATGGGAAGCTGGATGTGGTCACGGCGAACGGCTCTAACGACGTCTCTATTCTACTTGGCAACGGCGACGGCACCTTTCAAACGCAGCAGCGATTTGCCGTGGGTGACTTCCCAAATGCCGTGGCGGTGGCTGACCTGAACGGCGATGGGAAGCTGGATGTGGTCACGGCGAACGGCTCTGATGATGTCTCAGTGTTGCTGGGCAATGGCGACGGTAGCTTTCAGGCCCAGCAGCGCTTCGCCGCTGGGGACGGTCCAAATTCGGTTGCAGTCGCCGACTTAAACGGGGATGGCCGGCTGGATCTGGTCACGGCGAACTCCGGCTCTGATGATGTCTCCGTTCTTTTGGGCACTGGGGATGGGACCTTTCAGGCGCAGCAACGCTTTGCCGCAGGGGGTGGGTCGTTCTTCTTTTTGGATGGTCCCCGCTCGGTTGCTGTGGCCGATGTGAACAGTGATGGCCGGCTGGACCTGGTCACGGCGAACGGCTCCAAAGACGTCTCTATTCTACTAGGCAATGGCGACGGGACTTTCCAGTCTCAGCAGCGCTTTCCCGGGGGGGATTTCCCTTCATCAGTTGCGGTGGCTGATCTGAATGGGGACGGCAGGCTGGATATCGTCACGGCCAATGAGTCCTCAAATGTATCCATCTTCTTCGGCAACGGCGACGGTAGCTTCCAGACAGAACAGCGCTTTGCCGCTGGGGATGGTCCAAAATCTGTCGCCGTGATTGATCTGAACAGTGACAGTAAACCGGACTTGGTCACGGCGAACACAAACTCTGATGATGTCTCCGTCTTCCTGGGCAACGGTAATGGGATCTTTCAGCCGCAGCAACGCTTTGCCGTGGGTGACTTCCCAACTGCCGTGGCAGTTGCCGACCTGAACGGCGATGGCAAGCTGGATATTGTTACAGCAAATGGATTCTCACGCGACGTCTCCGTTTTGCTGGGCAATGGCGACGGGACCTTCCAGGCGCAGCAGCGCTTCTCCGTGGGTGTCTTTTCCAATGCCGTGGCGGTAGCTGATCTGAATGGCGACGGTAAGCTAGACTTGGTTACGGCGAACTTCAGCGATGTCTCGGTCTTCTTGGGCAACGGGGATGGGACTTTCCAGGCGCAGCAGCGCTTTGCTGCGGTCAACTTTCTGAAAGCAATAGGAGTAGCCGATCTGAACGGCGACGGCAAGCCTGACATAGTCACGGCGAGCGACACTGAGGTCGGGGACAATGTTGTAGTTCTTATTGGCAATGGGGACGGTAGCTTCCAGCTCCTTCAGCGTTTTCGCTCGGGCTTCGGCATCCAATCGGTGGCGGTGGCCGATCTGAGCGGTGACGGCAAACCCGACCTTGTCACTGCGAATGCATTCTCCGACGATGTTTCCGTTCTTCTTGGCAATGGCGACGGCACCTTCCAGCCAGAACAGCGCTTTGCCGTGGGCGACTTCCCCAATGCCGTGGCGGTGGCCGACTTAAACGGGGATGGTAGGCTAGACCTTGTTACGGCGAACCCCAACACCGATGATGTCTCCGTTCTTCTTGGCAATGGTGACGGCACCTTTCAGCCCCAGCAGCGCTTTGCTGCGGGTAGCGGGCCTCGCTCTGTGGCGGTGGCCGATCTGAATGGAGATGGTCAACCAGATATCGTCACGGCCAACGAGTTCTCAGACAACGTCTCTGTTCTTCTCCATCGATAGAGGTTATTGATGGGACCTATTCGACGCATGTTGTCCGCGATGACCAGGCACGGGAAGTCCCGTAGACTCTTGCCGGCCCGCCTGCTCGGCCTGCTCTGGCTTCCTGTCTTCTGGGGGGCGGTGAGGGGGCGTGTGCGGCGGCACGGGATCGTGCGGGTCGCCTTCGAGCTGCTCCTCCTGGTCCAGCTCGGGCACCTGGGCGAGCACGTGATCCAGATGGCGCAGCTCTTTGTCCTGGGCTGGCCGCCGGCCGCGGCGCGCGGTTTTGTCTCCCAGCTTGACGTCGAGAAGGTGCACTTCTTCTGGAACCTCGCAGTCCTGGGAGCGCTCGGCTGGTTCCTCTGGCGGGGCCTTCGGTCGGGCTGGCTCCTGACCACGCTTGCCTGGGCTACGCTACACACGGCCGAGCACGGCTATCTGCTCGCGCAGGCGTTGCGCACCGGCCTGGAGGGACAGCCGGGCGTCCTGGGCGCTGGCGGGCTCCTGGCCAGTCTGGGCGTAACCGTTCCGGGGTTCACCACTTGGTCGCGGGCCACGGTGCACTTTTTCTGGAACTCCGGTGAGATGGCGCTGCTTCTCCTGGCTTTCCTGGTGCTGATCCGCCCGGGCTGGCAGGTACTTCGTCCGCGTCGAGGGTGGGCGCTAACGCCGCTGGCCGGGGCGCTGGGTGTGCTTGGGCTGGTGGTCTTTCTGCCCTCGGCCGCCCATGCGCCGCACACGCCCCTGGAGCCCTTCACTGCGCTGGCATCAGTGGAGGTCGTGGCTGATGGTTTTCGTGAGCTTCGGGGAGTGGCTGTGGATGGAGATGGCTTCATCTACGTTGCCGACCGCGAAGCTGGGACTGTGACCAAGATCGCTCTGGATCACACCAAGACCATCGTGGCCACAGGGCTGGAGCGGCCGATTGGTCTGGCCTTGGATTCTCAGGGAAGGCTTCTCATTGCGGAGGAAAAGGCTGGTAAAGTTGTGCGCTTGGAGCCAAGCGGCGCGCTCACTGTACTTGTCCAGGAAATCAAGCAGCCGCGCTGGTTGGCGGTGAGCGACGAGAGTGGGACGCTTTATATCTCAGCGCGGCGTTTGCCTCGCGGCACGGACCCTGAGCCGGACGATGAGTCAGCGGAGCCGGAGGTGATTCTGGCCCTCAGCCCTTCAGGCCAGCTTCGTGTCTTTGCCGATGGCTTCAGACACCTTCAGGGGCTTGCGGTAGCTGACGGAGTCCTCTATGCCGCTACGCGGGGTCTCAGGGATGGGAGCAAGACTGACGGAGTTATTTTTAAGATCCCGATTCTTTCTGATGGGACTGCGGGTCCAGTGAGCCAGCTTGGTCCTTCTGATAGTTTTAAGAAGCCTGTGGGGTTGGCCTTGGACCGGCTGGGGGCTTTGTTTTTCACCACCAAGGAGCTTACGGTTGAAGCGGACAAGTCCAAGCGGGCCATTGGAAAGCTTTTTCCCGATGGCCGTGTAAGCCTCTTTGCCTCCAATCTGGAAAATCCTCAGGGTCTGGCCTTTGATGCGCAAGGCAATCTCCTTCTGGTCGATGGCAACTCCGGGCGGGTGCTGCGCTTCCGTGCGCCGCCATCTCCTGCTGTTATCGTTCCCTCGTTTACCAACCAGAGCCCCTTAACGGTCCAGGGCAAAACCGAAGCCAACTCCCGCATCGACGCTTTTCTTAACGACGCCGCGGAACCCATCACTCTTCTGACGCAAGATGGCAGCTTCTCTCTCACTCTAAACCTAACACCCAACACCCAAAACCTATTGACCGTCTTTACCACTTCCCATAACGGAGATGGACTGACCTCCGCCCCGGCAGAGTTTACGATCGTCCATGACAACATTACTCCCGCTATCAGCAATCTGCAGCCTCTGAGTGGCTCTTTCCTTAACACCACGACTCCTCTGATCAAAGCTGATTTCTCGGATAATCTCTCCAGGGTCGATGTCGGCAGGGTGGAGATCCGTCTGGACGGTATCGACGTTACCTCTCGAGCTTCGGTTTCAGCTTCTGGCTTTACTCTTCCCTTTAACCCTTCAACCCTTGAACCTTTGAACCCTTTAACCGAGGGTTCCCATACGGTCTTGGTCTCTATTGCTGATCGGGCAGGCAACTCCGCTTCCGCATCAACCACGTTCACCGTAGACGTAACCCCACCCGACACCCAGATTACCGGCGGTCCTGCAGGCGATATCGGTGAGACCACCGCCACCTTCACTTTTACCGGCACAGATAATTTTACTCCGGTAGCCAGCCTCCTCTTCGCCTGGCGGCTTGATGGGAGGCCGTGGTCGCCGTTCTCTTCTGAGACAACCGTGACGCTTACCGGCCTCACCGAAGGTCCCCACACATTCGAGGTCAAGGCGCAGGACCTTGCAGGGAACGAAGATCCGACACCTGCGAGCCGGAGCTTTACTGTAAGCTTCAGGCCGGTGATCACGAGACTCGATCCTGCAAGCGGCACGATCGGGACGTTAGTCAACATCCATGGTACAGGCTTCAGGCCGGGAGAGACGCAGGTGGCTTTTAACGGCGTCTCCGCGGTTCTGCGAAGCCTCACGACGAGCCTCCTTACCGTCACTGTGCCACCTGGGGCCAGGTCTGGTCCTGTGACTGTCACGACCTCTAAGGGGACTGGAACGAGCCCTGAGCCTTTCACTGTAGTCACGAACCAGGATTTTGCGGTCGAGGTCGTCCCAACCAGTGGCCAGGTGCTTCAGGGGGCCTCCACCACTTATACGATAGAGCTTCAGAGCCTGGGGACCGAACCCTTCAGCGGCCTGGCAACTCTCGCCTTAGATGGGCTTCCTTCAGGCATCACAGGGACCTTTGGCTCTTCTACGCTCACCGGTGGCCAGCGCGGCACGCTCACGCTCAGCGCTGAATCCACCGCAGCCCTTGGCACGTTTACTTTTACCCTCAAGGCCACAGCGCCCACAGAGATCGGCTTTGTCACACGCACAGCCAATGTGACCGTCACCGTCCAACAAGGCGGCCGCACCGCCCTCATAGGGCAGATCACCTTTGTCGATGGCACGCCGATCGAAGGTGTCCGGTTAGCTCTGGGAGACCAGAGCACGGCTGCCGACGCGGGTGGGAACTTCAAGTTCCTAGACCCACCTGAAGGGACCCAGATGCTCGGCATCGACGCCAATGCCGCTCAGCCCGGCCTGCCGATCTACGCTGTCGATGTGACGCTCATCGCGGGACAAGCTACACAGCTACCGCCCCTCCGCATCACACCGCCGCCACTGCCAGAGAGCTTTACGCCGATTAACAACTCCACTCAGGATCAGATCGTCACCGATTCCCGTTTTCCTGGAGTCTCGATCACCTTGCCCGCCGGTGTCACCATCACCGGCTGGGACGGCGTACTTAAGAACAAGATTACCATCGAGCGGCTTACCCCCGATCAACTACCGGTTCCACCGCCTCCTGGTCCCACGCGCTCTCTCTACCAGATCTTCTTCGGCACGCCGATGGGAGGTCTCCCATCAGCCCCGCTGCCTGTAACTGTCCCGAATGATCAAGAGGCAGCACCCGGGGAGCAGGTAGAGATCTGGTACTACGACGCCGCGCCGCTCCCTGGCGCCGCCGCGGCCTGGCGCCTGGCTGGCCTCGGCACGGTAAGTGAGGATGGCACCCGAATTGTGTCTGACCCAGGCGTGGGCATCCAACGCTTCTGCGGCGTCTGCGGGCTTTTCTGCTTTATCCGGAACCAGGCAGGGCAACCGAGCCTCAACCCCAGTGGTCCCAGAAGCGGCGAGCCTGTGGACCTAGCCACCGGTCAGATGATTGTGGAGAAGACTGACCTGGTTTTATCAGGTCGGTTGCCTTCAGTCATCCACCGTACCTACAATCCCTTCGATCCTTTTGGCCGCATTGCAGGCTTTGAGCTAGCGCTAGGACTGGGCTGGGCCCTATCGGTGGATGTGGCTCTTCAGGAGGAGAACGCCTCACTTCGCCGCATTATCCTTCCGGGCAACGCCCGCTTCGCCTTTGTCAAGCAGGCCGACGGGAGCTTTGTCAACACCACCCATCCCCGCTTTGCCGGGGCTGTGCTGACGCAGAGCGGGACCAGCCATACACTCAGCTTTAAGGACGGTACGACTTGGCGCTTTGCGCCGACGGTCGTTGCCGGGCCGAGCTTGTTAGTGGAGCAGGCGGACCGAAATGGCAACCGGGTCACGGTCGAGCGGATTGGGAGATCGCTGACCCGCCTCATCGAACCGGGCGGCCGGGCACTGACGTTCGCCTACAACTCCCAAGGACGGATTGCCTCGATTACGGATCCGCTCGGCCGGACCGTGCGCTATGGCTACAATCTCACCACGCGCCGGCTGGAGACCGTCACCGACCCAGCAGGAGGAGTGACGAGATACACCTATGACTCTGAGGGGCGCATCCTTACCATCACCGATGCGCGTGGGATTGTCTTCATCCAGAACGAGCACGATACGAGCGGACGAGTGGTCAAGCAGACCCAGGCAGATAGTGGAGTGTGGACCTTTCAGTATGTAGGGGCTGTGGGTGCGCACACGCAAGTAACCGTCACCGACCCTCGTGGAAAGACGACCATCCACCGCATGAACAACGCCGGCTTTGCCAGCGAGGCGGTCGATGCCCTGGGGCAAGCGACCAAAACAGCACGAGACGCCAAGGGGCAGGTGATTTCAGCTACAGACCCCCTGGGGCGGGTGCTCCGCTTTGAGTACGATACCACAGGCAATGTGACGAGGATCACCGATCCGGCGGGCAACATGCGGACCTTTACCTATGAGCCCACGTTCAACAAAGTCACCAGCATCACCGACCCGTTGGGAAACCTCACCACCTTCGAATACGACGCCAAAGGCAACCTCACTGCGACAGTAGATCCGCTGGGCAACCGCACCACGATTGCCTATAACAGCTTCGGCCAGCCGATTAGCACCACAGATCCCCTGGGAAATGTAACGACTTTTACTTACGACACGGCTGGGAACCTCATCACCATCACCGATCCTCTCGGAAACAAAACAAACCGTGAGTACGACACGGTCAGCCGCTTGGTGAAGCAGACCGATCCACGTGGCAGGCCAACCACATTTGCCTATGATGCACTGAATCGGCTCAAAAAGCTTACTGATCCGGCCAGTGGAGTAACGCAATTCAGCTACGATGGAAATGGGAATCTGCTAGCAGTGACTGACGCGCGCGGCAACGCAATCCAGCACACTTACGACACCATGGACCGCCTGGCGACTCGCACAGATCCCGTGGGTGCTCTCGAATCCTTCCTATACGATGGGATGGGAAATCTCACTCAGCACACGGATCGCAAAGGGCAGGCGAATACATTCAGCTACGATCCTTTGAACCGCCGTACTGGTGGAGGCTACGCAGATGGAGCCACCACGAATTTCATCTACGATGCGGTAGGACGGTTAATCGAGGCAACTGACTCGGTAGGTGGGACGATTGTAAATCAATATGATATACTGGACCGGCTTGTGGCTCAGATCACTGCCCTCGGCACCGTGAGTTATCAGTACGATTCCTTGGGTCGTCGCACTCGGATGGACGCACCCGGTCAGGCTCCTGTTACTTATGGCTACGATGCTGCAAGTCGCCTGACACAGGTGGTGCAGGGAACTCAGATGGTTGAGCTGGCGTATGACGCTTCAGGCCGCCGCACGCAGCTTACTCTCCCCAATGGCGTCTCCACTGAATATCAGTATGACGCTGCCTCGCGCCTGACTGCCCTGATTTATCGCAACACCCTTGGTGTCTTGGGTGATTTGACCTATGGCTACGACGTGGCTGGCAACCGCACACGAGTCGGTGGCTCCTTTGCCCGCACACTGCTTCCAGACCCCGTCCCTTCTGCCACCTACGATGCTGCTAATAGGCAGCTTACGTTGGGAGACAAGACCTTAAGTTACGATGCCAACGGAAATCTCATATCCCTGACCGACGTCAACGGCACTATCCTCTACACCTGGAATGCACGGAATCAGTTGGTGGGAATAAGCGGACCTGACATGAATGCTAGTTTTGTGTATGATGGTTTGGGCAGGCGGGTGAAGAAGACCATCGACAACAATTCAACGGAATTTCTCTACGACGGCGTTAATCCAGTGCAGGAAATCTCCAGTGCCACCGTCCTCGCCAATATCCTCACTGGCCTTAGAGTCGATGAATACTTTGCTCGAAGCGATGCGTCTGGAACTAGCTTTTTCCTTCCAGGTGCTCTTCGCTCAACAGTGGCATTAGCCGGCACTGCCGGCACCATTCAGACTGAATATACCTACGAACCTTTTGGGAAAATCAGTGTTAATGGTGTTTCAAGCACCAATCCGTTTCAATACACCAGCAGAGAAAATGACGGCACTGGTTTGTATTACTACCGCAACCGCTATTATCACCCTCAGCTACAGAGGTTTATCAGTGAAGACCCAATTGAGTTCTACGGCGGCGATATAAATCTCTACGCTTATGTCTGGAATAACCCACTGAGATATCTTGATCCTTTCGGCTTGCGTCATGACAGGATAGATCCACCAGGGAGCGGATGCATGAATCCAACCGCTCCATGCAGGCGTCCTCCGGGACCTCCTCCTGGAAGTGGTCGGAAAGATCCTCCAAAACCGACAGAACCGTCACAACCGGAAGTAAAAAAGAGCGATGAACCTTTTGATCCTTGCAAGAAATTCTTGTGCGGGACTCCCGAAAGCCCGTGCAGAGTAATGGGAAAGTGGTGCGCTGCAGGTGAAGAGGTCAACCGGCCCCCACTTCCTCCAGGTACTCCGGAGCCTCCAGAGCATCCTCTGGTAGAAAAAATCCCACAGGTGGCCAGGGACCTTGTCGAGCAGTTACTGAAGACGATTTTCGGGGAGAAATAATCGGGACTCATGGCTGAGATAAACTCATCATCATTGCTTAGGAGCCGAACTGTGGGTCTGGCAGCCGTCTTCGTTGTCCTGGGCTTGCTTCTCATTTGGCAGGTGCTTGTCGACCTGGGATTGATAGATCCAGTTCGCTTTTCCCACCCCACAGCAGTTCTCCAAACCTTTGGAGATGGAAAATTTCTGAGAAGATTGCTTGCGATGTTTGTTCAATTAGCCGTTGTGTTGTTTCTTGGTGGATTGATCGGGTTAACGATTGGTGCTCTCGGCAGTCGTACTTCCTGGCTGGCTTTATCTTTGCTGCGCTTCCTTCGGATCGGGTTTTGGATTCCATTTTTCGTTTTCTGGCCTCTCCCAATTTGGCCTCCTAAAGAGGGGTATCTTTATGATCCTATTATTTGGGTCTGGCTTGTCAGTGTTGCAACCGTGAGCCTTTCTACGTGCTATTCCTACCTTGCCGCTCGCTTTATTCTCGGATTGGAGCGGCGGAAGCTATACCACCATTTGCTTAGACTTATGATTCTAGAGTCGTTTTTCATATCTCTCATTTCACAGGCGTGGGTAGGAGAATATGGTTGGATATCGTACTTTGTGATGCGGCAAGGAGGAACGGCCTACGGTTATGCCGCTCTGCTAGTCATGGTTACCTTTCTATTTTTAATAGAACTCTCCTTCAGATCTAGCTTCATTCTGACTGCGCAACTTCGCTCAACCACCATCACAAAAGAATTACCGAAGGCAAACAGGAGATCGCTATGGGGGGTCTTTTTGTTTGTGTTGATGTGCTTGGTTGCCTGGCATCTTCTTCGCGTACCACTAATGCGCTACCTTTCTCTCGCCTCTCCAATCGAGATTCTGAAAGCAGCCTACGGTATGGTTGTCGCGGGTAGTCCCACGTCGAAGGTAGATGTGCCGATGTGGCAACACCTCACTGTTTCGTTTGTTGAGATGAGCGTCGGCTTGATGATTAGTGGAGGAGCAGCTCTGGTTGTCCGGAAACTATTGTCGAGTTTTGGTACCTTTAGAACTATTGTTCTTCCACTACTCCCCCTGACATATAGCGTGCCACTTGTGGTGCCGCTATTGTTTATCCACTGGATGGGACTCATTGGTCCAAAACTCGCAACACTCGTAATTGCTTTCATTAGCTTTTACCCCTTCATTGAAGTTCTGTGGGGCTTTCGTGACCGACCATTATTTTTTCAAATCCTTTTGGCTGTGGATGAGGCTTTACCCTTTGCGTTTGCTGGCATGCTATTTGGCGAGCTATGGGGTACAGTTGCAGGATTGGGATACTTCATGGAACTATCGCGTGCATACTTTCGTATTCAAGATGGTGTGGCCGTTTCCTTGATGACCCTGCTCTTACTGGTTGTTCTCTCATCGATTCTGAGATGGATAGTCAAGCGGCTGTATTTCTCAGGATAAAGGGGATAAGTCCAATTTCCTCATGAGAGCTTTGAATTACGATGCCAAGGGCAACCTCACTGCCGTCACTGACCCAGAGCAGAACAAGAAGCCTGTGGCAGAGCGGCTGAAGACTACCATTGCCTACAACAGCTTCGGCCAGCCTATTTCCACAACCGACCCTTTGGGGAACATCACCCGGTTCGAGTATGATGCCGTTGGGAACCTAACAGCGACCATTGACTCCCTCGGTAACCGCAGCAAGCGGGAGTACGATGTGGTGGGCCGCTTGATCAAACAGATTGATCCAAGGGGGCGTCCAACTACCTTTACCTATGATGCGCTGAATCGGCTCACCAAGATTACCGATCCGGCTACCGGAGTAACACAGTTCACCTACGACGGCAACGGTAATCTTCTGACGGTCACCGATGCCCGTGGAAACATCATCGCTCACACCTATGACTCGATGGACCGCCTAGCGACACGCACAGACCCTGTCGGTGCCGTCGAGTCCTTCCAGTACGACCCATTGGGCAATCTCACCCAGCATACCGACCGAAAGAGTCATGTCAACACGTTCAGCTACGATGCTCTGAACCGGCGGTTGGGTGCGGGCTACGCC
>Ga0184640_10000352_pt1 | contig 11853 bp, 9 predicted proteins | sample PLM31_200_b2_FD_133161 | JGI IMG/M metagenome (GOLD analysis project Ga0184640, IMG submission 133161) | Groundwater sediment microbial communities from an aquifer in East River, Colorado, USA - PLM3-1_200_b2 | ecosystem: Environmental > Terrestrial > Soil > Riparian zone | place: USA: East...
CGCGGTCAAGACCAACGATCCGCGCATCGACCCGGTGGGCGCGTGCGTCGGCATGCGCGGCTCACGAGTGCAAGCGGTATCGAATGAGATCGCGGGTGAGCGCGTCGACATCATTCCCTGGGACGAAAACCCGGCGCAGTTCGTCATCAACGCCATGTCGCCCGCCGAAGTGCAGTCCATCGTCGTGGACGAGGACTCGCACAGCATGGATATCGCGGTCGCAGAAGATCGCCTGTCGCAGGCCATCGGCCGCGGCGGTCAGAACATCCGCCTCGCGAGCGAGCTCACCGGCTGGGAACTCAATGTCATGACCGAGACGGCTGCCGACGCCAAGAGCGAGTCCGAGTCGCGCGAGCTCAAGGAAACGTTCATGAAGCAGCTCGACGTGGGCGAGGACGTAGCCACCATCCTGGTGCAGGAAGGCTTCTCGAGCATCGAGGAAGTCGCCTACGTTCCCGCAAGTGAGCTCACCGCCATCGAGGAATTCGACGAGGACATCGTCAAGGAACTCAGGAACCGTGCCCGCGACGTGCTGCTGACACAGGCGATTGCGAGCGAGGAGACGGTCGAATCGGCACTGCCGTCGGATGACCTCCTGACCCTCGACGGGATGGATCCGGATCTCGCCCTGAGTCTGGCGCGCGGAGGGGTACGGACCCGGGAGGAGCTGGCCGAGCAGTCAGTCGACGAGTTGACCGAGGTCGGCCACATTGATCCCGATCGGGCAGCGAAGCTCATCATGGCTGCGCGCGCGCATTGGTTCGAGGCGGCTGGCCAGGAGGGTAGCGCTCATGGCTGATGTGACCGTTGCGCAGTTCGCTGAAGTTCTCAAAGTACCCGTCGATCGGCTGCTCACGCAGCTCGACCAGGCCGGCATTACCGTCGGAGGGGCCGAAGACACCATCAGCGACGAGGCAAAGATGGAGCTGCTCACGCACCTCAGGCGCAGTCACGGTCACGGCAGCGATACCGGTGCCGCACCCCGCAAGATCACCCTTAAGCGCAAGTCACAGAGCGAGCTCAAGCTCGCGAGCGCCCAGGGACGCGCGCGAACCGTCAATGTCGAGGTTCGCCGTCAGCGCACCTACATCAAGCGTGACGTGCTCGAAGAGAAAGCACGTGTGCAGCAGGAGGAGCTCGATCGCAAGCGAGAGGCCGAGGAACAGGCCAAGCGCGACAGCGAACGCGTCGAACAGGAGCGACGTGACCGCGAACGACTCGAGGCGGACAGTCGCAAGCGTGCGACCGAGGACGAAGTGCGCCGGCAGGCGGAGGAGGAGACCCGGCGCCAGGCCGAAGCGCGCGAGCGTGAGGAGGCTGCGAAGAAACAGCGCCCGGCGGAGGCACCGCGGCCGGTGCGGCCGCACGAGGAAGCTCATACCCGGTATGGCCGCACGGAGCTGCACGTCGCGGGCGACGTCAGCGCGCGCTACAAGAAGAAGAAGCGAATCCGTTCGCGGAGCGCACCGGTCGCGGTCGAAGCGAAGCACGCCTTCGAGATGCCGACGGCGCCGGTCAAGCACGAGGTCGGCATCGGCGAAACCGTGACGGTGGCCGAGCTGGCGCAGAAGATGGCCGTCAAGGCCAACGAAGTCATCAAAGTCATGATGAACATGGGCGTCATGGCCACCATCAATCAACCGATCGACCGGGACACCGCAGTGCTCGTGGTCGAGGAGATGGGGCATACGGCCCGCCTGGTGCATGAGAGCACGGTCGAAACGGATCTGAATCTCGAGGCAGCGGAAGGCGGCAATCTCGAACCGCGGCCGCCGGTCGTGACCGTGATGGGTCACGTCGATCACGGCAAGACCTCGCTGCTCGATTACATTCGACGCACCAAGGTGGCCGCCGGCGAAGCCGGTGGGATTACTCAACACATCGGCGCCTATCACGTCGAGACGCCCAAGGGCGTGGTGACGTTTCTCGATACCCCGGGTCACGCGGCCTTCACGGCGATGCGCGCCCGTGGCGCGCAAGTCACGGATATCGTGGTGCTGGTGGTCGCGGCGGACGACGGCGTGATGCCGCAAACGGTCGAAGCGATCCAGCACGCGCGCGCGGCGGAAGTTCCGATCGTCGTCGCCGTCAACAAGATCGACAAAGCGGACGCAGATCAGGAGCGCGTGAAGACCGACCTCGCGAAGCACCAGGTCATTCCGGAGGAATGGGGCGGCGACAGCCTCTTCGCGTATGTTTCGGCCAAGACCGGTCAGGGAATCGATCAGTTGCTCGAGACGCTGGTCCTGCAAGCTGACGTGCTCGAGCTCAGAGCGCCAAAGGACGGCATGGCCGCGGGCGTAGTGCTCGAGTCGAGCCTGGAAAAGGGCCGTGGACCTGTGGCGACGATCCTGGTCAAGCGCGGTACGCTCAAGCTCAACGACGCAATCCTGGCCGGACAGGAGTTTGGGCGCGTGCGTGCGATGTTCGATGAGGCGGGCGCTGCAATCGAAAGCGCCGGGCCCTCGATGCCGGTCGTGGTCCTTGGTCTTTCCGGCACCCCAAATGCGGGTGACGATCTGCAGGTGGTGGAAAACGATCGCAAGGCGCGCGAAGTGGCTCTCTACCGGCAGGGCAAGTTCAGAGACGTCAAGCTGGCGAGACAGGCGCCGACCAAGGTCGAAGACGCCTTCTCGCAAATGGGAGACGGCAAGGCGGGCGTCATCCAGCTGCTCATCAAGTCTGACGTGCAGGGCAGCAGCGAGGCGCTGCGTGATGCGCTGTCCAAGCTCAGCACCGACGAAGTCTTGGTCAAAGTCATTTCCAGTGGCGTTGGCGGTCTGACCGAGTCGGATGTATCGCTTGCTGCTGCTTCCAAGGCTCGCATCATCGGTTTCAACGTGCGCGCCGATGCCGCCGCACGCGAGGCGATCAAGGACAGCAGCGTGGACGTGCGCTACTACAGCATCATTTACGAAGCCATCGACGACGTGAAGCAGCTCATGTCGGGAATGCTGACACCGGAGGTCAAGGAGCAGATTGTCGGGCTCGCCGAGGTGCGCGAAGTATTCCGGTCCAGCAAGTTCGGCACCGTGGCGGGTTGCATGGTCGCGGACGGATTTGTCCGCCGCAACTATCCGATCCGCGTATTGCGTGACAACGTCGTGATCTTCGAGGGTGCGCTGGAGTCGTTACGACGCTTCAAAGACGATGTCAACGAAGTTCGCGCGGGTACTGAATGCGGCATCGCCGTCAAGAACTACAATGACGTACGCGCTGGCGATCAGATCGAGTGCTATACGAGGGTCGAAGTCGCGAGAACGCTCGACGGCTGATCCCCATGCCACGTGATCCTCATCGTAGCCGTCGCATCGAGGCCGGGCTGCAGCGCGTGCTGAGCGACTTGCTGCGACGAGAGGTCAACGATCCGCGGGTCGGCATCATCACCATCACCGGTGTGCGCGTGTCTCCGGACCTCGGTCACGCCAAGGTCTTCTACCTTCCATTCGATGAAACCCGCGATGCAAAGGCTCTTCAAGCTGGCCTCGATCGCGCCGCCAGCTTTCTTCGCGGACTCGTCGGTCGTGAATTGAGCCTGCGGGTCGCGCCCGAGATCCATTTCCGCCCGGATGAACAGCTGGCAGCCGGGATGCGCCTGAGCGCGCTCATCGATGCAGCCGTGGCCGACGACGAGAAACGTCATCTCGATGATCCGGGTGTCGTTCCCGACGGACCGCCCAAATAAGTGGCGCCGCCGCAATGAGCGATCAGATTGCCATCGACGGCATCGTGTTGCTCGACAAGCCATTCGGATTGAGTTCGAACGCCGCCCTGCAACGGGTGAAAAGAGCATACCGGGCGCAGAAGGCCGGTCACACGGGCAGTCTCGATCCCCTGGCCAGTGGCATGCTGCCGATCTGCCTCGGCGAAGCCACGAAGCTCTCAAGCGTGCTGCTCGATGCCCACAAAAAGTACCGCTTTACCGTCAAGCTCGGTGTGCGTACGACTACCGGCGACCTCGAAGGGGAGGTGGCGGAGCGATGCGCGGTACCGAGTCTGGACCTGCTTGCGGTGAACGACGTATTGGCGAAATTCGTTGGCCGGCGTCAACAGGTTCCGCCGATGCACTCGGCGCTCAAGCACCGCGGCAAGCCGCTGTACGAGCTGGCCCGACGCGGCGTGGAGATCGAGCGGACTGGACGCACCATCGAAATTACGGCTCTCGAGATCGAGAATCTCGGTCCCGATTCGATCAAGCTTCGGATCCGGTGCTCCAAAGGCACGTACGTGCGCAGTCTGGCGGAGGACATCGCGGAGGCGCTGGGTACCTGTGGGCATGTAAGTGAGTTGCGACGCCTGGGTGTCGATCCCTTCATGGATGAGCCGATGGTCGAGCTCGACCAACTCGAAGCGACAGCCGACGGCGATCGTGCTGAGCTCGCTGCGTGGCTGATGCCGCCAGATCGGGCAGTCGCCGACTGGCCGCACGTCGAGTTGACAGCCGAACTCGCCGCGCGACTTCTCAATGGGCAGAGCGTTTCGCTGGCGTCATCCCGGACTCCACCCGGTGCGGTGCGCGTCTACGGACCCGAGCGGGGTTTTCTCGGCCTTGGTGACGTCGACGCCGAGCAGAATCTCAAGTCGCGGCGCCTGATCGCAGCGCCCACTTGGCTTGTGAGGCTTTCGGCCAGCGGTTAGAATGCGCGCCTTCGTAAAAGAGGCAGAGAGAAATAGGTTTAGGAATTATCTCCAATGTCATTGAATAGTCAGCAAAAAGGCGGCGTCGTCGCTGAGTATCGCAGGGGTCCGAAAGACACCGGTTCGCCAGAGGTTCAGATTGCACTGCTGTGCGAGCGGATCAACGGCTTGAGCGAGCACTTCACCACGCACAAACGCGATCACGCGTCCCGCCGCGGGCTGCTCAAGATGGTCAATCAGCGCCGCAAGCTTCTCGACTATCTCAAAGTCACTTCCCCCGAAAAGTACCAGGCCCTCGTTGAGCGCCTCGGCCTGCGTCGCTGAGTGCGGCGGCACCGGCTGAGCCGGTGGCGCGTCTGTAAGGATTTCCCGCCCAATTCAAACGCAAGGCAGGCAGCGTGAGCGCAGCTAAGAAGACATTTGTTTACGGTGACCACAGTGTCACCCTCGAAACCGGCGAAGTCGCCCGTCAGGCAGACGCCGCAATCCTGGTCAGCATGGCTGACACCGTCGTGCTGGTCACGGTGGTGGGTCAGAAGACCGCAGTCGAAGGCCGCGATTTCTTTCCGCTGACGGTCAACTACCAGGAACGGACCTATGCCGCCGGTCGCATCCCCGGCGGGTTCTTCAAGCGAGAGGGGCGACCGAGCGAGAAGGAAACCCTGACCTCGCGGCTGATCGACCGCCCCATCCGTCCGCTGTTCCCCGACGGATTCAACAACGAAGTACAGGTCGTCGCCACGGTCTTGTCGCTCAACCCGGAAGTCGATTCCGACATTCCCGCCATGCTGGGCGCATCGGCCGCATTGGCGCTGAGCGGCATGCCGTTCAACGGACCGATCGGCGCAGCGAGGGTGGGGTACAAGGACGCCAAGTATCTCCTCAACCCGGTACGCAGCCAGCTCAAGGAATCGCAGCTCGATCTCGTCGTTGCCGGCACCGCCGAAGCGGTCCTCATGGTCGAGTCGCAGGCCTCAGGCTTGTCCGAAGAGGTCATGCTCGGCGCTGTCATGTTCGGTCATGAGCAGATGCAGGCAGCCATTCGCGTAATCAACGATCTGACCCGTGAGGCTGGCAAGGCCAAGTGGAACTGGCAGCCACCCGCCGTCGACACCGAATTGCAAGGCGCCGTGGCGCGACAAGCTGAGGCGGCACTCGTCGAGGCCTATCGCATCACCGAGAAGCAGCAGCGCTACGGACGGATCGCCGAGATCAAGGCGCAGGCCATTGCGGCACTTTCCGCGGGTGACAAGCCGCGCTGGTCCGAGGACCAGGCGGGCGACGAGTTTTTCCGACTCGAGAGCCGTATCGTACGCAACCAGATTCTGTCGGGCGGCAAACGCATCGACGGGCGCGACACGCGAACTGTTCGGCCGATCACCGTAAAGACCGGCGTCCTGCCGCGCACGCACGGCTCTGCGCTCTTTACGCGTGGCGAAACCCAGGCTCTGGTGGTGACGACGCTGGGCGTGGGTCGCGATGCGCAGATCATCGATGCGCTGGAGGGCGAGCGCAAAGAGCCCTTTATGCTCCACTACAACTTCCCGCCGTTCAGCGTCGGCGAGACCGGGATGATGGGCTCGCCCAAGCGGCGCGAGATCGGCCACGGCGTCCTGGCCAAACGTGGCATCCTCGCGGTGATGCCGGACATGGCTACCTTCCCTTACGTGATTCGCGTCGTGTCCGAGATCCTCGAATCGAACGGTTCGAGCTCGATGGCCAGCGTCTGTGGCACCAGCCTCGCGCTGATGGACGCCGGCGTGCCGATCAAGGAGAGCGTAGCGGGTGTCGCGATGGGCCTGGTCAAGGAAGGCGAACGCTTCCAGGTGCTAACCGACATCCTCGGCGACGAGGATCACCTGGGAGACATGGACTTCAAGGTGGCAGGCACCAGGAGCGGCGTTACCGCGCTGCAGATGGATATCAAGATCAACGGCATCACGCGCGAGATCATGCAGATCGCGCTGGCGCAGGCGCGCGAGGCGCGGTTGCACATCCTCGAAAAGATGAACGCGGTGATCAGCGCGCCACGCGCCAACATGTCCGAGTGGGCGCCCACCATCGTCACGATCAAGATCGACCCGGAGAAGATCCGCGAGGTCATCGGTAAGGGCGGTGCGGTCATCCGCTCCATCACCGAGGAAACCGGCACGACGATCGACATCGAGAATGACGGCACAGTGCGCATCGCATCGGTCGATGGCGCATCCAGCCGTGAAGCGCAGCGGCGCATCGAGCTGATTACCGCCGACGTCGAAGTCGGCCAGGTCTATGAAGGCAAGGTCGCGCGGCTGATGGACTTCGGCGCCTTCGTGACGATCCTGCCGGGCAAGGATGGCCTGGTGCACATCTCGCAGATCTCGGACGAGCGAGTCGAGCGCGTGAGCGACAAGCTCAAGGAAGGCGACGTCATCAAGGTCAAAGTGCTCGAGGTGGATCGGCAAGGCCGGATCCGCCTGAGCATGCGCAACGTCAGCTAGCCTGGTCGCCGTCGTCTTCTCGGACGAGAGTTCCACCCCTTCCCACACGTGCCACCGTCGTCTGCAATCAGGCGGCATTGTTCGCGGGGTCAGTCGTCGAATCCTTGGTGCTGATCAAGAAGGACGGGAAGCGGTGGAACTCTCGTCCGAGAAGACAACGGCCTTGGCGCCGGCTTCCTTGCCGGGATTCCCCACCGCTTCCCGTCCCGCTTGTTGAATGTCAACGCGACTGCAGCGAATCACGCGATCGCTGAAGTTCGACCAGAAGTGACGCTGGCACGTGTGGGAAGGGGTGGGGAATCCCGGCAAGGAAGGCGGTACGCGAGGTGTTACGCCGCGGGCGGCGTTTGCTGCTTGACCTCGCCGCCGTCGCCTCCATCGTCGGCTTCGGAGCGTTCGCGCCCGCGTCCTGCGGCGTTGATCAACGCCTTGAAAATCTCGTCCTGCACCGAGCGCCAGCGCGCATAGTTCTTCTGTGCCAGGTTGCTGACGGTTTCGACCGGATCGACGCCGACCATGCTCTTGACGCGATCGCGAACCTGCTGCTGCTGAGCCACGAAGAGCTTGAGGCTCTGTTCCAGGTAGCTGCCGACGAAACCCTGCATTGCGCCACCGTAGGAGCGGATGACCTGCGACAGGAAATCCTGGCTCATCAGCGGTTCGCCCTGGTGTTCCTGCTCGGCGATCACCTGCAACAGGATGCTGCGAGTGATGTCTTCCTGGGTCTTCTTGTCGATGACGACGAATTCCACCTTGTCGAGAACCAGCCGGCGAATGTCGGATAGCGTGATGTAGCGGCTTTCAACCGTGTCGTAGAGGCGGCGGTTCGGATACTTCTTGATGACTCGCGGCTCACTCATCTGGTGTTACCCCCGGCGAGTTGCTCTGCAGGCCGCAGGTCGCGATGGGCCTTAAGCCGTTGGGCAGTCGTCATAGAACTTCGGGCCCATACAATAATCCATCCGCGGCGCGACCCCAAATCGGCACGCTTAAACTGCTTCCAGCCGGATCTCGCGCTGACCGCGCAGGGGCTCGAGGTTCCAGTGCCCGACGGCCCAGGCCATCAATTCCGGCGCGGTTCCACGTGCCAATTCGGAGGGCGGCTGTTGTCCGAGATGCGCCAGCACGGTGTACAGCTGGGCTGCCGGATCCGACCCCGCCACCGCAACGGAGCGGCGCGATTTCGCAAGCTTGCGGCCGTCGGCTTCCACCAGCAGCGGGAAATGGAGATAGCGCGGCACCGTCAACCCCAGCGCCTCGAGTAACAGCATCTGCCTTGGCGTGTTGCTGAGGAGATCGCAGCCACGCACGACCTCGGTGATCCCCTGCTGGGCGTCGTCGACCACCACTGCAAGCTGGTAGGCAAACAGGCCGTCCCGCCGGTGGATGACGAAATCGCCGACCTGCGTCGCGACGTTTTGGCAGTACTCGCCCTGCAGTTCATCGGTGAATGCAACCTGGCGGTCGATGGCGCGAAAGCGCCGAGCGAGAGGGACGCCGGTGCGTCGCGGGCCTTTGCGGCAGGTGCCCGGGTAGAAGGGCTCTTCGTTCTTGTCCGCTTCATTCGCGGGGTGGCGATTTGACAGCTCCTGCCGGCTGCACGAACAAGAGTAGACGTGCCCGCCCGCGCTCAGGCGATCCAGCGCGGATCCATACAACTCCAGACGGTCGCTTTGCCGGACAACAGGTCCGTCCCACTGAAAGCCGAAGCACTCGAGCGTGCGCAAGATCTGGTCGGCAGCACCGGGGACTACGCGGGGTGTGTCGATATCCTCGATTCGCAGTAGCCATGCGCCGCCCTGCGAACGCGCATGCAGGTAGCTCCCCGCGGCAGCCAGCAGCGAACCAAGATGCAGGAGGCCGGTCGGCGAGGGCGCGAACCGGCCGCGGTACCGTTCAGCGGTAGCGGTCGTCGCGATCGCCGTACTGACGTTCACGCCGTTCGCGGCGCTCTTGCGCTTCGACGCACAGCGTGGCGACCGGCCGTGCTTCGAGGCGCTTGATGCCGATCTCTTCGCCGGTCTCAAGACAGTAGCCGTAGCTGCCGTCTTCGATGCGCTTGAGCGCCTCGTCGATCTTGCGGATCAGCTTGCGCTCGCGATCGCGCGTGCGCAGCTCAAGGCTGAACTCGGACTCCTGCGTGGCACGATCGTTGGGGTCGGGGAAATTCGCCGCTTCGTCCTTCATGTGCAACACGGTGCGGTCGACTTCCTCCATCAGATCCTGCTTCCACGTGTGCAGGATCACCCGGAAGTGATCGAGCTGCTCCTTGCTCATGTACTGCTCGCCGCGCTTCGGAATGTAGGGCTGGACGTTGCGCGGTCCGGAGAGAAGGCTGGTGGACTCGGAAGCGTCGCCATCGTCACCGTCGTGCGGGGACGGCGGAATGATCCGCAACGGTTGCCGATCGGTGAGCGGCATCCAGGAGCGAGGGGCGGCGGGCTTGGCGTTGGACTTGGCGGCTTCGGGCGCTGGGCGCGCGCTGCCGGTCATGTGCTTTTTCGCTGGCGCGGGCTTCTTTTTTGCAGCTGCTTTCGGAGCGATCCGGGGCTTGGCGCGCACCTTCGGCTTGGCATGGCTGCTGGCCTTCGAGTGAGCTGTCTTGCGGGCAGCGGCCTTCTTCGCTTTTGCCTTCGCCGGCGCTTTTTTAGCGCGCATTTCAAGCCTCCGGAACTTAAAAGAGGGGCGCGATTATACCGGCGCACTAGTGTCTGTACAGAGGCATGCGGTCGCTACTCACCGACAAGCTCACGCGGCGCTAACTGGCTGATTGGGAAGCCGTCGAAGGCAGACGCGGTGGAAGAATGATGCTGCAGCCCCGGTCGGGTAGGTCTGGCACGGCACCTTTGAGACACGGCAACGAAGGATCAGTAGCCGACCCTCGTCAGGGCTGTGAGCAAATCGATCGCATGAATGAGGTGCCCTCGATGACGGCTCGAAATGGGGTCGGCTCGTGCCGTAGACATGGAAACCGCGGTGAGCCAGACGGATTCGCGCCAGACCTACACCGACCGTGGCTGCAGCAGGAAAAGTCCGGCGGCCGGCTTGGAGTGCTCTTTGTGGTAATCGGCTAAGGCAGGGTGACCGGTTGGGGAGCGGCCCAATCCGGCTTTCGATGCTCGGCGATGACGGTGGTGTAGATACCGCCTCGCACGTTGAAGCGCGCGCTCAGGCGCATGAAACGCGGTGCCGTGGCCTCGACCAGGTGCTGGAGGATCTCGTTGGTCACGGCTTCGTGAAACGCGCCGCGATCACGAAACGACCAGATGTAGAGCTTGAGCGATTTGAGCTCGACGCAGATCGAGTCGGGCACGTATTCGAGCTCGAGCGTTGCAAAGTCGGGCTGACCCGTCTTCGGGCACAGGCAGGTGAACTCCGGGATCGACATCCGGATGGTGTAGTCGCGTGCCGGTGATGGGTTGGGAAACGTCTCGAGCGCCGTGCTCGGGCGCGGGCGGCTGGCGGGTGCGGCCATGTGAGCAGTGAAACCGTCGAATGGAGGATGTTTTTACTTTACACTACGCCGCCAACCCGAACCACGGGATGTCCGACACCATCCAGTCATCATGCGGCTTACCCGAATCAAGCTAGCCGGCTTCAAGTCGTTCGTCGATCCCACGTCCATCCACTTTCTCAGCAATCTCACCGGCGTCGTCGGCCCGAACGGCTGCGGCAAGTCGAACATCATCGACGCCGTTCGCTGGGTGATGGGCGAGCTGTCCGCCAAGCACCTGCGCGGCGACTCGATGGCGGATGTTATTTTCAACGGCTCGAGCGCGCGCAAGCCGGTCGGAATGGCCTCGATCGAGCTGGTCTTCGACAACAGCGACGGGGCAATTGGCGGGCAGTACGCGAACTTCAACGAAGTCTCGCTCAAGCGCCTCGTGTCGCGGGACGGCACCTCGGTCTACCTCATCAATGGCGCGCGTTGCCGTCGCAAGGACATTACGCAGCTTTTTCTCGGAACGGGGCTCGGCTCGCGCAGCTACGCCATCATCGAGCAGGGGATGATTTCGCGCCTCATCGAGGCCAAGCCCGACGACCTGCGTGCCTTCATCGAAGAAGCGGCGGGAATCTCCAAGTACAAGGAGCGCCGCCGCGAGACCGAGAACCGGATGGCGCACACGCGCGAAAACCTCGAGCGGCTCAACGACCTGCGTGAGGAGGTGGACAAGCAGATTCGCCACCTGCAGCGCCAGGCTGCCACGGCGCGCCGTTATCAGGCACTCAAGGAAGAGGAACGCAAGCTCAACGCGGAGTTGCTGGCGCTCAAGTTGCGCGATCTGGAGCAGGAAGCGGTCACCCGCGATCAGGCGGTGCGCGAGCGCGAAACGGCCATGCAGGCCGCCATCGCGGCGCTGCGCTCGATCGAGGCATCGATCGAGAAGGCCCGCTCACATCAAGGCGAGCAGTCCGACCAGCTCAATGATGTCCAGGCACGCTACTACCAGCTCGGCGCCGAAGCGGCGCGGATCGAGCAGTCGATCCAGCACGCGCGCGAACTGCGCCAGCGCCAGCGAACGGATCTCGAACAGTCCGAGCAAGGGTTGAGAGAGTTGCAGGCGCAGCTGGTGCGCGACGAAGCCCAGGTCAACGAGCTGCTCGCGGCCCTCAGCAGCCTCGAGCCACAGCATGAAGCGGCACGCCAGGGAGAACGCGTGTCCGCGCAAGCGCTGGTGGCGCTCGAGCAGTCGATGCAGGAATGGCAATCCCGCTGGGAGCAATTCAATCGTGA
>Ga0184640_10000353_pt1 | contig 11843 bp, 13 predicted proteins | sample PLM31_200_b2_FD_133161 | JGI IMG/M metagenome (GOLD analysis project Ga0184640, IMG submission 133161) | Groundwater sediment microbial communities from an aquifer in East River, Colorado, USA - PLM3-1_200_b2 | ecosystem: Environmental > Terrestrial > Soil > Riparian zone | place: USA: East...
CGCAGGAAGAATGAAAAGTCCCGCAATAAGCGAACTGAAAATCAACCGTGCCCGGCTAGTCTTCCCGAACAGAATCATCAAGATCTTCAACATTGCTTTCCCCTTCAAAAACTCTTTCTAGCGCCCGATCTTCTGATTCGTTTCTTACATAGAGATAGACGCCAATTCCAGCATGAATCTTTCCTTCGTCCGCTTCTGGGGCCGATCGCGCTGAAATCCAATCATCGACTTCGATAAGAAACTGCTGACCCCGATCGCGCACGAACAGATCAAATTCGGCGAGATCACTAACTCTCATTCCCTCGTCAGCGACGACTCTTCTTTCGAATCTTCCTTTTCCAGGTCCCGGCTTTCGCAGGTTCACATCAAGAGTGTCGATGAAGTTTCTCGCTGTCATTCCAAAGTGTCGTACGCTCTCTGCTGCTAGCTTTTCCGGAATGTAGACGCGATTCAGAACACGTATAAGCCCTGTTTCCTTTTCGAGTCGTGCCGCAGCGACTCGCAGCAATTCATCGAGCATCGCCCTCGCCGGCATGTCACCGCTGTACCGACGCACTAGCTCGCTGAAGCTGGGCCTGCGAGGGTCGTCGTCAAACTTCAGATCAAGCGGCACTCCATACGGTCCAGTAAATTCGCTATCGGTGTACCAGCCTTGCAGCACTCTACCGACGCGGTTCAATTCGGCGTCTTGCGCAATACGCGCGAGCCGCCCACCTTCCCTGACGAGCCTCGCCGCTTCCTTCCGCGACAGGCCCGTCATGATTGCTATGCGCGAAAGCGAGATTTTTCTTTTAGGTAAAGTGAAATCCCGCGCCGCCACATCCACGAACACCTGACGCGCTACCTCTGCGAACTCCAAATAAGAGATGCCGTTTCGCAGAAGCACGCGCACTAGCGGTGTCAACAAATGGCGGTAAGCCGCTAATAACGCTTGTTTTACATTGTACGGACCGGACATGACTTATTCCACACAGAGTGTGAGCCGCGTCACGGTCGATACTACGTGAATTGAGACTTGCTTCCCAAAAAGCCTTGGATTGGGCTCTTGTCTCCTCGTTTTCGGGCCCTAATCGCGCTTTGTGAATGGGTTATGTCACGCCCGCGACGTTTGGGCTGATAATCTTTTATATCAATGAGTTGCGCGCGTATCCGATAACTCAGGTCGCGTCAGTTTTTCCACGGTTGAGGAACGCAACCGGTTCATCGATTTCCGCGTGCTTCTGGGGCGATTCAAGGTCTGCTTTGAGGGCCGATCGGGTCGATTTTCAGGGATCGCCCGACACCTGCAGCGTCAGCTCGACTCGTCGCGCCTTGCTGGTCGCGTACGCGTGCACGTAATCGCGAATGCCAATTCTGGCGCGAGCTGCGCGATACTCTTGCTCCGCGCGCTTGCATCTCGGCGCAGACCCCCCGCACAACACATGAGCCGACGGAGAACACGACCGATGGAAAAGGTATCGACTGATAAACTGCTCGACGATCTCAAAGCCGTCGTCAACGACGCTGACGAGCTGCTCAAGGCGACTGCAGGCCAAGCGGGTGAACGAATGTCCGAGGCACGCTCTCGTGCCGAGGCGTCAGTGCGCGCGGCGCGTAAGCGGATGAGCGACCTGCAGGACGATGTCGTGGCACAAACCAAAGAGGTCGCGGACCAAGCGGATGCCTACGTGCGCAAGAATCCGTGGCAGGCCGTGGGCATTGCGGTCGCCGCCGGCGTCATCGTTGGCTTGATGATCGGTCGTCGCTGACCTCGCTGATGCAGGACCTGGAAGAAAGCGCACCCCGCATGCCCGCGAGTGGGCTGTTCCGCTCGCTAAGCAATCTGCTCGCCACAATCATCGCGTTCGCGCAGACGCGGCTTGAGTTGCTGACGACGGAACTGCAAGAAGAGATTCACCGCGCAGCAGGAATGCTTGTCTGGGGGTTCATCGCCTTGCTTTCAGCAGGCGTTGGCCTGGTCTTCGTCGGGGTGACGATCATCGTGGCGTTCTGGGATTCGCAGCGGGTGCTCGCAGCGATTCTCGTTACGTCCGCGTTTGTCGCGCTCGCTGCTATCGCGGCAGTGGTGCTGGTGGTGAAGATCCGCAGCAAGCCGCGGCTGCTCGATGCCACGCGTACTGAGTTGGAGAAAGACCGCGAGCAACTCGAGTCGCGCCGATGAGCGATCGTACGCGCGAGCTCGCGCACCGACGTGCGGTACTGCAAGATCGCTGTGCGGCTCAACGCGCACAACTGGACGAAATCAGCGGGGAATTGCAGCACCAGCTCCGATTCATCGACCGCGGTATCGATCTCGCGCGGCGCGTGACTGCAACGCCAATGCTGATTTTGATCGCGCTGGCCGCACTCACGTTTGTCGGACCCGCCGGAATGGTGCGATGGATCAGTCGCGCGGTGCTGGTGGCAACCGCGCTGAGACGCCTCACCGGCTCGGAGCTACGCTAGTTGAGCTGAAACTTCACGTCGAGCGTGCCCCAGGCGGCAATTACCTGACCGCCCCCCGAGGCCGCCGGCAGGAATCGCCACGCCGCTCTCGCCTTGCGCATTGCCGCGGCGTCGAGCACCGGAAAGCCGCTGCTGCGATTGATCTTCACATCGCCGACGCGGCCGTTCGGCAGCACATGGATCAACAGCTGCACGGTGCCTTCCTGGCTGCGACGAATCGCGCTGGCCGGATGCTCAGGCGGTTCCAGCGGATGGCGCGGATCGGATCGCAGCGATCCTGGCGGGGAAAATGCCGCTGCACTGCCTGACGCCACTTCATTCGTGTGTTTTGCGACTTCTCCAACGATCACGGGTTCCGCCGGAGCAAGCTCTGGTGGGAAATACGGTTCGGGTATTTCCAGCGGCCCAGCACTTGGCCTCGGGTCATCTAGCGGAGTGAGAGGCGGCTCATCGAATGGTTTGAGATGGTCAACGGGAACGACTTTGATAACGCCCTCGTCCGGCTTGACCAGATTTACGGCCAGACCATTCACGAGAGCCAAAATGAGTGCTGCGTGGCTGGCGACAACACCGGCGGCACCGGTGAGTTGACGTGATGGAGCACGTTCGGCGTACGTCATCGCGGGGCTCCTGCAGAGCCCGCGGCATTTGTAGATGGGGCCAGTTACCGCGGGCAGCTTACCGGCTCCCTCCCGGTGTAACGCTGGCGCGCAGACTCTGGGTTGGCGCTATCCGGCGACGCGATCGAAGCCAGCGCCGCTGGCAGCTTGAAGGTCATTGAAGCGTCAAAAAGCGACGCGCAGAAACAGCACCGGCCCCGTATTTCGCAGGCTGAAATGTCCTGAATCGCCGACATCCTCAGAATTGCCTTCGCGCTCCAAGAGGATGTACGCGGCACCCACTGCGAGGTTGCGGTTGAAGCGAAAGAGCAGCGCGGCTCGGAGATCGATGACGGTCCCGTCGAACTCGTCGATGTTTGCGGTGAGGTAGTCCGCACGCGCCTCAAAATGGAACTTGTCGGAGAAGCGCACGAGCGTTCCCAGGCCGAACGCGGGAATGGGCACGGCCTGCGTCTCCTCCTCGCGGATGTCGTCTGCCCGTACTTCGCCTTCGGCGCTCATCTCGACCAGATGCAGGCCAAAGCTGCCATACAACTCGAAGCGCTCCTGACGCAGGAATGTGTACGCATAGGTGAAGCTGAACTCACGCCAGTCGAGCCGCGACTGCACGAGATCGCCCGCATCGAAAACTTCGTCGCCAAACAGGATCTGCCGGTCGATCGTCTGCGTTGCGCTTCGATCCAGCCGGAAGTAATTGAACCGTATGCGATGACGCTCGCGGATGCGCAGCTCGACCTCGACATCGGCCTGCTCGCTTCGTTCGCGCAATCCGAGATCGGTTTCAGCACTCACCAACGTGCCAGGCGTCCCGTCATCTGCGTCGAGTCGGATTTCGGTTTCGGAAGTGGCAGAGAGCAGTCCGGTACTCAGGCGAAAATGGTCTTCGAACGGGCTCGCGATTTCTTCCTGCGCACACGCTGCCTGCGCAGTGAACAAACCAACAAGCACGCAACCTGTCTGCACCCATAGAGCTTTCCACATGCCGATCTCCAGTTACTGTTCGGCTACTCGTTGTCAGCCTGCCGCGATCAGACCGCGCAACCCAAATGCAGCGATCGCAACTCCACTGGCGAAATTTAGCACGGCGATAACGCGCGGATTTGCGAGCCATTTCCCGATTGACGCGCCGAGAAGCGCGAGGCCCATCTGTACCACGAGACTACCGACGAATATGCACGCCGAGTAGTACAGCATCTCGAGGCTGTCTCCACCGGGCGACAGTTGGCCCGCGAAGCCAATGAAGATCACCAAGGTGAGCGGATTCGCGAGAGTCAGCCCAAGGGTCGTCCAGAACCCTGGAGACAGCGCACCACTGCGGGAATTGACGCCGAGCTCAATACTTGCCTTCGACCGCAGCGCCCTCCACGCCATCCACGCCCCGATGCCGATCAGCATCAGTGCGCTGACGATGCGGATGAGCTGTGCGTGCGAGGTCAACGCAGCGAGGATCCCGCCGCCTACTGCAAATGCGAGCAGACTGTAGATGAGATCCGCGGTCGCGGCTCCCACACCACTGCGCACGGCCACCGGCAGGCCGTGATTGATCCCATTGTGAATGATCAGCAACGCGATCGGTCCGATGGCGATCGCGAGTGAGAACCCGAATACGAGAGCGTGCAGTGCGTTCACGGCGTGCAAAGAAGAATGCCCCGGTTTTTGGCCGGGGCATTCGGTGAATCGACGAAAACTTAGTGGTCAACTCGACGGCGACATTCCGAGCGCCGTCATCACCTCTGTGCCCCTGTCCTTGGCCGTTTGGGCCATGTCCACCGCCTCTTGCATGTTGTTGTTGGCAAATGCGCCGAGTGCCTGCTGCCAGCTCTGCGCCATCGTGTCGGCCGCCGCTTTGATGTTGTCGAACGAATCGGCGTCCACCCCTTCAGGGAACTTGCGGCTCTTCGCCAGCGACGCAACGCGAGCGGTGACGGATTCGACCATCTCCGGAAGTTCCGTGCTCAGCGAATTCCACCGCTCGGTCAGCTGATCGGCAACCGCTGCGGCCTTCGCCTTTTCGGTGGCAACGGTTTCGTTGACGGTGTTGATGGTCCTGTTCAGTTCGCGCGCGGCCGTGAGCACGGCTGGGTACTTCTCCTTCGCCAGGTTGTCCTTGAGCAGCGCGAGCGAGTCCTCGAGCTCCTTCAGCTGGTCCGGCACGAACCGTGCTGCGTCTTCCCTGACCGCCGTGATCGCCGCATCTGCATCGGCCACTGCCCGTTCCGCGGGCTCTTTCTGGCCGCCACACGCCACGATCAGCAAGCTGGCAAACAGCAGCGCGGTCCATCGGTGAACCCTGGGTAACGCGGTCATCTGGTTTCTCCCCTGGTGGAGCGATTTTTTTTGCGACAAACGGGCGGCGGAGAATACCACCGGTCCCCGCCCGCGGCGAGTGTCGGAAGGGGCAGCCTTATTCGACGGTTACGGATTTCGCCAGGTTGCGCGGCTGATCGACATCGGTGCCTTTCAGGACGGCGACATGATACGCCAGCAGCTGCAATGGCACCGTGTAAACGATCGGCGCGATCAGCTGGTCGGCGTGCGGCACATTGATGACGGTAATGCCGGACTCGGATTTTAGGCCAGTCGCACTGTCGGCAAAGACGTAAAGCTGGCCTCCGCGCGCGCGCACGACCTGCATATTGGCCTTGAGCTTGCCCAGCAGGTCATTGTTCGGCGCGACGACCACCACCGGCATCTCTTCATCGATCAGAGCCAGCGGCCCATGCTTGAGCTCGCCGGCGGGATACGCTTCGGCGTGCACGTAAGAAATTTCCTTGAGCTTGAGCGCGCCCTCCATTGCGACGGGCCACATCGGGCCCCGCCCGAGAAACAAGGCGTGCTGCTTCTCGGCAAATTCCTCGGCGAGAAGCCGCAGTTCCGTGTCCATCTCCAGAGCTTGCTCCACCGCCACGGCGGCGTGGTACAGATGACCGACGAACTCCATTTCGCGCTCAGGGCTGAGGTTTCGGTGCCTCCCCAGCATTAATGAAATGAGCAGCATCGACAGCAGCTGCGTCGTGAATGCCTTGGTGCTGGCAACACCGATCTCGGGTCCGGCCTGGGTCATCATCACCAGGTCGGACTCGCGCACCATCGAACTGTGAGGGCTGTTGCACACCGCGAGTGAGGCCAGATAGCCCGACCGTTTCGCCATGCGCAGTGCTTCGAGCGTGTCCGCCGTTTCGCCGGACTGTGACAGGGTGACGAACAGGGTACCGGGTGGAACCACGACCTGCCGGTAGCGATATTCGCTCGCGATCTCCACCTGGCAGGGAATACCGGCGAGCGATTCGATCCAGTACTTGGCCACGCAGCCGGCGTGATAGCTGGTGCCGCAAGCGACAATGTGAAGCTGCTGCACCTTGGGCAGCAATTCCGCCGCGCGCGGTCCGAGCGATTCGGGAACGACGCGCCTGTTGGCCACTCGACCATAAAGCGTGTCGGCCAGTGCGCTCGGCTGCTCGAAGATCTCCTTTTGCATGTAGTGACGGAACGGCCCCTTATCCGTCGCATCCGGGCTCCAGCGCGTTTCATGCACGGGTCGCGTCACCGCTGTGCCATCCGGCCGGAACACACGCACCGCGTCGCGGGTGATCTCTGCGAGATCGCCCTGCTCGAGATAGATGAAGCGTTGCGTGACAGGGAGCAATGCCGGCACCCCGCTGGCAACAAAGTTCTCACCGATCCCCAAGCCGATGACGAGTGGACTTGCTATGCGTGCCACGACGATCCGGTTCGGATCGCGAGCGTCGAAGACGAGGAGCGCGTAGGCGCCCGTGAATCGTTGCACCGACAAGCGCACTGCTTCCGCCAGGTCGTGTCCTTGCTTGAGCTGTTCGTTCACCAGATGGGCGATGACTTCGGTGTCGGTCTCCGAGGCGAAGCGATAGCCCTTGGCAATGAGCTCGGCCTTGAGCGGCTCGTAGTTCTCGATGATGCCGTTGTGTATGACCGCCACCCGGCCTTCGGAGAGGTGCGGATGCGCATTGGCCTCGGTGACGCCGCCGTGCGTGGCCCAGCGCGTATGCGCGAAGCCGAGATGCCCCGACAGCGGTTGGGAAGCAAGTTTCTCTTCCAGTTTCGCGACTTTGCCAACGGCCCGCACGCAGGTGAGCTTGTCCTTCCCGTTTGCTACCGCGATGCCGGCGGAATCGTAGCCGCGATATTCGAGGCGCTTCAGCCCCTCGATCAGGATCGGGACGACGTTGCGCTCAGCGATGGCTCCGACTATTCCGCACATCTATTGCGCCCAGGTGAATACGTTGTGATTGTCCGAAGGCGGGCTAGTCTGCTACAGGCGCGGCGTCCATGCCCGATGAGCTCGCACACGGTGTGATTCAGGTCTCAGGCTGCTTCTTCACCGGCCGCTTCCAACCCTCGACCGTAACCTGCTTGCTGCGTTCAAGGGTGAGCTGGTGATCCGGGGCCGGCCGTGTAATCGTCGACCCCGCTCCGATGGTCGCATTGACGCCCACCTTCACCGGTGCGACCAGCATCGTGCCCGAGCCGATGAAGGCGCCATCGCCGATCTCCGTGACCGACTTGTTTGCGCCATCGTAGTTGCAGGTGATCGTGCCGGCGCCGATGTTCACTTCTTCACCCACGACAGCGTCGCCGAGATAGGTGAGATGGTTGGCCTTGCTGCCCGCGCCGATCTCACTCTTCTTTACCTCGACGAAGTTACCGATGTGCACGTCGCGATGAAGAATCGTTTCGGGTCGCAGCCGAGCAAACGGTCCGATGTGGCAGCCGGGACCGACCACGGCGCGATCGATCACGCAATTCGGCAGGACCTCCGTGTCATCGCCGATCTCGGCATCGCGGATGTAGCAGTTCGGTCCGATGCGCACGCGGTTGCCGAGCTTCACGTTGCCCACGAGTACGACATTGACATCGAGATAGACATCCGACCCGGTCGTCACGTTGCCGCGCACGTCGAGTCGCGCAGGGTCTGCGACCGTGACCCCCGCGAGCATGAGCTCATTGGCTTTCTGCCGGCGATGTGCCGCTTCGACTTCGGCGAGCTGTATCTTGTCGTTGATGCCCAACACCTCGGTCACGGTGGGCGCGATCACGGCGTGTACCTTCAACCCTTCTTTCACCGCAGCGACCACGACGTCGGTAAGGTAGTACTCGCCCTGCGCATTGTCATTACGCAACGCGCCAAGCCAGCGACGTAAATGATGCGCGGGCACGGCCATCAGCCCCGTGTTCACTTCCCTGATCGCAAGCTCCTTGTGGTTCGCGTCTTTCTGTTCGACGATCCGCACGACATTTCCCAAAGTGTCGCGCACAATCCGCCCGTAACCGCCGGGGTCATCCAGCAACACGCTCAGAATCGCAATCGCCTTCTCGTCAGCCTGCGCGATGAGTTGCTCGAGCGTGTCACGACGGATCAACGGTACATCGCCGTAAAGCACGAGCACCAGGTGATCGTCGGGGATTGACGGCATCGCCTGCAATACGGCATGGCCAGTTCCCAGTTGCTCCGCCTGCAATATGCAGTGAACTGCATCGTCGTCGAGCAGCTCCCGCACCAACTCGCCACCGTGACCATAGACGACATGAATTGCGCTGGCGTCGAGTGCTTGCGCGCACTCGATCACATGGCAAAGCACTGGGCGGCCGGCAAGGGGCTGAAGCACCTTCGGCAAGTCGGATTTCATCCGCCTGCCCTGTCCGGCGGCAAGAATCACGATGCTCAAGGACATTGATAGGTATCCGGGAATCGACGCCTGGAACGATTGTAACCGACGCTGACGCACCGCCGCATGAAGAAGCCGGGCGCCACGAATACACTGCGCGCGCCAATAATCGCAACTGTGCACCCATCAGTCGCGCACACCAATCAAACAAGGGGAACTACATGTCGACTCGAATCCGTCTGTTCCTAGCCATCCTGCTGCTCACGTTCGCCTCGAGCAGCTTTGCGCAGGACGAACACGCCTACACGGAAGGGGCGGTAGTCGCGATTTCCTACATCAAGGTCAAGCCCGGTATGTTCGATGCCTACATGCGCTACCTGCAGTCCACGTACAAGCAGATCATGGAAGAGCAGAAGAAGGCCGGGCTCGTCTTGAACTACGGCATTTACGCTGCGCAAGCGCGCTCACCATCGGATCCGGATCTGTACTTGACCATCACCTACAAGAACTGGGCGACGTTCGACGGGCTGACTGAAAAGTCAGACGCGATCCAAAGCAAGATCTGGGGTTCACTGGCGAAATCCGACGCGGCAGCCATCGATCGCGAGAAGCTGCGCGAAGTGCTCGGTGGCGAAGTCGTGCAGGAACTGGTTCTCAAGTAAAAACCGGCGGAGGGCCTGCGGCCTCAGGCCCTCCCTTCTATCCGATCATTCCGGCGAGAGCTGGCTGGATGTGGCCCCGCTCAACCGATCGACCATCGCTTTCACGGCCTTGATCTGCGCACCGTCGCGAGTGGCGTAATCCTCGCCGGTGTAGCCCCACCAATCCCAGCAACCCAGCGGATTCAGCGGCGCCAGGCGACTCGATTTGGCTTGCGGATAGAGAACGACCAGCCCGTTGGACTCTGCCCATTCGTTAAAGCCCGCGCCACGCACCACGGCATCTCCAACGACCTCTGCAGACTGGTCGCAACCGTGGAAAAAAATGAGCAGGGGACATGTCCTGCCGTTCTCACATGCTCTCGAAACGTACACAAACCCTGTCGCGTTGAGGCTTGCATCACCAAACTCCGCTTGATCGAACTCGATCAGGCGACCCGCGGCATCGACCGGCGGCTTCAGCTCCCCGCGCAGAGACTTCAGCATCTCGCCCGCGCCGTCGAAGTTGCACGCATTGAGATAGGGCCGCCCGAGCTGCCCGCACTCGGCACCGGTGGTGCGCGTCGGCAATCCGTGCGTGACCGAAACGTTGTCGACGTACGTAACGTTTGCCGGGTCGGTCAGTGCCGCGTAGAAATCGCGCGCGGCGGCGACGACATCCGCGCTCACGGTCTTATCCTCGGTACCGTGAAACAACCGTACGCGATCATCACGAAGGCCTTCGACGGGATCGAGTGCGCCCTTCGCCGAGGCCGTGCGCGCTGCTGCGAGCAGAGTCGGCACGGCGATCTCACCCTTGACGCAGGGCCCGAGCGCGGTGCGAATGGAATTCTCGGCGCAGTAGTACGGGCCGGCGGCAATGACCCCGAGGCCGCTCATGACCTTCGAATGTGCCAGATAAAACTGGCCGGCCATGTACCCGCCGGACGAGATGCCCGCGACGGTGATGTTGTCAGGGCTGATGCCGAGCGCGGGGAGCTTCTCACTGCCGTGTGACTTTCCCTGGCAGGCGAACAACAACGCCGCCGCCGCCGCCGCAAGAAACCAACGGTGCCGGGTCATGATTCAGGTTCGATCGACAGTGGGGGCAAGCATTCGAGCTAACGCTTGACTGCCTTACGCAGGCGCTCGAGTGCCTTGAGCTGAGCCGCAGCCCGAGCGAGTTCGGCCAGCGCCTCGGCCTGCGAGATCTGGCCCACCTTGTCTCGCAGCGCTTCTTCAGCGCGCTGCTTGGCGGCGAGCGCCGCGGCCTCATCGATGTCTCTCGCACGTAGCGCCGTGTCCGCCAGCACGGTGACGAGATGCGGTTGCACTTCGAGCGCGCCACCGCCGACATAGAAGTATTGCTCCTCGCCATCCGGCGTCTGCACTCGGACCTCACCTGGCTTGAGCGTCGTGAGCAAAGGTGCGTGGCGCGGCGCGATGCCGATTTCGCCCATCACTGCGGGCGCGAATACCATCGTCGCAGCGCCCGAGAAAACCTCGCCTTCCGCGCTGACGATGTCGACTTGAATCGTATTGGCCATGCCCTCACCCTAGCCCTCTCCCGTGCTACGGGAGAGGGGAAAGAACTATTGGAGCGTCTTCGCCTTCGCGACCGCTTCCTCGATCGAGCCCACCATGTAGAACGCCTGCTCCGGCAGTGCGTCGTACTCACCGGCGAGGATGCCCTTGAAGCCGCGAATCGTGTCCTTGAGGGAAACGATCTTGCCGTCCTGGCCGGTGAACACCTTCGCCACGTTGAACGGCTGCGACAGGAAGCGCTGGATCTTGCGGGCACGGAAGACCGTCAGCTTGTCGTCTTCCGACAGCTCGTCCATGCCGAGAATCGCGATGATGTCCTGCAATTCCTTGTATCGCTGCAAGACCGCCTGCACCGCACGCGCGGTATTGTAGTGATCCTCGCCCACCACCAGCGGATCGAGCTGACGGCTGGTGGAATCGAGCGGGTCCACCGCTGGATAGATGCCGAGAGCGGCGACCTGGCGCGACAGCACCACGGTCGCGTCGAGATGCGCAAACGTCGTTGCGGGCGACGGGTCGGTGAGGTCGTCCGCCGGCACGTAAACGGCCTGGATCGAGGTGATCGATCCGGTCTTGGTCGATGTGATGCGTTCCTGGAGCAGGCCCATCTCTTCCGCAAGCGTTGGTTGATAACCCACCGCGGAAGGCATGCGACCGAGCAGCGCCGACACTTCGGTGCCTGCCAGGGTGTAGCGGTAGATGTTGTCGATGAAGAGCAGCACGTCGCGGCCTTTGCCACCCGTCTGCTTCTCGTCGCGGAAGTATTCCGCCATCGTGAGGCCGGTGAGCGCGACACGCAGACGATTGCCCGGCGGCTCGTTCATCTGCCCGAACACCATCGCGACCTTCGACTTGGACAGGTCCTCCTGCACGATGACCTTGGCATCCGACATCTCGTGATAGAAGTCGTTGCCCTCACGCGTGCGCTCGCCCACGCCCGCGAAAACCGACAG
>Ga0184640_10000354_pt1 | contig 11819 bp, 11 predicted proteins | sample PLM31_200_b2_FD_133161 | JGI IMG/M metagenome (GOLD analysis project Ga0184640, IMG submission 133161) | Groundwater sediment microbial communities from an aquifer in East River, Colorado, USA - PLM3-1_200_b2 | ecosystem: Environmental > Terrestrial > Soil > Riparian zone | place: USA: East...
AGGGTAGCGTTCTTCAAAGGAAGCCGTGCTGACTTCCCCTGAAGTCGGCGGGAGGATGAGAACAAGCTGTCCCTCCTTCTTTGCTTTTTCTATCCAATCGGCGGGAACCTGCAGCTCCTTGTCGATATCGCTCAGGATGCTGGGGCTCAGCTTCAGTTGGCGCAGCATCTCAACTGTCGCTTTCGGCAATGGCGACGCTGGGAATGCTTGCTTGCATTCAACCATCAACACGAGGCCCGCCGCGATCAAGGTCAAAGGAACAAAGCGTCTAGCAGCCATATTCTTCCCTCCAGGCGAAAAGTAGCGTGACTATAAGCGCCGGTCGGTATCCTGTCAACAGGCTTGCTGGACGGGCGCGTGCCGAACGCCCATGCCATCTTGCCTGGAAGAGACGCGTAGAAAAGGCAAGGTTTGCGCCGGCGTTTAGCTGTGTTATTAACAACGTAACCATGCGGCGGGCCGGCGCTAGGATCAGGCAAGAGTCTGACGGGTTTGTAAAAGATCGTTGATGAAAAGGAGATTTGGCCATGTCGACCCCAGGGAATGATCTACGGAAAATGCAGGCGGAAAGCGACGCGGAGAAAACGCGGCTTGTCGGTCACCATGATTTGAACGGGAGCGGCGATGGAATGCAGGTGGTCAAGCATGGGAAGTACCTCTACGTGGCTCACGTTGGACAAAGTAAAATGGCTCTTTCCATTTTGGATGTCTCCGACCCATCCAACCCGCGTCTGCTGCGCCAGATCCCGCATGCGCCGAATACTCACAACCACAAAGTTCAGATCGTTGGCGATGTCTTGGTCCAAAACAGTGAGTTCATTTCCTATCTTCCTATCACAGGTTCTGAGAAGCCGGTGGCGGGTCTCAACGTGTACAGCATTGAAGATCCGGAGAACCCCCAGCAGATCGGCTTCTATCCGGTCGGTGAGCGAGGCGTCCACCGCACCTGGTACCGTGAGGCTCCCTATGCCCATATTGCCGCGCCGGTTGAAGGATGCAGTTCCCGCGGTTACCACATCGTAGATCTCTCCGATCCGGCGCATCCCAAGCGGGTCGGTTGTTGGTGGGTGCCGGGGAGCAAAGCGGGGGATTCTAATCCCTGGGAAGCGCTTGACCCGGTGCAGAACAAACTTGCGGTCCATGGCGTTATCCCGCGGGGAGACCGCGCCTACGCGTCATGCACCGATGGCGGCATGGCCATTCTCGATATCAGCGACATGAGTTGTCCAAAACTCATCAGCAGGATCAACTGGTGCCCGCCCTACGGCGGGTATTCGCACACGTCACTGCCGTTGCCGGGGCGGGGCCTTTTGGTTGAGGTCTGTGAATGGGTCAACGGCGGGCGTGAGCGGAACGGCGACAAACGCATCTGGTTGCTAGATATCCGGGAGGAGCGCCAGCCGGTGATGATCAGCAGCTTTCCGCTGCCCAAGCCGCCGAAAAATTCGCCTTGGCGGAGCTTTCACGATCGTCCTTTGAAATTCGGGCCGCACAACGTTCATGAAAACTACCGGAATGGGTTTCAGAGCGAGACTCTGATCTTTGCCACTTGGTTTAATGCGGGCCTGCGCATCACGGATATCAGCGATGCCGACCAACCCACTGAAGTTGGGCACTTTGTCCCGCCCGCGCCTGCCGGCCAGGAAGCGCCGCAGATCAACGACCTGTACGTCGACAAAGACAACCTTGTCTATCTAACGGATCGCGTCAGCGGCGGGTTGTATATTGTCGAGCATCGTTGCGGCTAGCCCTGGCCACCCGTAAGCAGGTCCTCCGGCAGGGGCTGTAACGCGAAGCTGTAAAAGAAGCAACCGGTAGGAATCCATCTGTATTCTACGGGCTACTTATCAAGAATCCACCTCGACATTTGGGCGACTACATCACGCTCCAGTCCGTTGAAGCCGTGATGCGCAAATGCTTCACACGGGTCGCCACGATTTTCACCGCCCTTGAAAGTGAGCAGCTCTTTTCTTTGTAGCCGTTCGAGCTTTTGCATGAGACGTGGAATATCTCTGTAGAGCGTGGCCTTGCAGCTGTCCTGTTCGTGGTGAACGACCAATACCGGAATCTTGAGCCTCCTGAAATCCATGTCGGGGACGGGACGCCCCGTATCCACAAGGATCGTAGAGCTGAGAATAAGCCCGTCCGGTCCCTCTTTTCCCGTCAATTGCGTAGCGACAAAGGCCGCCGATTGCGTGCCGGCGCTCGTTCCGACAAGCCATACCGGGACTTTCGCCTGCTCTCGAAGCCAGGCGATCGTTGCCTTGATATCGGCGGCGTGCTCGGCGGTTTGGCGAAACCGGCCGAGGTGTGGCGGACTTTGCCTATCCGACGGGGCATCGACAACCGCCACCATGAGATCGTGCGCCGCGAACATCTGCCGGGTGCGGACCAGGAAATTTCCTCCACCCCACTTGAGCTTCCCTTTATCTGAAATTTGCAGCCCGCCATGTCCACCGGGGAAAAGAACCACCGCCGCCTTGGCTTGCTGGGGCGAGAGAAAAAGGAACCGCTGCGTCACACCCGGCCGGCTCTGCACGTCCACAACCCGCTCAGGAACTTGTGCCAGACAAATCGCTGAAAAGGAGGCAAGGAGCAGGCAAGTGGCTACTGATGCTTGGTGCCGTTTGAATCGACCGAAGGCGGTCGCCGGATGACTGCTGTTAACGATCATCGTGTTCTTTCGGGCTAATAGGGGAGGCTATTTTGGTTATGATTTGATGTAGAAGCACTGAAGTCCAGATGGCTAGCAAAAGCCCAAAAATCAAAGGAACCAATGAAAAGCGGGAGAATCCAAGGGCCAAAATGGCGTAGATCATGACTGCGAGTGGCAGCATCGAGGCGGTAAGAAATGAGACAATACGAGCATAGATATCTGGATAAAGCCCGATCCAAGCGATTTTCGTACAAGTATCATGCGTGACTAATCGTGAGCCTAGGCTGCGGAGGTGAAGCCAAAAGTATAACTGAATTATTACAATAATGAGTGACCCCCAGGTGGCCAGGTCTCTTTCAGGGAATTTCAAACCAAGAAATTCGATTTTTTCGGTTGATCGTTCCCGCTGAAGGTCCGATTGAAGAAGACGGCTGACATCATCGAATCCCATTCTTGGGTTGGACTTGATATAATCGTACAGCTCTGGAAAAGTCTCCTCAAATTTTTTCCCCACTGCTGAAAACTTGAAATGTTCAGCCAGCCAGACTTGTAGGTTCACAGGTACAGGTTGGTTATTGTAAGTAGCAGGAAGCACGACCATCTTTGTAGGCTGTTCGTTCGGTGCCGGTGGAGCTTGGGCACAGAAGAGGACATTAAATCTCGCTTTCCACCGCGATGCCAAAAGACCTTCCAGATTTTTACAGTAATCTACGCCCTCTATAACTCCAATATTTAACCGTCCGAGTTTTAACTGAGTCCCTTGGCGAGTTTTCGGACCTGAAGTCAAACGCAACGCCGCTTTTATTTCACCATTTGATACGACATAAAGATTCTCTGAAATGTCTTTAAGGATAAAGGCCACGACGTTATCCGCAGCGTTCCAGAAGTGGCGGAAGTCGTCTAGGGTATCGAGTCTTGGATTCCCGACAGCATCGTATCCCCCCGGAATTAGTTCGGTTTCGTCCTCCCTAGGCCATCCGCTGCCTAGAATCTCATGGCGTGAACCCGACGGAAAGCTTACTGACAGATAAAAATATACCGGAGAATATAGGGGTCTAGCTGTCCAGCCGTGCTCACCCTGCGGAAGATTTTCACGCATCAGTTCCTCTGGCGAGATATAAATATCTCCACGTATCTTATCGGGCCAGGCGAGGCCTTGGTCTTGCAGCCACTTAAGCTGTTCCGTTCCAAACCGCTTCGTCCAAGTCATCCAGTTTGTCCTGATGGTCAAGGCTTGTTCGAATTGAGCATGAACAGAACTAACCTTGCTAGGTGAATAGCCGTATAAAGAAAGCCCGGCCAAGATGCAGGCCACAACCAGTGAGAAGTGAACAGTTCGGAGATGCGTTGCAATTTCTGAAGAATCAGCCGTATCCATGGCTACTTCGAAAAGTAAAATTTAAACTCCCTGCTGCATAACCACCGGAAACCATTTATTGAAAAAAGCGGATTTTCCAATCTTAGCTAACTCAGGTCCAGTTTTGGCAATCCAAGATTTTATCTCACTAGGAGGGTCAAACATCTCGGGTTTATCGCATACGAACCAGGTTTGGAAGATTTTGAATAGAGGTGGGGTCTCGCCTGTGAGATTCGAGTATGTAAATATGGCATCTAAAATTAGCATTTCTGATTGGTCAAGATTGAAATCAAGCGTTTGATCATGATCTTTGTCCGCGTGTTTAAAGAAATTCTCGGCTTTATTAAGGCTCTCCCTGAATTCTTTCCGATACTCAGGTTTCACAAAGTCAGCGGTCTTCTCTTTCACCAGCATTGGATTCCCGCCCCTTTTTTGGTTCACATCTCGAATGACGTTGTAAGCTGCAGATGTCAACGTATGGATTGAGACTGGATCGCCATCAAAAAAGTAAAGCCTGATGACAGTTTCGAGTTGACGCTTTGCTGCGTCGAGCTTTGAGATCCGGATGTTTTTCATAATCTTACTTGGGCGCTGAGGTTTCAATTGATGAGTCGGTGATTCATAAAAGAAGTAGTGGCTCAGAGTAAAGCATGCCAGTTTGGAGAATGATTCTACTCAAAATAATTTCAAGAAAGTACTATTACCCCGAATTCCCCCTTCTAACTTGGAGTTGCTAGATTCCGAGCGCTGCTTCTAGAATTTTGGTGATAACAGATGTAATAACGCCTGGGACCCACGTCCCAGAGACTCTTGTGCATACGTTGGATCTTTTCCGAGTCCGGCGAACGGGTGTTCAGTTCAGCTGCGAGTTTATTAAGAGTCTCAACCAAAGCTTGGAGCTGGGTATCGAATGCCCGAGTCCCTTGCTGAATTTCGACAGCTCCAGTTTGTGCTGATACTTGTTGACCAATAGTTGTAGAGCCAGCGCCCCCACCGGTTGTTGTAATATTGAGCCCAGTGCCACCGTGGGAGACGACATGCTGTCCTGTTATGTTCACCTGGATGTTGAACTGGCCAGGCTGACTGACAAGAGACTGGCTCATCGCTTGGATTACCGCCGCCGCTTCTTTGGGAGTCATAGGATAAATCCTCCGAAGTTCATGGAAATAATCGGGTCAGAGAACAATTTCCCTTTTCCATTCCTAGTCAAGAAAAATTCCTATCACTTTCTTCCCATTTTCTCTGCCTGTTTTTTTTCACCTGCGTAGATCGCGGACCACCACACCAGAACGATGAAGAGCACTTGAAGCGCGATCCTGGGGATTAGAGGGGTTACCGGTTCGCCGGCGATCGTCAATCCGGTCTGGGCGGCATGGATGTTCGCCGGGAGAACCGCGAGGAGAAAGAGGATCAGCGCAACGCCCGCGACTCGCCTCGTCCGAGGTATAAGGAGGCCGATTGCGCCGAGCACCTCACAGATTCCCGTGAATGTGACCATGAACTCAGGATTCGGCACCCAGGGCGGGACCATCCGGATCAAGTCTGCACGCATGGCGTTGAAGTGCGCGGCTGCTGTGAAGCAAAACATCAACGCCAAACCATATCGAGTGCTAGCTGCCCAATCGCGGAGAAAGTGGACCCCGAGTTGCCCAGCTAGACGCGCGAGTAACGTACTAATGATCAGGACGATTAGCGGAGCCATGATTCTTCCGCATTACCGAAGGCCTTCAAGCTCTACGACAACTTGTGGGATAAAAAAAGACACTCAATGCACCCTTGAGATAATACTTCTAAACCTCTGAAAAGCATAGTATTTGTTGTCCAGATAGGTATACTCTCCGCCGCCTTCGCAGGGATCCCCTATTTACCGGGGTCTTTCCACCGGTCGTAATTGAGCGCGGCGAAGTCGATCGTGTAATCGCCGCCTGCGCCGCCGCGCGGCAGTTTATCGGCGTCTTTGAAGCCGCTCTTGCAGTATAGCTCCAGCAGATTGCCCGACGGATCCCGGAAATACATCAGCGCCTCGATGCCGTTACGCGTCCAGATGTCGTGGGTCGGAACACCGTATGACTCCAGCCGCTCCTTCAACGGCACGATATCTTCAGGGTCCACGAAGAAGGCGTAGTGCGGGAACTCGGCATCATAGGCCGTCCAGCCGCCAGCCATTGGCGCCATGCCGACCTGGGCTCCCCCGACCGCCACGGTGATGTGGTCGGCTAGCTCCAACACCACATCGCCGCCCAGCACCTCCGTAAGGAAGCGCTTGCCCTCGTACATGTCCCGCACCGGAATGGTCATGTGGTTGAAGCCGGCCACTCTTGCCTTGGGAACGTCAGCGCCGGATGGCGGGTTCCGCAGCTCTCGATAGCCCAGTGCGGGGAAGTCGATAAAGAAATCGCCGCCGGCCCGTCCGCCGCGGCGGAGCGGCAGTTTATTGAAGCCTTTGGGACAGTACATCTCGAACTGGTTGCCGGCGGGATCACGGAAATACATCAGCGCCTCCGCGTCGTCGTGCCGCGTCCAAGGTTCGTGGGTAGGCACTCCATAGGCCTCCAGCCGGAGTTTCAGAGGCAGGAACTGGTCGGGCTCGACGGTGAAACCGTAGTGCGGATACTCCGCGGTCGGCGCGGTGGGATTGCCGCTGCGCGAAGACATGCCGACGATAAAATTGTTGAAGCGGGCCTCGGCGAAGCCTGGGGTGTCGCGCACGAGGGCGCCGCCCAGGACTTCCACGAAAAAGCGCTTCGACTGCTCGATGTCCCGTACCGGTACGCTGATATGGCTGAAGCCCGAAGGGGTTAATTTTTTTGCTGTATGCTGGGATGGACCGGTGACTGGAGTCATGGGATCCTCCTGTGGGCTATCCTCTCCACTCGTAATTCAGGTCGGCGAAGTTGATGGCCAGCTTCCCGCCCCACTTCCCTGAGCGAGGCAGCTTGTCGGCCTCCTTGAGCCCGCGCTCGCAGTAGATCTCCAGGAGATTCCCCGAAGGGTCGCGGAAATACATGAGCGCTTCCACACCATGTCTGGTCCATACCGGCCCGGTCTTCACACGGTGGCCTTTAGCTGTTCTATAAACGGGTAGAAGTCTTCCGCAGGCATCGTGAAGGCGTAATGGGGATACTCGTTTTCCGCGCCGGTCCATCCATTCTTTTGCTCCGACAGGCCGATGATCGCCCCGCCCAGCCGGACCTCGACGAAGCCCGGTGCGGGCAGCAAAGCGACTTCGCCGCCCAAGACCTCGGTGTAGAAGCGTTTTGCCTGTTCGAGATCCCTGACGGGGATGCTCGCGTGGTTGAAGGTTCCCAGTTTGGGTCTACTCGACTCAGCCATGATCTTTTCCCCCTTTCATGGTGGTGCGGCGATTCTAACGCCTCCGTACCGGAGGTCAAGATAAAAGCAGAGGCGCACGATTACTCACTGCCGCTCTGGATCGCCAGGCAGCGCTCCGCGGGAAAATAAAGCCGGACCGGGCTCGAGGGTTGAAGGGGAGTGGAGGAGGAGATCTTCAGGCGGAGATCCTGACCAGCGACGCTCACCCGGCAGTCCATTGCATCGCCGGTGAACACCAGCACCTCGATCTTCCCGTCCACCACGTTCTGTAGCGGCTCGTTGCTCCCTTGAACGAAGGCCACGTCCTCGGGCCGGATCATGATGATCGTCTTCTCGTCCAGAGAGGCCGGCCTGACGAAGTGGCAACGGAGTATGCCGATCGCCGTTTGCACCATGCCAAAGCCGTCGGAGAGAGTCCCGCAGACGCGCCCGTCCAGGAAATTCGCCAGGCCGATGAAGCGCGCTACGAACGGGTCCGAGGGTTTTTTGTAGATCTCGACCGGCGTCCCTTCCTGGACGATCCGGCCGGCGTTCATGACCGCCACGCGGTCCGACATGGTGAGTGCCTCCAGCTGGTCGTGCGTGACGTAGAGCGCGGTGATGCCGAGGCGCTTCACGAGCTGGCGGATCTCGAGGCGCATCTCCTCGCGCAGTTTGGCGTCGAGGTTCGAGAGCGGCTCGTCCAGGAGCAGGACCCGGGGTTCATGGACCAGGGCACGGGCGAGGGCGACGCGCTGTTGCTGTCCGCCGCTCAGGAGGGGAGCGGGACGATCGGCGAGCCCGTCGAGCTGGACCAGTTGAAGCGCCTTGATTACCCGTTCACGGGCTTCCCTTTTTCCGATCCGTACGCGGCCATGGAGCAGCGGAAAGGCGACGTTGTCGTAAACGGTCATGTGGGGCCAGATGGCGTAGGATTGAAAGACGATCCCGAAATCTCTTTTATGAGGTGGGACGTTTACGTTCTTCGCGCTGGAATAGGCCATCTGGTCGCCGATCCGGATCTCGCCGGACTCCGGCCTTTCGAAACCCGCGATGGAGCGGAGCGTCGTGGTCTTGCCGCAGCCGGACGGCCCCAACAAGGTATAGAATTCCCCCGGCTCCACCTGAAAGCTGAGCTCGCGGACGGCGGCAACCGTTCTGTCATCGTGGCCCGGATAGCTCTTGGAAAGTCTTTCGACCTTGATCATGGCTAGAATTCCCGCGCGGCCGCGGGACCGCGGGCTAAGCTTCGTGAGACGATCGTGAAAAATCCCAGGGTGATCACCAGGAGAACGGAGAGAGCGCTTGCGAGACCGGCCTCGCCCCCGCCCCAGATGTTCCAAAGATAAACCGAGAGCACCATGCTGTCCGGTCCCTGCAGCAGGGCGGCCACCGACATGACCTTGAAGCTCAGGATGAGGAGGAAGAGCGTGCCGTTGGTGAGGGCCGGAGTCAGCAAAGGCACCCAGACGTGCCGGAGGGTGCGCCAGAATCCGGCTCCGCTGGCCGAGGCCGCCTCTTCCAACTCTTTATGCACCTGCACGATCGCTGCATGCGTGAAGCGCGAGCCGATGGGCAAAAAATTGACGACGTGGGCCAGGACGATGATCCAGATGGTGTTGTAAAGCGGGTTTTTGAACGAAAGAAATAGGATCATGAAGGCGACCCCCACGATCATTCCTGGAAAGGCGTAGGGAAGGAAGAGGACGAAGTCGAGGAGCTTGCGCCAGCCGAGATAGGTGCGAAAAATAAACCAGGAGGCGAGGACCGTGAGGAACATGGTCCCCACGCTGCTCGCCAGCCCGAGGATGATCGTATTTTTCGCCGCGTCCCAGAGATCGTCCATCCGGAGCACGGTGACATAGTTATCGAGACTCACCTTGGCTAAGGCCTCCCACGAGGGCGGCTCGTAGTAGGGAAGAACCGAGGCCCACAAAAGAATGAAAAAAGGCAGGAGCGCGCCGACCACGCCGTAGAATCCCAGGAATCCCCATCCGAGCCACGACCAGCGGCCCAGATGAATCAGGCGCGGGCGGTATCCCTTGCCCATGACGACCGTGTAGCGCTCCGTCCTTCGGAGCTGGCGCTGGTAGAGCCACAGGGCGCCGACCGTCAGCAGGATCAAAGTCATGCAATAAGCGAAAGCGAGACCGTATTCCGGCGGCGACGCGTCGCGGAGGGCGTGATAGATGTTCGTGCTGAAGACAAAAATCCCGGCATTGGCGCCCATCAACATGGGAATTTCAAAGGCTTCGATCCCGCGAATGAAAAGGAGCAAGGCGACGCCAGCCAGGGCCGGCATGAGGAGGGGCAGCGTCACGCGCGAGAGGACCTTCCACTTGGGCGCCCCGCTGCCGGCCCCGGCTTCCTCCAGCGCCGGGTCCATCCTCTGGATGATGGAGCCGATCAGGAGAAAAGTAAGCGGGCTCATGCTGATGCCTTCGACCCATACCATGGCCGGGATCGACTGCGCGTCGAGGAGCGGCCGGCCGAAAAGGGCGATCCAGGGCTGGTTGAGCACGCCGATCCTGGGCGAGAGGAGAAAGATCCAGGCGATGCCTTTCACGACGCCCGGCATGATGAGCGGAATCATGACCAGGGCGGGGATAAATTGGCGGAAGCGGAGGTCCGTCCGTTCGCACAGAAACGCCAGGCTGCACCCGAAGACCATCGCCACGCCCATCGATCCCAGGGCGAACCATAGCGAATTGAGGAACATGCCGAAGGTCTTGGGATTGGAATACGCCTCCACGTAGTTCAAAAGCGTGAGATGGGTCAATTGAAAACCCAGGTCTCCCACGCTCACAGTGCGAAAGCTGTTGACGATCAGAAGCGCGAGCGGCGTGGCGACGAAAATCCCCAGCGCCAGGGTGAGGGTCCAGAACCCAATCAGCCGGAGGTTGAGCTCGGCAACCATTCCCGCGCTATTTGTAACCGAGGGTGCTGAAATAGAAGTCCTGGGCTTTTTTGAGGACTTCCTCCGTGAAGATCTTCAGGATCTGTTCCGGTTCCATCAAGTCCGAGTTCTCCGGGGTCACTCCCTGGCCGTTAAGCGCCTGCGCGAGCTTTCCCGGACTGGCTTTCTTGTTGAGCGGCAGGACCGCGTTGACCGTGTCCGTGTATTCGAATTGGCCTTCGGGGGAGATCAGATAATCCACCAGCAGCCATCCCGCCGCGGGATGGGCCGAGTCCTTGAAGACGGTCCAGACTTCGTAATCCCCGAAGAGATTGGGAAAGGTGATCAGTTTGACGGGAGCGCCTTTGTTTTGCAGCCGGAGGACGGAGCCGCTCGCCGGAAAGAGAAAGAGGGGAAACTCGCCGGCGGCGAGCCGTGAGACGTGGGTGTTGATACCGGCGCCGCCAAGCACCACGTCGTTTTGCTTGAGCTTTCTGAAAAATTCGAATGAGGCGTCCCAGTTGAGATCGTTTCCTTTGCGCAGCAGCCAGGCCAGCTTGGCGGGAAGCTCGTTCCGGCTCCGGGAGACGATGACCTTGCCCTTCCACTTGGGATTCACGAAATCGTCCCAGGACTTCGGGACTTCGTTGGGCTGAACCAGTTTGGTGCTGTAGACGCCGTGGGGAATCGGATCGAGCTGGCCGACCACGTAGAGGCCGCTCCGGGGCTGCGTCTTCGCCGGGAAATCCGCGAGATGAAACGACTCGAATTTGGCCAGGAAATTGCCCTTCATCAGGGGCTCGACGTCTTCCATAGACATGCCGGAGACGTCGATCGAGAGCCTGCCGGCCTTCGCCTCGGCCGCGATCCGGTTGATCGTCTCTTCCGAACGCGCGTCGATCGCCTTGAGCTGGACGAACGGATACTTTTTGGAGAATCCTTTGAGAAGGGTCTTCAGCTCCGTGGCGAGATCGCCCATGAAGACGACCTCTCCTTCTTTTTTTGCCTGGGCGATCATCTGATCGCGGAGGGACGGAGCGGCGGCCCAGGAAAATTGCGGGGAAAAGCAGATTGCCAAAGAGAGCAAAAACAGCCGGAACCGGGACTTGTTAGACCTCATCGTGATTCCTCCTTTTCAGCCGGGCCAAAGTTGAGGGGGCCCAGCCACGGGCGGACTATACTTTTCCCCCTGTACGGCTGTCAACAAGATCCTGGACAGGCAATAGGCAACAGGCGTTTTTCTCCTTCTCACGCCTCAGGTCTTCCGCCTCACGCCTTTAGTCATTCGTCTTGACTTATCGGTGGGCCGGAGATAGGAGGAAAGCGGCAGCGCTGATTATTTATAAGGAGGTTTGACCGTGGCCCTCAAGATCGACTGCGATTCCCACTTTCTCCCCCACGACGCCTTCGACGACGTCGATCCCAAGTTCGGCGACCAGGTTCCCCGATTTATCTTTGACGGCATCGGCCGGCAGCTGGTGGTCTATAAACCGAGGACCGAGAAGCTCCCCTACTTCATGTGGGACTATCCGATCTGCTTCCGTCCTCTAAGACAGACCCCCGGAGTTGCCAACGTGGACGCCAGGGCGGTGGATTTG
>Ga0184640_10000356_pt1 | contig 11818 bp, 14 predicted proteins | sample PLM31_200_b2_FD_133161 | JGI IMG/M metagenome (GOLD analysis project Ga0184640, IMG submission 133161) | Groundwater sediment microbial communities from an aquifer in East River, Colorado, USA - PLM3-1_200_b2 | ecosystem: Environmental > Terrestrial > Soil > Riparian zone | place: USA: East...
AGCTTGCAGGAGGATCGCCAGCGGACCGAAAACGTCATCGCTATTCTCAATGGAGCGGATCCTTCGTTGACCGGCGAAAATATTGTCATCGGCGCACACTATGATCACCTGGGTCTTGGCTACTTCGGCGCGCGCGAGCGCCAATCGGAAGGACGGATTCATCCCGGAGCGGATGACAATGCATCGGGCACCGCCGTGCTGCTCGATCTGGCGCGCCGCGTGAGCCAGTTGCCGGCCAAGCCCGCGCGCACCGTCGTTTTCGTCGCCTTCTCCGGCGAAGAGCTCGGCCTTTACGGCTCGCGCTCTTTTGTCGGGCGCGCGCCGTTCATAAAATCAACCAAGGCGATGATAAATTTAGACATGGTCGGTCGCTTGCGCGAGAACCGGGTGACTGTCTTCGGCACGCGCTCGAGTCCCGGCTTCAGCAAGATGGTTCTTGACGGGGCCCGGCAGCTTGGGCTTGAAGTTCAGGAATCCGACGGCGTCGGCCGCAGCGACCATATGTCGTTTTACAACAGGAAAATTCCCGTGCTGCATTTCTTTACCGGCACCCACGGCGATTACCACCGGCCGTCGGACACCTGGGATAAAATTAACATCGAAGGCACTGCTAAAGTGAGCGATCTCGTGCTTATTTCCGCGCTCGAAATCGCCGATGCTAAGGAGCCACCCAATTTCGCCAGCCTGCCGTCGCGCCCGCCCGGCGATCAAGCAGAAGGCGAAATGAAACTCGGCACCTATCTGGGCAGCATCCCGGACTATGGCGCCAACACCGGCGGTGTCCAGCTCGCTGGCGTTACCGAAGGCAGCCCGGCGGCTCGCGCCGGCCTGCGCGAAGGCGACATCATCGTTCAACTGGCGGAAATGAAGATTCAGAATATCGAAGACCTTACCGCCGCTTTGCAAGCTCGAAAGCCGGGCGACGAAGTGGAAATCACCGTGTTGCGCACCGGCAAACCGGTTACACTAAAGGCCACCTTACGCGCCCGCGGATAGCATGATTGGGGATAAAGTCAGCGGCGATGTCCTAGCCCAAAAAACGCCCCGACCAATCGCCGATTTTGGGAAAAAATTACTCGCAGGTGGCACAACCTTGTGATAATATAAAAAAGTGGTGAAAGATAAGGAGGTTAGCTGTCGATGATCAAGCTGTATACTTTTCCGCCCTCGACCAACTCGCGCAAAGTTCGAATTGTGCTCCTGGAGAAAGGACTCGAATTCGAGCGAGTCAACGTGGATCTTACCAAGAGCGAGCAAAAAAATCCGCAATATCTCAAGATTCATCCATTCGGTCAGATTCCCGCGCTGGATGATGAAGGTTTCATCATCTACGACTCCACCGTCATTAACGAGTATCTCGAAGATGAGTACCCCTATCCGCCGTTGATGCCGAAAGATTCGGAAGGCAGAGTCCGGGCGCGGCTGTTGGAGGATCTTCGCGACAGCCACTTCAACCCCTACTTCGTGCATATCATCCACGAGATGCGCAAGCCCGAAGGCGAGCGCGATGCTCAACGCATCGACAACGCCAAAGCCGAAATCACCAAGTGCTTCGATCGAATCGAACAAGAGCTCCAGGGCAAGGAATATTTGGTCGGCCCGTTCAGCCTGGCCGACGTCGCCTTCATGTCGAACATTGAACTGCTCGACCGATTCAACATCCCGGTCGACGCAAGTAAATATCCCAACACCGTTGCCTGGATCGCCCGGCTAAAAGGCCGACCGAGTTTTGCCGCCTCCGCCACGTAAGGCGGCAGGATGCCTCTGAGTCTCTTCCTCGCCTGGCTCGTTCACCTCTATACCGCTCTTGGCGTCGTCGTCGCTTTCTTCGCAGTTTTTCGCATCGAACAAGCAGATTTTAAATCCGCGCTCCTTTTGATGGCGCTGGCGGTCGTCATCGACGCCTCCGACGGCGCGCTCGCGCGCGCCGCCCGAGTCAAAGAGCTTATTCCCACGTTTGACGGCGAACTGTTGGATAACATCGTCGATTATTTCAATTACGTGATCGTGCCCTGTCAATTTTTGGTTCGCGCCAATCTTCTGCCGCCGTCGGACTCGCTCTGGCTCGCTGTGCTGCCCTTGCTGGCCAGCGCCTACGGCTTCTGCCAGAAAAATGCCAAAACCGCCGACTATTTTTTTCTCGGTTTTCCGTCATACTGGAACATCGTGGTTTTTTATCTCTACGCTCTCGGCACGCCCCTGTGGGTGAATGCTTTCTTAATCATCGCTCTGTCGGTCCTGGTTTTAGTGCCGATCAAGTATATCTACCCGAGCCGCAGCCCGCGCTTCCGCGTGCAGACGAATGTCTTGGGAGCCCTGTGGGGCGCCGTCGTGCTTTACACTATTTTTCAGTTGCCAAATCCCTCCCGCGCGCTCTTATTTGCCTCTCTGCTATTTCCAGCCTACTATACGGCGCTATCGCTTTGGCTTGAGTATCGGAGAAATACAACGGCTTCCGGGTGTTAAAAATGCAAAGATCATTTCGAGCTAAATGGATCCTCTTTTCCTCCGCCTGCATCATCGTGCTCGCGGCGATCTGGTTACTCTCTTCTCCATCGCAAAGCCAGACTCCGCCCAGCGCCGGTCGCGTGCCGAAATACGTTTTTCTATTTCTCGCCGACGGCGGCGGCATGGCGCATATGGAAATCGCCCGCCAGTACAGCCGGCAAATTCACAATGAAGGCTTTGTCATCGTCGATAAAATTATCAAGGAAGGCAGCGTGGGCGTGATGACGACCCACGCCGCCGACGCTCTTTCCACCGACTCGGCTGCCGCGGCCACGGCGCTCGCCGGCGGCTGCAAGGCTAATATCGGAGCGCTCGGCGTTTGCGCCGACGGCACGCCGGCGGTCAGCGCCATGGAATTGGCGCGCCGCCGCGGCATGCGCCTCGGACTGGTCACCAACTCGACGATTTACGATGCCAGCCCGGCGGCATTCTTATGCCACGTGCGCAACCGGCGCGAGTTTGCCGCGATTCTCAATCGCTATCTGGAATTGGAACCCGATATTTTATTGGGCGGGGGCAAGGAGCAATTCTTGCCCAAGAGCCAGGCCGGCAGTAGGCGGGCTGACGAAACCGATATGATTGCCGCCTTTACAAAAAAGGGCTATCGGATCGTGGACAACAAAGCCGATCTCGAGCGCGCGCCCTCGGGAAAGCTGCTCGGTCTCTTCGCCGCGGAATACATGAGCATGGAGATCGACCGAGACAAGAACCGCGAGCCATCGGTCTACGACATGACGCGCGCCGCGATACGGCTGTTGCACGAGCACAATCCACGCGGCTTTTTCGCGTTTATTGAATCTGAAAATATCGACACCGCGGCGCATCTCTCCGATGTCGCTTCAGTGATCCATGACTACCGCGAATTCGACCGCGCCGTCGGCCTGGCGTACGAGTTTTATCGCAAGTACCCGCGGGAAACATTGATCATCGTCGCTTCCGATCATGAAACCGGCGGGTTGGGATTCACACTGGCGCTCAAAGATTTGACCAGTACGAAGGGCAGCAATCGGGTTGCCGGAACGAGCGACGATTTGAAGAAAATACAATCCATCAATATCTCGCTGCAAAAAGCCTCGCAGCTTTTAGGGCGTAATCCCACCGGCGATGCGGTCGACAAACTGATCAATGAATATTTTCGCGGCTTCACTCTCGCGCCGGAATTCAGAGAGGCGATCGTGAGACGCCAGCCCGTTTCGCGTACGCTGTTTACAGATCCGACGGCGCAAGCGCTGGGCGCCATGATTGCCAACAACACGCAAGCCTATTGGCTGACTTCGACGCACACGAACCAGCCGGTGCTCATCGCTGCGCTCGGTGTGGGTGCGGAACGATTCAAGGGTTATTACGACAACGCCGAGTTCGGCAATACTTTGAAAAAGCTCATGGAAGGCAAACCGGCCAAGTAAATCGCTACTGATCGCCGCCGACTTTTCCCGGCGCTTGGCGGCGTTGTCAATTTACAGTTTGCGGGTTATTGCGCCAGTGATCCGGTACAGCTCAACACTTGACACGGACTCGGACTCACGTACGGAGTAGCAAGACGAGTGCTCGATGCGTCCCAGCGCAAGGTCCGAAGATAATTTAACCGGCCACGGAGACTCCGAGCATCCAGCCGACCAGATAAGTAATCATCGAAACAAATATGCCGATTCCCAGCATGCGCAGTCCGCTGCGCAGCGGCCCTCTGGCGGTAAAAATCGATATGAGGGCACCGACACCGAACATAGCCAATAGACTAAAGGCCGCGCTCGTGTAGCGCGCTATCGCGCCCGAAGCAAATAGATACGGCGCCACGGGGACAAATGCGCCGACGACGAACGCGAAAAAAGAGCTCGCCGCGGCTATCCAAGGCGAGCCCAATCCTGCAGGATCTAACCCGAGCTCCTCGCGCGCCAATGTATCGATCGCGATTCTTGGATTCTCGATAATGCGTCGAGCAAGTTGCGATGCTTCCTGTTGCGGAATTCCCTTCGCTTGGTAGATAAGAGAAAGTTCTTCTTCCTCTTCCTTGGGGGACATTTCCAGCTCTTCTTTTTCGATCGCGATTTGTTGTTCGAAAACCTCCCGCTGCGCGCCCACGGAAACATACTCGCCCGCTGCCATGGAAAAGGAGCCGGCGAGCAGCCCGGCAACTCCGGCGAGAATAATATATTCCGGCTTCGCCTCCGCGCCGGCGAAACCCATGACGAGACTAAAATTGGAAAGCAGCCCATCGTTGACGCCGAACACGGCCGCGCGCAGACCGCCGCTGCTCGCCGTCACATGCCATCGTTCAGGTCCGGTAATCGTTTCCCCGCCGGACCCTTTCCCCTCCATCGCCAGCAGTGTGCGGCTATGCGCCCTTTCTTCCGCCGGCAGGCCTTCCGCCTCGGGCTGGCGCATATATCCCGCCTCATCGCGCGCTTCCATACTGCTGATGATAGGCACGACTCGATGCGTGCCAAACCACCGCGCCATCCAACTCAGTAAATGCACACGCGCCGAGGGTTTGTGCGCCGGCACGGCGCCGCCTCCCGATTGAATCAATTTGGCCCAACGTTGCGCATGGCGCTCTTCGTTCTGCGCAAGCTTCTCAAAAATTGCCGCGCGTTGATCGTCCTGCTCAGCCGCGGCCATGGCGCGGTACAAGGCGATACCGTCCATCTCGACGATGTAATTCTGCCGATATCGAGCAATGTCCGCTGCGGTGGTCTTTTGTTGATTTTTCATCAGAGCTTCGGATTTGGCGCTCGTGACGGCACGACGCACGGCGACACTTTAAGTTGCTTGCCACACCCCACGCCTACAAGTCAAATTGAGCTACACGGACGGAGCGAAAACCGCCGTGCACTCGCCGGCAAGTTTACGAACTTCACCGAGGGTTTCTCTGTACCCACAATCGCGTGATGGCTTCTCTGAAATTCGTAATCCGATCATGGTGTCGTTCCGGCCAACCCGAGCAAGCTGTCTGAAAGCCAAAATCCAGGAGCAAATGCGAAGGCTGAAACCCGGCGGCGAAGAAAATCCAAGTTCGCGCGAATAATTGTGGACATTTGGCGACTTCTGGGACAGCACGGAGTTGCAAAAACTTTTCCAACTATTGAAAAGGCCGTTTTGGTGTGATCAAGATTAGTGCGGTATTACACCATCCGTGCAGGAATCGCGGATCGATATTTTCACGACGGTAGCGCCGGGCTTCGATTAAGAAATTCATCGATCGGCCGGCAATGGAAGAACGAGTTGAGGTTTCCAACAAGCTGCCGCCAGATTTCGGCGGCGAAATTTTTTAAGAGTGAGCCGCGCCATGTATAATGCTCATTTTAGATTTAGGGAATCGCCGTTCGGCGTGACACCGGACCCGCAGTTTTTCTATTCCAACGCGGTCTATCGCGAGGCCCTGGCTACATTGCAATATGGGATCGAGGAGCGCAAAGGCTTCGTTGTGGTTGCCGGCGAACCGGGAACCGGAAAAACTACTCTGCTCCGAAAAGCCATGCATGGTTTCCAGTCCAACATCAAAGCGGCTTACATATTCAACACCCTAGGCAGTTTCACCGACTTGCTTCGTGTCATTTTGAGTGATCTGGGGTTGCCCGGGTCTACAGAGAACCAGGTGGCAATGTTGGAGGCGCTTAACGAATATCTGGTCAAACAGCTTAAAGCGGGAAATCTTGTCGCTCTGCTGATCGACGAGGCGCAAAACTTGAGCCTTGAATCGTTAGAAGAGCTGAGGCTTCTCGGCAATCTGGAAACCGACAAGCATAAGCTCCTGCAAATTGTCTTGGTAGGGCAGCCCGGGCTTGAACGAAAACTAGATCAACCGGAGCTTCTCCAACTGAAGCAGCGTGTGGCGCTGCGCTGCCGGCTTGATCCCGTTGGGCCCGACGAGGTGGGATCTTACATGGAGTCGAGACTTCAGACCATCGGTCATCGGAGCGAAGATCTGTTCGAATCTGAGGCCGTGAAAAAGATTGCCTTCTATTCGAAAGGGATTCCCCGCCTCATCAATACTATCTGTGATAATGCTCTACTGATCGCGTATGCGGCGTCCGAATTCAAAGTCCGGGCGGCCATGATTGACGAGGTTGCTGATGATCTACTCATCGGCAAGTCCCGCTTCGAAAAAGAAGCTCAGGCACCGACGCCAAAAATAGCTGAGGGAGAAAGGCAAACGTTTGGATTTGCCCGGGCAGAGACAGACGATTTCAAAATGACGGAGGAGTCATCGCAGACAGATTCCAAACATTTTCTGGTCGGTACGAATGGCCAAGCCGCCACGTCCCCCACGAATAAAAACCAACTAAGACTAACCATCGGCGCCTTGTTGATTGTCGTCATGTTTGCAGGTTTGGGCGCGTTACTCTATTCACAGAAAAGGGGATTCTTCGCTCCCGACCGGGCTAGCTATACCCCAGCGCTCGTAGGGACTGAGCGCGAAGATATTGAACAGGCCAAGTTGCCCACGGCGCCTCTTGAAACAAGCACTTCGAGTAATAATCCTCAGACAACGCTCCCGGCACCTGACAATCGCCAACCAAAAGACGAGAATAGTGCTGATAAGAAGTTGGCAGCGGCTGTCGATTTAAATAGCCCGACTGCGGATCAGAATGTCTCGGCTGCGCAACCCCAAACCACCCCAACCGTCCGCGCTCCGGAAGACAATCTCACTCCGAAACAGATCCCCATGGGACTCGCCTCGGCCGATGGCAAACAATCTGAGAATCGACGCGCGCGCGGCGGCAGACAAGAAAACCCATCGATAGTCGGAGATTTTAAAGTTGTAGGGGATTCCTTCGTTCGCAATAGACCACATTCCAATGCGGCGGTCATCGCCACTCTTCAACCCGGTACTCACATCAACATTGCCGGCCAGACGGGGGATTACTTCAGGGTGCGCTCTTTAGGAAATCAGACCATCAGTGGCTATGTTCATCGCGAGGACGCTTTTTTTGAGCGACAAAAACAGCTCCCATAGACGCGCCCCAAAAAGTCTTGCCTAGTCCAACTTCGACCATCTCGACGAGATAATTCTGCCGGTAACGCGCCACAACCGCGCGGGTCGGAGTGCTGTGTTTCTCCATTAACCGTCGTCTCTCACGCTCTGCGCAGAATGAATTTTTTCTAAGTCCGTCGTTGCAATAGGCGAACTTGAAAAGTCAAAGCAACTTTGCCGGAATTACCTTGCATACACCGGGGTTTTCATCTTAACTTTGGCGTTGACATGATCACCTTCGTCGATATCGAAGAGGCGCGCGAGCGCATCAAAGAGCAAATCTACCTCTCGCCTTTCCCTCATTCCGAAACCATCAGCCGGATGACCGGCAATCGGGTTTTTTTCAAGCTGGAAAATTTGCAGATGACCGGCTCGTTCAAGGAACGCGGCGCGCTCAACCGTCTGCTGATGCTATCACCCGAGGAAGCCCGGCGCGGCGTGATCGCCGCCAGCGCCGGCAATCACGGCATGGCGGTGGCTTTTCACAGCCGGCGCTTGAACATCGCCGCGACCATCGTCATGCCCGTGTCCGCGCCGCTCATCAAAGTCACCCGCGTGCGCCAGTACGGCGCCACGGGCGTGCTCTGTGGAAACGATTACGACTCGGCGCTCGCCGAGGCATTGCGCTTGAGCCGGGAGCAGGAACTAACTTTCGTTTCGGCATTTGACGATCCTTGGATCGTCGCCGGCCAGGGAACCGTCGGCGTGGAGATCTACGAACAAAATCCCGATCTACAGGCGGTCATCGTGCCGGTGGGCGGCGGCGGCTTGATCGCCGGCATCGGGCTCGCGCTCAAAACGCTCATACCCAAAATCCGAATAATCGGCGTCCAGGCCGAAGCGGTGCCGTCGATGAAAGTCGCTTTAGAAAAAGGCGCGCCGGCGCAGCTTCCGCCGGCGGCGACCATCGCCGACGGCATCGCTGTGCGCGCCGTCGGCGCGACGCCGTTCGTATTGGCGAAAAGCTACGTCGATGAAATCGTCACCGTCACGGAAGCCGAAATCGCCAACGCGGTGCTCTTACTGCTGGAAATCGAAAAGACCGTGGCGGAAGGCGCCGCCGCCGTGCCGCTCGCGGCGCTGGTGAACAAGAAGGTCTCATTCTCCGGCAAGAACGTTGGACTCATCATCTCGGGCGGCAACATCGACATGAATCTGATTTCGCGCATCATCGAAACCGGCTTGATTCAAGACGGCCGCTTGAGCAGGTTTTCCATCGTTATTTCCGACCGGCCCGGCAGTCTGGCGCGGCTTTCCCAGCGGGTCGCCGATCTCGGCGCCAACATCTTGCAAATCAGCCACAGCCGCGGCTTCGGCGAGATGGCGATCGGTGAGACCGAGGTCGAGCTGATCCTTGAGACCGCCGGCGTCGAACATATCCAGCGGATCTGCGACACGCTCAGGGCGGATAATTTCAAGATCAAAAACGAACCCTAGGCATTCATCATGGCTCTGTTCCCAATTTCATCCGGCAAAGAAAAGCAATTGATCGAGCGCATGCAGGCCCTGGGCGTGCGCGAGCAGGACATCGAAGAACAATTCGTCCGCTCCTCCGGCGCCGGCGGTCAGAACGTCAATAAGGTTTCGAGCTGTGTTGTGCTCCACCATCGGCCCACGGGGATTCGCGTCAAGTGCCAGCAAGAGCGCTCCCAGGGGCTCAATCGTTTCTTGGCTCGAAGACTTTTACTGGACAAGATCGAGGCGAAGATCACGGGATCCGCCGCCGAGCAAGCGCAGCGGATCGCCAAGATCCGCCGTCAGAAAAGAAAGCGCTCGCGCCGCGCCCGGCTTCGCCTGCTCGCGGACAAGCGCCATCAAGGCGAGAAAAAATCCTGGCGCGCCGCCGTCCGGCCGGATGATTCCGACGACTGATTTGTAACGACGTGAACGAACCGAGTTTTGCGGGCTCGGGCCGTGATGTGGATCTGCGACAGTGGTCCGTCACACAAAAATTCGTAAGGGCTGTAAAATCGTCGGCGCGCGTGTTCACGTTGCCTAATTGTCATAAAACCAAGAACGGCGGATATGAGAAATCGCCGTAGTCGCTCTTCTGGCGTTTCTCGAAAGCGCGCGGTAGCGCCTTAGCCTTATCCGTCGTAATCAGTCCGGGCTTGACGAAATGCTTCTGGAACAGAGAGATCACACCGCTGTGTCTGGATGAGTCCAGTTCGCGGAGCGCCAAAAGGGACCGAGCCGCATAGAAAGCGGCGTAATAGAAGCGATTCACCGCGCCCATGAAAGCGCTTTTTGTCAGAAGGTGTTCACCTTCCGCGAACGCTTCCTTAGCGCGGCCAAGACGATGGCGCGCGAGCTTTTCACGTTTCGGCTTCACAGCGAAATCCCTTCTTTTGCAACAGCTCGAAGAAAAGGGGTGATACTCCACACCGGATCGGAGAGGATTGAGCGATCGATAACCCGTGGCGAGATATAGACGTCATGCTTTAGGTTGACATCGAACGCGATGTCGAGAACCCGATCCTCGGTCTCCACGCCGTTCCGATTCACGACGACGAGCACATTGATGTCGGAATCCGGTTGATCTTTTCCTGTGGCCTTGGAACCGAAGAGTTTCGCCTGAAGCAAGTTTTTCCCCAGAGCGGACCGCAAACTGCGCAAGAATTCTTCCAGCGCCGCCGCGTCCTTAGATTTCAATTTTACACGTCTGGTCATCTTTCATCTCCCACGGCGCCGGCCAAACCGGAAAACCAGCCTGTCCCCGTTTTCTCCCTCAAATTTCCCTTCGCGCGCTCGAGCCACTCCTGGGCGGTGCCGAAAGTGTTTTTCTTAGGCGGCATAGATGGTCTTCCCTTCCCTCAGCGCCGGGCGATAGATAAGCCCGATGGTGTCTTTGTAACGCTCGATGTCATCCGGTTTAGCGACGATAACGTCCGTCGGGATGCCGATGCCAATTAAACTCCGCTCAACTATCCGCGCCGTTTTTCGCCTGTGTCCGCAGGCTTTTATGACCAACAGATCCAGGTCGCTATCCGGTCCCATCTCTGCCCGCGCCGCTGAGCCGAACAGAATAATCTTTTGCGGTTGCACCGCCGCGACAATTCGCCGCACGATTTCCCGGAGGATATCCTCGGTCAAGATTTTCTTTTTAGCGCTCATATCGCATTTCCTCGGTCCCGCAATCACTCGGCATGTCTTCAACTCACTCTCGACCAAGCCGCCCGATCTTCACCACACGCCCGACCCACCCGTGCGAGAATACCAGCAGGCATGCTTGTGCGTCCAACATCAGCTCATATCCCTCCCGCTCCAACGTGCATTTTCTCGTTCACGAACACGATCACGAACACGCTCCTGCCAATTTCCATGTTACACAATCCGCCCTGCCTGTGCCGACGCCTGCCCGCGCTCTGGCAGGCGGGCGGCAGACAGGCGAAACGTGGTCCCAAATCCACCACGAATCACGTTGCCCTTGTTGTAAGCGGGCATGTGCAACGGAGCTTTGGGCTCCAGATGGAAACGAAAGAGGTGAAGGGAGAAACCACTATGCATTAGTTCCGCTCGCTACCGACCAGCCAACCACTGTCTTCAGATCTCACAAGAACTCTATTCGATTGACCATCTCTTCCGCTGTAACAACCTCCGCATAGAGGGCCAGCCGCCGGATGCATTCACCCAATCGCAGGCGATGCATATCTACGAAAATTACGCCGCAATGGTCCTCTCCCCGGCGGTTAATCTCCGTCGCGATTTCGATAAGGTCAGGATCATGCGTGAAAATCACGGCTCCGATGGCAGCGGCCCGAGCCAACTGAACTTCGTCAGTTATCCCGACGTTCTGCTCGTCATATGCCGTAAACGCCTCTACTCTTCGGCGGCGCAACCCTTCGGCGACGCGCACGTCCACATTCTCATCGGTGTAGATTTTTAGCCGAGCCAAGTTTTTGCTCCAATATCGAAGACTGCCGCGCGCGCAGCCGCGCGACTTTCTTAAGAGAAGCTTTCCACTCCCTGTCGAGATTTGCTTTGTGCGCGTAGTAATAAGCGAGAGCCGCGTGAATCTGTGAAAGATCGAGATGCGGCAATGCCACCATGATCTCTTCCGGACTCATGCCCATGACTTCATAACGGACCGCCACGTCAAGAACCTTGATGCCGGTGCCGGCGATCACCGGCGCCCCGCCGCGAACTCCCGGCCGTCTGTCAATATATCCCTCAGCCTTCGTTTTCATTTTATTCTTTGCCATAAGATATCTCCTCGGCGCCCCTTCCTTTCCGCTCGTCGGACACAGTGTAGGCGTGGACCAGTATATTCGTGTCGATCAGCAGCAGTTCACCGGTCATAAATGTCCTCTCGCTTCTTATAGAGCAACTTCCCCACGC
>Ga0184640_10000358_pt1 | contig 11799 bp, 10 predicted proteins | sample PLM31_200_b2_FD_133161 | JGI IMG/M metagenome (GOLD analysis project Ga0184640, IMG submission 133161) | Groundwater sediment microbial communities from an aquifer in East River, Colorado, USA - PLM3-1_200_b2 | ecosystem: Environmental > Terrestrial > Soil > Riparian zone | place: USA: East...
AGGCGATCACGATCGAATCGAAGTCGGGAGGAGCGAAGGTCGTTTTAGGCAGCTTCAGATAAGAGTTAAAGATGCGCCTATCGAAATATCCAACATGGTTGTCACCTTCGGTAATGATGAAAAATTCAGTCCAAAATTGCAGTATCGCTTCGCTGAAGGATCGGGCAGTCGCACGATCGACCTTCCCGGCGATCGCAGAACGATCAAACGAATCGATTTCAATTATCGCAGTATCAACCGTCGCGAAGGTAAGGGCAGAGTGGAAGTTTACGGCCGATAAAAGATAGAAGCGAACTACTCGGCTTAAACGGCAGGGCCGCCATGGGCCTGCCTGCTGCGCCCTGACGAATGTCAGGGCATCCAAGGGGTCAATCCAGTGGTAGACCCCTTCATGTTTTCTCGTGCTCTACCCTCACGCTCGTCCCTTCAGACCCGACTCCAAGCGACTCTGTTGTTGCGGATTTGCGCAATTGAGCAAACGGGCGGATTCATTCTAATCTAGCGAGAGTGCCCCGTCAGTGAGTCGGAAAGTTGGGTCGTGCGGGAGTGTTGACTAAAGCGAGCCGGGCGGCATTGAGCGTAGCTAGCCGCTTCTGAGTGGTCGGGGTTTCGAGCAATGGCCGCTCGATTTCGGAGCTGGAAAATCAGGCCGTCGCATTGCGTGGGATAACCTAATCAAAGAAGGGTTGGGATCAAGGTGACCCCCGGATCAAATTATCCGCGAGTTGTTTCTCTCAGAAATTGGACAGCAGTAAGTCAGAAAATCGAATCGTAGAAGTTTGAACCCGCGCCCGTCGTAGGTTTCGACTGCGGCAAGGGCGAGCAGTCGAAAGATTTTTTAGATATCCAGGCACGACCCCAAATAGCCCCTTGTTTGGAGCTTACCCTGCACCCGGGGAGACAAACCGGGCCCGAACATTTATCGCCTTAACCCCCTTAGAATTCCTTATAGTTCTCTGACGCGTGAGAAGCTTTTTTGGATTAGCAGTGATGTATGTATATACATTGGCCTGTATATTTAGGTAAAATTGGCCTCGTATGACCGAAGCAGTTAACGGACATGTCGAGGCTCAGTCTTTTCATCAGTCAGTAAACTTCGAGGAATTTCCCAAAGAAGATATTGAAATATCGATTCCCCAAAGGTTTGAAAAGATCGCGGCCCGGTATCCTGAAAACTTGGCGGTCAAGATCGGAGATCAATCGCTCACATATGATGAGTTGAATAATGCTGCGAACTGTCTCGCGCGAGCTATTTATGATGAGCGCGGGAACCGGTGTGAGCCCATCGTCCTTCTTACCGAACAGAGCATCCAGGCCATGATTGCGTGTTTAGGAATCTGGAAAGCGGGGAAAATCCTGGTGTTGATCGATGCCTCATTTCCCCCTGACCGTATTTCCTCGATGATCACCCAATTGGACCCGGCGGGGATATTGGCACAGAACAGCAGTATCTCCATCGCACAGAGCTCGGCCAAAGCATCGCAAATGGTCAAGGACATCGATGCGATCGACTATCGGGTCCGTCAGGGCAATCTTGGGTTAGAAATTTCACCGGACGATCCAGCTCAAATCAGATTTACCTCCGGCTCCACGGGAGTTCCCAAGGGAGTAACGAGGAGTCATCGTAGAATACTTCACGGGCATTCGGTGACGATCAATGGGGGACGCATCGGCCCAGATGACCGGCTGTTAGTGGTGCGCCACCTGAGTTTTACTCCCAAAGACGCATTTAATGGATTACTAGTGGGTTCAGCCATCTATCCTTACGACATTCGAAAACAGGGTATGTCCAAGTTGGCTGGCGTTATCAGGCAAAACGCTCTGACCTATATGACCGCTACGCCGTCGGTGTTCCGCTATTTCGTAAGTGAACTCAAGGGCGATTCTTATTTTCCCTCCGTGCGCATGATTCAACTCGGCGGTGAACCGTTATTCAAGTCAGAAGTGGAACTGTTCAAGAAATTCTTTGGTCCCCATTGCACGCTCATGAACCAGTTAAGCATGAACGAGGCAGGAACCATTTGCCAATATCTTATAACGCGCGAAACCGAGATTAGCACGGCGATTGTGCCGGTCGGTTTTCCAGTGGAAGGGAAGACGGTGTTCGTCGTTGACGAGCAAAGAAAAGACATTGGCTGTAGCGGAGCCGGTGAAATCGCGGTGAAAAGCAACTATCTGTCCTCCGGATACTGGGGCGACCAAGCTCTGACGGACACGAAATATTCTTTCGATGCAAATAGCGCAGAGGAACGAATTTATTATACGGGGGATCTTGGGCAAATGCTCCCCGACGGTCGTCTAGTCTATTTGGGACGCAAAGACGACCAGGTGAAGATCAGAGGCGGCAAAGTCAGTGGAAGCGAAGTGCAAGCTCATTTATTGAGCCATCCCGAAATCAAAAATGCCGCCGTTATTCCGTTGGAGCAGAGATCCGGGGAAAAGATTTTGGTCGCGTATATCGTTCCGCATCAAGCGTCGACGCCCGCCGTGAACGAACTCATCGATTTCCTGAGGCAAAAGCTCGCAAGTTACATGGTACCCTCCGCTTTCATCTTCATGAAATCGCTTCCGCTAATCAACGGTAAACTAAATCGACGAGCGTTGCCGAAGCCCGACAGGAAGCGGCCCGAACTAAACACGCCGTATGTAGCACCCGTTCAAGAGTTTGAGCTAAAGCTCGCGAAGATATGGGAAGCAGTGCTGGAAGTCGGTCCGGTGGGCATCCACGACAATTTCTTTGACCTCGGCGGTCACTCCTTAGCGGCGACGCGGGTAGTCTCACAAGTCATCGAACAGTTTCAATTAGAAATTCCACTTCAAGCTTTGTTTCAATCGCCGACTGTCGCAGAGATGGCCAGCGTCATTGTCGAGCACCAATACAAAAAGCTGGGCAAAAACGACTTGAAGAATATCTTAAACGAGCTGGAATCGCTCTCCGAAGAGGAAGCGAAGCGGCTTGTGAGCGAAGATCGTTCGAAGGACTCCGAAAAGTGACTTGGCTACGGCGGTGTACCGGCAGGGCGCAAGCCGTATCGCACGGTCGCATATCGGCCCAACCCGTCACCGGGTGATTAAGGGTACGTTGTTGACGAAAGGGAATTGTCCTGTCCTCTATCCTACCCCATCCCCTACCTTGATCCATTGAACGCGCTGATTAGTTTGTAGCCTGCCTGAGCGCGTGTTATGCGCAATCGTGGAGGGCATGTTATGGCGGGCGACAAGCGAACCACTGTTCGACTGAGCGAAAAGCTTCTTCGGAAAGCGTGTAAGACTTTGAAGGCGTCGACAAATGAAGACGTGGTTACCGGGGCGCTGCACGAAAGTCTCATCAATCGAGAGATTCACGCCACACTCAAGCATTAGATCCGCAAAGGCCGCGGCCGGTTCGTCGACGTCTACTACCAACAGGTTGTTGAAAAACTCTCTCGGAGTCCTTCGACAGGCTGCTCTATCGCGATTCGTTTGAATGCGGTTAGATGCGAAAGTTTCTGGGCGTCAGTGATCCGATTGATTGTTAAACGGCTTGAACGGTTTGAACGTCTGGAACGGCTTTAACGCCCAGATTTGACTCTCGTCCCTTTAGTCTCCGGCTTCAGCGATTTCCGATCGGCTCCAACCCGCTATTGGTGATGGCGCGGGCCGCCTCCGGCGAGGCGAGGAATCTGATAACCGCGTGAGCCGCGTCCGCATCCCTGGTACTTTGGGCGACGCCGGCCGAGAATATAGACACTTTCTGCACTTCCGGCGGCAGCGGTGTCACATGATCTATGCCGGGCACGGGAAGTAGCTCGCTCAACTGCTGGAAGCCGATCTCTGCCTCTCCCCGCGCGACCACGGCACCAACTCGCTCGCCACCGCCGATGAGCCGGCTTTTACTCATCACCTGGTCGGCTATGCCCAAGCGCTGATAGAGCTCGTTGGTGAGATATTCGCCGCTTACGCTGGCGGAGTACGCGATGGATTTCGCCTGCAAGAGCGTTCGCTTCAGCGCGTCGACCGTGCTGATATCCGGCTTGGGAGCTCCCGCCCGCACCGCCATACCGATGGCTGAGCGCGCGAGGGGAGTATAGCTTTCGGCCATGATGAGATTGTCCTTGATGAGTCCAGCAAGTACACCGTCCGCGACGATGACAACGTCGACGGCTTCACCCCGTCGCAGCCGATTCGGGATGGAGTTCTCCCCGGTCCCTATGGAGGTTGCGGCGGTGACGAGTTTTTTACTGGTCAGGAGTTCGAGCCGGGGCATGAGTTCGAGATAGGCCGCGGTAAAAGCTCCCGAGGTCATGACCCGGATCTCATCTGTCATCGTATTCATGGTTGTCTTAATCGCTTTAGCTGTACTCTGGAGGTGATCGTTGCGATTGCCTGTCTCACTGCTTTTTATCCCTAAAGCCTGCGGGCGATCAAGTTATGCCGGGTTGTTTAAAAATCCGCAGGAGCGAATTATATTGGACCCTTACCGTTGTGGGTAAATTACTTGTCGAGAGTACACCGAAAGACCAAATTCTATTGTAAAGTGATGAATAGGAGCTATCCCTATGCCAATGATTGATGCCGATACGCATGTCGACGAGTGCGAAGACACTTGGAAGAAATTAGAGGGGACGCCGTACGCGAAGTACATTCCGGTGACGATTGCGATGCTGGCCGAGGAGGCCAAACGAGCCGGCTATAACCCGACGAACAGCCGCTGCTGGGTGGTTGAGGGCAGGCTGCAGAACCGCGCCATCCGCGATGAAGTCAACCATCCTCCGCGCGTCTTTCGCGAGCTTGAGGACGTGCCGGGCCGCCTCGCTAACATGGATAAGATGGGCGTAGCCGTGCAGGTCATCTTCCCGACCTTCTTCATCCGCTACAATACCAGCAACGCGGAAGCCGAATGGGCCCTGACCACTACCTACAACCGCTGGCTTGCCGAGAAATGTGCGCCAACAAACGGGCGGCTACGATGGGCAGCTGTGCTGCCGCTGCTTCGTCCCGACAAGGCCGTCCAGGAGCTGCGTTGGGCGAAAGAGCACGGCGCCTGCGGCATCTTCAAGCGCGGATTCGACCTCGACAGAAAGGTCACCGACCCGCACTTTTTTCCAATTTACGAGGAAGCTAGCGCGCTCGACCTGCCTCTGTGCATCCACACCGGCCATCCGCTGCCGGGGCACGAATGGGACAGGGGCTTTCCCATCATGTACTCCTTTACCGAGCTGGTGAGCTCCGGTCTTGCGCAGAAGTTCCCGAAACTTCGATTTGGGCTCATTGAGTCGGGGGCCTCGTGGATTCCCTATACGATCTCCCAGTTGGGAGCGGTAAAACGCCAAGCACTGCGCGGTCGACAGACTAGATTGCCCCGCCTGTTTGAACTGGAACCGGAATTGTTCCGCGCCAACCGGCTGTTCGTCACCATCGATCCTATCGACGACATCGAGTCTCTGCTTAAGTTCGGAACCGAAGATAACCTGATGATCGGCACCGACTACAGCCACACCGACATCTCCGCCAACTTGAGCGCGCTGGACGAAGTCCGCGGCTGGGCGGACGAGGGCAGGATCAGCAACGCCCAGGCCCACAAGATTCTCGAGACCAACTCCCAGGCGTTCTACGGACTTTAGAAAAAGCGGCCGCGTCGTCTTTTGCGTTGGCGGGTCTACAAGCCGAGTTGGACAAGACCCTCTTGCCACGGTAGGCAGGAAACGGCGCCGATTTTTTTTGCCGTTGGATCTCGTGAGAGGCAAAATGCTTCGCTGTTGGGCACGTCCTTGCCTAAGTTGGTAAGTGAACGGATGTCTTCGTCGGTGATCCGTTCCGTGGACTTAATTTCCACGAGCGCTCGCTTCATCCCCGGCCTTTCCATAATCAGATCGATCTCGACGCCGTCCTTGGTGCGGAGATACGAAAGGCGGTAATCCTTTTTGCCGTAAGCTTGCAGCCGGCGGATCTCGTTAACGATGAAATGTTCGAAGGCGACACCGAAGGCGTAAGTCTGCGGCGCGAGCTCTACTTGCAGCGTGTTATTGAGAGCGCGTTGCACCCCGGTGTCGAAGAAATAGAACTTCGGATTGCCGCGCTGGCGCTTGCGCACCGATTCGTGAAACGGCTCGACGAGACTACCGATCACTGTGTCTTCGAGTATCTGAAAGTAGGACTCACGGTTACCGTCGATGAGCCGATCTCCCTGGCGATCCTGGTGAAGTTCAGGATCTGGCCGCTCATTTGCGCTGCCACCAAAAGAAAACGCCGGAAGGGGTCGAGGCGGCGAACGATTTGCTCCTGAGTGATTTCTTCCTGCAGATAGGTGTGCGCGTAACTGCGGAGAAAATCGCGCCGGTCTTCATCACTTTCGATCATGACCGCCCGCGGCAAGGTGCCCCAGGCAAGGGCACTTTGGAGCGAAAAGCGCTCGCCGATCTCCCACGCGGTCAGTGGAAAAAGGTGCAACACAAAGGCCCGGCCCGCCAAAAGATTAGCACTGCCGTGACGAAGCTTGCGTGCACTGGAACCGGTCAAGGCAAACTTAAAACGCGACGATTCGATTTGTTGATGGACGATATCGAGAAGCTTGGGCGCTTTCTGAATTTCATCGATGACGACCCAATCGATCTCTGGCTTAAGCGCCGCGAGTTGCTCGGTCAAAGTTCGGGGCCTGAGATTGAAAGTCTCGTTTTGGTCCGGGTTGAGTAGGTCTATATAATAGCTGGTCCTGGCCTCAAAACGCTCTTTGAGTAGGTATGTTTTGCCGGTCCCACGGGCTCCGAAGAGAAAAAAGCTATTATCTTTCGGTAATTTAATCTCTCGATTTACCATACTCAATAAATGGCGGACATATTTATAGTAAGCTTAACTAACATAATGTTCAAGCGCCTAACGCTGGTTCAAGGTTCAAAGTGGGGTTAAAATCATTTCCAACCGTTCAAGCCCATTGCCCAAGCCCGCAAGGTTATCGAGGCCAACTCCCAGGCGTTCTACGGCCTGTAGAAAAAAGACCCGGCCGCGATTCACGGCCCCGGTCAGGCCGACTGTCGCTATTGAACCGAGGAAGCTCATCGCGATTCGTCTAGATGCAAAATCTGGAGCCGTCACCGATCCGGTTGCGGCCGTGTTCGTTTCCGTGATCCGTCAAACGATTTGAATGAAGCGAAGCGATTGAACGACTTGAACGCACTCAAGTAATGTCAAACGGTTTGAACGTCTGGAACGATTTGAACGGCCAAGTAATAAACCCTCTGCGAACTTCGCGTCTCTGTGGTAAATACTCTCTCAGAGTAAATGCATAGGATCCTTAGCGTAACTCTTCGTCGCAAGAAGGGCTGATGCGAAAAATTCCCGCAACATTAGTCTGTCTGTGTTTTTCTCTAATCAGTTGGACAGGCGTCCGCGCCGCGGCGGCAAAGCCAAAGGTGGTCATCGCGCATGCCGCGATGAATTTCCGCGTGGCACCCCTCTGGGTCGCCCAGGATCAGGGCTTTTTCGCCAAATACGGCATCGACTCGGAGGTCATCTACATGCGCGGCGGTCCGACGTTGCTTGCCGGCATGGTGTCGGGCGACATCCAAATCGGCTGGACCGCTAGCACGATAATAGCCCCGATCGCCGAAGGCGCTGACTTCGTTATTGTCGCTGGATTTAACAACCGGGTTACCGATGACCTGGTCGTCAGACCCGGCATCAAGCGACCTGAAGATTTGCGCGGGAAACGCTTGGGAGTACAGAGCATCGGCGGCGGTGGTTGGATGGGCGCCATGCTCGGTTTGGAATATCTGGGGTTGGAACCACGCCGCGACGATATCCGAGTCTTGGTCGTCGGCGATTCAACCGTTCGCGGTCTAGCGCTCGAAGGCGGGTCGATTGACGCCACGTTTCTTGACGGCGCCTTCAGCCGGAAAGTGAAAACCAAAGGATTCGCCACGCTGGCCGATTTTTCTCAGGCCAATATACCCATCATGAACCACCTGATGGGAGTTAAGAAAAGTTATCTTCAGCGCCAGCCGGAGATCGTCGAAAACGTTTTGCGCGCGCTCGTCGAGGGCTTGGCGTTTACCTGGTCGCCGAAGAGTAAAAACGCAGTGCTCAAGAGCGTCATGCGCCGGCTCAGAATCACAGAGATGGGTTTCGCCGAAGACGGATATCAGGATTTACTTACTCGCGGCGGGCTCGAAAAAAACCTCATCCCTCCCTGGAAGGAGTGCGCAACGTTCAGCGCCTGATGCTGAGCAGCAACCCGCGCGTCGGCGAGATCAAACTGGAGGAGATCATCGACCGCAGCATCGTGCGCAAACTCGATGACAGCGGCTTTATCGACCGCACCTTGGCTGCCGCCGGGGTGAAATGACGCCGGATGGGCCGTGTTAATCGGGTCGCGACTTATAGTAGGACAATGTGTGATTCCTGGACCTCGCCCCTCTCCATTTCCTTTTTTCAGCAGCAACGCGACCCGTTCGACCAAATCAACTGCACCAAACCTGAGTCGGAATGTGCCAACGCTAGAAAAACTTTTCGACTACACGGCAACGTAGATCAATGAAAGGTTCTGAGTTCGCAAGTGCAATAGAATCCGCGAGAGTAATAAGTTAATACCCGGTTCGCCCCCAAACCTTCCAACAAAAACTTGCACTCTTGTGAGCGCGACCTGACCCGTGGCGCCTGACACGGGGAAGTGACACAGCCTACGGTAGCGGCGGCAAGGCGTCCGCACCGGAGAGCTTGTTAAACAATTCGACAACTTCTCGGTCCCGGGGTAAGTCACGAACTGCCTTCTCGAGTTCCTCCGGCAGCAACGGCGTGGGCTCCTCGCCGACAAGCTTTTTAAATTCCGCGTAGAATTCAGGGTCAGCAAAAGTCTTTCGCATTGCTTCCCGCAGGATCTGGACCTTATCGGGGGGTGTTCCCGGAGGAAGGATGAAAGGAGTTCCCGCACTTACAAAGGCCCTTTGCATGGCAAGAAGTTTTCGGTCCTTCTCCGATTTCGTAAACCGTTCAATATCGGGCAGCTGGGCGAAGACGGGATGGGGGTGTCTTCGCCCCTTCGGAACCTCGTTGACCACATGAAAATCCACCAGTTTCTTCTCGATCCAGTCAGGCGCTTCTCGTACCAGAGTGGCCTGTATGGTCCACCTGGCGTCGAGCTCGCCTTGCATCAAGGCCAGATTGACTTCGTTACCTTGGGCGAATCCGGTAACAAACTTTGGCTCTTTCATGCCGACCAGATACGCGAGGATTCGGCCGATGTTATAGAGGTTATGCCCCACAGACTGAGCGCCGATACGCACGCCTGAGGCGCTACGGAGCTTCTCCATGCTATCCAGGCGTGCCTCCTTACGGCTCAAAAAAATGTAAGGTTCGCCGCTGGTAGGAGATCCAAGATAGCTTAGTTTATCGATGTCATAGAGAACCCCGGTCGAGCCGAGCACAGCCGCCGGTACAAAGCTTGAGAGCATAACGCCCATGGTCAGCCCGTCCGGTCGAGCCCTGTAGACGTAGTTTCCAGCCTTTCGGGATCCACCGCCCGGCATGTACTCGATGATGAAGGTCGGTTTTCCCGGTATGTGTTTCCGGAGAACAGAAGCGGTGGCTCTGAACCGCAAATCTACCGTGCCTCCGGGTCCGCCCCCGTAGACAACATTGATGGTCTTGCCTTGATAGAAGTGAGACTGAGAGAATCCGTGTCCGGGGAGCCCGAAGCCCAACGGCAGGGCCAAGAAGATCATGACAGCCAGTTTTTTCACGGCAACCTCCTTCGCGATTTCAGGGAGGATCATGACGCAATCGTTCGAGTTATCTCCCAGATGTCGATTTCGCCGTCACAGAAACTTGCACCGGCTAAGCGCATCCAGAGTGAATTTTTGATTAATGGCTCAAGCGACTTCGCCGGTGTTCCAAAGCTTATCGGCAATGGCTCTTCGGTCTCATGAATGTCGACCGAGATTAATAATAAGAATTTGTTTTTGAGTTCCAGCCGCCGACAAGGCTGGCCCCTTTCTCCAATTTCCAGGGGAGAATTTCCGATAATCGGATCTTAATGTCAATCTTGGCATTTTTACTTGCTAATCACTGAGAACACGTTCAGCTCTCGTTGAGCCGATCTTTCTTACGCACGCCCACTCCCTTGTTGCGGATTTGCGCAATTGAGCAAACGTGCAATTCAATTTGGTGAGTTTGTGACGCTGGCTTTGCCGCTGTCGATTGGATTCCTTTGACGCGCTCAGGGCGATTGCTATGCCTCACGAAGGAGCGAATGAGAATCGGACACTCCGTGCGTATTTCCGTACCCGCTTAAACACCTCTTAAAACTATCCGGTGTTTCCGAAGACGAACTGTGATAGCTGGGTGTTAGCAAGCAAGCATCGTGACGGTTGAAGCCGGCGAAATCTGATGCGCGAGATCCAGTGCTTGTACCTTTCGACGATCACGCCTCACGGACACGATCACGATGGCGACGGTGAATATCGATGGCTCATGTTTTGTCGGCGTGTCTTGCACGCCCGGCGGCATCGTAATACACTGACACACCATGAAGACTTTAACGGTACGACTGCCCGAGCCGCTCGTAGCCGAGATCGAGATGGAATCGCGCGGGCGCCGGTGTTCGAAGTCTGACATCGTGCGCGAGCGCTTGCAGCGCGCTCGACCTACAAGTCGTCAGTCCACGCCGCTCGACGCCATTGCCGATCTTATCGGCTCGGTGGACGGCTTGCCGGCCGACCTGAGCGCGCGAAAGAAGCGATACTTGAAAGCCACAGGCTATGGCCAGAAACGTGCTCGTTGACGCGGGCTTTTTAGTCGCTTTGCTTAGCCGCCGCGACTCCCACCACCAGTGGGCCGCGACGCAAGCGCCTGGCCACGCTCTACCCTGGCGCACCTGCGAAGCCGTCCTGTCTGAGGCCTTCCACCTTCTCGGCGCGCGCGGGGCGCCCGGACTCAGCGCGCTGCTTCGCCGCCGCGCCCTGATCGCGGCTTTTGACCTTGACAACGATGTGGAGTCAGTACTCAAGCTCCTGCAGAAATACGCAGACGTTCCCATGAGCCTCGCCGACGCCTGCCTTGTGCGCATGAGCGAAACGCTTCCGGAACCGATCATTCTCACCACCGACTCAGACTTCCGCATCTATCGCCGGCATAGCCGGCAAATGGTTCCCTGTTTGATGCCATCGTGATGAGTCGCGACTCGAATGGCAGTTATCACTCGCGGGGGAATAGAGCAGTAGCCACGGTCTGGAGAGATTGCGCAAGCCTCTATTTGTTCGTGAAGAAGTAAACAATCATTTCGAGAGTTGACATGATAGCGCGTTAGCGCATACGTTGTCCGCAAAACAATTCGGCAAATAAGGAGTTTTTTCTATGCTGACGCTCTATTTCAGTCCAGGCGCATGTTCTTTGGCCTCTCATATCGGTCTCGAAGAAACCGGCGCACCTTATGAGGCAAAGCCGATCCTGCTGGCCAAGCAGCAGCAGAGGACCGAGGCCTATCAGAAGATTAACCCGCGCGGTAAAGTGCCGGCGCTCAGTGTCGACGGCAAGATCCTTGTCGAGAACACAGCGATACTCACTTACCTGGCGCGGCGGTTTCCGGAAAAGAAGCTCATGCCGACCGATCCGGCCGAGGAGGCGCGCGGCATTTCGACGATGTGCTGGTTTTCCAGTATCGTGCATCCCTCGTACCAGCGCGTGAACCGGCCCGAGCGTTTTGCTGAAGGCGAAGCGGCGCACGCAGGGGTAAAGGAAAACGGACGGAAATCGTTCTGGGCCAATTGCCAGGAGATCGACTCCATGTTCCAGGGAAAAGAGTGGATCATGGGCAGTGATTATACGCTC